>Ga0302325_10000059_pt1 | contig 307744 bp, 275 predicted proteins | sample Palsa_T0_2_FD_201948 | JGI IMG/M metagenome (GOLD analysis project Ga0302325, IMG submission 201948) | Peat permafrost microbial communities from Stordalen Mire near Abisko, Sweden - Palsa_T0_2 | ecosystem: Environmental > Terrestrial > Soil > Palsa > Peat permafrost | place: Sweden: Abisko... | reverse complement strand
GTCGAGTTATCCCACCCTTGCGCAAAAAGAAGCGCAAGGATGGGGCAGTCAGGGTTGGGGTGGATTCGCGTTTGCGAAAAACAACTGCCGCCATCCCCGGTCCCCGAAGGCGAGGGACCGGGGGCACCCGGCGTTTCGGAAGGCAAAGGCAACCGCAGGTCCTTCGGCTGCGCGGGGCGCGCTCATGCGCGGCCTGCTTCGCTCAGGAAGACAGTGGTGGGCCTAGGTTCGAGTTATCCCACCCATGCGGCAGCAAAACGCCGCATGGATGGGGCACCAGGGGTTTGGGTGGGTGCGTGTTCGCGAAGAGCAACCGCAGATCCTTCGGCTGCGCGGGCCGCGCTGATGCGCGGCTCGCTTCGCTCAGGAAGACAGTGGTGGACGTAGGTTCGAGTTATCCCATCCTTGCGGCACAAAACGCCGCAAGGATGGGGCACCAGGGGTTTGGGTGGGTGTGTGTTCGAGAAGAGCAACCGCAGGTCCTTCGGCTGCGCGGGCCGCGCTCATGCGCGGCCTGCTTCGCTCAGGAAGACAGTGGTGGGCCTAGGTTCGAGTTATCCCACCCATGCGGCAGCAAAACGCCGCATGGATGGGGCACCAGGGGTTTGGGTAGGTGTGTGTTCGCGAAAAGCAACCGCAGGTCCTTCGGCTGCGCGGGGCGCGCTCATGCGCGGCCTGCTTCGCTCAGGAAGACAGTGGTAGACGTAGGTTCGAGTTATCCCACCCATGCGGCACAAAACGCCGCAAGGATGGGGCACCAGGGGTTTGGGTGGGGCGAGGTTCGCGAGAAACAAATGCAGGTTTCCCCAGGCTCGCGCCTGGGGCCACTTTCTTCCGCCCGCTAAAGCGGGCTGCTTCGCGCGATGACGCCGGGAAAAATTGGGCGCGGTGTTCAGGGACCTGAGGGTCCCTGCTCCCTCCGTTCGTCCTGTTGCAGCAATGCCGAGAAAATCACCCTTATGCGTGCCCGTCCATTCAAAGCGGACCCGCATCATCATGGACACTTTCGGCATGATGGCCCAGTTCGGCGTCCTGTCTCCTCCACGCTGAGGCTACGCGCTTCGGTCAAGATGACGGCGGTGAACGTAGGTTCGAGGAGTCCCACCCTTGCGGCACAAAACGCCGCAAGGATGGGGCACCCAGGGTCTTGTCGATGCTTAATTCGGAAATACTGTAGCGGGTGTTGACGGCATGTGCTTCAAGTGTTTGAGTCGCGCATTTTGCCGATGCTTGTAATCAGGTGCCGATCCTTTGTAACTAGCTTTTCATTGGTGACCAACTGCTTCGATGTTGCCTGAAGTGGTGTTTTCTTTGCGAATTGACTTCGCATGAACTGCCATCCTTTGCCGACGCGGTCAGAGGCGATGAAGAGGTGCCCGGCGGTGAGCGGGCCGAGGACGCGGTGATGGCCGACAGCCGCTAACGCCATCGACGCGATGCATCCGCACTGGCTGCAATCGGGATCTCCACCGAACTGGCAGGGCGTGATTTGCGTGCTCAGATCGGCGGAGATGGTTTGAGTGGTTCTGGCAAAGATGCACTCCGCGGGGCTCTGGGGCGGAGATGCGATCTCTTGAATTAATGACTCGGGCATTTCGAGAACGGGATACGCAACCCGCAGGCGCAGAAGGTCGGCGATGACAGAGGCTCTTTGCGGAGGCGTGAGGATCTCCGGATCGATTGCGCCGCGCTGCGGAGTGAAGAGACTGAACCATACTCTGAGAATTTCGGGGCGGCCGGACCAGAATTGGAGAAACTCATCGAGGTAGCCGGGACGCCCGGCGATTTGCGATGTGATGGTGCAGTGAACGGTGATGCGCGCACCCTGGATGTTTTTGAGGATGCGTTCGTAGGTGGCGGGTTTGCGGCGGGCATCGTGCTCGGGCGGGAGACCGTCAATGGATACGACGACATTTAATTTTTGGAATGCCGCCCAGTGGGCGGGGATGATCCGGAAGGCGCTGGTGACGACCTGGGTGTGGACGCCGCGCTTTTCCATCTCGGGCAACAGCAGTTCGAGTTCTCTGTAGCGCACCAACGGATCGCCACCGACGAGTGAGACGTGGAGCGGCTTGAGCTCATCGATGAGCGCGAGGATTTTTGAGACCAGCTGGTCTCCTTTGAAATCCGAAAGCTGGCGCAGTTGCGTGGAACCGCCGAGATGCGCGGCATCAAAGGCGTAGCAGCCGGGACACTGCAGAGGGCACTCTTTTGTGATTTCGATGGACAGCGATGGCGGATGGCCGCCGAGAATTCTGGACCAGGCCTGAATGACTTCAGACTTTTTCATTGTCTCTCCGCGGTATTAGACGGAACTTGGGTCTTTCGTCTAGAAACAGCGGATGACTGGAAGCGATGAGCCATCCAAGATGCGTGCCGCGAGAGTTACCAACTACTTCTATGTTGATAGTACACGGCGTGGCGAATCGAACTCGCAAACGCTGATTCGGCGGAGCTTGGAGAAGACATCAGCTGAGGGCTTCGAGCAAAGCGTGCACGTCGGCCTGGTTGTTGTAGATCGACGGGGAGATGCGCATGCGCCCGGGGTTGAGTGAGACGTCGACGTTGGCGCGCTTGAGCCTGGCCGCGGTGGCTGCATCGTCTTTGACGGCGAAGGTGACGATCGCGCCTTGTGCATGGGGCGGCGTGATGCAGCCGTAGCCGAGGCGCGGCATTTCATTGCGCAGGATGGCATGGAGCGCATGCGCGTGCTGCTCGATATTTGAGATGCCGAGCTGCTGGATCCAGGGCAGCGAGTAGCTGAGCGTGGCGAGGACGGCGTTGGCGTAGGTGCCGGTTTCAAAGTAACCGGCGGCGGTGTGGAGCTGCTGATCGAAGGTTGCGGGAAATGGGCCGGGCGCGTCGTTGGGGAAGGCGTGGTACTGCATTTCGGAGAACTGCCGGTAGCTCCACTGCGTGCGGTGGAGAGTGGGCAGGACGGCGGAGCCGGCGTAGAGGAAGCCGAGGCCGAAGTCGCCCATGAGCCACTTGTAGCTGGCGCTGGCGAGGAAGTCGATGCCGGTGGCGCGGACGTCGATGGGGACGCAGCCGGCGGCCTGCACCGCGTCAACGTAAAGGCGCGCGCCGTGGGCGTGGGCGAGCGATGCGAGCCAGGCGACGTCGTGGGTGAAGCCGTTGATCATCGAAACCCACGAAACGGCGATGAGGCGGGTGTTTTTGTCGACGGCGGTTTCGATGTCGGACTTGTCGATGGACCAGCCCTGAGGGGTGATGCGCGGCTTGAGGACGCGGACTTCGACGCCGCGCTTTTCGAGCTGGGAGTAGAGGTAGAGCGAGCCATCGAAGTGGAGCGCGTCGGTGACGATGTTAAAGCTGCCGGGTTGGGTGAGGCCGAGAGCGCTGACGGCGAGGTTCTCGCCGGCGGTGGTGCTCTGCACGAAGGCGACTTCGTCCGGCGTGGCGTTGATCAACTTTGCGAAGGATTCACGAACGAGGATGGAGGCGGGGCTGATGTGGCCGTTCTGGTCCCAGATGCCGCGCGACTTGTATTCGAGATAATCCTCTGTGGCCTTGCGGGCAGCGATGGAGAGCGGATGCCAGCGAGCGTTGTTGAGGCAGACCTCAAACTGCGGCGTGGTGAAGGCGTCGCGCGCGGGGAGTGTGGTGCCGGGAGTAGTGGCGGATGCGGCGGTGCCGGCGATTTCCGAAGTGCTAAGGGCGGCGAGCGGCTGCGCAATGCCGCTGCGGGCGGCGACGAGGGCTGCGGGGATGGATTTGACGAGTGATCGGCGCGTGAGCATGATCGGCTGATTCTCTCAAGGATTTCGAAGTGCTGAGGGTCAGGAGTTGCGGGGTCAGGCATCTTTGATTGCGATGCCCATGAGCTCGAAGCGAGCGTTGAAGAGAAGAGTACCAGAGCCGAGGAAGGCGCGCGGCGGGAGCGGACCGGCGAAGTAGGTGCGGTAGATGGCGTTGAAGGTCTCCCAGAGCGAGACATCGGAGCAAAAGACCTGGAGGGAGACGAGGTGGTCCATGGACATGCCGGCGAGGGCGAGGACGTTTTTGATGTCGTCGAGGACGAGACGGGCTTCCTCTTCGGCGGTGGCGGGAACCTGAAGCTGGCCGGGCAGGAGACCGATGCGGCCGGAGAGATAGAGGGTGCGGTTGTCGACGAGGACGGCATCGGCGAAGGGGTAGGCGGGGTTCTGGGAGAAGTACTGGCGGCTCACCGGGATGCTGACCTCATGTTGAAGTTTAGATTTGAGTGTAGCGTGCCCATCATCTGTACCAGGGCATGCAGGGATTTGTTACCACGGCAATCCTGGGGCTGGTATTTACTGCGACTCTGCTGGTCACGGGCAGCCTGTGGGCGGGAATGATTTATCACGCGGCTACCGATCTGAGCCTTCTGCTTTACTGGCGGGCGAAAGCTCCGACGATTGGCTGCCGAATCAATTTGATTTCGCTGGCTGGACGAGCCGGTTCGCGACCGGTGGACGGAGCGGCATCATCCACGCCGAAGGCGTGCGGGGATGTCGATCAAACAGTAACTGACGGTTGGGCCGCCATCCGCGCGCAATTCCGAGAGGCCCAGCGACCTATGTGCCCGGGCTGCTACTCGCCAACCTTTTTGCGGTGATCGGCGCAAACATGGGACGTAAACTCTCTGTCGAGCTGCAGCCCGAGGCGGAGCTTCAGTTCCTCGAAAGATGTGCCGGTGTGCGCATTCGAAGGTTCGAACCGCCAGCCACATTCGGAGCAACCAAACCCTCCAAAACCCGGTTGCTCGATCCATACCACCCTTCGCCTCATGGGCGCCTCGGCCGCAACGCCCCAACGGGTGCCCGCTGGCTGTCCAGGGACGAGACGTGCAGGTTCGCCATTGACGGCTCCTTTGGCAACCGTGTCCTGCCTGATTGCTGCAGAAAACCGTCACCCAGTATTGGGTGGCGGACGATTCATAGAAGTCTCGGCAAAGTTAGCATGTGCAAATTTGGATGGTCTGTCGGGCATCCTACGTACATTTTGGTTCGCGCGAACGTCCGATCTTGCGGGCGTCGTTTGCGGTGAACGGAATCGCATTATGCGTGGGTCATGTTTCGTGCGTCGAGATGTTTGCGCTTCAGCAGTGCTGAAGCCAATGTGGGATACCCTACAGAAGCGTCACGGTTGGACCCTATATGATCTTTCGCGGACGGCGAGTGAGCAGAGTTTCTGTTCGACCCATCATGATGGATGAGTTCATCGCCGCGTCCGGGAGGGTTATCGGGTCTGGTTTATGGCACGCAGAGAGCCCCAAATCGGGCAGTCCGGAGAGCGCAGGAATCTCGGCGGGAAGTCCGTCAGCAACATTATTCTTCTATCGACCTCCGAGGGCGACTACAACCTACTTCGTCCTCATCTCGAATACGTCAACCTGCCAAACCATCTAGTCCTTCATGAGCCGGGGAAGATGAAATTCGCATATTTTCCGAACCGAGGTTTGATTTCTCTTGTCGTCGTAATGAAAGATGGAAGAACCGCCGAGGCCGGCATCGTTGGCAATGAGGGCTTTACAGCAACACCGGCGGCCGTAGGTCTGAACTGGAGCACGCTTCAAGCAGTGGTACAAATCACGGGGGAGGGATTCCGGGTAGGGGTTGGAGCTTTACAAGACACTTTGGAATCCGCTTCACACCTACGATTGATGTTGAGCCGCTATGCCGTAATTCACGGTATGCAGGTTGCACAAACGGCCGCGTGCAATCGGCTGCACAATATTGAGCAGCGCCTTGCGCGGTGGCTGCTGATGACACAAGACAGAGTGGATGCAGGGTCACTGTCCATCACTCATGATTTTCTGGCAACGATGCTTGGGACGGATAGACCTACCGTGAGCCTGGCAGCCGGTGTTTTGCAGAGGAAAAAGATCATCGAGTACACCCGTGGCGCAGTGAAGATCGTGAACCGCAAGAAACTTGAAGAGTCCACCTGCGAGTGCTATGGGGTTATCCGGCAGTACGATGGCAAGTTCGGCCTGAAATAAGTCACAGAAGTGAAGACTGCCCCGTGCTCGATCGCGACTCGAAGACGTGTTGCCGATAAATCTCTGGTGCAAATCCCCTCTACGGCAACCGCCGTTCAATCCAAGCGGCCATGCATGCTCGCTGCTCACTCGCACGACATCAGGACGGTTCCGGGTGGATGGTCGACTCTCCGGCAGTACTTCGCAGTAGACGGAATTGCCGCTGGCTGCGCTCTGAGGATTAGCACAAAATCTGAGCGGATTTTCAGGGCGTTCAGCTTATTGAATTTGGCGCGCATTCGAGAGGTGGGGCACCCAAATCTTGTGAATGACCGTCGAAGAGTCGCGATTGCGCGACCGCTGCGCTCACGGTGATTATGGGAATGGGGCACCCGGCGTTTCGGAGGAATTTCAAATGAGAAGAGACCTGACCCTGGTTCTCATTACGTTTCTGGGGTCGATGTTTTGCTGGTGGGCTCTGGCCGGGAATCCAATCGACTACCCATGGTGGATAGTTTCCGTGCCCATTGCCCTTGTTGCGCTAGGCACCGGCTTGTCGACAACCTTATTCAACAAAGCGTGGCCCTACCTTCTCGCTGGATCGTTTGCTGGAACACTCGGAGGGATATGCACCGGAACCATGTTGATCTGGCCAATCAAAGACGCGATCGCAGGCGCCATGGTCGGTTTCTTCATTCTTCCAATCGTGGCGGTGACCACTCTTCTGTCTGCCGGAGCGGCCCTCGCCGGAAGAAGAATTTCGGTGACCGATCCGCACTCCCGTCGCGCGATCTGGGCTCTGTTGATTGGATATTGCGCCCTCGGTCCGGCAGTGATCCTGTTGACGCCTTCGCTCGTCGCAAGACTTGCCGCGCACAACGATCGCATTGCGAGAGCGCGATTCGACGCGCTGAAATCAGCGGTCGCAAGGACGGTGGCGGAAGACAGCGGCTTTCTGCAGGTATGCGATGGCAGCGCCGTCAGCTCGCGGTATTCCGGTCCTCGATTCAGTCCCTCTGATTGGGGCGACATTGCAGGTAAGGATGGGGTCCAACCAAGAGGAACCGCGGAGGAAGAAGGTTACAACTATCTTATAGCCTGCTACGAAAACGGCGTGTACACGATTACTGCGGGACCGATCACACCAGAGGTTGAGGGCACGATTTCATTTTGTGCCGATCAGACGGGACGACCAAGATGTGGCATCGAATTGGATAAGTGGGCCAATAAGGTATGCACGCCATGCCCGGACTAGAGTCGCCGCCAGGGACACGCAACTGAGCGGAGGAGTCGGTTTTGCACCTAAGTTCGGTTGTTAGCGGATGGTCGGCGATCCGGAGGTTACTCATCGGGCATTACGCGCGCAGTCGACTGGGACCAACATCGACCGGTTCGGGAGAATCCCAGCATCCAGACACGCCAAATTCGGCAAGGCGGGCGTTCTGGAAAGCGGAAACAACCGCAGATCCTTCGACTGCGCGGGCCGCTCACGCGGCCTGCTTCGCTCAGGATGACAAAGTTGATTTAGAGGTTCGCGGTAATTAGCGGGCGTTGAGGGCGGCGGAGTGCTGGGCGAGGTCGCTGGCGCCGGCGTGCAGGGCGAGGTATTCGTTGACTGCGTCGGCGGCCTTGCGGCCTTCGGCGATGGCCCAGACGACGAGCGACTGGCCGCGGCGCATGTCTCCGGCGGCGAAGACGCCCTTGCGCGAGGTCATGAAGTTGGTGGTGGCGACGTTGCCGCGATTGTCGACGGCGAGATCGAGCTGCTCGATCATGCCGTGGCGCACGGGGCCAAGGAAGCCCATGGCGAGCAGGACGAGATCGACATCGAGCGTGAACTCGGTGCCGGGTTGGGCTTCAAACTTGGGCGGCGGGCCGACGCGCACGGCGTGAAGCTGCTTGACGTTGCCCTGCTCGTCGCCGGTGAACTTGATGGAGTTGATGGCCCAGTCGCGCGTGCCGCCTTCTTCATGCGAGCTTTCGGTGCGGAGCTGGAGCGGCCAGAGCGGCCACGGCGTGGAGGCGGCGCGCTCGCCTGGCGGCTTGGGCATGATTTCAAACTGGTGGACGGTGTGCGCGCCCTGACGATGGCTGGTGCCGAGGCAGTCTGCGCCGGTGTCACCGCCGCCGATGATGACGACGCGCTTGCCGGTGGCGAAGATGGAGCCCGCGGCTTTCATGTTGGCGAGCAGAGCTTCTTCAGCGTCGCCTTCATTGCGGCGATTCTGCTGCGGGAGAAACTCCATGGCGTAGTGGATGCCTTTTAGTTCGCGGCCGGGGATGGGCAGATCGCGGGGCAGCTCAGCGCCGCCGCAGAGAAGGATGGCGTCATAGGATTCGGTGAGCGATTCGGCGGGGATGTCGACGCCGACGTGCGCGCCGGTGTGGAAGACGACGCCCTCGGCTTTCATCTGCTCGATGCGGCGATCGAGAAGATGTTTTTCGAGCTTGAAGTTGGGAATGCCGTAGCGGAGCAGGCCACCGATGCGGTCATTCTTCTCGTAGACAAAGACGGCGTGGCCGGTGCGGCGAAGCTGCTGCGCGGCGGCGAGGCCGGAGGGGCCGCTGCCGATGACGGCGACGCGCCGGCCGGTGGGCTGCTCGGGCGGCTCGGGATGGATCCAGCCTTCATCCCAGGCGCGGTCGACGATGGAGCGCTCGATGAGCTTAATGGAGACGGGCGGCTGATTGATGCCGAGGACGCAGGCGGTCTCGCAGGGAGCGGGGCAGATGCGGCCGGTGAACTCGGGAAAATTGTTGGTGGAGTGAAGGCGCTTGATCGCGGCTTCCCAGCGATTGTTGTAGACGAGATCGTTCCAGTCGGGGATGAGATTGTTGACCGGACAGCCGGTGTGGCAGAAGGGAACGCCGCAGTCCATGCAGCGTGCGCCCTGCTCGCGCTGTTTTTCTTCGGGGAACGGCTCGTAGATTTCAAACCAGTCCTTGATGCGCTCGTCGGCTTTGCGGCGCGTGGCCTGCTCGCGGCCGATCTCAAGAAATCCTGTGTCCTTACCCATGCTGCACCTCGGTTGCTGCAGCGTTGGCAGTCATCAGCGAGGACGCGTGATTGGGTGACGCATAGACCGAGGCGGCGCGCTCGACGCCGAGAACGCGCTTGTACTCGTGCGGGAAGACTTTGATGAACTTGGGCTGCGCATCGGCCCAGTGCTCGAGCACCCAGGCGGCGCGCGGGCTGCCGGTGAGGTCGCGATGGCGCGCGAGCAGGCCGCGCACGCGATCCACATCGGCAGGATCGATGAGCGGCTCGAGATCGACGCTGGCCTTGTTGCAGCGGCGCGTAGAGAAATCGCCCATGTCGTCATAGACGAAGGCGACGCCGCCGCTCATGCCCGCGGCGAAGTTGCGACCCGTTGCGCCGAGGACGATGACGACGCCATTGGTCATGTATTCGCAGCCGTGGTCGCCGACGCCCTCAACGACGGCGGTTGCGCCGGAGTTGCGCACGGCGAAGCGCTCACCGGCGATGCCGTTGAGGAAGACTTCGCCGCTGGTTGCGCCGTAGAGCACGACGTTGCCGACGAGGATGCTTTCCTCCGGCAGGAAGCTAGAGGTCTTGGGCGGATAGGCGATGATGCGGCCGCCGGAGAGACCTTTGCCGAGGTAATCGTTGGAGTCGCCTTCAAGCTCGAGGGTGACGCCGTTGGGAACGAATGCGCCGAAGCTCTGACCGGCAGAGCCGTGGAATTTGAAGTGGATGGAGCCTTCGGGCAGACCATCCGATCCGTAGCGGCGCGCGATCTCTCCGCCGAGCATAGCGCCGACGGTGCGATGCACGTTGCGAATTGCGAAGGTGGCCTTGACCGGAGTTTGTGAGTCGAGAGCGGGTTTGGCTTTGGCGATGAGCGCGTGGTCGAGCGCAGGGCCGAGTCCGTGATCCTGGCAGGTGGTGCGGCGGCGCGACACACGCGAGGGCAGCGTGGGCGCGTAGAGGATCGAGGAGACGTCGATGCCCTTGGCCTTCCAGTGCGTGTCGGCGATGGAGGAGTCGATTTTTTCGACGCGGCCCACCATCTGGTCGACGGTGCGGAAGCCGAGTTTGGCCATGTGCTGGCGCATCTGCTCGGCGATGAAGAAGAAGAAGTTGATGACGTGCTCGGGCGTGCCGGTGAAGCGGGCGCGCAGCACGGGGTCCTGGGTGGCGATGCCGACGGCGCAGGTGTTCAAGTGGCACTTGCGCATCATGATGCAACCCATGGAGATCAAGGGCATTGTGGCAAAGCCGAATTCTTCCGCGCCGAGCAGGGCAGCGATGACGACGTCGCGGCCAGTCTGCAGCTTGCCGTCGGTCTGGACGCGGATGCGGCTGCGGAGATCGTTCAAGAGCAGCACCTGCTGGGTTTCGGCGAGGCCGAGCTCCCAGGGAAGGCCGGCGTGCTTGATGGAGCTGAGCGGCGACGCGCCGGTGCCACCGGTGTCGCCGGAGATGAGGACGACATCGGCGTGGGCCTTGGCGACGCCCGCGGCGACGGTGCCGACACCGACTTCAGAGACGAGCTTGACGGCGATGCGCGCCTGCGGGTTGACGTTCTTGAGGTCGTAGATGAGCTGCGCGAGGTCTTCGATGGAGTAGATGTCGTGATGCGGCGGAGGCGAGATGAGCCCGACGCCGGGAATCGAGTGACGAATCTTGGCGATAAAATCATCGACCTTGTGGCCGGGGAGTTGGCCGCCCTCGCCGGGCTTTGCGCCCTGCGCCATCTTGATCTGCAGCTCGTCGGCGTTGACGAGGTAGTTGGTGGTGACGCCGAAGCGGCCGCTGGCGATTTGCTTGACGGCGCTGCGGCGCAGGTCGCCGTTGGCGTCGCGCTTGAAGCGCGCTTCGTCTTCGCCGCCCTCGCCGGTGTTGGACATGCCGCCGATGCGGTTCATGGCGATGGCGAGAGTTTCGTGCGCTTCTTTTGAAATGGAGCCGAAGCTCATGGCGCCGGTGGTGAAGCGCTTGACGATCTCCTTGGCTGGTTCTACTTCATCTATGGGGATGGGCTGGTCGAGATATTTGAGCTTGAAGAGGCCGCGCAGCGTGGAAAGGTTGCGGTTCTGATCGTCAATGAAGTCGGTGTATTCCTGGAAGGTGGCGGGATTGTTGGTGCGCACCGCGTGCTGCACCTTGCTGATGGTCACCGGATTGAGCAGGTGGAACTCGCCGCCCTCGCGGTATTGATACTGTCCGCCGACGACAAGATCGGTTTCAGAATCGGTGAGGGGCTGGAAGGCGTAGGCGTGCTTCATCTGCGCTTCGCGCGCGAGCACTGCCAGGTCAACGCCCTCGACACGCGATGCGGTGCCGGGGAAGTATTTCTCGACGAGCGACTGGCTGAGGCCGACGGCTTCAAACACCTGCGCGCCGCGATAACTTTGCAGCGTGCTGATGCCCATCTTCGAGAACGTTTTCAGGAGGCTTTTTTCGATGGCCTTGATGAAGTTCTTTTCGGCCTTTTCGGCGGAGAGGTCTTCGGGCAAGAGACCGCGGCGCTTGAGATCGTGGATGGTCTCGATGGCGAGATAAGGATTGATGGCGCTTGCGCCGTAGCCGATGAGCAGGGCGAAGTGCATGACTTCGCGCGGCTCGCCGCTCTCGATGATGAGCGCGACCTGGGTACGGGTCTTCTCCTGCACGAGGCGGTTGTGCACGGCGGCCATGGCGAGCAGGCTGGGGATGGGCGCGTAGGTTGCGTCGACGCCGCGGTCGGAGATGATGAGCAGCGAGTAGCCCGATTCGACGGCACGGGAAGCGCGCGTGCTGAGATCGTCGAGCGCGTGGCGGAGGCCTTTTTCGCCATCGGAGGCGCGGAAGAGCGCGGGCAGCGTGGTGGCGAGCAGATCGCCCGACGAGACGCGGCGCAGCTTTTCGAGATCGCGGTTGGTCACGATCGGGTGCGGCATGCGGAGGGTGTGGCAGTTCTCCGGCGCCTCGTCGAGGATGTTGCGCTCGGTGCCGATGTAGCTGACGAGCGACATCACGAGCTCTTCGCGGATGGGATCGATGGGCGGATTGGTGACCTGCGCAAAGAGCTGCTTGAAATAGTTGAAGAGCGGCTGGGGGCGATCGGAGAGGCAAGCCAGCGGAACGTCTGTTCCCATGGAGCCGATGGGCTCCTCGCCCTTGGCGGCCATGGGCGCGAGAAGGATGCGGAGATCCTCTTCGGTGTAGCCGCAGGCGCGCTGGCGGCGCAGCAGCGTTTCAGGATTGAAGGCGATTACGCGCGCGGGCTCGGGCTGCGAGTCAATGGTGACCTGCTGCTGCTTGAGCCAGTCGGCGTAGGGCTTGCGCGCGGCGAGCTGCTTCTTGATTTCGGCGTCAGAGACGATGCGCTGCTGCACGGTGTCGACGAGGAACATGCGGCCGGGCTGCAGGCGGCCCTTCTTCAAAATGTCTTCGGCGGGGACTTCGATCACGCCGGCTTCGGAGGCGAGGACGACCAGATCGTCTTTGGTGACGATGTAGCGGCCGGGGCGGAGACCGTTGCGGTCGAGGGTAGCGCCGATGACTTTGCCGTCAGTAAAGGCGATGGCGGCGGGACCATCCCAGGGCTCCATGAGCGATGCATGGTACTCGTAGAAGGCGCGCTTGTCCTCGTCCATGTCCGGATTGCCAGCCCAGGCTTCAGGGATGAGCATGGCCATGACGTGGGGCAGGGAACGGCCGGATTGATAGAGGAATTCGACGGCGTTGTCGAGCGAGGCGGAGTCACTGCCGTCGGGCATGACGACGGGATAGAGGTCGGAGATCTTTTCGCCGTAGAGGGGGCTGGCGAAGATCGATTGCCGCGCGTTCATCCAGCTGACGTTGCCGCGAATGGTGTTGATTTCGCCGTTGTGCGCCACGTAGCGGTAGGGATGGGCGAGCTTCCAGCTGGGGAAAGTGTTGGTGGAGAAGCGCTGATGGACGAGGGCAAGAGCGCTGGCGACGAGGGGATGGGCGAGCTCGAAGTAAAACTTTTCGATCTGCGGGGCCAGCATGAGGCCCTTGTAGATGATGGTGCGACAGGAACAGGAGGGAACGTAGAAGCTTTCCTTGTCTTCGACTTCGGAGGCGACGATTTCGTTTTCGGTGCGGCGGCGGATGCGATAGAGGAGCCGCTCGAAGGTGTCTTCGTCCATGCCGGCGGGACGGCCGATGAAAAGCTGCTCGATGTAGGGCTGCGAGTTGCGGGCTTCGCGGCCGATGGCATCGCCATTGACGGGGGTGTCGCGCCAGCCGAGCAGGGTACAACCTTCCTCCTGCAGGATGCGCTCGAAGATGCCTTCGCACTGCAGGCGGCTGTGTTTCTCCACGGGCAGGAAGCACATGGCAACGCCGTAGGCACCTGGCCCCGGCAGCGGCATGCCGAGATCGGCGCATTCGCCAACGAAGAAGGCGTGGGGAATCTGGATGAGAATGCCTGCGCCGTCGCCGGTCTCCGGATCGCATCCGGCCGCGCCACGGTGGGTCAGGTTAATGAGGACTTCCAGACCTTTGCGGATGATCTCGTGGCTTTTTTCGCCACGGATATTGGCGACCAGCCCCATGCCGCAGGCGTCGTGCTCGTTGCGCGGATGGTAAAGACCCTGCGGTTCAGGAAACCTGCGATGGAGATAAGTTCTCTGCATTGGCAGCCTTTGCCTGCAACCCCTTCTACGCGGAAGAAGCTGCATTTTGAGGTGTAGCCATCCTGTCTGCGATTTCAGTCTGGGAAATCGTACAGTGGCCTGATAGAGAGCTTTGCTTTGGGCGGCCCGGCCGCATCCGGACCTGCGCTGCTTTTAATATAACGAAAAACGACCGTCAATGGGAGAGTAACTTTCATGATGGGAGACGGGGATGGCGGCAGGGGCGCGGCAATAGGCCCGAACGGCTCTCTCATGTTGCGTATTTTGTGCCGTATACTCGGTTCGAATGCCTCCAATTAGCGAAACGATTCTGGTGACCGGCGGCGCCGGATTTATTGGCTCTAATTTTGTGCTGAGCTGCATGCGGGCGGGCGGGCCGGCGGTCGTGAATCTGGACCTGCTGACCTACGCGGGAAACCCGGCCAACCTTTCCGCTTTAGACAACGACGGACGCCACGCGCTGGTCTGCGGCGACATTTGCAACGCGGAGCTGGTGGGGGGGCTGCTCAAGAAGCACCGGCCGAAGGCCGTTGTGCATTTCGCGGCGGAGAGCCACGTCGACCGGTCGATTGTGTCTCCCGAGGCGTTTATCCGGACCAATGTTCACGGAACGTTTACGCTGCTGGATCAGGCGAAGACGTACTGGACGGGACTGAGCGAGGCGGAGCGGGGGGAGTTCCGGTTTCTGCATGTCTCGACGGACGAGGTGTACGGATCGCTGGGCAAGGACGATCCGGCATTCTGCGAGACGACGCCGTATGCGCCGAACAGCCCTTACGCGGCGTCGAAGGCGGGCAGCGATCACCTGGCGCGGGCGTACTTTCACACTTTTGGGCTGCCGGTGCTGACGACGAACTGCTCGAATAACTATGGACCGTATCAATTTCCGGAAAAACTGATTCCGCTGGTGATTCTGAATGCGCTCGAGGGCAAGCCGCTGCCGGTGTACGGCGACGGAAAAAATGTCCGCGACTGGCTGTTTGTGGAGGATCACTGCTCGGCGATTGCAACGGTGCTGGAGCGGGGACGGCCGGGTGAGACCTACAACATTGGCGGCAACAGCGAGCGCGCGAACATCGATGTGGTGACGGCGATCTGCGATCTGGTGGACGAGATGCGGCCGCAGGCGAATGCGGCACCGCGCCGAAAGCTGATCACTTACGTTCAAGACCGGCCCGGGCACGACCGGCGGTACGCGATTGACGCGAGAAAGATTGCCAGTGAGCTGGGATGGAAACCGGCGCAGCCTTTTGAGGGCGGACTGCGCAAGACGGTGCAGTGGTATCTCGATAACAGCGACTGGGTGACGAACGTGCGCACGGGAGCGTATCGCGAGTGGATTGCGCAGAACTATGCAGAGAGGCCGGGGGCGGAGCGGGCGGCGCTATGAGGCTGAAGAGATGAAAGGAATTATTCTCGCCGGTGGATCGGGGACGCGGCTCTATCCTGTGACCCACGTGGTCTCAAAGCAGCTGCTGCCGGTGTACAACAAGCCGATGATCTACTACCCGCTGAGCACGCTGATGCTGGCGGGGCTGCGCGACATCCTGATCATCTCGACACCGCAGGATACGGGGCGATTCGCCGAGCTGCTGGGCGACGGACAACGCTGGGGACTCAATATTCAATATGCTATCCAGCCGAGTCCGGATGGTCTGGCGCAGGCGTTCCTGATCGGGCGGGATTTTATTGGCGGCGGCCCGAGCGCGCTGATTCTTGGAGACAACATTTTTTACGGGCAGGGATTTTCAAAGCAGCTGCAGGCTGCCGCGGAACTGGAGAGCGGCGCGGTGGTGTTTGCGTATCCCGTGGAAGACCCGGAGCGGTACGGCGTGGTGGAGTTTGACGAAGCGGGAAAGGCAGTGAGCCTGGAAGAAAAGCCGGAGAAGCCGAAGTCGCGCTACGCGGTGACGGGCTTGTATTTTTACGATCGCGACGTGGTGAAGCATGCGGAGGCGTTGAAGCCGTCGCCGCGCGGCGAGCTGGAGATTACGGATTTGAACCGGCGGTATCTCGAGGCGGGGAATTTGAGCGTGGAGATCATGAGCCGCGGCATGGCGTGGCTGGACACGGGGACGCACGATTCGCTGCTGGAGGCGGCGATGTTTGTGCATACGATCGAGCGGCGGCAGGGACTGAGCATCGCCTCACCCGAGGAGATCGCGTACCGGCAGGGATTTATCGATGCGGCGCAGCTGGAGGCGCTGGCCCAGCCGATTGCCAAGAGCGGCTACGGGAAGTATCTGCTGGCGATGCTGCACGAACCGTATTTTGCGGCGAAGGCCGAGCCGGAATGAAGATTACCGAGACGGCTCTGCCGGGAGTGCTGATTTTAACGCCGCCGATCTTTCGCGACGATCGCGGATTGTTCATGGAGACCTTCAACCTGCGGAAGGCTTCGGAGGCGGGGCTGCCTGCGGAGTGGGTGCAGGACAATTTTTCGCTGTCGAAGAAGGATGTATTGCGCGGGATTCATTATCAAATTACGCAGCCGCAGGGGAAGCTGGTGCGGGTGACGCACGGGGCGGTTCTGGACGTGGCTGTGGATCTGCGGCGCAGCTCGGGTCATTTCGGGCAGCACGTTGCGGTGGAGTTGAGCGCGGCGAACGGGCAAATGCTGTGGATTCCGGCCGGATTCGGGCACGCGTTTCTGGTGCTGAGCGACGAAGCGGGATTTGCGTACAAGGTGACGGATTATTATTCGCCGCAGGGCGAGCGAACGATTGTGTGGAACGACCCGGAGCTGGGGATTGAGTGGCCGGTTGCGGCGGCGGATGCGATCGTCTCAGGAAAAGACCAGAACGGGGCGCGGTTTAGGGATGCAGAGGTTTTTGCGTAGGGCCATTGCATTAATGAGCCGAGGCCGAATGAAACCATCCCTCGGCGGCTAAAGCCGCGTCGATTTTTCGGGTCTATACGGCACGGCTAAAGCGGTGCCCCTTCAAAACAGGAATTAGGCAACCAGTACGGGTTTCATTTTCCCTAACATCATTTAATAGCACCGGCAATTGCAGTGGCAACAATCGAACAACTTCTGCCTCGAAGGGAGAACGCAGACGCATGGACCTGGCATTGCCGGCCGCCGTTACCATTCGCAATCTGTCGAGACGCGTACTACCTGGTCTCATGCTGCCTAGCCGCATATTGCCCGACTGGTTTTCGAGCGAGGTACCCGAACGCTCCGAAGATTCCGGTGCAGCGCGAACCTTCGCTCATGCGATTCGCACCAGCAAGGTGCCGGAGGTGCTGTTCGGCTTTTGGGTGATCAAGATTGCAGCGACGACGCTGGGCGAGGTGGGCGGCGACGCGCTGTCGATGTCGCTCAACCTGGGCTACGCGATGAGCACCGCGATCTTTTTTGTGCTCTTTGCGGCAGCGGTGACGGCGCAGATCCGCGCGCGCAAGTTCTATCCGTTTCTCTACTGGGCCGTGATTGTGGCGACCACGCTGACGGGAACGACGATGGCGGATTTTGCCGACCGCTCGCTGGGCATCGGCTACACGGGCGGTTCGCTGATTTTGTTTGGGCTGGTGATCGCCGTGCTGGTGGTGTGGCGGTTCACGCTGGGCTCGGTTTCAGTGAACGTGATCACCGATCCCAAGGCCGAGGCGTTCTACTGGGCGACGATATTGTTTTCGAACACGCTGGGAACGGCGCTGGGCGACTGGGTTGCCGACTCGGGACCGGGGTACGAAGGCGGCGCGCTGATCTTTGCCGGAGGGATTGCGATCGTTGCGTTGGTGTATTTCTTCACCAAGTCTTCGCGGACGGTGCTGTTCTGGACGGCGTTTATTTTGACGCGGCCGCTGGGCGCGACGCTGGGCGACCTGCTGACCAAGCCGCTTGTCGACGGCGGATTGAACCTGAGCCGGTACACCTCGTCGGCGGCGATTGCGGCGTTCATGATCGCGTGCATTCTGCTGTTCCCGCAGCGGGCGGGCGAGCATCCGGGGGCGAAAGAATAGCCGGCGCAAAGGACTAGCGGGCGCCCGAAACCGATGGAGTTCCTGAGTTATACTTTGAGGGTCAGGTGCGTCTGCACCCATCCCTTCCGTTCGTCTGAGGTTGCTATGTCCGGGCACTCCAAATGGGCCACAATCAAACACAAAAAGGGCGCGCTGGATGCGAAGCGCGGCAAGGCGTTTACCCGGCTCATCAAGGAAATTACGATTGCGGCCAAGGCGGGTGGCGATCCGGACGGAAACCCGCGGCTGAGGACGGCGATTCTTGCGGCGAAGGCCGAGAACATGCCGGCCGACAACATCAAGCGGGCGATCCAGCGCGGCACCGGCGAGCTCGAGGGCGTGAGCTACGAAGAGGCAACGTTCGAAGGCTACGGCCCGGGCGGTGTGGCGATCCTGGTGGACGTGCTGACGGACAATCGCAACCGCGCGGTGAGCGAGATCCGGCATACGTTTGCCAAGAATGGCGGGAACCTGGGCGAGTCCGGCTCGGTGAAATTCATGTTTTCGAAAAAGGGATTGATCGCGGTGGAGAAGTCCGCAGCCAGCGAAGAGAAGCTGATGGATATTGTGATTGAGCATGGCGGCGAGGACCTGAACGACGAAGGCGAGACGTGGGAGATCATCACGGAGCCGGGATCGTACGAGGCGGTTGCGAATGCGGTGAAGGCCGCGGGGATTGCGACGGTGATGAGCGAGGTGACGATGGTGGCCTCGACTTATACGAAGCTGGAGGGCGCGGCGGCGAACCAGATGGTGCGGCTACTGGAAGGGCTGGAGGATTTGGACGACGTGCAGAATGTCCACTCCAACTTTGACATGGACGCCGAACAGATGGAGCACGCAGCAGGTTGAACCGGGCTGAATCGAGAGAAGCAAAGAGGCCGCCCGAATGTGGCGGTCTTTTTTTGGGGAGAAGCAGGACCAGGGACGAGGGAACAGGGAGTAGCCAGTAGGGAATAGAGACTGGGACGGTTTAGGGGGAGGAGATTGAAGATTTTTACACGCGTTGGGCGGGCGGTTGCGCCTGCGATGATGATGGCGGCGGCGATGATTGCAACGGGTCTGAGCGCGGCTGCGCAGGGCAGTGGGGCTCCGGAGACGAAGGATGCGGGCAATCCCGTGGCGCAGGTGCGCGACGAGCGGAGTTGGGAGTATGGCCCGTTTGTGAACTGGGGTTCGGGGCTGGGCGGCCGGTCGGACTACAAGTTTTTCTGGGGCGGTTTCGACCTGGCCAAAGTGCTCACGCCGGTTGTGCACGCCGGTTTTCTGAGCGGGCAGTTCGAGTACGGCGGCAACATCATGCCGTTGTGGCAGGCGTATACGCCGCCACCGCATGAAGAAAGCTATACCTGCGAGACGACGACCGGCCAGTTCGTGGGATGCGTGCTGCCGACGGGCGGCGGAACGTTCTACGGCGTGAGCCTGACGCCGGTGATCTTTCGCTGGAATTTTCTCACGCACTCGCGGCGCGTGCAGCCTTATTTCGAGGCCGCCGGCGGCTTGATTTATACAACGCACAAGTTCCCGCCCAACATTTTGAGCAACAAGGCGGAGGGAATCGACGGCGGAACGAGCGTGTGGAATTTTTCTCCGCAGGGCGGCGGCGGCATTCACTATTTCCTGCGCGACAAGCGGTCGATCGACCTGGGAGTGAACGGCGTGCACATCTCATCGGCATCGCTGGGCGATCGCAATCCGGGAGTCAACGGAAGTATTCAAGTGCAGGTGGGATACACGTTCTGGAAGTGAGAGAGACAGGGAACAGGAACTAGCCACCCCAGCGAGCAACGATCGGTCGCCGGGGACCCGGCAGGGACTAGGGACAAACGGGCCTGGGGCTGGGAACGAGGAGAAGATGGACGGACCGATCGTCGAGTGCGTTCCGAACTTCTCAGAGGGTGCGGACACCCGGCGTGTGAAAGCGATCGTCTCGGCGATGCGGACCGACGGAGTCCATCTGTTGGACTGGTCGATGGATCCCGATCACAATCGCTCGGTGGTGACGATTGCGGGAGAACCGGCAGCCGTTCTGGAAGCGGCGGTGCGCGGCGCGGGCAAAGCGGTTGAACTGATCGACCTGACGCGGCAGCAGGGCGTTCACCCGCGCATTGGCGCGACGGACGTGGTCCCGTTTGTTCCCGTGCGGGGAATCAAGCTGGACCAGTGCGTGATGCTGGCGCGGCAGGCGGGACTGGAGATCTGGCGGCGGTTCGGCGTGCCGATCTATTTCTATGAGTCGGCGGCGGCGCGGCCGGACCGCGTGAATCTTGAAGACGTGCGGCGCGGGCAGTTCGAGGGGCTGCGCGATGTAGTGGAGCGGGAGCCTTCGCGGCGGCCCGACCTGGGCGGGCCGGGACTGCATCCGACAGCGGGAGCGAGCGCGGTGGGCGCGCGGAAGTTTCTGGTGGCGTACAACATCTTTTTCGACTCCAGCGATGTGGCGATGGTGCGCGCGATTGCAAAAGAGATTCGCGCGGCGGGGGGAGGGATGAAGGGCGTGAAGGCGATGGGCGTGCAGGTGCAAGGACGCGCGCAACTCACGATGAACATTACCGACTACGAGGCGACGCCGATCTCGCAGGTGTACAAGCGGGTGGTGAGCCTGGCGGCGCGGCACAAGGCGACGTTGGCCGAGGGGGAGATCATCGGGCTGGTTCCCGAGGCTGCCTGTGAGCGGGAGAGCGACTGGATGCGTCAATTAGCTGGGTTCGATGGAGAAACCAAGGTGCTGGAACGGCGATTGATGCGTCCATTGGAGTGGCCGTAGGCTGGCGGGCGACGTGGAGGAGAGATGCATGAGGCGGCTGCAAGTCCCGGCATTTAAGGCATCTTGACGCTGGGGCGAAATCGGCGAAGCATCGAGAGGGACGGGCGATAGCGACGGCTCCGATTCGGATTCGACGGATTGTCGATGCGGATTCTCAGGGCGGATGGCCGGGCGCGAATCGGTCGTGAATGACGTGAATATAGATAGGTAACAGAGTGGGCCGGAGCGAAATTCGCGGGAAGCGTAGATTAAAGTTAGGGTGCGGCTCGACTCATTCCCGGAAAATGATGCCGGGATTCCCGGAAAATGCTAGCGGGTCGCGCGCAATCCGTCGGAAGCAGTGGCGGCGTAACAGCAGTTGGAGGACGACTTGTTGAAGAGGTTCGTGGGACATTTATTTTCCGCTGCGGCGATGGCAATTGCGGTAGCGGCGTTGGCGGCGGGTACGGCGCAGGCGGCGCAGCTTTCGACGGACGCCCGTGGTGCGATTCCGCATGATGTGCAGCAGCTGGTGGTGATCGACTATCGCGCGATGCAGAACTCGAGCGCGGCGATGGATCTGCGCGCGCGGGTGATGCCGCCGGAGCTCAAGCAGTTTGATGAGGCGCTTTCGAAGTCGGGACTGAACGAGAATCACGACGTGGATGAGTTGGCGTTCGCGCTATATCGGCCGTCGCCGGGCAGCGACGCGCTGCAGACGGTGGGGATTGCGCAGGGACAGTTCGATACTCAAGACATCCTGGCAAACTTTCGCAAGCAGAAGCTGAAGGCGACGATGGTGCGCACGAACGCGATGTACCCGATGACGCGCACCGGCATGATGCTTTGCTTTGTCGATCCTTCAACTTTGGTGTTCGGCGCGAAGGATGCGGTGACGCGGGCGCTGGACGTGCGCGACGGTATGGCGGCGAGCATGCTGACGAACGGCGCGATGATGAACGCGATGCAGACCATCGACTCGCAGCCGCTGTGGAGCATTTTGGACGACAAGGGCACGCAGACGATGATGAAGCAGCTACTGGGCGAAGCGGGATCGGTGACCGATTTCGACAGCGTGCGCAAGCACCTGGAGGGGTCGTGGTACGGAATGGATTTTCAGCACGGCGTGAGCTTCAACCTGACGATCCAAACCGGCGACAGCTTTGCCGCGGCGACGGTTTCGTCGCTGTTGACGGCTGCGGTGATGGTGCGCAAGCTGAGCGCTTCGGATACGGAGAAGCAGGCGCTGAGCGCGACCGACATCGGATCGGACTCGGGCAAGATGACCATTCACTTCGCAAGTTCGGATACGGAGTTCAGCGCGCTGCTGCAGTCGCCGCTGTTCCAGAGCATGGTGAAGTGAGCGTTTTGGCGTTGAGTGAAAAAACGGGGCGAAGGCCCCGTTTTTTTGTGGGCGAAAGTCGAGCTATCCCCGGTCCGAAAATCCGGACCGGGGGCACCCGGCAAAGCAAGACGGGGCTGAAATCTGGGCTTCGAAATCAAGGCTTGGAATTCAGGATTCGAATTCGAGGATTCGGATCAGGGTTTTGAATTCAAAGTTGGGATGAAGTCGGCTTTGCCGCCGGGATGCAAGACGATTTCAATCTGTCCCTGCTGGTGCTCGACGAGTGTGGGGCCGGTGATCTGGAATTGATGACCGCCGGCGACAGTGTAGTTCACGTTGATTTCTCCGCTGCCGCGAACCTGAAAGCGATAGTGAAAATCTGCGCCGTTGTCGAGACGGTCCGCGCCGAAGCTTGCGCTGGGATAGTCGACTTCGAGGAGCTGAATCGGTGCGCCGGTGCGGTTCTGGATGGTTGCATCGATGTGATAGGAGTGGCAGCCGGCGAGCGTGAATGCGGCCGAAAGAGCAAGCGCGGCCGACGCCAATTTTCTGCGGAGGTTCACTCTGTCGAATCTCCATCGGCCTGCGGTGTGCCTGCGCTCTCATGAGCGATCTGGTTGGCGATTTGCTTCTCGATATGTTTTTCTAGCCGGTCGAGGCGGCGCAGCATATCCGGCAGGCGCTGAAAGATGGCGACGGCGCGCAGCCAGAGGCGATTGTCGAATCCGGGCGAGCCGGAGATCATTTTGCCGGGCGGCACGTCGTGCGAGACGGCGGATTGCGCGGTGAGGATTGCGCCGTCGCCGACGGTGCAATGGCCGGCGATGCCCACCTGGCCGGCGAGGATCACGTTGTTGCCAATGACGGATGAGCCGGCGAGGCCGGTCTGCGCGCAGAGGAGCGAGTCGTTACCGACGCGCGAGCCGTGACCGACCTGCACGAGGTTGTCGATCTTGGAGCCGTCGCCGATCTCGGTTGCACCGACCGTGGCGCGATCGATGGTGGCGTTGGCCTGCACGTCGACGCGATTGCCGATGCGCACAGGGCCGGACTGCGGGATTTTTTCCCAGTGTCCCTGATCGTTTTTGGCAAAACCAAAACCGTCTGCGCCGATGATCGCGCCGTTTTCAAGCGTCACGTGATCGCCGAGGGCGCAATGCTCGCGGACGACGGAGTGCGCGTGGGCGAAAAAGTGGCTGCCGATCTGCGCGCCGGGATAGATGACGACGTGCGGCAGAAGGGTGGCGTGCGCGCCGATGCGGACGCCGGGGCCGATGACGGCGTATGCGCCGATATGCGCGCCGGCGGCGATTTGGGCAGAGGGATCGACGACGGCGGTGGGATGAATGCCGGGCGCGTAGGCGGGAGGCTGATAGAAGAGCGCGAGCGCGCGAGAGAAGGCGAAGTAGGGATTCTTGATGCGCAGGGTCGCCGCGGGGATTTCCTGGAAGTCGGGCTCGACGACGACGGCAGCGGCGTGCGTGGTGCGCGCGAGAGCAGCGTATTTGGGATTGGCGACGAAGGTGATGTCGGTGGGGCTGGCTTCTTCGATTCCCTTGACGCCGGTGATCTCGAGAGTTGCGTCGCCGCGAAGCTCCGCACCCAGCCGACTTGCCAGCTCACCCAATTTCATTGAGGCGATTGTATCGGACTGGAGGTTGCCGGAGGCGGCTCAGGCGGAGATTGGAGAGCACGCGCGGCGGTCTGCGCCGATTGCAGCGTTGCGCCGGGGAGGATGCCAAGGATGAGCGTCGCGGCGGCGGCGAGAAAGATGGCGGCGATGACTGCAGCTCCCGCTTGAGGTTTTGGCGCCATTGCATCGGTGGCCTGCGGCTTTTGCACCGAGGCGAGCGCCAGGCGCAGATAGTAGGCCGCGGCGAGGCCGGAATTGAGAAGGCCGATGATGGCCAGGACGACCGCACCACCATTGACCGCGGCGGTGAAGGAATAAAACTTGCCGAAGAAGCCGCCGGTGAAGGGAATGCCGATGAGCGAGATGAGGAAGAATATGAGCATTCCGCCGAGGAGCGGAGTGCGATAGATGAGGCCGCGGAAGTCGTCGATGAGCGAGAGATTCTCGTCGTATCCGGCGGCGAGCGTGATGACGGCGAAGATGCCGACGTTCATGGCGGCGTAGGCCGCGGCGTAGAAGCTGGCGGCGGCGATGCCGGTGGCGCCGGTTCCGGCGAAGGCGGCGAGCAGATAGCCGGCGTGAGCGATGGAAGAGTAGGCGAGCATGCGCTTGACGTTCTGCTGGCGGAGCGCGGCGAGATTGCCGACGGTCATGGAGAGCGCGGCGACGACCCAGAGCAGCGGCCCCCACATGGAGCGGAGGTTGGGGAACATCTCATAGACCACGCGCAGGAGGACGGCGAAGGCTGCGGCTTTGGGCGCTGTAGAGAGCAGCGCGACGACGGGAGTGGGCGAGCCCTCGTAGACGTCGGGCGTCCACACGTGGAAGGGCGCGGCGGAGACCTTGAAGAGCAGGCCGACGAGCATCATGGCGAGCGCGGCGACGACGAGGCCGTGATTGGGCGCGGTGGGCGCGAGTCGCGCGATGGCGTAGATCTGCGTGGTGCCGGTTGCGCCGAAGACGAGCGCGATGCCGTAGAGCAGGAAGGCTGTAGCGAAGGAGCCGAGCAGGAAATACTTGATGGCGGCTTCGGGTCCGCGGCCGGTGTGCTTGCGGTAACCGGCGAGGATGTAGGTGGCGATGGAAGAGATTTCCAGGGCGATGAAGACGAGGAGCAGCTCGACGGCGCTGGTGAGCAGGCACATGCCGACCGCGCCGAAGACGACGAGCGCGTAGAACTCGCCCTGATGGTGGCCGCCGGTGGGCAGTGTATCGAGCGTGAGCAGCAAGGTGACCAGCACGATGCCGCAGATGAGCACGTGGAAGAAGACGGTGAAGGGACTGGTTTCAACGGTGGAGAAGAAGCCGGTGCCGTCAGGGAGCGAAAGCTGCCACACGCTGGCCCAGAGCGCGCAGGTGGTTCCGATGGCGGCGACCCAGCCGAGATTCCGCCGCGGCCACGAGAGCGGGATGGAGGCATCGAGCAGCATGATGGCGATGCCGGTGAGGGTGAAGATCACCTCGGGCGCGATGCGGTAGATGTCGGGCACGTGATTCATGGCCGTGCCTCCGCTACCGGTTGCGCCGCGGCCGACGGGGGCGGGTGAATGCCGGATTCGATCTGGTTGAACCAGAGGGCGGGTGCGAGGCCCATCACAAGCATGAGCACGACAAGCGGCGTGAGGATGGCGAGCTCGCTGAAATCGAGATCGGGCGAGGGCTTGGAGCTGACGAGCGGACTTTCCGGGCCGTAGAAGAGACGCTGGACGAGCATCAGCATGTAGGCCGCGCCGAGGATGACGCCGAGTGCGGCGGCGATGGCCCATCCGCGGCTGACGTCGGCAAATGTGGTGGAGAGGATGACGAACTCGCCAACGAAACCGCTCAGCATGGGAAGGCCAATCATGGCCAGCGTGGCGAGCACGAAGTAGGTTGCGGTGCGCGGCAGGCGGGCGGCGACGCCACCGTAGGAGTCGATGAGCGTGGTGGCGTAGCGCACTTCAAGCGCGCCGAGCAGCAGGAAGAGCGCGGCGTCGACCATTTCATGCGAAAGGATCTGATAGACGGCGCCGGTCCAGCCGGTGAACGTGAAGCCGTAGATGCCGAGAACGATGAGGCTGAGATGGCTGAGCGCTGCATAGGCCATCAAGCGCCAGAAATCGCGCTGGACAAGAGCCAAACAAGCCCCATAAAGGATTCCAATGACGGCGAGCGCGATGACGAGCGGCGCGATGGCGCGGGCCTGCTGCGGGAAAAGGCCGACGTGAAAGCGCAGCAGGGAATAGAGGCCGAGCTTTCCGGCGACGATCATCGTGAGAGCGACGGGAGCTTCATTGAATGTGTCGGCGAGCCAGCCGTGCAGCGGGAAGACTGGCACTTTGACTGCGAAGGCGAAGAGAAAGGCGAGCGCGACCCAGAACAACGCGCCGGCGGGAAGGACGCCGCTAGCGATCTGACTTTGCAAATCGACAAAGTTGAAGGTGCCGAGACGGACGTAGAGCCACACGATGGCGACGAGCAGCGGCGCGGAGGGGATGAAGGTGAAGAGGAAGAATTTGAGAGCGGCTTTAGCGCCCTGGTTGCGGCCGTACATGGCGATGAGGATCGCCATGGGGACCAGCGAGAGCTCCCAGAAGCCGTAGTAGAGGATGAGATCGAGCGAGACGAAGACGCCGAGCATCGCGGTCTGCTGCACGAGGAAGAGAGCGTAGAAGATTTTGCGGCGAGATTGGATGGCGTTCCAGCTGGCGACGACGCCGACGGGCGCGAGCAAGCCGGTGAGCACGACGAGCCACAGGCTGAGGCCATCGACGCCGACGTGGAAAGAGATTGCGGGGTCGGCGATCCAGGGTGTGTTGACTTCAAACTGAAAACCGGGCTGGCCGGTAACGAAGTGCGCGGGAAGATGGAGCGTGAAGAGAAATGCGAGGAGCGTGGTGAGCAGCGCGATCCAGTTGGGGAGTTTGGTGCGGTCGGGCAGGAGCGCGATGAGAACCGCGCCGGCGAGCGGAGCCAGCAGGATGAGCTTGAGGATTAGTGGGTCGATTAGATGCATCGGCTCAGTGCCCCGCCACGTGAGAGATCAAATGCATTGAGGCGGGCCAGCCGCCGGCAAGCTCAACCAGCGAAAAGAGCAGCAGCGCGGCTGCGCCCGCGGCGAGCCACGCGGCGTAGGAGCGCAGATTGCCCGACTGCCAGCGCTGCAGGATTGCGCCCGAGAGATTGGCAATGCCGCCAAGCAGCCAGGCGATTCCGCCGAGGATTGCGCCGTCAACGACCCAACCGAGGAAGAATTTGGAGATGGCAAGCAGCGGCCTGACGATCGCGGTGTTGTAGAACTCGTCCACGTAGTACTTGTTGACGAGAACTTTGTAGACGCCTGGGTAGGCCGCGGCGATTTGCGCGGGCCGCTCGGGTTGGCGGCGGTAATATTTGTCCGCGATCAGCAAGCCTTCGATGGCGACGAGAACCGCGACGATGGTGAGAATGATTTCGGTGACGCCGCCACTGCCGGTTGCAGCTTGAGGCAGCTTGCCGGTCGAAGGTGCGAGAAAGGCGCCGAAGCGGCCCAAGCCGTCTCCCAGGCCGATCCAGCCGCCGCAGATGGAGAGGACCGCGAGGATCACGAGCGGGATGAGCATCGACCACGGACTCTCATGAGGATGCGCATCGTGGGAGCGCGGTTCGCCGAAGAAGGCCATGTACCAAAGCCGGAACATATAGAGCGAAGTGAGTAGCGCCGTGACGAGGCCGACGAACCAGAACACTTTGCCGCTGCCGCCGTGGATATACGCCGCGTAGAGGATTGCGTCTTTCGAGAAGAACGCCGCCAGCGGGGGAAACCCGGCGATGGCGAAGACCGCGGCGGTCATGGTCCAGAAGGTAATGGGAATCTCTTTGCGCAGGCCGCCCATTTTGCGGAGATCCTGCTCGCCGCCCATGGCGTGAATCACGGAACCTGCGGCGAGAAAGAGCAGCGCCTTGAAGAAGGCGTGCGTCATGAGGTGGAAGATGCCGGCGGAGTAGGCGGCGACGCCACAGGCAAGAAACATGTAGCCAAGCTGCGAGATGGTGGAGTAGGCGAGGACGCGCTTGATGTCGGTTTGCGCGAGGCCCATGGTGGCGGCGAAGAGCGCCGTGGCCGCGCCCACGATGGCGACTACGTTGAGCGCGATGGGCGAGTGATCGAAGAGCACGTGCATGCGCGCGATCATGTAAACGCCCGCGGTGACCATGGTGGCGGCGTGGATGAGCGCGGAGACGGGAGTGGGGCCTTCCATGGCGTCGGGCAGCCAGACGTAGAGCGGCAACTGCGCGCTTTTGCCGGCCGCGCCGAGCAGCAGGCAGAGGCAGATGGCGGTGGTGAGCGCGGCGCTGGGCAAGGCGTGGGCGGGCGCCAGCGACAGCGCGCCGTTGAGGACGACGAGATTGATCCCGGGGAACCCGGCGTAGCGGGCCGCGATCTCAGTGAAGGTGAGCGTGCCGAAGCTGGCGAGCAGCAGAAAGATGCCGATGAGGAATCCGAAGTCGCCGATGCGGTTGACGATGAATGCTTTCTTGCCCGCGTCGGCGGCGGACTTGCGGGTGAAGTAGAAACCGATGAGCAGATAGGACGCGAGGCCGACGCCCTCCCAGCCGACGAACATCAGGAGCACGTTGCCGGCGAGCACCAGCACCGTCATGAAAAAGAGAAAGAGATTGAGATAGCTGAAGTAGCGCGCGTAGCCGTCTTCACCGGCCATATAGCCGATGGAATAGATGTGGATGAGAAAGCCGACGCCGGTGACGACGAGGAGCATGAGCAGCGAGAGCTGATCGAGATAGAGGCTGAAGTCGACTTGCAGCGCGCCGAGACTGATCCAATTCGGGCCAAGCCAGGGCCGAGCGAATTTCTCGACGTAGGGAAAGGAGACGGAGGCTGCGGCCGGTCCGCACTTTTCGCAGGTGTGCGCGGCGGTGATCAGGGTGGCGAAAGCTGCGTTCAGCACTACCAGGAGGGAAGCGAGAGGAAAGACGACGCCGATGAAGGTGACGAGCCGCCTGGGCAGCCGCGCGCCGAGAATGCCGTTGAGCAGGAAGCCGGCAAACGGCAGCAACGGCACCAGCCAGAGATGGAGGGACTCGTTCATAGCTTCATCAGATTGATGCGGTCGACGGAGAGCGTGCCGCGCGTGCGGAAGATGGCGATGACGATCGCGAGGCCCACGGCAGCTTCAGCGGCGGCGACCATCATGACGAAAAAGACAAAGATCTGGCCTTTGATGGCGTGCCATTGGCAGGCAAAGGTGACGAAGGAGAGATTGACCGCGTTGAGCATGAGCTCAATGGACATGAACACGGTGATGAGACTGCGCTTGATGAGAAAGCCGATGACGCCGAGCGAAAACAACACTGCGCTGAGGAGAAGGTAGTACGTGAGGGGAACGTCCTGCTGGAGCAGATTCACTTGGCAGCCGTCCCTTCTGCGTGGCCGGGGCGCGCGAGAGCGACGGCGCCGAGGATGGCGATGAGAATGAGGACGGAGGTGACTTCAAACGGGAGCAGCAGCTCGTGAAAGAGCACCTGGCTGAGCTGCGTGAGGTTGGAGTTGTCGACAGTGCCGGGCGCCGCACTCTGCGGGCCCATGCCGAGATGCGCTGCGCCGAGGTTGGTGACGCGCAGAATGACCGTGGCGATGACGGCGAGGATGACAGCAACGGCAGGAAAGCCAACGCTCTTTGCGGCAAAGCTGCCGAGCGTTCGCTCTTCGCGGCCGGCGTTAAGCAGCATGACGACGAAGGTGAACAGAACCATGACAGCGCCGGCGTAGACGATGATTTGCGCGGCGGCGAGGAACTCCGCACCGAGGAGCAGGTAGAGCACGGCGAGCGCGGTCATGACGACGATGAGGGACAATGCACTGTTGATGGGATGGGTCTGCAGCAGGAGATTCACGGCTCCCGCGAGACAGATTCCGGCAAAGACGAGAAAGAGGATGAGGTGCATATCGCTCGATCGTTTGAGTTCAAGCCCGTTCAGGGCGCGCAGCGGTCAGGTTCGCGAGGATCAATCGCTGACTCGAATTTCTGAAAATCCCTTCCGATTGTAAATGAGCGCAATGCAATCGAAATGGTTTGCATCAATTGCTGCGGAGTTTGTTTCCCAAGTCAACAAATATTGCGAGGGACGTGACGCCGCTGGCTAACGATAGGCGAGCCACAGGCTGGTTGCGACGATGTTGAGCATGGCGAGAGGAAGCAGGTATTGCCATCCGAAGTTCATGAGCTGATCGTAACGGAAACGCGGCAGCGTGCCGCGAACCCACACGTATAGACACAAGAAGAAGAAAACTTTGCCCACGAACCAGAGAATCGGAAACAGCGCGTGGGCGAGCACGTTTTGAGGAGGTGGAATGAGGTTGCCGAAGGGGCTGGTCCATCCGCCCAGGAATAGGAGCGTGGCCACGCAGCCGACGTTGATCATGTTGGCGTACTCGGCCATGAAGAACATGGCGAACTTCATGGAGCTGTATTCGGTGTGATAGCCGCCGGTGAGCTCGCTTTCCGCCTCGGGCAGATCGAAAGGCGCGCGATTGGTTTCGGCGAAGGCGGCCATCAGGTAGATGAAAAAGGCGACGAATTGCATTCCGCCGAAGAGGTTCCAGGTGAGGACGCCGCGGGTCGCCTGCTGCCCGACGATGGTGCGGAGATTGAGCGAGCCGGCGCGCAGAACGACGCCGACCAGCGAGAGGCCGAGCGCGAGCTCGTAGCTGATGAGCTGGGCGGACGAACGAAGAGAACCCAGCAGCGAGTATTTGTTGTTGGAGGACCATCCGGCGAGCGCGATGCCGTAGACGCCCATGGAGGTGATGCCGAGAATTACGAGCAGGCCGATGTTGATATTGGAAATTTCAAAGAGATCGAAGTGGTTCGGTCCGATGCCGGACTCGCCGAACGGTATGACGGCGATGGAGACCAGCGCGCAGCCGAGCGAGAGGATCGGCGCGAGGAGATAGATGGGCCGGTAGACGGCGGTGGGGATGAGATCTTCCTTGAGGAAAGATTTTGCGCCATCGACGAGCGGCTGCAGCATGCCGAAGGGTCCGACGCGGCTGGGTCCCCAGCGATTCTGGATGCGGCCGACGAGCTTGCGCTCGAGGAGCACCGTGTAAGCCACCCCCATGAGCATCCCGACGGTGACCACGATGACCTTGAGCAGGCTCCAGAAAAAGAATTGAAGAATCGTCACGTGCAATCAGCCTTTGGCGGAGGAAATCAATCGGCGGCCGTCTCGGCCAGCTCCCGGGTTTGATGTTGTGCGAGTTGCTGGAGCCCGGTGCTGTGGCGGCCCAGCGTTCCGGAGGTGAAGAGCGTGTCATGCGCGGGAGTGATAGGCGCAGCGGCGATGATCGGGAAATCCGGCGACGCACTGGGCTCGATGTGCACGTCATTGCCGGCGAAGAGATTGATGCGGTCGAGCGTGTAACCCGGGACCAGCCGGGCGATTTCGTCGAGCGTCGCCAGCGGATCGAAGGGGCTGAGTTTCGGTTCGAGGCCGTTGGCGCGCAGCCACACGGCGTGGCGATCGGCCTCACCGGCCTGCGCGCCGCGCGACTGGCCGAGGTCCGCGGCGGTGCCTGCGCTGCCGAAGGGGACGAGAGACTTGACGGGCGCGCCCATGGCGTCGGCGAGGCGCACCAGAATCTCGAAATCGGGTTTGACGCCGGCGCGGTCGGCGGCTTTGCGCACGAGCTGCACATCGCCGAAGGTGTTGGTGATGGTGCCGGATTTTTCGTAGAGGCTGGCGGCGGGGAAGACGACGTCGGCTCGCGCGGCAGTTTCAGTGAGGAAGAGATCCTGGACGACGAGGAACGTATTTTTGGGCGGCGCTGCGGCGCCGGCAAATGGATCTGCGCCGACGACGAGCAGCGCGCCGAGTTGGCCGGCGGCAGCGGCTTCGATCATCTGCGGCAGCGTTTTGCCGGGAGCAGAGCTCAGGTTTGGGTATTCAGAGAATGGGCCGGGTGCGGCGACGGGAGTGTAGCCGGGCAGAAGATCGGGGAAGAGACCGAGGTCGGCTGCGCCGCGCGAGTTGGAGTGGTCACCGAGGTAAGCGAAGCGAGCGGGAGTGGGCGCGCGCTCGCTGCCCCAGGCAACGAGTCCGGCGACGGATTCGCCGCGGAACTCTTCGCCGAAGATGACGACCAGCGACGGCTCGGCAAGAATTGCTTTGCTGAAATCCGATTCGCCGGCTGCGAGAGCCGAGGCGAGATCGCCGTAGCCTCCGGGCGCGACGCGCAGCGTGGCCGTGGCCTGACGCTCGAGCTTGATGTGTTCACTGTTTGCGACGTAGAGCTTGGCGCGATTGAGGCGGACGTCTGTGCGGAGATGCCACGCGAGCAGTGGGTGCTCTTCGGTGGGATTGCCGCCGACGAGAAGAATCGCGCCGGCCGCAGCGATGTCACGCAGGCTGGCAGTCTTGCCGCCATGGGCAGCGAGGGCGCGCGCGAAGGCGGCGTAGTCCGTGGTGCGGGCGTGGTCAATGTTGTTGGTGGCGAGAACGGTGCGCGCGAATTTCTGCAGCAGGTAGTTCTCTTCATTGGTGGTGCGGTTGGAGCCGATGACGCCGATCGCAGACGAATCTTTGCCGGTCTGGGCGTCGCGGATTTCTTTGAGTTTGCCGCCAGCGAAGCGGAGCGCGTGCTCCCAGGTTGCCGGTTCGAGCTTGCCCTGCGCGTTGCGTACCAGCGGCGTGGTGAGGCGGTCTGGGCTGGCGACGAAATCAAAACCGAAGCGGCCCTTGGCGCAGAGGAAGTCGCCGTTGATGCCGCTCTTGTCGCGGTTGTCGGCGCGCACGATCTCGGAGCCGTCGTTATCCTGGCGCACGCCGAGCGTGACCTTGCAACCGTCGGCGCAATGCGTGCAGACGGTGGTGACGTGGTTCATCTCCCAGGGGCGGGTTTTGTAGCGGTAGCTGCCGCTGGTGAGCGCGCCGACGGGGCAGACATCGATGCACATGCCGCACTGTTCGCAGTCCAATTGGTTGCCGAGGTTGGGGACGATGACGGAATCTGCCCCGCGATTCTGCGTGCCGAGCGCCCACACATCCATGCCTTCGCCGCACATGCGCGTGCAGCGATAGCAGAGGATGCAGCGCGGGCGATCGTAGTAGACGGCAGGCGACCATTGCTGCTCATCGCGATGGTGCTTGGCCTCGGCGTAGAGGCTTTCGCCTGCGCCGTACTTGAAGGTCATGTCCTGCAGCTCGCACTCGCCGCCCGCGTCGCAGACGGGGCAGTCGAGCGGGTGATTGCCGAGGAGAAGCTGAATGGTGGCCTTGCGCGCCTGCGCGATCTCGGGCGATTCGGTGAGGAAGACCTGGCCTTCGGCGACGGTGGTGGTGCAGGCGGTTTGCAGCTTGGGAACCTTCTCCTGGCGGACGACGCACATGCGGCATGCGGCCTGCAGAGAGAGCCCGGGGTAGTAGCAAAAGGCAGGAATCTCGATGCCGGCCTTGCGGCAGGCTTCAATGAGCAGCGTGCCGGCTGGAGCCGTGAGCTTTTTTCCGTCGACTGTGAAGGTTACGTCGGGCATTTTTTCCTTAGGCGGCCTGGGTTGCTTTGGTGCGTTCGACGGATTTTATTTCCGGCACCTGGAGCCACTCGACAAAGTACTGCGACTCACGCTCGGGGTCGAACTCTTCGAAGTTCACGACCGTCGTTGATGCCTCGGGAATTGGCTCGCCCGCCTTGACGGTCTCAGCCAAATACAATTCGACTGCTTCTCGCATATTGGCGCGAGTGTCTTCTAACGCATCGCCCATTGAGCCGCATCCAGGAATATCGGGCGAGAATGCGCTCCAGTTTCTTGCGCCTTTTTCGTAAACGACAAGATACGCTCGCATCACTTCATTCCAGCCTTCTTCAGGATACTGTGCAGCAGGCCTTTGCCAATATCTTTCCCTGCATGCATGGGCACGATAATCAACCCGGGCTTTGTGGGATGACGAAACTGTCTGTGGCTGCCGGTCTGTCCGGTGCTAAACCAACCATCCGCCTCCAGGATTCGGATTAGTTCTCGAGGTCTCACGCTTGATCCTCGATGCCGCTCATACCACCGTTAACTGCGGCACGCCCTCGCGCGCAAAGGGGCAGGGTTGGCCGTTCAGGTGAGCTTCAAACTCCTTGCGAAACTTTTTGACGAACGCGATTGTCGGCATGGCGGCTGCGTCGCCGAGCGGGCAGAAGGTGCGGCCGAGCATGTTTTCGGACAGGTATTGAATGTTGTCGATGTCGCTGGGCACACCGAAGCCGGCGTGGAAGCGGGTGAGCGATTTCTTGAGCCAGTCGGTGCCTTCGCGGCAGGGAATGCACCAGCCGCAGCTCTCGTGCGCATAGAAGCTGATGGTGCGCAGGGCGAATTCCACGATGCAGGTCTGGTCGTCGATGACGACGACGCCGCCGGAGCCGAGCATGGAGCCGGCCTTGCCGAGCTGATCGAAGTCCATGCCAAGGGTCTCGATCTCTTCGGGGAGCAGGACGGGCGTGGACGAGCCGCCGGGAACGACGGCTTTGAGTTTGCGGCCGCCGCGAACGCCGCCGCCTATTTCATAGATCATTTTCTTGAGGCTGTAGCCCATGGGCAGCTCGTAGACGCCGGGCCGCTCGATGTGGCCGCTCAAACAGAAGAGGCGCGTTCCACCGTTGCGCACTGTTCCCACCGCGGCGTATGCCGCCGCGCCCATGGTGATGACGTGCGGGACGGTGGCGATGGTTTCCGCGTTGTTGATGACGGTGGGACCGCCGTAGAGGCCGACGACGGCAGGGAACGGCGGCTTGATGCGTGGCACGCCGCGCTTGCCTTCGAGCGATTCCATCAGCGCGGATTCTTCGCCAACTTCGTACGCGCCCGCTCCGGTCTGGGTCATGATCTGAAATTCTGTGCCAGAGCCGAAGATATCCTTACCGAGAAAGCCGCGCGCGTAGGCTTCGGCGACGGCGCGCTCGGTGATTTCGAGGAGATAGCGGTACTCGCCGCGCAGATAGATGAAGCCCATCCTGGCGCCGACGGCGAGGCCGGCGATGATGGTGCCTTCGATGACGGAGTGCGGATCGTGCAGAAAGATCAGGTGGTCTTTGCAGGTGCCGGGTTCGCTCTCGTCGCCGTTGACGAGGATGTATTTCGGTTTCGCGGCCTGCTTGGGGACGAAGGACCACTTCATTCCGGTCGAAAAGCCCGCACCGCCACGGCCGCGCAGGTTGGAGGCCTTCATCTCCTCGACGATCCATTCGGGCCCCTGCGCGAGGCACTTTTTGACGGCCTGGTAGCCGCCGAGCTCGAGGTAGCGGTCGATACTCGCAGCCCCCAGCCCGAACCGTCTGGAGATAATCTTGACTTCGTCGGGATGGGAGACGAGCCTAGGCATTTTTTCCTTTTTCCCGGAATGGGTCCCGGGCCCGATCCTCGACTCGCTGCGCGTACGCGGCGAGAATTCCGGGCACTAGATCGGGCTTCAGCTCGTCGTGGAAGTCGTAGTTGACCTGGATGGCTGGCGCCCAGCAGCATGCGCCGATGCACTCGACTTCTTCGAGAGAAAAGAGGCCGTCAGCAGTTACGCCCTTGTGACCGATGCCGAGTTCTTCCTGGAATCGTTCGTAGAGATCGTAGGCGCCGCGCAACATGCAGCTGATGTTGGTGCAGACCTGAATGTTGTATTTACCGGCGGGCTTGAAGCGCAGCATGGAGTAATACGTGGCGACGTTGCGCACTTCGAGCTCAGTGATGCCGATGCGGCGGGCGATTTCGGCGACGACAGCGTCAGAGAGGTAGCCAACCTCATCCTGCGCGTAGAGCAGCATGGGAATCAGCGCGGAGCGGCGCGCGGGATATTTCTCGATGAGCGCATCGAAGCGCGCGGCGAGCTCAGGCGAGAAGACGGAAGGCGTTTCAGATGAGGCCGATTTTGCATTCTCGCTCATTGAACAATCTCCGGGAATATGGGCTCCGTGGACATGAGCTCCGCGGACATGAGCTCCCTCGTCCAGTGTTCGGCGGCCATGTCGATTGCTTCTTCACCGGCAGCGTTGCGCAGAGTTCCGTGATCGGTTAGCTCCATCATCCCCATAGATCCATTTTCGCGCGTCCAGGTTACGTTTGCATGGTCGCGGGCGAGCGAAAGCCATTTTTCGTTGTGGCGGACGACAATTTTTCCCGCATCGTGCTCAATGTGGGCCAGGCGGCCGGAGTGCAAGCCATGCGCCGCGGCGTAACTGCGGAGCACGCCAGCGAGCGAGATCCAAAGCTCGCTGCGGACTTCCTCCAAAGAGTGAAGCGGCGTAGCCGTCAACGGTCGATCTCCCCGAGCACGATGTCGATGGAGCCGATGACGGCGACGAGATCGGCGATGAGGCGGCCTTTGCACATCACTTCAAGGGCCTGGAGCGTGGCAAACGAGGGGTAGCGCATGTGCACGCGGTAGGGCTTGGCGGTGCCGTCGGAGACGACGTAGTAGCCCATCTGGCCGTGCCCGCACTCGATGCCCTGATAGACCTCGCCCGCGGGGACGGCGAACCCCTCGGTGACGATCTTGAAGTGATGGATGAGGGCCTCCATCTGGGTTTTCATTTTTTCGCGGTCGGGCAGCACGATCTTGGGCGCATCGGCTTTGACGGGGCCGCCGGGCATGCCGTCGAGCGCCTGCTGGATAATCTTGACGCTCTCGCGCATCTCGACGAGGCGCACTTCATAACGCGCCCAGGTGTCGCCGACTGTCGAGATGGGGACATGGAATTGGAACTTCTCGTAGCTCGAATAGGGCATGTCGCGGCGCAGGTCGATGTCGACGCCGGAGGCGCGCAGTGGCGGCCCGGTGACGCCAAGCGCAATGGCATCGGCTGCAGAGAGATAGCCGACGCCCTTCAAGCGATTCATGAAGATGGGATTGCCGGTGAGAAGGTTTGCATACTCGTCGATCTTCTCGGGGAAGGTACGGATGAAGGCCTGCACGCGATCGAGAAATCCGAGGGGCGGCTCCAACGCGAGGCCGCCGATGCGGAAGTAGCTGGTCATCATGCGCTGGCCGGAGACGGCTTCAAAGAGGCGGAGGATCTCCTCGCGCTCGCGGAAGGTGTAGAGGAAGACGGTGAGGGCGCCGATGTCCATGGCGTGCGTGCCGAGCCAGATGAGGTGCGAATTGAGCCGGCTGAGCTCGGTGAGGAGCACGCGGATCCACTGCGCGCGCTCGGGGATTTCGAGGGCGAGGAGCTTCTCGACCGCCAGGCAGTAGCAGAGATTGTTGGAGAGCGGATCGAGATAGTTGATGCGATCGGTGAGCGGGACGACCTGCTGATAGAACTTGGCCTCGCAAGTTTTCTCGATGCCGGTGTGCAGGTAGCCGATCTCGGGACGGATGCTGTTGATGACCTCGCCGTCAATCTCGACGACGAGCCGCAAGACGCCATGCGTGGCGGGATGCTGCGGACCCATGTTGAGGATCATGCGGCGATCGCCGGGTTCCTGCATGTCGGGACGAATAGGGTCGAGACGATTAGGCTCGGGACGATTGAGCTCGGGGTGATCGAGAACGGGAATGGACGGGTCGCTCATCAGATCGCTCATTTAGCGGTATCCCTCCACGGGATAGTCCTTGCGCAGGGGATGGCCCTTCCAGTCGTCGGGCAGCAGGATGCGGCGCAGGTCGGGATGGCCGGCGAAGCGGATGCCGAAGAGATCGAAGACTTCGCGCTCGTAGAAATCGGCGCCGGCCCAGAGAGGGACGATGGAATCGATCGAGGGGTCATCGGCTTCGAGCATGACGCGCAGGCGCACGCGATCCAGCATGGCGTGGGAGAGCAGGTGATAGCTCAACTGGAAGCGCGGCGAAGCAGGAAACCAGTCGACGGCTGTCATGTCCTCAAAGAAGTTGTAGCCGACGGCTTTGAGCGCGTTGCATGCGCCGCGAATTTCCTCGGGCGTGACGGTGAGCGTGAGCTCGGCGAAGGCGACTTTGGCATCGGTGACGGCGCCGGCGTTCCAGGCGAGGAGCGCCTTGACGGCGGGATGATCGGGAAGGGCATCGATCACGGCCTGTTTACCCGACAAGTCTTTCGAGAGCGGCTGCGCTTGCGAGATGGGCTGCTGCGGGATCGTCATCCGGAAGATCTGCTCCAGCGTGGGTTCGTCGTGCGGTTTCCGGTGCGTTGGTTGGAAGGTTGACGGCTGCTGCTTGTTTGATTCCGGGGCCGAGAGAAGTTCCAGCGGCGACGGCCATTGGATGCGCGGGCGCGGCAATCAGGATCAAAGGTCGGCCCGGTCAGGTCCACTCGGTCAGAGGGCGGCCCGGTCAGAGGTCCGAATCAAAGATCCGCCCGATCTTGGCTCCAGTTGAGTATGCCTTTGCGCACGATGTAGTAAAGTCCGACGGCGACAAAGCCGAGGTAGACGAGCATCTCCCAAAACCCGAAGAGCCGGGAGACGCCGGTGAGTGAAGGCAGGCGGCGATAGATGACCGCCCAGGGCATCATGAAGACCGCTTCCACATCGAAGAGGATGAACAGGACGGCGACCAGATAGAAGCGCACGCTGAAGCGCCCGCGGGCGTCGCCGACGGCCTGTATACCGCACTCGTAGGCATCGAGTTTCACACGTGTGTTGCGGTGCCGGCCGACGAACCACGAGGCAGTGACCATGCCCCCGCCCAACAGAAGCACGAAGACGATCTGCATGAGCAGCGGGAGGTACTGCCAGTCATAAGGGGTTGGATTCATTGCCGCCCAGCCAAAGGATGAACCAGAAAGCCCCGGTGCGAACGAAAGAGTGGCATCCGCGGCGCCTCGATATCCCGATCCGGTCCTGACTTGAGATTAGGTTTTCAGCCCCCTCCCGTCAAGACGCGAGGAGCAGGAGGCGCGAGAAGGACACGAGGAGGGCCAGGAGATTTACTGAGAATCAACTGATTCGCTCGCGGTCACGGGGAGCGGACGGCGAGTGAGAGCCGACCTTAGAGAATTTCTGCGGAGTGGACGCCGGGCTTCCGGAATGAGAAGTCGGGACTTAGTTCTGTCCGATCTTCGAATCTGTCCCATTTTCGGACGAGTCTCAAGGTTTTCTCATGGATCGGCTGCCGACCTCCGATGAACGGGACGAGGATAAAGACAAGCGATGGAGGCGAGGATGCTGTCGGGTATGGAGTCGAGTATTGAAACGGAAATCGTCAGGATGGGGCGCGCACGCGCACTGGAGAGCGCCGCCCGATGCGAAAGCGCCCCGGGCCGCCAGGCCGAAATTCGGCGAGAGGGAATCATGGACGCGAAGAAGGTGCGGCGGAGGATTTCTCCGCAGGCAGGCCGCGCGCTGGAGATTCTTGGCCACGCCATCGAATACCTGAGCGATGAATTTGTTCACGAGGGCGGAGTGTTTCGTGCGAATGATCCGCGCCTCGATCCGCGCCTTGAGGCGATCCAGTTGCTGATGCGCGTAAACCGGCAGATTTATCTGGGTTGTGCGGCGGTTCCCACGCTTGCCGACCGCTGGCAGATGTTTCTGCGCGCGCGCACCGCGTAAGGCAGTTACGCTTGACTGCGTGCTTCCGGCCTACGCTCATTGCGACTGCTATGGGCCTTACTGCCCGAAGATGAGGACGGCGAAGAGCACGAGCCAGGCAGCGCCCATGGTGTGCCAGAACCAAGCTGTCGCGTCCACGGCGATCTGGCGGGACTCGACGCGGCGGAAGCGGGTGAGGAAGCAGAGGCACATCAGCAGGGCCACGATGCCGACCAGCAGGTGGGCGGCGTGCAGGCCGGTGATGAGGTAAAAGAAGTAGCTGGCCGGCGTGGCGGTGTGATCGAAGGCAAAGCCCTCGCGGGTGAGCCTGACCCACGCATCGGCCTGGCCGGCGAGAAATGCGATACCGAGCGCGAGTGTGGCGCCGATCCAGGGCAGGGTGCGGCGCAATGCGGGCCGGCCGAGACCCAGCCACTCTTCGAGGACGTCGAACTCGCGAAAGATGTGCCGGCGCGCCATCTCCATGGTGACGCTGCTCAAGGCGAGCAATACGGTATTGAGATAGAGGATGCGCGGCAGCAGGATGGGACGCCAGTCGCCCACTTGTTCGAGGGTGCGCGGATCCATGTGGGTGCCGGCCTGGCGGGCGTAGAAGAGCGTGACGAGCACGACGAAGAACATCATGTCGCCGGCCAGCGCGCAGAAGACAAAGGCGCGCACGCGGTACAACTGCTCGCGCGGCGAGCGCCGGGAATCGCGCCACTCGTCGTCACCGCCTCCGCCACCGCCCCCTGTGGGCCGGCGGGCTACGGGCGGCTTGCCGCCGGTTCCAGGTGCTTTGCGTTCAACTTCTGCCGGGGTGGGGGTAAAGATCGACGGCATAGGACACTCTGTGTGGATGAGATTACTCCCACCTGCGTTTGGACGCATCCACAATCGGTTTGGTGGGCCGGAATGCGAGACCGGAAGCGGAGGGCCAGCCGTCGCGGTGCGAAAAGGGGACTTACTGTTTTCGCGGTTTCGCGCTGCTGGTGAAGGGGTTGAAGACCGGGACGTTGAAGCCGGAGAAATCTTTGCCGTTGCGGGTTGCGATGGTCAATCCGTGCATGCGCGCAGTGGCCGCGATCATGGCATCGGCAGATAGATCCTCCGGCTTGCCATGCATCAATCGAGCCCATTCGCGGAAGATCGATCCATCCATTGCAACGACGGCAAAGGCACCCAGGATGCGATCGATCCAGCCTTCAATTTCAGCGGCTTTGTGTGGATCTTGTTGGCGAGTTTTCTCGACGCCGGCTTGCAACTCGCCGATGACCACGGCGGGAATCTGAATCTGGGCTTCCGCGACGCTATCAAACCAGGCCGATACCGCTCCGTGAGGCTTATGTTTGCGCAGCTCAGAGATCACATTGGTATCGAGCAGGAAGGCCACGCTTACTCATCCTCGTCGAAGGAGAAGGGACGCAGCTTGAGGGGCCTGCGAACGACGGGAATGTCGTGCGGACCGTTCGGATCGAGCAGGATGTCTTTGATGGATTCCCGTTTGTTTTCCTTGAGCCGCTTCCACTCATCGATGGGAACGAGGACGGCGGTTTCTACTCCGCGGCGCGTGACCACCTGCGGACCGTCCGTGAGCGCGGCATCGAGAAACTCGCTAAAGCGCGCCTTTGCGTCGTAGACCTGCCAGGGCATGGGAACGAACCTCTGACTTGATTATATGACTAGTCAGATGACTATGTCGACCACCTGCGGTGGGGCAGCCGCGGTCGATCTTCGCTCGCAATGGGTTCGCTGGCAATGGCATCCCGGTTCGCACCCTCCGACGCAAGGAAGGGAGGGATGCCGCCGGTTCGTCCTCCGCAAGAACATTCCCTTGACGATATATGTACTTGACTACATAATGGATCAGCGGCCTGGGAAGTCGAATTCACGGACGAGTTCGGCGAGTGGTGGGGCGGGCTGACGGTCGACGAGCAGAACAGCATTGCCGATGGCGTTTATGTCCTGGAAGAGTTCGGCCCAACGCTGACCCGCCCACAGGCCGACACGGTTCGCGGCTCCAAGTATCCGAACATGCGCGAGTTGCGAATCCAGCACCAAGGCCGCCCTTATCGCGTTCTCTATGCCTTTGACCCGCGCCGTGTGGGCGTCCTTCTGATCGGCGGTGACAAGACGGGAAACAGCCGTTGGTACGAAGAGTTCGTGCCTAAGGCCGACACGATTTATTCGCAGCATCTACACGAAATCGAGGAGTAAAGATATGGCACACAAGTGGTCCGAACTGGAAGCCAAGATGGGGCCGGAGCGGGTAGCCGCCGCCCGTGCCCGCGCACGGAAGATCATAGAGGAGATGCCGCTGCAGCAACTTCGCAATGCCCGCGAGATGACGCAGGCTCGCCTGGCCGAGGTGCTGGAGATGGATCAAGGGAATATCTCGAAGCTGGAAAAGCGCACGGATATGTATCTCAGCACACTGCGCAGCTATGTTGAAGCGATGGGCGGATCGCTGGAGATTCGGGCCGTGTTTCCGGATGGGGTTGTGAAGATCGATCTGCTCAACAAGCTGTCCGCTTGATCGCCGCGGCTCAATCCGGCGGAAAAAAGCTGGGGACGGGGCATCCCGGCTAGAAGCTCAGGCTCTAACTTCTTCGATTCGCTCGAGCGGCTTGATCAGCGCGACGCGTTTCATGACCTTCTTGTCTTGCTCAGCCATCTTCAGGTCGTAAGCTGCTTGCAATCGCATCCACACTTCAGGCGAACCGCCCAGGAAACGAGCCATCTTCAGACACATGACGGCGGAAAGGGGTTTGCGCTGTGACAGGATGTCGTGAAGCATCTGGCGGGAGACGCCGAGGGCCTTTGCAGCCTCCGTAACCGACAACCCGGCCGAGGGCAGAACATCCTCCTTGAGAATCTCGCCCGGGTGAACGGGCGGCAATCCATTCTTCCTCTCCATAACTTCCTCCCTGAACAACCGCATCGTTGGCAGCTAGTGGTAGTCCTCAAAATCGACGTCCAGGGCCATCTCGCCGGACCAGCCGAAAGTAACCCGGTAATTGCCAGTTACTCGTAAGGACCATCGCTTCGGTTTACCTTGCAGGCTGTGGAAGTGAAAGCCAGTGATGTTCAACTGCTCGGGTAGACTGGCAACTTCCAGCAATTGCAAGATGCGAATGCACTTCCTGATATGATCGGCGCCAATCCGGCGGGTGTTGCCGGTGAGGTAAATCTCCTCAAGCCCCTTGTGCCGGAACGTGCCGATCATTCTCGCAGTGTAGACTATTTAGTTTACAGTGTCAACTGGCAAGGGCGAATTGACGCAAACGCGTCTGGCCGAAGTGCTCGAGATGGACCAGGGCAATATCTCGAAACTGGAGCAACGCACCGACATGTACCTAAGCACGCTGCGGAGTTACGTGGAAGCGATGGGCGGGTCGCTGGAGATCCGGGCCGTGTTTCCGGATGGGGACGTGAAGATTGATCTGCTGAATCACCTGCGGTGAGGCAGAAGCTCACTGTTCGCTTGCGATGATACGTCGTTCCCTTCGACGGGTGTTTTACCGCAGCTATAGGCGCAGCGCCAAGGTCCTTGTCGCGGGCCTTGAAAGGAACACATCGCCAAGCGCTTATTTCTAGCGCAAGGATGGAATGCAGCGAACCTCGTGCGAGCGGATAGCGAGCGTCTGCCCCACCGCAGGTGGTTACCAGCCGCGGGTTTGGAGAAGCTGCGATTCTTCGATGGCGGCGGCGGCGAGGCCCTTCATGGTTCCGGTTACCTGCTCGCTGGCTTCGGCGAGAATCTTGGGGTCGTTGTGGTGGGTGGTGGCGATGACGATGGCCTTGGCGCGGCTGACGGCTTCTTCGCGCTCCTTGTCGTTGTTCTCGACATCGAGCGGCGTGGCGCGCTCTTTCATGAAGATTCCCGATCCGACGAAGATAGCCTCTGCGCCGAGCTGCATCATGAGCGCGGCGTCGGCGGGCGTGGCAATGCCGCCGGCTGAGAAGTTGGGGACGGGCAGCTTGCCGGTTTGGGCGACCATGCGGATGAGTTCGTACGGCGCCTGGTGGTCTTTGGCAGCCTTGTAGAGTTCCTGCTCGGAGAGCACGGTGAGCGCCCGCATCTCGCTGGTGATCTGGCGCATGTGCTGGACGGCGTGAACCACGTCGCCGGTTCCTGCTTCCCCTTTTGTCCGGATCATGGCGGCGCCTTCAGCGATGCGGCGGAGCGCCTCGCCCAGGTTGCGCGCGCCGCAGACGAACGGCGTGGTAAAGGCGTGCTTGTCAATATGGTGTGCTTCGTCAGCGGGGGTGAGCACTTCGCTCTCGTCGATGAAGTCGACGCCGAGCTGCTGCAGAATCTGCGCCTCAGCGAAGTGGCCGATGCGGGCCTTGGCCATGACGGGAATCGAGACTGCCTGGGTGATCTGCTTGATGAGTGCGGGCCGCGCCATGCGCGCCACGCCGCCCTCGGCGCGGATCATGGCCGGAACGCGCTCGAGCGCCATCACTGAGACGGCACCGGCCTCTTCGGCGATGCGCGCCTGTTCGACGCTCATGACGTCCATGATGACGCCGCCCTTGAGCATCTCGGCCAGGCCGATCTTCAAGCGCAGTGCGGTTCCGTTAAACCCGTTGTTTCCCTTCGACTCAGGCATGGTTTAGCACCTCGACGGCGGCTTCCGGGCGCTGTCCGCGCCGGAAGTGAGCAAATACGAGCCAATCGTTACCAGTGTAGCAGCGAACCGGATACGAAGAAATATACGGAGTTCTTACGCGTTCACTGCACCCCGACGTTAGCGCCGCCTTATGAACCTGGCCGCTCTCTGGACACTTTTCTGCAGGGTTCCCGTCACATGGCTACGCCCCAGTCTTTGCCGCCGCCCGCACCCGTCGGTCCGCGCGTTGCGGCACCTCCGGCCAGCCTTGTGCCGACTGCGCCGGCGGCGCTGGTCCGGACGGGGGATCAAACGGAGGCCGAAACACAGGCATTCAGCCCGCGCGTACTCGAGCTGCCGGTGGAGCTCGACGTAGCGATTCCGGTACGCAACTTTCGCGTGCGCGACCTATTGGTGCTGGCTCCGGGGCAACTGATCGAATCGCAGTTTGCCAACGGCGGCGACCTGCCGCTGACCGCGCAGGGCGTGCACCTGGCGTGGACGGAGTTTGAAGTGATTGAGAACCGGCTGGCAGTACGCGTAACGCGCGCGGAGTAGGGACGGAGCGGATCGAGAAGATGAAACGCGGAATCTTTGGCTGGTTCAGAGATCTTGAAGTGAAGATGCGCGCGCGGCGCCTGGCGCCGCGGCTGGAGGTCGTCGAGCGCATCGCGCTGGGCCCGCGGCAATCGCTGGTGCTGGTGGAGGCGGACGGGCGCAGGCTGCTGGTGGCGACATCGGCTGAGGGCGGCGCGGCTTTTTATGCGCTCGATGCTTCAGGAATCGATACTCCCGCAATTGGGACTCCGGGAATCGAGGCTCCCGTAATTGAGGCTCCGATGAGCGAGCCCGCGGTTGCGGGCGGGATCGATAAGATTTCCGGCGCGGCAGCGCAAGCTGCGCGCGGCGGACAGATGCGGCCGGAAGCCCGGACGCCGATCTCGTGCTGACGCTCTGGAGTGTGGGCGCGATGGCTACGACAACGGCTACGACGGCGGCCACGCCGCTGCTGCCCGATCTGAATGCCAAGCTGCACCCGTCAGACGCGATGCCGTGGACGATTCTCTTTGTCCTGACGCTGATGACGCTGGTGCCCGCGATTTTGATGGCGATGACGCCGCTGGTGCGGCTGCTGGTGGTCTTCCACTTCCTGCGCCAGGCGCTGGGCACGCAGACCGCGCCTTCGAATCCCACGCTGATGGGGCTGGCGCTGATGATGACCTGGTTTCTGATGACGCCGGTGCTCAACCAGATCGACCAGCAGGCCGTGGAGCCCTATCGCAACGGGCAGATCACCGGCGCCGATGCGATCTCGCGCGGCGCGCAGCCGGTGAAGCATTTTCTGCTGCGCTACGCGCGGGAGAAGGATCTGGAGCTGTTCGCCGCGGCGGGGCAGATTGCGCGGCCCAACAAGCCCGACGATCTGCCGCTGCGCGTGATCGCGCCCGCCTACATTCTTTCCGAGCTCAAGGCGGGCTTCGCGATCGGCGCCGTGCTGTTTTTGCCGTTTCTGCTGATCGACATGGTGACGGCGGCGATCACGACCTCGATCGGCATGTTCCAGCTGCCGCCGGTGGTGGTGTCGACGCCGCTGAAGATCTTGCTGTTCGTAATGGTGGATGGCTGGAATCTGCTGGCCAACTCGCTGCTCAAGAGTTTTTAAGGCGCGGGAGTTTTTGAAGCCCGATCGCTTTGGAACGCAATGGTTTTTGAAAGACAAGGGAAAGGAAAGCGATGACGCCCGACATGGTTGCCGAACTGATGCGCCAGCTGATGCGCGAATCGATGATCGTGGCCCTCCGCTGCTGATCGCCGCGGCGGGACTGAGCTTTCTGCTGAGCCTGGTGCAGACGCTGACCAGCGTTCCGCGGCTGGCCGCGATCGCGATGATTCTGCTGGTTGGCATGCCGTGGTTTCTGGAGCGGGTCGCCAATTACATGCGCTTCCTGATGGGCGACTTCCGGCGCTTTCTGGGGTGAAAAACCACCCCAGCGAGCAACAATCGCTCGCCGGGGACCCCGGGGTCAGGGAACAGGGAGTAGGGAGTAGAACGCGGGATGGCGGAGTGGGGCAATTATCTGAGTGCGATGACACTGGCGCTGGTGCGCATCAGCGGCATGGTGCTCTTCGCGCCGTTTTTTTCTTCGACGGCGCTGCCCCTCCGCGCGAAGGGCGTCTTTGTGGGCGCGACGGCGTTCCTTCTGGCGCCACTGATCGCAGCAATGCCCCGAGCGCACGCGGAGATTACGACCAGCGCCGTTCTCGGCGAGCTCGCGGTCGGGTTGGTGTATGGAACGTCGCTGGTGCTGATGAGCGAGATGCTGCTCTTCGCCGGCCAGATTCTCGGCGTGCAGTTCAGCTTCTCGCTGGTGAACCTGCTCGACCCCGCCTCGGCGATTCAGACGCCGCTGCTGGGCGACTTGTTTCAGCTGCTGGGCACGCTGGTGATCATTACGGCGGGTCTGGACCGGATCGTGATCGCCTCGGTGGTGCGCAGCTTTCGCGTCGCGCCGCTGGGAACCTACGCGTTGGCCCCGCCTGCGGCGATGGCGCTGGTGCACGCGGCCGGAGGAATCTTTTTTGCCGCCATCGAGCTGGCCGCGCCGGTGCTGGCCGCAACGATGATGGCCGAGATCGCGGTGTCGCTGCTGGGCAAGCTCAGCCCGCAGCTTCCGGTCATGTCGCTCACGGTTCCGGTGAAGACGCTGATGGGGTTCGTGATTCTCATCGGCTCGCTGGCGGTGTGGCCGCACTTCATCGAAGCGCGTTTTGCCGCGCTGCTCGACCTAGCCGAGCGGCTGATTGCGCTGCCCGCCGGGGGAGGGTGAGCGATGCCGGGAGACCGCACCGAACAGGCCTCGCAGCACCGCCGGGAAAAGGCGCGCCAAGAAGGCGACATCCTGCACAGCCGCGAGCTCTCGGCTGCGGCCGGAACCCTGGCCGGCGTGATGGTGCTGGGCGCGCTCGGCGGCCAGGTTGTCGAGATGTGGCGCGGCGACTATCAGCAGTTTCTCGCGCTGGGCGCCGCGTGGCGCTGGGAGCCTGAGACGGTGACGCCGACGCTGATCGCCATCCGCCGGCTGATGCTCGGCATCCTTGGGCCGCCGGCAATCGTGATGGCCGCGGTGGCCGCTGCGGCCCTCGCCGCCGGCGTGGCACAGACCGGCGGAGTCAATGTGCATCCTTCGGCCATTGGATTCAAGATCGACCGCATCAATCCCGTGTCGAACGCGCAGAACCTGTTTACGCTGCGCGCCCCCGCGCGGCTGGCCAAGTCGCTGATCCCGGCCGGATTTCTCGCCGTCTTCGCCGTGCAGCGCATCGCGCACCAGCTAGCGCTGCCGCCGTTCTCGCTCGACCGGCTCAACCAGCTGGGCGCCGATGTTTATGGACTGCTGCTGACGACTGCGTGGCTGCTCTTTGCCTGGTCGGCGATCGACTACCTGGTCGAGTGGCGGAGCCGCGAGTCGCGGCTGAAGATGAGCCGCCAGGACATGCGCGACGAGCACAAGGAGACCGAGGGCAATCCGCAGATCCGCGGCCGCATTCGCAACCTGCAGCGGCAGATGCGCCGCCGCCGCGTGAAGGCGGACGTGTCGCACGCGGCCGTGGTGCTGACCAATCCCACGCATTATGCGGTGGCTCTCGGCTTCGACTTCGCGACCATGGAGACGCCCAAGGTGCTGGCCAAGGGCCGCAATCTGCTGGCCGAAGAGATCAAGGCCGAGGCGCGCTGGGCCGGGGTGCCGATTGTCGAAAATCCGCCGCTGGCCCAGTCGCTCTATCGCTCGGTCGAGATCGGCCAGGCGATTCCCGTGGATCTCTACGCGGCCGTCGCCGCGATTCTCGCCTATCTCTACCGCCAGCGCGTGGAGGCGGAGCTGCGCGAGCGCCGCCGCAACGCCGCAGGCGTTGCGCAGGCCGCGGCGCCGGCGCCGATGCCGCCGCCCGGGTCTAGCGGGCGAAATGGCGGGCCGGGTGGCCCTCCCGGTGCAGCCGGAGGTGCGCGATGAGCACGGCAGCGGCGGCACCGGCCGGAATTCTTTCGCTGCAAGGGCTCTGGGCGCGGTTGCGCGATCACCTGCTGCCGCTGGCTGCAATCAGCGTGGTGTTCGTGATGCTGATTCCCCTGCCCGCCGTCTGCCTGGATTTTCTGCTCGCGGTCTCGATGGCGGCCTCGATGATCGTGTTTCTGACGGCAGTGCAGATTCGCCGCGCCGTCGAGCTGTCGGTCTTTCCCACGCTGCTGCTGCTGCTCACGCTCTTCCGGCTCTCGCTCAACATCGCCTCCAGCCGCCGCATTCTGCTGCACGGCCAGGATGGAACCGGCGCCGCCGGCCACATGATCGAGGCCTTCGGGCAGTTTGTGGTCGGCGGCAACTATGTGGTCGGCTTCGTGCTTTTCCTGGCGCTAGTCGCGATCCAGTTCCTGGTGGTTTCGCATGGCGCGGTGCGCACCGCCGAGGTGACGGCGCGCTTCACGCTCGACGCGCTGCCAGGAAAACAGATGGCCATCGATGCCGACATGAACGCCGGGCTGATCGACGAGGCCGAAGCGCGGCGGCGGCGCCAGGCGATCGCGCGCGAGGCTGAGTTCTACGGTGCGATGGACGGGGCAGCGCGCTTCAACCAGCGCGATTCGATGGCCACGATCCTCATTACCGGCATCAACATCGTGGCCGGACTGCTGATCGGCACGCTGCAGCAGGGCGTCGCGCTGGCCGAGGCGGCGCGCACCTACACGGTGCTGACGGTGGGCGACGGACTGGTGACGATCATTCCTTCGCTGCTGGTGTCGGTAGCGGGCGGCATCACGCTGACGCGGGCGAATTCGGCGGGTATGCTGGGCACCGAGATCCGGCAGCAGTTATTGGCGCGGCCGGCGACGCTCTATCTCGCGAGCATCGTGCTCGGCGTGCTGTGCCTGATTCCCGGCATGCCGAAGCTGGCGTTTCTGACGGTCGCGGCGGGACTGTATGGCGTCGGCCGGCGGCTGACCACCGCGGCCAAGACCGCAACGCGGGCCGAGCACACTCCAGCCGAACGCAAGAAGAGCGAGCTGGCGCAGGGCTCCGAAATGGTTCAGCTGTTGCGCCTGGAAGACCTGACGCTCGAGATCGGCTTCCAGCTGATCCCGCTGGTCGACGAGAAGCAGGGCGGCCAGCTGCTGAACCGCGTGCGCGCGCTGCGCCGGCACCTTTCGAGCGAGCTGGGGTTTCTGGTGCCGCCGGTGCACATCTCGGACAATCTGCGGCTCAAGCCGCGCGAGTATTTGATCTCGCTGCGCGGGATCGAGATTGGCCGCTGGCAGACGGAGGGGCCGCAGCTGCTGGCGGTTTCGGGCAATGCCGGGAGGCGGCCGCTGGCCGGCAAGCAAACGCGCGAGCCGGCCTTCGGCGTGCCGGCCATCTGGATTGCGCCCGCGCTCGAGGAGCAGGCGATTGCCGCGGGCTACTCGGTGGTTGACCCGGTGACGGTGATTACCACGCATCTGGGCGAACTGGTGCGCCAGCACGCCTGGGAGCTGCTGGGCCGCGCCGAGATCAAGCGGCTTCTCGATTCACTCAACGACAGCCATCCCAAGCTGCTCGAAGAGCTGGTGCCAAAACTGCTGACGCTGGGCGAAGTGGGGCGCGTGCTGGAGCAGCTCTTGCGCGAGCGGGTCTCGATCCGCGACCTGGGCACCATCCTCGAAGCGCTGCTCGAAACCGCTCCCGCGAACAAAAGCATGATCGCGATGGTCGAGGCGGCGCGGCACGCGCTGGGCCGCAGGCTGGTGCGCCCGCTGCTCGACAGCGACGGGCAATTGCCGGTGCTGCTGCTCGATCCGCGGCTCGAGGAAGAGATTTTGAATACGCTCGCCCCGGAGATCGGGCCGGCTGCTGGAGGCGGCGCGCGGCTGCCGGCCTCGCTGCCGACCTCGACCGCACCCCAGGCCGTGCCACTGTTGCGGCGCTTAACAGATTCTGTGAGATCCCTTATCGGCACCGGTTCCGCTGCGGCCCAGCCCGTGCTCCTTGTACCAAGTCCGGCACGTTATCACGTCAAGCGCTGGTTGGCCCCAATGCTCCCCCGCCTGGCCGTCATCGCCGCGAGCGAGATTCCGCCTGAAGTGCGGCTGCGTCCCGTGGGCACTGTGCGCTAAAGGCGTCCAGGCCAGTCGGGATCAGTCGGGAGCGCCGCTCAAGTTGGGGCGTTCGGCAGTCAGTCCGCTCTCCAGGGTGGGGCGGTTCAGAAAAGGTGTGTTCATGGGAAGTGATGCGCCGGCGGTAGCCCGAGAGCCGCAATCGAAACGTCCTGGCATCGCGTCCAATGGATACCCGCCTGTAGCCGGGGCCGGAGGAGAGCTGACCGGCGAGCAGGAAAAGGTTCTGCTCGAGCATCTTCCCATCGTGCGCTTCATCGCGCGGCGCATTCACGAGCGGCTGCCGCAGCACGTGGAGATGGAGGATCTGGTCTCGGCGGGTGTCGTGGGATTGATGGACGCCTTCTCCAAGTTCGATCCGGAAAAGAAGGTGCAGTTCCGCAGCTACGCGCAATTCCGCATCCGGGGCGCGATTCTGGACAGCCTGCGCACTTTGGACTGGAGCCCGCGCGAGCTGCGCCGCAAGGGCCGGGCGGTGGAAGAGGCGATTCGCGTGCTGACGGCGCGTCTGGGACACGCTCCCGGCGAGGTCGAGATTGCCGCCGAGATGAGCATCGATCTCGAAGCGTACCAGCAGCTGCTGGGCGAGCTGAAGGGGCTCGAGATCGGCACGCTGCACGTCGAGCACAACGAGAACTCGGGCGAGGAGGAGTTGGCGTATGTGCCGGGCCGGCCCGAAGACGACCCCCTCTTTCACTGTTTAAGGGGCGAGCTCGAACAGCGGCTGGCGCAGGCGATCGCCAACCTGCCCGAGCGCGAACGGCTGGTGATGACGCTTTACTACTACGAGGAGATGACGATGCGCGAGATCGGGCTCGCGCTGGGCGTAGTCGAGTCGCGCGTCTCGCAGGTGCATGCCTCGGCTGTGGTGCACCTGCGGTCGGCGCTGCGCGATCTGGCTTCGCGGGACGTGGTCGAGCGCTCGCGGCCGCGCCGCGCAAAAAAGAGTTGACGTGCAGAAGGAAAGAGCTGACGCGCACCGGAAACGCGCGCAGAACAATCTGATCACAAAATGACTTGATGTGCAGAAAGATTTCAACTATGGAAATATGTGATCTACGGAAAGATTTGACGCACAGAGATATCTGACGCTGACCGGAAGGAGAGCAGGCCATGACGGTCGACGAGAATTTGGATAATCTGGAGAATTTGCCGAGGGGGGAAGGGCGGGACGGTGGCTGAAAAAACTCTCAAGCAGGATGAGATCGATGCGCTCTTTCAGGCCGCGCGCAGCACCGCACCCGACGCCGAGCAGACGGAGGTGCGGGCCCGCGTGGTGCCTTACAACTTCGCCTCCGCCGGCCAGATCTCGACCGACCAGCTGCGCGCGATCTCGATGCTGAACGATCTGTTCGCGCGCAACCTGACGCACAATCTGGCGGCGTGGCTGCGCACGCGCTTTCAGGTCAATCTGGTTTCGGCCGAGCAGATCCAGTTTAACGAGTTTCTGCTGCGTATTCCCGACATCAGCTACGTGGCCTCGGTGCGGCTGGAGCCGCTGGGCGCGCTGTCGGTGCTGCAGCTGGATATGGGGCTGGCGTCGCCGATCGTCGATCTGCTGCTGGGCGGCGACGGCCGGGAAGGCCAATTGCGCGAGCTCACCGATATTGAGGAGTCGCTGCTCGCGAGTCTAGTTGAGATCATTTGCCGGGAGCTGACGGTTGCCTGGCAGAGCGTGGGATTGACCTTCACCTTCGACCGGCGGCAGATGCAGACTCAGGCGGCGCGCGTGATCTCGCTGAACGAGAAGACGCTGTGCCTGAGCTTCGAGATTCGCATGCCGCACTGCTCGGGGCTGCTGAATCTTGCCTTCCCGGCCGTGGTGGCCAACACAATTTTGCGCCGGCTCACGACCGACCGCGGCCGGCGGCGGCACACTGCGGCGACACGAACGTTGATGGAGTCGGCGGCGCGGCGTATTCCCTTCGGCTGTACGCTGCAGTTGCCCACGGCTCCGCTCGAGGCTGGTGCGCTCGATCAGTTGAAGGAAGGCGATGTGCTGCGGCTCAATGTCGGCGCGGGCGCGCTCTCCGAGGTGCGCGTGGCCGGCCACTCGCTGCTGCTCGCCCGCGCGATGCGCCACGGCGACTTCCGCGCCGCGCGCGTCGAGCGCGATCTGACGCGGAGCCAGGCATGAGAACGTATTTCGACAGCTGGGTGGAGGTGGCCGCGGCGCTCTTTTCGCAGGCCCTTGCCGGCGAGCCCGAACTGGCTGAATCGCTGCCGAAGCCGCTGGGCGCGACCTCATTTGGCTTTTCGGCGATCCTTGCCGGGGACCTGGCCGGCCATTTTTCCATCATTCTGGACGGCTCGATTCTGGAAGCGCCCTTGCTGGGCGAGGGTGTGGACCAGAAGGGAGCCTGGAACGAGCTGTTGCGCGAGACCGTCGACGCCGCGGCCGGCGACATGCTGGCGCGCACCGGAAAAAAGTGCAAGGTGACGAGCTTCGAGCCGATCGCGGCGGCGGCGCGCGTCTCGCAATGCTTTCAGCTGCACTCGGGCGACCGTGCGTGGACAATTCTGGTTGACGATGCGGTGAAGCTGAGCGAAGCGCCGGCGCCGGCGCCCAAAGCTCCGGAGTCCAAAGCTCCAGAACGCAGCGCAGCCGTTCCGGCAGCAGCAGCAGCGGCTGCAGCAACAGCCTCCGCTCCTGCTGTGCTCAGCTCGGGGCTCGAGCTGCTGCTCGACGTCGAGCTCCAGACTTCGCTGCGCTTCGGCTCGCGCGAGATGCCGCTCGGCGAAATTCTCGATCTCGGACCCGGCGACGTGGTCGAGCTCGACCGGCATGTCGCCGATCCCGTCGATTTGATTGTCGGCGACAAAATTGTGGCGCGCGGCGAGGTGGTGCTGGTCAACGGCAACTTTGGATTGCGCGTGACCGAGGTGGCCATCCCGCGCAAGCGGCTGGAGAGCATTCGATGCCTCTTCTGAGCTGGCGCGGATCGCGCCGGCCGGGCGGCGAATCGGAGCGCGATGGGGAGCGCATACCGGTTGCGAAGCTTGGTTCCGATCTGCCGGGGAACTCCGCGTCCATCGGCAGGCGTGCCGAGATCTTCGCGACATGCGCCAATCCCCGCTGCCGCTCGGGATGGCTGAAGCTGTGGCGCCGGCGCGAGGCGCCGGTCTTTGAAGGCGGCTGGTGCTGCTCGCCGGAATGCACGGAGGTGCAGGTTGAGGCGGCGGTGAGCCGCGAGATGGATGCGCGCGGCGAGCCGGTTGACGCCCATCACCACCGTATTCCGCTCGGGCTGGCAATGCTCGAGCAGGGCTGGCTGACGCAGGCCGAGCTGCGCGCCGGGCTGGCAGCGCAGCGAAGCGCGGGGAGGGGCCGCATTGGCGATTGGCTGGTGCGGCAGAAGAGCGTGACCGAACTTGAGGTGACGCGCGCACTCGGGCTGCAGTGGGGCTGCCCGGTGCTGGGCGTGGAGCTCTACAACCCGGAAGGGCTCACCGCGCTGGTGCCGCGCCTGTTCGTCGACGCGATGGGCGCTCTGCCGTTGCGTGTGGCCGCGGGCAAGATCGTGTATCTCGGCTTCCTCGATCGCCCCGAACCCGGGCTGGCGCTGGCGATTCAAAGGATCACCGGGCTGCGCGTAGAAACCGGCCTGGTGGAGCAGTCGATGTTTCACCCCGCGCTCGCGCGGCTGCTCGAAGCGCCGTTTCCTGTGGTGGAGCTCATCGAGGCGGTAACGCAGCCGGCGCTGGTTACGGCGATGGCGCGGGCCGTCGAGCAGGGGCATCCGGTAGAGTCGCGGCTGGCGCGAGTGCGCGACACGCTGTGGATGCGGATGTGGCTGGAGCCGCAGCGCGGGCCGGTTCCCGATCCGGCGTCGGTGCGCGACCTGATCGGCTCAATTGGAACGTGAGCCGATTGGAGATTGAGCCGGGGCGAACGCCGGATTTTGGGCTGAAGGCGCCGGCGGGAATGGGGCTGAGACATAAAGCTGGGACGGGGCGCAAGCGCTGAAGAGCCCGAAACGTTGGAGAAAGCGGCGCTGCACAGGTTTTGGCACGACTGCGGGTTCGCCGGGCTCAAGAATTCTGCCGGCGCGCCGATACGGAGCTGAAGGAGAGGTGAAAATGCGCGAAATTCGTACCCTGATCGTTGACGATTCCTCGGTGATGCGCAAGATCGTGGAGCGCGCACTGCGCCAGGCAGGGCTCGATGCTCTGGTGGTGCTTGAGGCGGGCAGCGGCACCGAAGGGCTGGAAGTGCTGAAGGAGAAGCAGGTAGACCTGATTCTCTCCGACATCAATATGCCGACAATGGACGGGCTCGAGTTCGTGCGGCAAATCAAGCTGCAAAATCTGGCACCGGGAGTGCCGGTGGTGATGATCACCACCGAGTCGAGCGAAGAGCACGTTAAGCAGGCCATCGAGGCCGGCGCGCAGGGGTATATTCGCAAGCCGTTCACCGCCGACCAGGTGAAGGAACGGGTGCTGCCGCTGGTACAGGTCGCCGCCTGATCTTCGCAATTCAAGGGCGGCAAACTACGTGGAACGCTGTCTGTTAGCCGGCGGGCCGGCGTTGCGCGGAGAGGCCGGGAGATGGAGGAAATATGTTTAATGGCGTGCCTGAGGCGGCCATCGCGAAACCGGCGAAGTCCAAAGAGGGGAAATCTGGGATGACTGTTTCGTTGCGTGAATCCGTGCAATTAGTCTCCGATCCGCGGAATCTGGATCTGACTGTGGAAGAAGTCTTCAAGACGATGCTAAACGTGGAATGCACGCGCGATTCGTCGCCGGCGGTGAAGCACGATGAGTCAGTGACGGCGGTGGTAGGCTTTGGCGGAGTGCTGAGCGGCGCCTGCGTTTTTCGCTCCGGCTCGGACGCCGCGATGAAGATCGCCGCAGCGATGACGGGGATGGAGTTCGACTCTGTCGACGACACGGTGAAGGACGGCATCGGCGAGATCTGCAACATGCTGGCCGGCGCGTGGAAGGGCCGAGTGCCGGAGCTGGCAGCCAACTGCGGGCTCTCGGTGCCCGCGGTGATCACCGGCCGCGACTACAAACTGCGCGTGCAGTCTCCTGAGTTTCAGATCCATCACGTCTATCGCTTTGGTGAGGAGCTGTTCGAGGTGACGATCGTCTGCGACGGGTTGCGATAGCTGCGTTGTGCAGGAAGCGGGCGGCATTCTTAAGAAACATGCTGCCTGCAACCGGTATAACCCCCGCACCTGACCGAATTCCGCGCATTTCTGCCCCGCTCCTCTACTTGCTCTAATCTGCATCGTCCATTTTCGGTCCGGTTTCTGCATCGAAGTCCCCATTCCAGGAGCTTTCGATGGACAGCGGATACTATGCGGCGATGACAGGGTTGGTGGCGCGCACGCAGGCGCTCGACACGGCGTCGTCGAATTTGGCGAACGTGCAAACGCCGGGCTACCGCGCCGAGCGCGAGTTTTTTCGCTCGGTGCTGCTTGGGCCTGACGCGCTCGACTCCCAGTTGGGCGAAACCATGAACAACTACGGCCTGTTGGGCGGCGACCGGCTAAACCTGGCGCAGGGCGCCGTGGAACAGACCGGCAATCCGCTCGACCTGGCGATTGAAGGCGAGGGATTTTTTGCGTTCGATACGCCAGCCGGCCCGCGCTATTCGCGCGACGGAGGGTTCCATCGCTCGCCCAACGGGCAGCTGGTCTCGCGGACTGGCGAGCCGGTGCTGTCGGCGGCGGGTAACGCGATCACAGTTCCACCGGGAGTGGTGTCAATCGGCGCCACGGGCGTGATCTCAGTGGCCGGCGGCGTGGTGGCGCAGGTGGGAGTGTTCACCTTCCCGGCGGGGACGCAACTGACGCCCGAGGGCGCGAACCGCTACGTTGCGCCCGAGAGCGTGACGCGGTCCGCGGCCGCAGACACCACCGTGCGCCAGGGCGCGATTGAATCGGCCAACGAGGATGTAGTGCAGGGATCGCTGGATTTGATCGTGATGCAGCGCCAGGCGGAGATGATGCAGCGGGCGCTGACCGTGTTTCACACCGACTTCAACAAGTTTGCGACCGAAGACCTTCCCAGAATTTAGTCCGGCAAGAATTCAAGCCGGCAAGAATCCGATCAACGAGAATCCAGACCAGAACGATTTTGAGCGAAACGACTCTGAGCGAAACGATTTTGATCAAAACGATTTTGGATCAAAAAGAGGAAAAAAATGATTCGAGCGATGTACACGGCGGCCAGCGGCATGAGCGCGCAGCAACTGAATCTGGATACGATCGCCAACAATCTGGCGAACTCGTCGACGACAGGTTTTCGCCAGCTGCGGCTGCAGTTCCAGGACATGGTGTACCAGAACATGATCACGCCCGGCGCGGCGCAGAGCCAGAACACGGTTTCGGCGGGACTGCAGATCGGACTGGGAACGAAGTCGGCGGCCACCGAGGTGATCAATACCCAGGGCGAGCTGAACGAGACCGACAATCCGCTCGATGTGGCGATCCAGGGCGCGGGATTCTTCCAGGTGCAGATGCCTGACGGCACGATCTCCTATACGCGCGCGGGGCAATTTCACCTGAACAACCAGGGAACGATCGTGACCACCGACGGCGATCCGCTGATTCCGACGATTACCATCCCGGCGAACGCCACGGCGGTGACGATCACCGAATACGGCGTGGTGAACGCGACCCTGGCCGGTCAGCAGAATCCCTCGCAGCTGGGCCAGATTCAGCTGGCGACGTTTCCCAATCCCGGCGGCCTGGAGCTGGTAGGGAGCAACCTGCTCACGGCCACGCTCAGCTCCGGCGACCCGGTGCTGGGAAACCCCGGCGGCACCGAGGGGCTGGGGACGCTGCAGCAGGGCTATCTCGAAAACTCGAATGTGGATGTGGTGACGGAGTTCGTGCAGATGGTGCTGGCGCAGCGCGCGTACGAGTCGAACTCCAAGGTGATCAAGGCCGCCGACGACATGTATTCGCAAGTCAATAATATGACGCACTAACCAAATTTTCTGGTTGAACACCAGACATCAAAATGAGACTTGCCTGCCAACTCGATCGGACCCTCCGGCGCAACGGGATTCTTGCCGCTCTCTTGCTGGCTGCCTTTCCGGCGGTAGCGCAATCGGGGAACGGCGCACCGGTAACGCCGCCTTCTCAAGACGCTGCTGCGACGCAAGCGAGCGCTGCGCAGAATGGGGGCGGCGCGAGTGGAGTGACCGGCGGGATTGCCGCGTCCGTCGTCCGCGAGGTCATTGGCGAGATTCTGCGCGAGATTGACGATCCGAGTACGGGCGCCCGTTGGGTGTTGCTACGCAATGCGGCGCATCCCGAGGGTCCGGGGCGGCTGGTGCTGCTGGCCAGTGCGAGTCAAAATTCGGGTGCGGGCCAAAATGCAGGCTTGGGCCGGAGTCCGGGCGCCGGTCAAAATTCGGCCACGGGCCAAGGTCTGGGCGCGACAGGTCAGTTGACGGACGCAGACGTGGCGGCGGCGAAACTTGTGATCCGCTCCGGCGACAAGCTGATCGTGGAAGAGCACACGCCGGTGGTCGATGCGCAGCTTGAGGCTGTGGCGCTGGGACCGGCGGCGCGCGGCGGCCAATTCCGCGTGCGGCTGACGATCGGCGGCGGCATCGTGGTGGCAACGGCAATCGACGCTGGACGTGCGGAGCTGCCCCCGGCAAGCGAGGCCCGGCCATGAACATGCGATTCGCTTCGGCTGCGCGGAGCTTTACCGATCCCAGGCTGCCGGCCGCACTCCTGCTGCTGGCTCCGCTGGCGCTGCCTGTTACTGCGCTGGCCGGGGTGTTGACGCACAAGCACACTTCCGTTGCGGATGGGAGCAAGGAGACGCCGCCCGCCGACGCACTGCGCACTTACATCGATCGCGTGCAGGAGACGCAGGCCGCGGAGGTGAAGACGCCGGGCTCGATCTGGAGCCCGCATGGACAGCTGGTACGTCTCGGCACGGATGCCAAGGCGTACCGCATTCATGACGTGGTTTCGATTGTGGTGACAGAGAGCCTGGCCGCATCGACCGACGGAGCGGTGAAAAACTCCCGCGCTTCGACGGCGAACTCGGGGCTCACGTCGCTGTTCGGCGCGCTCAAGACGTCGAATGCTCTGCAGAATCTTGTCGGGATGAGCGCGAGCTCGGGACTGACGGCGCAGGGGCAGAGCACGACGAGCTCGAGTCTTTCGACGACGTTCGGAGCAGAGGTAATGGATGTGCTGCCCAACGGGATGCTGGTGGTGCAGGCGACGCGGCAGCTCACCTTCTCTGACCAGACGCAGCTGATCGAGCTGCGCGGGCTGGTGCGGCCGGAGGATGTGAGCAACCAGAACCAGGTGCTGTCGACGGCGATGACGGATCTCGAACTGGAAGTAACCGGCAAGGGGATCGTGAACGATTCCACCTACCGGCAGAATCCGCTGGTGCGATTCCTGGAAAGGCTGCTGATATTTTAGGGTCGAATTTGGCCAGGAAACGCCGCGGGCAGGAAAACGAACCGTGAAGCGGATGGAGTGTTGAGTGGTGAAGCGAAGACTGGCAGTGCTGTACTCCTGGCGGGTTGCCGTGGTCGCGGTATGGATCACGATGTGTGTGCTGCTTTGCGGGCAGGACAGCACATCACGCAAAACCAGGATCAAGGACATCGCTTCGATCGAGGGCATCCGCGACAACCAGCTCGTTGGCTACGGGTTGGTGGTAGGCTTGCGCGGCACAGGAGACAGCTCGCAGACCGTATTTCCGGCGCAGACGCTGGTGTCTGCACTGCAGCGCATGGGCGTGACGGTGCCGCAGACGGGCTCGAACAGCGCGAGCAACATGCAGGTAAAGAATATGGCCGCGGTTTTTGTGGTGTCCACGATGCCGCCCTTCAGCCGGCCTGGCTATAAAGTTGACGTCACTGTTTCCTCGGCGGGAGATGCGCGCTCGCTCGAAGGCGGCATTCTGCTGATGACGCCGCTCTACGGTCCTGACGGCCAGATCTACGCGCAATCGCAGGGAGCGCTGGTGCTGGGCGGGTATCTTGCTACGGGCGGGGGCAACTCGAGGCAGGTGAATCATCCGACGACGGCGCGCATTCCCGACGGCGCCGTGGTTGAGCGGATGGTTCCCTTCGATCTGCGCCAACTGCACACGGTGAGCATCGTGCTGAACGATGCCGACTTTCATACGGCGGAGGGAATGGCCACCGCGATCAACCACACGCTGGGAGCGGCGCGGGCCCATGCGATGGATAGCCGCAGAGTGGACCTGGCAGCGCTGCCGGAAGAGGACATCGCCGCACTGCTCGACAAGGTGGAGGGGGTCGAGATTCAAGTCTATCCACGCGCACGCGTGGTCGTGAACGAGCGGACTGGGACGGTCGTGATTGGCGGCACGGTGCGCCTGCAGCCGGTGTCGATTCTGCATGGCGGGCTGAGCGTGGACGTGATTTCGCGCGTGGAAGTGTCGCAGCCGAACGCGCTTGCCACGGGGACGACGGAGGTGGTGCAGCAGACGACCATCCAGGCGCAGGACAAGCCGGTGAACCGGATCGAGCTGAAGGAAGGCGCGACGGTGGAGAATCTAGTGGACGAACTGCAGCGAACCGGAGCTGGTGCGCGTGACGTGATCTCGATTCTGCAGGCGATGAAAGAGGCGGGCGCGCTGGAAGCAGATCTGGAAGTGATTTAGGGCGGGAATCAGATCTGGAGCAGATGAGGAGCCGGACGTGACAGCGAGTGTGACAAGCGCAGATGTGAATGGAGAGCAAGGCGGGGGGCTGGGCGCTTTGTTGCCGACGCCCGAGGCGGGCTCGCCCTCGCCGCGTCTTGTTCAGGCGGCTCACCAGTTTGAAGGGATGATGATGAAGGAGTTGTTGAAGCCGATGAGCGCGGGCGATCCGCTCACCGGCGCGGACGAAGCGGATGCCGACGATTCTTCAGGCTCGAACGGAGCGTTGGGCGAGTTTGCTACGGAGGCTCTGGGGCAGGCGATGAGCGAGCGCGGCGGCTTTGGAATTGCGAACAAGATCATAGGCGAGCTCGGGGGTCAGAGTGGGGCGAGGGGGGAGGGCCCGAGGGTCACAACCGGCCGCTCCAACGTAACCACGAATTTGCACGGCAATACCGCGCGAATTCTTAACAATTCCTTAAGGTGAAACGGGTGCAGGACGATAAAAATGGCAAGGAGAAAGTGACATGGACATTCGGAGTAACCTCGACGGACTGAACAACCTACTGGGCGTGAACCAGGCGACGCCCGCCGCCCAGAACAAAAGCAACACGGCAACAGGCGGTGGATTCCAGAGCGACCTGGCCACACTGAGCAGCGCGGGAAGCGGCGTTTCCTCGTCGGCCGCGGACGACGACGTGCGCTACGACAAGGTTGCGGCTATTCAGCAGGCACTGGCGGCGGGAACTTATAACGTTCCGGCATCGGCGGTGGCCTCAAAGCTTGTCGACAGCATGCTCGCCGGTTGATCGCCTTGCAGCCCTGGCCTGTTTGGGAGCGCATCGCTGCCAAACGGGGCACGTTTGACAATGCCGTGACCGATCGCCGGTCAGGACTGGGGAGGACTGGCTCGTAGTGAACACTTCTGACGCAGGTCAGAAAAAAACCGATAGCAAAGACATGGCGCTTAGAGCCATGGTCGGTGAAGCATCTCAGGCACTGGCGCTGCTGGACGCAGCCGCGCTGCATGAGCTGGCGCTTGCCTGTGAATCGCTGAATCGCGCATTCGAGATGGCTGACCCAGCGGCGCAAGAAGCCCTAGCCAGGCAGGCGAGGCTGGCATTGCCCGATGCGGCTTTATTTGCCCGCGTGCTGGCTGCTACGCGCGACAACCTGAATGTGATGCATCGCCTGCGCGAGCGGCGCGCGGGACTGCTTGAATACAGCAATTCGATTGCCGTCATCGGTCCGGGCAGCGCGGAAATCGGGAGCTCCGATGGGAACGATTAATACCTCGATGAGCATCATGAGCGGGGCATTGGAAGCCGACCAGGAAGCACTCAGCGTGGTGGCCAACAATGTGGCCAACGTCAACACACCCGGATACACCGACGAAGTTCCCGATTGGGAGGAGAATCCTCCTATCACCGTCGGTACCAGCTCCATCGGCGACGGTGTCAGCGAGACCGGCTCCACTTCGCAGCGCGACCGCGTGCTGGAGGAGCGGCTGGATCAGCAGCAGCAGCTCGCCGCCGCGTCGGGCACGAGGCTGAGCGCGCTCAACCAGGTGCAGGCGCTTTTTACTCCGTCGTCCGGCGCTTCGACCTCGGCGGGAGATATTGGCAGCGATATCACGAGTTTTTTCAATTCATTTTCCTCGCTCGAGAGCGATCCGACGAACGATGCTTTGCGCGAGGAGGTGCTTTCGTCGGCTTCGACGCTGGCGGGCGACATCTCCGGAGCGGCGAGCAGCCTGAACCAGCAGAGCGCGGCGCTGAACCAGGAAGTGGTGGGGGCTGCCAGCCAGGTGAATACGCTCACCAGCGCCATCGCGCAGCTCAATCTCCAAATCCAGTCGACCTCGCCGAACGCCGACGCCGGAACGCTCGAGGACCAGCGGCAGGAGGACATCAGCCAGCTCTCGCAGCTCGTCGGCGTGAACCAGGTGACCACAGAGAACAACGGCCTCTCGATCACGACGACTTCAGGGCAGCTTCTCGTCTCAGAGGGATCGAACTTTCAGCTGACCACCGGCACGGTGAATGGGAACACCGACTTTTTTCTCGGCACCACCGACATTACTTCGCAACTTGCCACGGGGGGCGGGCAGGTGGGCGGCTATCTGACCGCACGGAACACGGATATTCCGAACGCACTGAATTCGCTCAATGCGCTTGCCTACAACATCTCCACGTCAGTGAATGCGCAAAACAACGTGGGCACCGACTTGAACGGTGTTACCGGGACGGTTGCGAGTCCGCTCTACATCTTCAATGAGCCCGCGGCCGGCGCCGTAGCTGGAAGTGCGGTAGCGATGACCGTGACGATGACCGACCCCAGCGAGATTGCCGCAGCGGCCGCGGGCAATGGCACCGGCGACAACTCGAACGCAGTGCTGATGGCGAACCTGGGCAACCAGGCGATTGTCGGCGGCGACACGCCAATTAATTACTACTCCAATTTTGTTTCGAATCTGGGATCGACTGTTTCCTCGGTGCAGACCGAGAACACCGCGCAGAATGCATCCGTGACGCAGTTGCAGACGCAGAACAATGCGCTTTCGAGCGTGAATTTGAACGATGAGGCCGCCGCGATGTCGACACTGGAGAGCAGCTACCAGGCGGCGGCGCAGTTTTTTACGGCGCTAAACACGCTGATGGCCTCGGCGCTGAATCTGGGCGAAGAGGCGACCGTTTCGTAAGGAGCCGCGGGAGCAATTGCGGCGGAAATTTTGAATGCAGGGAGCGATAACGCGATGAGAGTGGATCCGACTTATATTACGAACCTGGTGGGCTCGCTTGACCAGACGCAGGCGACCGAGCAGCAATTGAGCGAAGAGCTCTCGAGCGGCACGAGTGTTACCTCGCTCAGCCAGAACCCGGTGGCTGCCGGGGAGAATGTGCTGCTGCTGAGCCAGATTCAGCAGGAAGACTCATTCACACAGAGCTCCAACCTTGTGACCGGCCAGTTGCAGGTGGCCGACTCCTCGCTGGGCAGCGTGGTGAGCGAGCTTACGCAGGCCGTCTCGCTCGCGACCAGCGCGAATAACGGCACGCTGAATGCGAGCGATGTGCAGTCGATCGGCAACCAGATTTCGGGCATTCTCAACGAGGTGCAGTCGCTGGCCAACACCACCTTTGAGGGCCAATACATTTTTGGCGGAGGGCAATCCAGTACGCCTCCGTTCTCCACCTCCGTCGCCACTGCGACATCGCCCGCGGTGACCACCTACAACGGCGGAGCCACGGCGAACTACCTGCAGCTGTCCAACGGCCAGAAGATCCAGCTCAACGTTCCCGGAAGTCAGATTTTTCTGGGCAGCGGTGTCAACAGTGTCTTCGGCACGCTAAACGCGCTGGTGGCAGACTACTCCAGCGGAACTCCCAATGTCGGCCAGGCAGTGAGCGATACGGAGTCATTGAACACGGCGTTGAACTATGTGTCACAGCAGCGCGTGACGATTGACAACTCGATCAACCAGGTTTCTGCTGCCACGACCTCGGCCACACAGGAGCAAACGCAGCTCACGTCGGCGCAGAACGATCTGATTCAGGCCGATATTCCCACGGTGTCAACCCAGCTTTCGCTCACGGAGACGCAGCAGACGGCGCTGGAGGATATGATCGCGCAGCTCGAATCGAGCTCGAACGATCTCTTCGACAAGCTGCAGGTGGGGTGACAGCGCATCGTGCGCCGCCTACGCAAGCATTCGCTCTATACTCGATGAAAGTGATTCGTCTGCTCGCACCGCTGCGCTTTTTGTGGAATGCGACGCGCGGCCATCGCCTGGCTCCGTGGCGCAGCCCGTATCTGCGGTGGCGCGTGGAAACCTACTCCGGGCGCAAGGCGGAGGGGCTGACGGCCGGGAGCGTGATGAGCTTTTTTTGGAACAGCCGCGGCGAGCTCTGGCGTTTTCTGCTCTGGACCGGCGAGGTCGAGAAGGAAGCGCGCAAGCAGGGATGACGCGGTCAGGGAGCAGGGAAGAGATAAAGCTCCGGCGGCTGAACTTGCTAAGAAATAACCTGCCAATCAACTTGCGGCGCGGGGCCGTTACTTCGGCGGTCTCAGGGTTTCGAGAACATCCTTCCTGAGCTTCAGCACAATGCCGGAGTTGCGATCGGCCACCTCGCTTACCTTGTACTCCGCCGCGGTGCCGATCACTTGCGCAATCTCGGACGGATTCAGTTTGTAATCGCTGGCGAGCCATTGCGCCATGTTGTCTGTGGCTGAGCGCATCGCATCGTCGAGGTCGCCTTCAAGGCCCATGGCGATGATGTGCGTGGGTGTTTCAACGCGCACAAATCCGAGGCGCTTGCCGGGAATCACGTCGACGGTGAATTCCACATCCATCGAAGTCTCGAGCGCATTGCCATTGATCTCCCCATCGCCCATCAGGGCGTGGCCGTCACCCAGATAGAGGAGCGCGCCGGGATTCGCCACGGGAAGATACACGGTGGAACCCTCGGCAATCTCGTTGAAATCCATGTTGCCGCCGTAGGGTCCGGAGTCGCCGGTATTCGGCGGAGCCTGCGCCGGATTCACAGCCGTGGCGATACAACCGAGCATGGGATGCAGCGGGATGCTGAAGCGCGCGAGGCCGGGACTCGGGTCGATCGGCGTGGCAATCCCCTTCGCCGTGTCCAGGCGCCAGCGGATGGACTTGTTGTTATCGCGCGTTCGTACCGCGAGGCTGCTGTTGACTGCGCTTTCAACGATCGAATCATCGGTGCTGGCGTAGTCGCGATTGAGGCGCAAATGGAGAATGTGAACAACCAGCGTGTCGCCGGGCATGGCGCTCCGGATATAAAACGGTCCGGTCTCAGGATTGCCGCCTCGAACGCGATGCACGCCTTGCTCATCCACGCCGCCGGCGTCAACAGTCGTCGTGTGGATGGTGTCGCCAGGGTTGACCGTGAGAACCGGCGCATTGGAGGGCGAGTACTGGCGATAGAAGACGGTTGGCGTGAAGTCATGCTTCTGCGGCGGATCAGAAGGCCGTGAGGGAACGGGCACAGCAATGAATTTCGCCAGACGGGGATGATCCTTGTCGGCAGGGTCAGTCTGCACTTCAGTTCCCGACAAAGTGCCGTCGGCCAACGTGGCATCGATCACGCTCGTATCGCCGTTTGCCGTCGCTACAAGGTGCAGCGCATTTCCGCTGAGTGTTCCCTCTGCCTTTTGCCCGCCCACCGTGCCGGTGACCGCCGATCCCTTTTGCTGCAGGTTCAGCCGGAAGTAAGTCGTGGTTCCATACACGTCTCCCGTCACAATCCACACGCCCGATACTGAAGCGCCGCTGCCGCTGGCTTGCGCTACTGCTTGAAGTTGAAGGATCGAAACGCAAAATAACCAAAAGATTCCAGCTCGGAAGGCGGCGAAAGTACGCATCATTCAATCCTCCATTCAATCGGGAACGAGTCGGCGGAAGATCGTGAAATGCAAGGTGTGACGATTCGTGCGCGGCTCGGCGAAATGCAGGTCGCGTTACGGGCCATAGCGTTACTTACTGTAACATATCTTGAAGTCCACGCGTTTGCAATCTGGGAATGCAAATGCAAACGTAGGGCAGGCCTCTGCGAGAAGAGCAATCGCAACAAAGACTGCATTCTTTCTGTTATTTCTGGTACTTCCAGTTGCGCTGCTTGCCTTCGGAGATCCATGCAACTGCAGTCTCGATGCGCTGGTCGCGGGTTTCTTCGCGCTTGGCGTCGGCGATCCACTCGATGTATTCGCGCTTGCAACTGGGGCTGAAGGCCGCGAATGCCTTCCCGGCTTTCTGGTTTTGGTTGAGCGCCTTGGTGAATTGGGGCGGAGATTTGAGTTCGGCTTTGGGGGCTTTAACGACGTTATTACGAGCGGCGATAGGGCTGACATGCGTGCCGCTTTCGATGGATGCGGCGGCAGTACGAATCCATGCGAGGAGCTCCTTCTCCGGCGGCAGGCCGTCGACGCTGGTGATGCGGCCGAGCGAACCCATTGCGCCGTCGCGCAGTGCGCCGGCTTTCTTGAGAACAGTCCCCATCTCCTGGCCCCAGAAACCGAAGCTGCAGTGCTCCTTGAACGCCGAGATATTGCAGAGCACGGCGCCTTTGTAGTCGAAGAACGGGCGGCTCCATTTGATGGTTTCCTCGACACCCGGGCAGCCGGCGTGAATGACTTTGCGCAGGTGATTGAGGATGGGCTGGGCGAAGGGCCTGGCCTTCGCAATGTAGGCGTCGACTTTGGGATTGTGGGCGGGATTCTTAGCCGATGCGGGCATGCGATGCACTCCGGAGCGCGGTGAAGGGCAGTGTACAAGACGCGAACCGGCGGAACAAGCGAGTGTGCGTAGATGGGAGCAGCACGATTCGATAATCTAAAAGTCTAAGCCGCATGTTGACTCGCCTCTCTTCACAGATATTTCCGGCCTGGGCTGTTCTGCTTGCCGCGGGCGCGGTGTGCGCGCAGCAACTGCCGCCGCCCGAGGCGCCCAGGCCGATGCCGACGGCGCCGGGGGAGAGCCCCAGCCTGCGCGTGACGACGACGGAAGTGCTGGTGCCGACGCTGGTGGAGAAAAAGGGCGGCGGGATTCTCTACGGACTGAAGCCGGACAATTTTGTTCTCGAAGACAACGGCGTCCCGCAGAAGATCCGCGTGCAGGAGGAGATGGACACTGCGCCGGTGGCGCTGGTGGTTGCCGTGGAGGAGGGCGGCGCCAGCGTGCTCGAGTTCGACAAGCTGGCCAAGCTGGGACCACTGCTCGATGTGTTCTTGTCGGATCCGCGCAGTCGCGTCGCGCTGGTGGGGTTCGACTCTTCTCAGGAGCTGATTCAGGATTTCACGCACTCGGGCGACCAGGTGAACAGCGAGCTTGCGCATCTCGACCCCGGCGATGGCGGCGCAACGATTCTGGACACGGTGAACTACGGCGTGACGCTGCTCGAGACGCAGCCCAAGGAGTTTCGCCGCGTGCTGCTGCTGATCAGCGAGGAGCGCGACCACGGCAGCAAGCACACCAAGCCAGTGGATTTGATCAAGAAGATCGGCGAGAGCGATGTGCTGGTGCTGAGCGTGAGTTTTTCACCTGCGGCGGCGCAGTTTGCGAACGACATGAACCGGACGAATTATGAGGAGACTTCCGCGGCTGATTTGCTGGCGCCGTTGCTGATGGCGCTGAGGGGCTTTAAGAGAAATGTGGCGAAAGAGATTGCCGAAGAAAGCGGCGGCGAGTACAGCACGTTTATCAGGGACAAGAAATTTGAGGCGCGGGTGGTGAACGCAGCGAAGGATGCGCGCAATCGCTATCTGATTACGTTCAGCCCTTCGAATCCGACGCCGGGATTGCACACCATCAAGGTGCGGACGGCGCAGGATTACGGGGCGCGGATTGTGGCGCGGGCGAATTACTGGGCGGAAGGACAGAGAGCAGGGAGTAGCCAGTAGGGAATAGGCCTCCCGCCCAAGCGGAGCTTGGACGGGGCACCCAAAGTGGTGAGATCCGCTTCTGACGCCGTTTATGCCGGTTTTGCGAGAAGGCGGCGTGCTGCCATAGCCATGGGAAGACGTGTGATCCCTGCGAAGAGCATGCTGATCCCGATCAGAATTCCGATGGCCCACTCGCTGCTCCGTGGCCAGCTTAGACCGATCATCGCACCCAGAATCAGGGCGATGATGCCATCGAAGAAGAGCCAGCCGGAGCCCGCCAAGTGGCGGATACGGAAGCCCAGAATCAACTCCAGAATGCCCTTGAAGGTAAGGTAGCAAGCGAGAAGCAGTGTAAGCGAGGCAAGGCCGGCGACTGGCCGAACCAGCAGGAAAACTCCCACGGCGAGGTAAAGCAGACCGAGAAGAATCTCCCAGAGGAGGCCTCCGGTTGAACGTATATGCCAGGCGATAGCTAAATGCGCCACACCGCCGAGCACCAACAGCCAGGCGACAAGAACCGCCACTGCGATCCCTGCGAACGGCGGAGCGACAATCGCCAGAATGCCAGCCAGGATCAATAGAACACTCAGCGCGATTGCCCAGCCAGCAGATTGTTTCGCGAGTCCGACGAAGGATGGGTCGGCCATTTGCTCCTCCTTGTTTGCGTTGTACTGCCTATGAGATCGACCGGAGGTCCGGCTAAGCATTCTGCGGCTGCGTGCGGAATCCGGTGGCCGCGGAGAGAAGAGAACACTATACAGGATGAGCGGGCGATGATGAAGCATTCGGTCCCGGATCAGCTCGAAAGTCGACCCTCACTTATTCAATTTGACGGACTCGCGGCGCGGCTGAAGCGGTACCCGATACAAAACCGCGCGCCCGGTTTCTGCGGCGCTTTCGCGACCGCATAATTCGGCCCGATACAAGAGGAGATGCCGACGCAATTCTTCCTTACGCGAGGCGATACGGGCTGCGGTAGGGGCGCGACAGCATCTTGCTCGCTTCCGGATCGCCGATAATCTCTTCCTTCGCCACATCCCAGTGAATCTTGCGGCCCACGAGCATGGAAATAGTCCCAAGATGGCCGGGAATCGTGGAGTGGTGCGCGACATCGACCGGGGCAATGGTTGGCTTGCGCGATTTCACTGAGTCCACAAAGTTGGCCCAGTGATCGGTGGAGTGGTAGACAGGCGTCTTGATTTTTGCTTCCGGTACTGCATCCCATTTCACCCACTCGGGATTCGACGCGTCGAAACCGCTGCGGTCCACCCACACCCATCCTTCGCTGCCGATCCACTTGGTGCCCATGTTGATCGCGGGCGAGCCGCCAACGATCGCCACACGCACATCGTTCGCGTAGCCGGTGACTTCCTTCCTGTAAACGCAGTTGACGGTGTACTTGGTTGCCGTGTTCCAAATTGCCTTGCGATCGGGGAATTCGCCGAATCCTTCGACCTCGGAAGGACCACTCAGGTCGAAGCCAAGCCCCCAGTGGGCGATGTCGCCGTGATGGCCGATCCAATCCATTAGCTGGCCGCCGCCAGTGTTATAGTTCCAGCGCCAGTTCTGGAACGTGTGCACATCGATGTACGGGCCCATTTTGGCAGGTCCGACCCACGTTTCGTAGTCGAGTGTGGCGGGCGGTGGAGTGACAGCCAGATCCCACGCGGGTGTCCCGGGAACGATCAAAGCCGGATTGGCCGGCTTATCGGTCGGGAACAGAGATGCAAGGCGCTGCTGGAAGGCCGGCAGTGTATGCGGAAAGTCGTGATGCCCGCCGGGCAGGCCGACCTCAACGTGCGTCACGTTGCCGATAAATCCATTGCGCACAAGTTGCGCGGCTTTGTAGAACTGGGGCAGGGAACGCTGCCAGCTGCCGGTCTGCCAGATGAGGTTGTTTTTCTGAACGGCCCTCACAATGGCCTGCTGCTCGGCGATGGTATGCGCCAGCGGCTTCTCTCCGAAGATGTCCTTCTTGCGCTCCGCGGCGGCAGTCATATAGACCCCGTGATTGTGATCCGGGACAGCGATCATGACCGCATCGATGTCATCGCGCGCGATCATCTCATGGAAGTCGCGATACGACGCGCAGTCTTTGTTGCCGTAGGCGCCATTGATGGTGTCGAGCGCCATCTGCAGGCGATTCGATTCGATGTCGCAGGCGGCGACGACCTGGCAGCCGGGAATTTTGAGAAAAGCCTTGGTGTTGTTCGGCCCCTGCATGCCCCAGCCGATTACGCCGATCGTGATGCGGTCGGAAGCAGGAACACGCGCCGCGCGCAGATGCGCGCTGGAAGCAACCGCGACCGATGCTCCGGCTGTGGCGAGAAAACGGCGGCGGGAGATGGAGGAGTGAAGAGGCGCGAGGGTCATGCTGTCACCGGCTTGATTGGGGCGGATTGCAACGCGGGGACAGCATAGCAGAAAGGGAGAGATCAGAGATCAGCCACCCAGCGAGCATCAATCGCTCGCCGGGGATCAGGCAGGGGTCAGGGAACAGGGTCAGGGAATAGCAGTCAGTGATCCACGGCGGGAGATTCGGCAAGGAATTTTCTGTGGGAAAGCCATTGCATGGAGCCGGGAGAGTGCAATTTTGTGGCCGCAAGGGCAAAAGGGGAAACGGTGTTATAGCGTTCGATTCCCCGCCTGTGGAAGGTTTTGCCCCTGGTCGCAGTATGGTACCCTTGTTCCAGACACTTAAACGTGGACCTGAGAAAAAAGAGGAGTAACACACGCCGTGCTGGCGACTGAAAAGAAATCCGACGTAATTCAACGCTACCGCACCCACGATACGGATACCGGTTCACCGGAAGTCCAGATCGCGATTTTGAGCGAGCGGATTGGCGAGCTGACCGAGCACTTCAAGACCCACAAAAAAGACCATGCTTCCCGCCGTGGGCTGTTGATGATGGTGAGCAAGCGCCGCCGCCTGCTGGACTACCTGAAGACGCACGATTCGGATCGCTACCGCGATGTGATCGGCAAGCTCGGGATCCGCAAGTAATCCGAAAGACTAACGTTGAACCGGAAGCAATCAGACCGGACCGTGGTCTCGGTCACCCTCACCCAAGGAACACCGGACCCAAGCGCCCATGACGCCGTCGAGCGTGCGTCGCGGCCGACGCAGCGGTATTCTCTCAAAATTCGCTCGGGGCGCCCATCGTGCCTTCCTTCCGCAATCTTCCGAAGCGAAAAATTGAAACGAGCCAAGTGAAAAAATTGAAACGAGGACAAATATGTCTACCAAGCATGAAGTAGCCGTCGAGCTTGCCGGCGGCAAACGGCTGGTTTTTGAAACGGGCCGCATGGCCAAGCAAGCCTCTGGCGCAGCGCTGGTCTCCACCGGCGAAACCGTTGTACTGGCCACTGCCGTAGCTTCGCCGGACCCGAGAGAGGGCATCGATTTCTTCCCGCTCACCGTCGACTATCGTGAGTACACCTACGCCGGTGGCCGCATTCCCGGCGGCTTTATCAAGCGCGAGGGCAGGCCCAGCGAGAAAGAAGTTCTGACCTGCCGGCAGATCGATCGCCCCATCCGTCCGCTCTTCCCCGACGGATTCCGCAACGAGACGCAGGTGATTGCGCTGGTCTTCTCGGCCGATAAGGAGAATGACCCCGACGTGGTCGGCATCAATGCCGCCGCATGCGCGCTGGCTCTCTCCGACATTCCCTTCGGCGCAATCGTCGGCGCTGTGCGCGTGGGCCGCGTCAATGGCGAGTTCGTCATCAACCCCACCTATGCCGAGCGCGCCGACACCACGGTGAACATCATGGTCGTCGGCCATAAAGACGGCATCGTGATGATCGAGTCCGGCGCCAAGGAAGAGACGGAAGAGGTCATCCTCGCCGCCATCGAGTTTGCCCACGGAGAGATCAAGAAGATCGTCGCGGCTATCGCTGAGCTGGTGGCCAAGGCAGGCAAGCCCAAGCGGGCTTTCACGGCGCCCGAGTACGACGAGGCCTATTACAACGATCTCAAGGCAAAGGTTGGCGATCGCCTGAAGGATGCGCTCGACACCAAGTCCCATCAGAAGATTGAAAGCTACGCGCTGGTCAAGCAGATCAAGGACGAGCTCGCTGCCGGACTTCCGGCCGACGATCCAACCGCCAAAAAAAAGCTCGCGCATTACTACGAGCTGCTTCGGGAGCGTTCCTTCCGCGAGCAGGTGACCAAGGAGCGCATCCGCCCCGACCGCCGCGCCTTCGACGAGATTCGCGCCATCACGATTGAGACCAGCGTATTGCCGCGCACGCACGGTTCGGCGCTCTTCACGCGCGGCGAAACCCAAGCGCTCGTCACCGCTACTCTGGGCACTGCCGACGATGGTCAGCGCCTCGAGAGCTATGAAGGCGAAAAGAAGAAAAACTTTATGCTTCACTATAATTTCCCGCCGTTCTCCGTTGGTGAGACAGGACGTATGACGGGAACTGGGCGCCGGGAAATCGGCCACGGCGCACTCGCTGAGCGCGCCATTTCGGCGGTTCTGCCCTCCGCCGATGAGTCACCTTATTCGATCCGCATCGTCTCCGACATTCTGGAGTCGAACGGCTCTTCATCGATGGCCTCGGTCTGCGGCGCGAGCCTCGCGCTGTACGACTCGGGCATTCCCTTGAAGGGATCGGTGGCGGGCGTGGCGATGGGACTGGTGAAGGAGGGCGATGATTACGCCATCCTGACCGACATTGCCGGTGCGGAAGACCACTACGGCGACATGGACTTCAAGGTTGCCGGCACGCGGAAGGGCATTACCGCGCTACAGATGGACATTAAGATCGGCGGCCTCACCCGCGAGATCCTGCAGCAGGCGATGGAGCAGGCGAAGCGTGGGCGGCTCTTTCTTTTGGACAAGATGGACGCGGTACTGGACGGACCGCGCGTGGAGCGCTCCAAGTACGCGCCGCGCATCGAGACCGTCATGATTCCCACCGAGAAGATCCGTGATCTCATCGGCAAGGGCGGCGCGACCATTCGCGGAATCATCGAGCAGACCGGAGCCAAGATCGACGTCGACGACACCGGCAAGGTCAGCGTCGCCTCGAGCGACGCCGACGGACTGAAGAGGGCGTTGGCGATGATCAGCGACATCACAGCCGTGCCGGAAGTGGGCAAGGTCTACCTGGGCAAGGTGGTGCGCATCGCCGAGTTCGGCGCGTTCGTCGAGCTCTTCCCGGGCACCGACGGCCTGCTGCACATCTCCGAGATCGCCGAGCACCGCGTGAAGGAAGTGAAGGACGAGCTGCGTGAAGGCGACCAGGTGATGGTGAAGGTGCTGGCGCTCGAAGGCAATCGCATCAAGCTGAGCCGCAAGGCGCTTATCCGGGAGCAGAAGGCGAAGCTGGCGCAGTCATCGCCTGCCGAGCCGGGAGCGGAAGAGAGCAACGACGGCGATGACGGGTTTGTGGCGTCGCGACCGGCCCCGGCGCCAGTGCCGGTCACTCCGCGTCCACGGCACGAGTTCGACGAACGGCAGCCCAGCTCCAACCAGAGCACGATCATGATCGAGGGCGGCGACGACTTTGACGGCGAACCTGCCGGCGAGATCGACGAAGCGAACGAGCCGAACTTCAACCGCGTGGAGGGCGCACCGGCACATGCCGGTACGCACACGGGAGGCGGCGGACGACCGCAGGGCGGCAGCGGCGGTAGTGGTGGCGGGGCTGGTGGCACTCGGCGGCGCCGTCGGCGGCGTCCGGGCGGCCGGCCCGGCGGCGGCGGCCAGGGCTGAAAAGCTGCCGCGCAAAGAGCGGCCGCTCAAGTCTTTGCGCGCAAATCGCTTCAGTCTTTCCGCGTAAGTAATGACCGCGGCAAAAGCGGCCGCGCAGATTACTGAGCGCGGCAGGATGCTCTCTCCGCAAATACCAACAGCGTAGATAGGAAGGCCCGAACTTAATGTTCGGGCCTTCGTGCGTTAGTGCTAATCAGTTGTGAGTCGTAGCGCTTCGATCGTAGTACGGAGGGGCTACTCGGCGAGCTGCAAGCCGGTGCGCGGCTCCGGCGCGGGAACCGATCCGGGACGGAAGGGCCGTTGCGGTTCTGCAGCGCCCTTGGCTTTTGCGGCGTGCTTGCCGGCGTACATGCGCAGGTCAGCGGCGATGCAGAGGGACTCGGCATCGGAAGCATCGTCAGGGAAGACCGCGATGCCGACGCTCGCTCCGACATGGACGGTGTGGCCATTCACCTCGAAGGGTTCCTCGAGAAGCTGCGAAAGAGAACGGCCGACGCGCACGGCGTCCGCGCGGCTCATGGGTTCCTCGAGAATCACCGAGAACTCATCGCCGCCGGTGCGCGCCACGGTGTCAGAGCGGCGGATGCGGCCGAGGAACATGGCGCCGACGCGCTTGAGCAGCTCGTCGCCCACGTGATGGCCAACTGAGTCATTCACCTGCTTGAAGTCGTCGAGGTCGATGAGCAGCAGCGCGGTTTGCGAACCGCTGCGCCGCGAGCGCTCGAGGGTGGTCGCCAGGCGGTCCTGGAAGAGACGGCGGTTGGGCAGGCCGGTGAGTTCGTCGTGCAGCGCGAGATATTTGTTGTGCTCGATCTGGTCCTCGAGCAGAAGCAGGATCATGCCCACGGCAACAACGTATTTGGGCAGATTCCACATTTCGCTTTCGAGGTGGATGCCGGGAAAATACGATCCGAGGAAGGGTCCCACAATGAAGACGCTGGCCCAGGCGAAGAAGCCTGCGATGGTGATGAAGGCGCCCGTGGTTGCGCGCGGGTAGGCATGCCAGAATTGGATCGCGCAGCCGAGGTACACCGTGAAGAAGAGCGCATTGACTGCGATGGCCGCGCCATTGGGGCCGCGATTTTGCGCGCTGACCAGGAAGACGGAGAGGACAAGATAGAGCGAAACCAGCGTCCAGCGCAGCGGATGGTTGAATCGCCTGACGACCGCCAGCGCGATCGCGAGGGGCAGAGCGCCGAACAGCGGAGCCACCAGGTTCAGTGCCGGAGCGCCCGCTGGACCAAAGACCAGGATGGCAAGATAGAGCGCGCTCACCGTGACCAGGGCGAGAAAGATCGCAAGGCTCGAACGCCGATTGCGATAGGGCACCGCGGCCCAGGTAAAGAGCATACCCGCCCAGGCCAGAGATGCGAGGCCGACGAGATTGGCGAGGTTACCGGCCAGGCCCGGCGCGCCCACGAAAAGAAAAGCGCCGAAATGGATCATGATCATGGCCCACCCGAGCAGCCAGCGGCTGGAGAGGGTAGGTTGGCCACGGCGGGCGACTGACGCAAAAGCCGAAGTCAACAGGGCTACGGCAACAAGATCCGGGAGCTTACTCCAATTAACCAAGGCACACCTTCGGCCTGCCGCAAACACATGGTGCAGTACCGCTTACAAATAGGATCGGCGATTTCTGAAAATGCGCGATGACGCTTTTGTTGAAGGTTCGGAGAACATTAGTGTAAACCAAAGTAACCTCGCGGAAGCTTTGGGCACGGCTCTCCAAGTTGCCGACCTTGCGGGGGCGGTTCAGGTCCCCGAATCCTGTTGAACACGGAACGACTCACTGTGACCTGAATTTTCTTTGAAATTTCTGTTGATTTCACGAGCGCGGTCTTTCGCGACGGGGGAATGATTGCTTTATTTCCCAAAACCGGACTGGGCGGGTCTTGATGGTGCGAAACGGGCAAAGGGAATTCGGCGGCCGCCGGAAGGTCTGCGGTCTCGAATCGTTGATTGCTCTCCCCAACTTCCCAATTTGGAATTGCGGTTCCGAGGAATCCTTTCCTGGAACGACCCAGTTACCAACTCTGATTCGAATCTTGAGTTTTGTCTGAACTCGCGGGAAGTTAGTGTGTAGGAACCTAAGCAGAAATTAAGCTTTGGCGCCGTGATCGGGTAGGATTCGTGCCGCAAAAGGGGACACGAGATGAAGGAATCGTTCAGATGCGGTTACTGATAGCTGAAGATGACCGGGCCTTGGGACTGTTCTTAAATCGCGGGCTCGAAGCGGACGGGCATCGGGTGCGGCTGGTCCATGATGGCGGCGCGGCGGTGGAGGCGTTTCGGCAGGATATGCCGGACCTCACCATTCTCGATTTGAGCATGCCGGTAAAAGACGGTGAGCAGGTGCTCGAAGAGCTGCGCGCGCTGGACCCCGATCTGCCCGTGCTGGTGCTCACGGCGCGGCAGGAGGTGGAGACGCGGGTACGCTGCCTGGACCTGGGCGCCGATGACCTGATGACCAAGCCCTTCAGCCTGCACGAGCTGCGGGCGCGCTGCCGGGCTCTGTTGCGGCGCAAGCGCGAGACGCGGCTGCAGCTGCGCGCCGGCGACCTGGAGCTGGACCGGCTGGAACACTCCGCACATCGCGCCGGGCGCACGATTGAGTTGACCAACAAGGAATTTTCACTGCTCGAGCATCTGCTGCTCAACCGCGGCCAGTGCGTAACGCGGGTGGAGCTTCTCGATTCGGTGTGGAATCTGGAGCCGGCGCAGACGACCAATATCGTCGACGTCTACGTGAACTATCTGCGCCGCAAGCTGGAGGATCCGCCGCCGGGCCGACTGATCTGCACGGTGCGCGGGCGCGGTTATATGGTGCCTTCCGAAACCGAGATGGGTGCGGCCGCAGCAGCCGCCGGGCCGACCGCGATTCCGCCGCCGAACGGCTCTTCTCCGCCGGCGGCGTCTTCGCCTCCGGCAGCGTCTTCTGCTCCGGCCGCGCTGGGGACAAATTAGTTTCAAAATCTGCGTTCACAGCTCTTTTCAAGTTTGGAGACCCATGCAGCCATTTCCAATTCCCATGGTTCCTGCCATCCCCAATCGAATCCACCCGCGCACGGCGCTGGTAGCGAGCGCGGACCGGAGCTTTCGCCAGCGGCTTGTGAAGGTACTGACCGGCCTGCGCTGGCACGTGCGCGAGGCCGAAGGCGGCGCCCAGGCGTGGACGGAGGCCGAAAGCGCGGCTCCGGAGGCGATTATCGTGGACGCGTGGCTGCCCGACCTCGACATGGGCGAGTTTCTCCACGATTTTCGCGGCAGATTTCCTGAAGTGGATGTCGTGACGGCTTCCGGATCGACTGCGCAGGAGAGTCCGCGCGGCCCCTACAGGCAGGAGCTGCTGTATGCACTGCGGCGCATTCAGGAGACCGACACCGCGGCATGGAATACCGCGCCCGATTTGGCCGACGGCTCGCCGGCAACGGCCGCGGCGAATCCGCCGGACGCGACGCCGATCTCGATACAGGGTCCGGCCACAGCGCCGGATGTCCTGACCGCGCGGCAGACGCCGCTTCCGGCGCCCATCGTTCGCAGTGCTTCGTCCTTTCTCCTCACGATGCAACCGGGCACGACCAAGGCTGTTCCCGCACGCACGCCGATTCCGCCCGGATCGAGCGAGCCGCTTGTGGCGGACCGTCTGCCGGAGCTGGTGGGCAACGCGCCTTGCATGCTCGAGGTGAGCCGGCGGGTGCGGCTGGTGGCGCCGCGGACCACGCCGGTGCTCATCGAAGGGCCGACGGGATCAGGCAAGGAGATCGTCGCCGAGGCCGTTCACCGCCTGTCGACGCGAAACCGCAAGCCGTTTGTCACCTTGAACTGCGCGGCGATTCCTGAAGCGCTGCTTGAGGCAGAACTCTTTGGCCATACCCGCGGCGCGTTTACCGGCGCCGTGCAGGGGCGGGTGGGCCGCATCGAGGCGGCCGATGGCGGAACGCTGTTTCTCGATGAGATCGGCGAGATGCCCTTGGCGCTGCAATCAAAACTGCTGCGCTTTGTGGAGTGCGGCGAGCTGCAGCGCGTGGGCGACAACGAGATTGTGAAGGTGGATGTGCGGATTGTTGCAGCCACGCACCGGCCGCTTGCCCAGCAAGCGCAGACTGGCGGGTTCCGCTCGGACCTCTATTACCGGCTGGCGGTCTTCCTTATCCGCACGCCGGCGCTGTCCGAGCACGCAGAGGATCTTCCACTGCTGGTGGAGCACTTCATGCAGAAGATGGGCCGCGACTCTCCGATGAAGCGGATCGAAGAAGCGGCCATGGCGCGGCTGGTTGCGCATGAGTGGCCGGGCAATGTGCGCGAGCTCGAGCATGTGCTCGAACGGGGAACGATCCTGGCAGGCGATAACCCGGTGTTGACCGAGCGGGAGATCGACTTCGGTTTTTAGGTGAATTGATCGGGAGAAGTCGAACAAGCGTGGGGATGGATTGGCGATGCGCCGGCCGGGCAATGACCGCGCATTGGGAAACTAAGAATTTCGCGAAAGAGAGTGAGGACAGAGATGACGATGGAGATGGGATCGCGATTGAGCAGTGAGATGGGGCGCTATCTGGATCTGGCAGTCGCCGAGGTGAAGCTGACTGCAGCCAACATGGCCAACGTGGACACGCCGGGCTATCGCGCGATGGGGCTCGACTTCGAGGCCGAGATGCGCGAAGCGGTGAGCGCGGCGGACCAGGGGCGCACCCCGCGGCGTGCGCGCGTTACGGAAGTGGATGGACTGGTTTCGCGGCCCGACGGTAACGATGTGTCCGTCGACCACGAGAGCCTCAACCTGGCCGAGGCTCAGCTCAAGTTCAAGACCGGCGTGGCGCTGATGCATCTCGAAGGCCAGCGCACGATGGACGCGATTCACGCCGACAAATAGGGCCCGGCATTGCGATGTCAGCCGCCCAACGAGACGGGCCGCAACCGGACACGAAGACGAGATCCGAATGAAGACTGGGCCCGGATATTGGGCACGAGTGAGGGGACGCGATGAATCTTTTCGCAATGATGGACAGCTCTGGCGAAGCGATGCAGGCCGAGCGCGTGCGTGCCGAGGTGGTGGCCGCGAACATGGCCAACGCCGAGACCACGCGCACGGCGCAGGGAGGCGTGTATCACCGGCAGGAGGTGGTCTTCGCTGCCAGCGAAGGCAATCCTGAGTTTCTGGATGCGATGAACTCGCTCGCCGGGAACGGATTGCAAGGGCCGCTCGCACCTGCTGTGCAACTGCCGCTGCCGGGAATGCCGGGGTCGAATCTGGTTGCACCGGCCGTGCACATCGCGGCTGTGGTGCAGGATCCTTCGCCGCCGCTCAAGCGCTACGATCCGGGTCATCCCGATGCAGGCCCCGACGGCTACGTCGAGTATCCCGATATTAATCCGATCACAGAGATGGTGGACCTGATGGGGGCGGCGCGTGCATATGGTCTCAACGGATCGGCCGTGCAGGCTGAAAAAGGCATGATCACCGCGGCACTCGAGATCGGCAAGAACTGAGCACGAGCAAGCGCGGGAGCCGAGCGAAGCCGGAGCGACGCGGGATCGATGACGGGGCGGCGACGGAGCGACAGGAGATTCGACATGATGGGTGCGATCAATATCGGTATGAATTCGCTCGGGGCAGTCAATTCGATTGCTTCCGCCAACGGAGTTGCATCCTCGGCAACCGGTCTGCCGGGTACGGCGGGGAGTTCACAGACGGCGGCGACGCCGCAGCCTTTTCAGGAACTGTTCACCGACTCCGTCAGCCAGGTGAATCAGTTGGAGGAGACGGCAAATACCGCGATCACCGGACTGATTACCGGTTCCGGGGTGGACGTGCATCAGGCGATGATCGCAACAGGAAAAGCAAATATGGCGTTTGAGCTGGCGCTGGCGGTGCGCAACAAGGCCGTGCAGGCGTATCAGAGCGTGATTGGAATGCAGTTCTAGATTTTTCTTGAAGCCGCGCCGCGATGTATCGAGCGGCCCGAAGAGATAAAGCAGGGCGTCAGGCTGGTTCTGACGAAAAATCCGGAAACATTGATCGAGGTCGATGGCCACCGCAGTCCAATTAGAAAAGAGTCCTCCGCTGATTCCGGGAATCGTGCAGCCCGGCAACCGGCTGGCAGGGCTGTGGGGAATTCTCACGGTGCGCTGGGCGCAGATGGCCGCCCGGCAGCGCGGCTGGGTGATCGCGGCAACATTGATGGTCCTCGGGGTCTCCGGTGCAGTGGCCTACTACGCGCTACGCACGGACTGGCGGACGCTGTATGTGAATCTCGATCCCGATGACCAGCGGCAGATGGCGCAGATGCTGTCGCAGGCGCAGATTCCTTACGAAACCACGCCCGACGGAGCGGGAATTCGTGTGCCGGTGGAGCAGCTGGACAAGGCGCGCCTGCTGATGGCGGCGAACGGCGGAGTGAAGAGCGGGCGAATGGGATTCGAACTCTTCGACAAGCCGAACTGGGTAGGCTCAGAGTTCGATGAGCAGGTGAACTACCAGCGTGCGCTCGAAGGCGAGCTCGAGCGCACGGTGAGCACGCTGTCCGACGTGGAATCGGCGCGCGTGCACCTGGTTCTGCCACACGATTCGCTCTTCCGCGAAGAAGAGCGCCCGGCCAAGGGTTCAGTGGTTCTCAAATTGCGCCATCGCTCGCTGGCCGAGGGCGAGCCGGACGCGATTCGCAACCTGGTGGCATCGGCCGTCGATGGACTCTCGCCCGACCGCGTGGTGCTGGTCGATGCGGCGGGGAATATTCCGCTGGGCCCCAGAACGCCCGAGGCTGTGCGCCTGGATGCCGAGCAGGCGTTCGAAAACAAGGTGATCGCGACGCTCGAGCCCGTGACCGGCGTCGGGAACGTTCGCGCATCCGTGACTCTCGACTTCCATCCTGAAGCCACTGACGAAACGCAGGAGATCTACGATCCGGAGAAGTCGGCGACGCTGTCGACGCAGCGGACGGAGCAGACCAGCGGCGAGCAGCCGGTTGCGGCCGGCGTGGCGGGCGCGGCATCGAACGCCCCTAACACACAGGCGCAGCCGACGCTGCCGGTTTACCCGCATCAGATTTCGCCTCCGCAATCTTCAAAGACCGAGGCCACCACCTTCGGCGTGACCAAGACCACGCGCCACATTGTGCAGAACGCCGGCAGCGTGCGCCGCCTGACGGCGGCCATCGTGGTGAACGACCGGCTGGTGACGCCCGAGACCAAGGCGCATGCCGCTGTGTGGCAGCCGCGCTCCGCCGAAGAGTTGCGCAACCTGACGGCGCTGGCGCAGGCGGCCCTGGGATTCGACACCACGCGAGGCGACGTGGTGACGGTGGAAGACCTGTCCTTTGACGGGAATCGCCCGCAGGCTCCTGCCGCACTTGCGGCGCGCGCGTTGAACGCGGCGGAGAGCTCACCCATATTAATCAAGTACTCCGCGCTGCTGATGGGGCTGCTGGTGGTGCTGGCGTTCGCGGTGCGGCCGGCGATCCGGCAGGCTGGAGCGGCGCTGGCGCTGAAGGCTCCGGCCAAAACGACGGCCAAGGTTGCCGGTAAAGCTGGAGCCAATGAGCTCAGTGCAGCACCTGGAGAACCCGCCCTTCCGGTGCAGGCCATACCCGATCCCGCGCGCGAGCGCGCTCAGGAGATCTTCGAGCAGGTGTCGACCCATATCAAGCGCGAGCCGACGCATTCCTCGCGTCTGCTGCAAAGCTGGATCCATTCCGAATAGGGCGGCTCTCCAGTGAGTGAATCCGCCCCACAGACGAAGACCTGTCTGCGGGGGCCCCGGGTATGAGAGAGACATCCAGGAGTTGAGGCGTCGCCCTACAGCAACTGAAGAACCGCTGTAGCCCGCACAGATTCGAGCGACACGGAGAAAAAGCGTAGTGGCCGAACAGGACAATTCGATGAGCGCCCCGAGGAAGCGCGAATCTGCCGGACTCACGGGACTGCGCAAGGCCGCAATACTGCTAGTTGCGGTAGGCGAGGGAGCGGCAAAGGAAATCTTGCGGTCGCTGCCCGAGACCGATGTCCAGCAGATTTCGGAAGAGCTCGCCGACTTGCGCGGCGTGAGCGCCGAGCTTACCGCCGAGGTGATCGAAGAGTTCTGGGGGCTTCTGGACTCGCAGAATTTTGCCGTGCACGGCGGCATGGATTATGCGAGCCGCCTGCTGATCGACGCCTTCGGCAAGGAGCGCGCCGAGGACATGCTGGTGATGATGCGCCGCTCACAGGAAGCATCGCAAAGCAACCTGGCCAAGCTGCAGCGCACCGATCCGCAGCAACTGGGCAAGATGCTCGATGGCGAGCATCCGCAGACGATGGCGCTGGTGCTCGCGCATCTTGACTCGCGCCGCGCCTCGCTGGTGCTCGACAACCTGAGCGAAGAGCACAAGGTGGGCGCCGTACAGCGGCTGGCGGAGATGCGCCAGTTTTCACCCGAGATGGCGCAGAAAGTGGCGCAGATCCTGCATCGACGCCTGGAGAGCGTGGGCGATACGGCGCGGCACTTTTACTCGGGGTTCAAGGCCGTGGCCGACCTGCTCAACCGGGTCAACGCGGAGGAGTCGAAGAAGATTCTCGAAAGCATCGAGGAGCAGCAGCCCGAGCTGGCGCTGAGCATTCGCAATCTGATGTTCACGTTTGAGGATCTGGTGACGATTCCACCGGCTTCGATCCGCGAGATCGTTTCCGGCGTGGATAAGCGGCAGCTGGCTCTTGCGCTGCGCGGCACCAATGACGAACTGCGCGCGCAGATCTTCAAGGCGATGAGTTCGAGAGCCGTGGAAATGCTGAAGGAAGACATGGAAGTTCTTGGTCCGGTGCGTTCGCGCGAAGTGGCCGCGGCACAGCAGGAGATTCTGACGCTGGCGCGCAAGCTCGAGGCCGACGGCAAGGTGGTGCTCAAGCTCGAAACCGGAGACGAGATGCTCGCGTAGCGGCGAACTTGCAGTACAGCTTGCTGGCGTTGCGGGCAGAGTGTGAAGAGACTGGTGGAGTTGCGGCATGCAACAAGCTGGAACGCCGGGGAAAACGCCGGCGACGGTCAAGCCAGACGTCGCATTCGAGGCCTTTCGCTATCCGGCGTGCACCGGCGCGCCAGGCCGCCCCGCCTGGAACGGCTGGGCGGAGGCCAACGGCGATGCCGTCGACTCGCCGGACTCGAACCAAGAGGATTCGCTGGATGACGGCGCTGCCGGAGAGGCGTTTGTCACGCGCCTCGCGGATGAGACCAAGCATGCCTTTGATACCGGCCTCGCGCAGGGCAGGCAGGAGGGCCGAAACGCCGAGCGGGAAGCACATGCTGCCGCGGCGCTCGAGCAAACGGAACAGCGCAAGCGGCAGCTCGCGCAGCTGGTTGCAAGTTTCACGAGCGAGCGCGACAAGTTTCTTCATGCAGTCGAACTGGAAGTGGTGAAGCTTGCGCTGGCGATTGCCGCGCGCATTCTGCGGCGCGAAGCACAGATGGATCCGCTGCTGCTGACCGGTGCGGTGCGCGTGGCGCTGGGGCAGTTGGCGGGCGCGACTGAAATTCATCTTCGCGTTCCGCCGCACGATCTGAATTTGTGGACCGAGGCCGTCGCGCACCTGCCGAAGTTGGCGATCAAGCCGGCGATTGCCGCGGGGGAGGGAATGCAGCTTGGCGACTGCGTGATCGAAAGCCGTGTGGGCACCGTGGACCTGGGCCTTCGCTCGCAACTTGCCGAGATCGAGCGCGGCTTTTTCGATCGTCCCGCGGCGATGGAGGGCGAAATCGTGGCGCCGCAGATATCCGCTCTGGAGAGTCAGTCATCATGAACCCGCAGCTGCTCGAACATTATTTCGCGCGGCTGGGCCGCGGCCAGCCGTGGCGCTGGCGGGGCCAGGTGGCCGAGGCCGTCGGGCAGACGATCGAGTCAGCGGGACCGCCGGCGTCAGTGGGCGAGTGCTGCGAGATTGTGGATCGCTCGGGCCTTCGGCATTCGGTGGAAGTGATCGGCTTTCGCGGCTCGAGCATTCTCTCGATGCCGGTGGAAACAACAGAGGGCGTGCGCCACGGGGATCCGGTATGGGGACTAGGAACACGACAGGAGATCGCGGTGGGCGCGGCACTGATGGGCCGCGTGCTCGACGCGCATGGCCAGCCGATCGATGGCGGCCGTCCGCTGGCGCTCAGCACCTCGATGCCTCTCGACGGCAAAGTACGCTCGCCGCTCGACCGCAGGCCGATCCGCGAGTCGCTGGGCACAGGAATTCGCGCGATTGATGCGCTACTCACCGTCGGCCGCGGGCAAAGGATCGGCATCTTCGGCGGATCGGGTGTGGGGAAAAGCACGCTCATCGGCATGATGACGCGCAACACCGAAGCGGAGATCACGATTGTGGGACTGGTGGGCGAGCGCGGACGCGAGGTCGGGGAGTTCCTTGAAGACGCACTGGGCGAGGAGGGCCGGGCGCGGTCGGTGGTGGTGGTTTCTACTTCAGATCAGTCGCCGCTCAAGCGCATGCGCGCGGCGCTGGCCGCGACCACTATCGCCGAGTTCTTTGCCGCGCAGGGCAAGCACGTGCTGCTGGTGCTGGACTCGCTCACGCGCTTCGCAATGGCGGCACGCGAGATTGGCCTGGCCGCCGGCGAGCCGCCGACCGCAAAAGGGTATACGCCTTCAGTCTTCACGCGGCTGGCGCGGATGGTGGAGCGAGCGGGAAACTTCGACGTTGGCTCGATTACTGCTTTTTATTCGGTGCTGATGGAGGGCGACGATCAGCAGGACCCGCTGGTGGATGCTGCGCGGTCGCTGCTCGACGGGCATGTGATGCTCTCGCGCGCGCTGGCGTCTGAGGGATGGTATCCGCCGATCGCAATTCTCGACTCGATCAGCCGGCTGATGCCGGCAGTGGCTGGCGCAGAGCACCGCCAGCAGGCGGCGCTGTTGCGGCGGCTGATGGCCACGTATGCGCGGTCAGAGGACCTGGTGCGCATTGGAGCGTACAAACCCGGCGCCGATCCGGAGCTGGACCGCGCACTGCGGGCGCGCGAGGGGATACGCGGGCTGCTGACGCAGGAATCGCAGGAGCACATTCATTTTCCGGAGTGCCTGCGTCATCTCGCCGATCTGGCGGCCGAGGTGTAGCCGATGGCCGTTTCGCGGGCGATGCGGCGACTGCTCAAGATTCTGGAGATGCAGGAAGAGCATTGCCGCACCGCGATGGAAGTGGCGCACAACGATCTGCGGCGGCTCGACGCTGCACTCAACTCAACGGCGGAGCGCGACCGCGGCGGCCGGCAGTTGGTTTCGTCAAGCGCGTCGAGCGGCATAGTGGAAGACCGCTTTGCCGGGATTGAGGAATCGCGCGCCGCACGTTTCCTGGCTTCGGCGCTTAGGCCGAGGATCGCCGAGACGGAAGAGGTTGTGGCAAAGCTGCGCGCGGAGTTTCTGGCAAAGCGCATCGAGCGCCGCCAGGCGGAGACGGTCATCCAGAAGGGCGAGGCCGAGGAGGCGATCGTAGCGAGCCGGCGCACGCAGCAGGCGCTGGACGACTGGTATCTGCATGCCCCAAAGCGGCCGGAAGATAGCGAGAAAGAATAAAGGGCGCACAAGAGCTTCTCTCTCGCTTCTCTCTGTGGGGTCGAGGGGAGACCGTTTCTTTTTTACTCACGCCCCTAGGTGCAACCGCTGGCGCTTTGTCGGGGGCAGTCAAACTTCAATTACGATCAAGATCTTCAAGAGGAGGGGCAGGCGTCCTCATCGCGATCGTTTCTGAAAAGTATAAGAAGCTTGCCTGGGACAGTGACGCCTCATGAGGCGGAAGTTTTTCTTCGGACTTCGAGGGCAATCATCCATGAAGAAGGTAGGGAAAGAGGTGAGGAGCGTCCAGTTATCCGCAACCTGCCCAGAACCACTCTTTCAGTGAATGATCTAGTGGCCTTGATACTCCCGATTGTCGCAATGAAAGGACCTGATTCTATCACTGGCTGGTTCACTGCCCCTCGGCAATTCGCAGAAAAACTACAGAGCGATTTACGCAATTCGCGCGGATAGGTTCAGAAACAGGAGCCTCGTTCCCGTTATTGGCAATCTTCTAACCGGGCTGGCGCGAATTTGGACAGCGAGCTGCACGTTTCCCGGCATGATCGCTGCCCCATCACTGGAGATTGCACCGCGGGAGCCACTGGCGATCAGCCGAGCTGCATCCGGCGCGCCGAGCGGAAAAGGAGCTTCGCCGACTTCGACGAGCTCTGCTGGAACCGCAGGGAAGACGGCAACGCCGGCTGGAGCAATGCAGGCGCCGGCGAGCCCGTTGGTGAGCCAAGAGTCGGCGAGTCAAACGTCAGCGAATCAAAAGTCGGCAAATCAGGGGTTGGCGAATCAGGGATTAGCGGCTCAGGCCAGTGGGGGACCGGCCAGCTTCCAATTGCATTGGCAGAGCCTTCTCGATGCGGACGGCGCGGGAGCGGGCGAGACAACCCCAGCGCAGCTCGCGCCGAGTGCGGCGGCGAGTGCAAATGCCAATGCCGGATTGGTGCTGAACGCCGCGCTGGCATCCAACGCGCTGCCAAAAACAATTGCGCAGGCCAACGATTCGACGGTCAATATGCCGCCGGTCAATATTCTGGCGGCGGGGATTCCGACGGCGGGGGTTTCGCCGACGGGGGCAAGCTTGGCGCGGCGGGCGAATCTGTTGGCTCAGGTTGCGCCCGGCGACGAATCGCAAACTGCCGCGAGTGATGGCGCGGGCAGATCGGGAAGCGCGGCTGCCAGCGCGAAGCCGAAGCGCGCCGAGTCTTTGAGTGATGCATCGCAGGCAAACCAGCCTGCCACGTCACCCGTTGTGGATGCGACGGCGGCGATAGCGACAAGCGCGAGCGCGCCATTGCCCGCAGTGCCGCTGAACCCGCCGCCGGTTCCAGCTTCCGCTGGTCAGTTGACCGGGAGTGTGGCAGGGGCGAAAGTGACCGCGGCGTATTCCGAATTTCCGCAGAAGGGAAGTGGCGGCGCCAGGAGTTCGATCACGGGCATTGAGAGCGGTGGGATTGCCGCCGGAGCGATTCAGCCGGGCAATCAGAAGCCGGACGGGCTCGCCGCGCCGCAAAAGCCGGAGCCGATTCAGGCGGATGGCGAAGGGAACTCCTTTGGTGGCGCGATGGCTGTGCAGCCGACGGCAGTTGCTAAGCCGGCGCAGCCAGGCGAGCATCCGCAGGCGGCAGCTCTGGCTGGCGGGAATGCAGCCGCGAACATGGGCGGCACCGCAAACCCGGTTTCCGGCCAGGCATCCGACTTGGTATCCGGCGAGGCATCCGATTTTGGCGACGCAGCACTCTCTACTGCGATTTCGTTGCAGCCGGCGAGCGCGTCCGCGGCGAATAGTAATCCTTCGGCGGCCGCAGTGCTCACGCCGCAAGCCTTGGCGCGGCAGGCGCGCCGCGAGGGTTCCAGCACGGCCGGACCGGCGACGGCTCCGGTTTCATCCGTGCAGGGTTCTGCTGTAACGGGCGAATCCGCCGCATCGTCTCGCGTGCCGGAGATTGCGCACGGCACGACCAACGTTGCCGGGAGCAGCTCTGCGGGGACCGGCAGCAGCGGCTCGGGAACGAAGTCCGGCGTGTCTCCGCAGGCGACCTTTGCCGCACTTGATTCCGCGCCTGGCGGGACCACGCCAAGCTGTGCCCGCGCCGGTAGCCAGCAGGCGGAGGCGGGATTTGAAGATCCCACGCTGGGCTGGATCGGAGTACGCGCGGACGTGACCGGCAGCAGCATTCACGCTGCGTTGATGACGGGATCGCCGGAAGCCGCGCAGGCGCTCAGCGCGCATCTGCCGGGATTGAGCGCTTACCTCTCGGATCAGCACTCAGGGGTTTCGGTGCTGACGATGAATTCCCCCGGTGACGGCGGGGTTGGATCAGGCACCGGTCAGAGCGGACAGCAGAATGGCGGCCAGACTGCGCAGCAGTCGTCGGCAGGCTCAGAGAGCTACGCGGCGCAGGCGGAGCCCGGCGCGCCCGCGATGAGCTCGTTGAACGAAGCAGCGTATTCGTTCGGCGCGTCGAGTGGAACGCACGTTTCGGTGATGGCATAGCGGTGAGAAGACCGAATTGGACAGTAAGAAAAGGGAAGTGAGAAATGAGAAGTGAAAAAGGAAGCTAGCATTCGGTGATTTCAGGGAGCAGCACAACGGGAGCATGGCAAAGCGGGGGCACGGAGGAAAGATGGCAGCGGCGGCAGCAGGAATTTTTCATCATCAAATGACATCGGTGGCGCAGGCGCTCGGAAGTTCTGCGTCGCCGGCCGCCACTTCGACGGGCGGCACGGGCAGCACGAGCACGAGCGACGCCGCGACCGACGGCGCGACGATTTCGGCGAACGATTTTCTCACGCTGCTTGTGACCGAGATGCAGAATCAAGATCCGACATCGGACACCGATCCGAACGAATACGTCGACCAGCTCGTGCAGGTGAACAGCCTGGAGCAGCTCATCGACATCAACCAGACGTTGAGCACAGATTTGACCGCCCCCACCAGCACGAGTGGGACGACCGGCTCGGCTGTCGCACCGGGTTTGCAAACCCCCGGCGCAAGCACCGCGGGCGGACCTTCGGCTCTCAACGCGGCCGCGAGCGCCGCCGCGCACAAGTCGCCTTCATCGCCGCTGAGCCCCAGCAGCGTGTCCAATCCAATCGCTCCTCCTAAGCTTCCGCTTAGCCCGGGCAATCTCGGCGTGCCGCCGGCGAACGCGGCGGCGCAGCGTGTGGCCCACTCGCTCGACGGCAGCAGGGGCATCCGCCGCGCGCCCGGTGCCTCACCGGCTTCTCAATAGATCACCGGAACAACATTCGCCAGACAAGCAGTCAGCAGCACAGCCGTTCGCACGCACGAAGGAGCTTTCATCATGGCAAGTTTCTCAATTCCGCTGACCGGGCTCGAAGCTAATTCGACCGCATTGAACACCATTGCGAACGACCTCACGAACATGAACACGACCGGTTTCAAGGACCAGACGACGGACTTTGCCGATCTCTTTTACCAGCAGATCGGCTCGACCGGCGATGGCGACCCGATCCAGGTTGGCGCCGGAGTGCAGATCGCTTCCAACGAGATCTCCTTTACGCAGGGCTCGATCAATTCCACCGGCAACTCCACGGATGTCGCGCTGGACGGGGCCGGATTCTTCGTCGTCAGCAACAACGGCAGCTTCGAATACACGCGTGCCGGCGACTTCTCACTGAATTCAGTGGGCAATCTGGTCAGCTCCAACGGCCTTAGTGTTATGGGCTACCCGGCAACGAATGGCGTGGTCAACACCAACGCGCCTTTGACAGCACTCAACGTTCCCATTGGGCAGATCCTGGCGCCCAAGGCGACGAGCACTCTGAGTATGACGGCCAACCTCGACAACGCCACCGCGGCTGGGGTTATATTTCCAGCGCAGGTCACGATCTATGATTCGCTGGGTCAGCCGCATATCGCCACCGTCTCCTATACGCCCGGCGCAGCCATCAATACTTGGGACTATTCTGTCGCTTTGCCCGCCGCCGACTTTACCAGCGGCGTTTCCATCCCAGTTACCGGCACCATGACTTTCAACTCCAGCGGCACTCTCACCACCATCGATCCAACCGGCGCTGCGGCGCCGGAGCCAGTGGGAACCGCGGCCGGCGACGTGTCATCGATTCCGCTGGCCTTCGCCGGGCTCGCCGACGTGTCGAGCAATCTCGCCATCACGTGGAATCTTCTCGGCGCAGGAGGCACACCCACAATCAGCCAGGTGAATTCTGCCTCGGCCGTTTCCGCAACCGCGCAGAATGGCTACACGAGCGGCCAGTATCAGAGCTTCAACATCGGCTCGAACGGAACCATCACCGCCAGCTACTCCAACGGCCAGTTACAGAATGTAGGTCAATTGGCGCTGGCCAATGTCCCCAACCTTGAAGGCCTTTCGCTGCTCGGCGATGGCGACTACGCCACGACGCTCGCCAGCGGCAATGCGGTCGTGAGCACCTCCGGCAACGCAGGGCTCGCTACCGTGCAGGACGGCGCGCTCGAAGCTTCAAACGTAAATATTTCGGCAGAATTTTCTGACCTCATCATCGCGCAGCGCGCATTTGAGGCGAATGCAAAATCGGTGACAACGTTCGACACGGTCACGCAGGACACGATCAATATGGTCCATTAAACTACAGATCGCTTATCTACCCTCCGAACCTAGGGGTGGCTTGCGGGCCGCCCCTACGTTTTCCTGGGGGACATTTCAATAAACAATCCTGCTGCCTGAGCAAGCGGCGATCCGTCCTGATGCAAGATCTTGGCTTCAGCCCAGTTTTTTCGCCCTTCGCTGCGGAGTAGGCGGCCTTCGATGCGGATTTCAGCGCCGCTGGGCACCGGACGCAGATACTCGACCTCCATCTTGCGCGTCATCGCCGTTTTGCCCGAGGCGCGCACCGCCTTGCTCATCGCTTCGTCGAGCAGTGTGGCGATGATGCCGCCGTGCAGATAGCCAGGCGGGCCCTCGTAGAGATCGGAAACTATTGCGCAGCACTCAACGGCTCCATCGGGCGCGAGAAAGAAATCCAGATGCAGACCGAGGGAGTTTGCGGGACCGCAGCCAAAGCAGCGATTGTTGGCCGCATGCGCGAACGGGGTGAGCCGCTGGCCTTCGCTGCTCATGACTTCATCTCACCGCTCATGACTGCCCTCTCGCCCCTCATGGCTGCCTCTCCTCTTGGAACGTGCCTGTCTTTTTGGAATGTCCCGGTGAGGGCCGCAAGATAGAGATCGCGATCGATATTGCCGCCGGTGACGACCAGGCCGATCCGCTTCGCACGGTTGCCGCCTTTCTCTTTCATGGCGGCGGCCAGTGATGCCGCGCCTGCGCCTTCGACGACGTTGTGGGTGTCCTGGTAATAAAAACCGATTGCGTCGGCGACTTCCGCGTCGGAGACCTCGACGATGCGCGCGACGTTCTTCCAGATGATCTCCAGCGCTTGTTCGTTCGGTCTACGGCAGGCCAGGCCGTCGCTGATGAGCGTGCGCGCCGGGGCTTCAACGAGCCTGTGCTGCTGAAAGCTGAGTGCATAGGCGGGGCACATTGCCGATACCACTCCGACGATCTCGGTTCGCAACTGAAGCGCGTTGCGCGCCGCGGCCATGCCGCAGATGGATGAGCCGAGGCCGATTGGCACATAAATCCGCTCAAGCTCCGGCGCGCCTTGCAAGAATTCGAGCGCATAGGTGGCTGTGCCCAGGATGAGCTGCTCGTGGAATGACTCCACGATTGCGTAACCCTGCTCGGCGGCGAAGGTGCGCGCAAATTCGAGCGATTCCTGAAAATCCTCGCCGTGCTGCAGGAGCTCCGCGCCCTGCGCGATCATGGCGCGATTCTTCTCCACGCTGTTGCTATACGGAACGACAATGATGGCTTTGAGGCCAAGCAGGCGCGCGGCCATGGCCACGCCTTGGCCGAAGTTGCCGCGCGTGGCGGCGACAAGGCCGGTGAGTGAAGGCTGGGTCTGTTTGAGCCAGGTGGCGCAGAGCAGCGCTCCACGCACCTTGAATGCGCCCACCGGCGTATGATTTTCGTGCTTGATCCATGCTTCCGCGCCGAGCCGCTGATTGATGAGCGGCCAACTGTATTGCGGAGTGGGCGGCATGAAGCGGTAGACCAGAGATTGCGCCTGCTGAATCTGATCGAGATTCGGGAGTGGGTCGGGCAGCTTCATCAGATCAGCATATCGAACCCTGTGGTACTATCCACTTCGTGAAGGGGACAACACTCCTTAAGGAGGCTTTGCGATGCGCTTTCACCTCTCCATTCTGGCCGCCGCGTTCCTAACGATCGCCGCTGTTGCCAATCCTGCCGTCTCTCAATCCGCTCACGCCGACATCGTCGACGCCCAGGGCGGCGCCATCGGCCACGCCAAGCTTTCCACCGTTTCCGGCGGCGTGAAGGTGCAAGTATCGGTCTCACACCTTTCTCCCGGTGAGCACGGCATTCACATTCACAACGTTGGCAAATGCGACGGTCCCGCCTTTACCACGGCCGGTGGCCACTTCAATCCCACGAGCGCTCACCACGGAATCCACAACGCCGCGGACCCACATCCACACCTCGGCGATTTGCCCAACCTTGTCATCTCGGCACAGGGAACCGGCAAGCTGACTTTCACGGCGCCAGGCGCGACCATCGGCGACGGGCCGAATTCACTGTTCCACGACGGCGGCACATCGCTGGTAATTCATGCCAAGGCGGATGACCTCATGAGCGATCCCTCCGGCAACTCCGGTGACCGCATCGCCTGCGGCGTGATTGCCCACTAAGCACGAAGCGGACGGCTGCGGCCCGTGCGAGTTTGACCTGAAAGCGCAATCGCTAAAGCTGGCTGGTGCGCCGGGTTCTCGTTCGATTTCGATGATCGCGGCATGCGCTTTCGTGATTCTGGCCGGATGCCGCGCAGCTCTGAAGCTTACGCCGCAACAGGCCGAGGGCAAACACTTGTACGATGTGCGCTGCGCGCATTGCCATGAAGAAAACGACCTGGCGCTGAAGAAAGTTCCTCCGAATTTGCGAGGACTGTTCGATCAATCGACGCTGCCGAGCGGCGCGCCGACAACAGACGCAAATGTGAAAAGCGTAGTGCTGGCCGGGAAGGGAATGATGCCATCCTTCGCGGGGAGGTTCACGGAGGAACAGATGGGCGCGCTGCTGGCCTATCTGCACACGGGGATGCGAGACCAACAAGACCAACAGGCAGGGCGGTAACAAGAGGAGCGGGCGATGAAGGTGGGCGTTCTAGGGTCAGGCGATGTGGGCAAGGCGCTGGCGGCGGGATTTTTGAAGCATGGGCACGAGGTAATGATCGGCACGCGCGAGCCGGCGAAGCTGGCCGAATGGCTCAAGGAAAATTCCAAAGCGAAGGTGGGCAGCAACAGTGAGGCGGCGGCATTTGGTGAAGTGGTGGTGCTGGCGGTGAAGGGTTCAGTAGCGGCGGATGCGTTGCGCGCGGCAGGAGCCACAAACCTGGAAGGAAAGCCGGTGCTGGATGCATGCAATCCCATTGCCGATGCGCCGCCGACGAATGGCGTTCTGCAGTTCTTCACCACCTACAACTCCTCGCTGATGGAACAACTGCAGAAGGAGTTCGCCGGCGCACATTTTGTGAAGGCGTTCAACTCGGTGGGCAATCACCAGTTCGTGAACCCGAAGTACAAGAACGGGCCGCCGACGATGTTCATCTGCGGCAACGATGACGGGGCCAAGGCGACGGCGACGAAGATTCTCGACCAGTTTGGCTGGGAGACGGCGGACATGGGCAAAGTGGAAGCGGCGCGGGCCATCGAGCCGCTATGCATGCTGTGGTGCATTCTGGGATTCACGCAGAACGAGTGGACGCACGCGTTCAAGCTGCTAAGGCAGTGAGGGCGCATTGGTAAAGAGGGAACGTACTTGCCAGAACGGTGAGCGATGCACTCAGCGCTACGCTAACAATCTCTCCGATACAGCAAACCGCGCAGGCCAGACCCTGTTCCGCCCCTCTGCCTTGGCATGGTAGAGAGCGGCGTCGGCCTGAACGATCAGGCTTCGCGGTTCCATACTTTCGCGAGGAACAGCGGTTGCGACGCCGCAACTAATCGTCGTCCAACCCTGGTCAAATGCCTCGGTGCTGTCCCCTGCTGCCCGGCCAGCCGTTTCAATCAACGAGCGAAGCCGCTGCGCCACTCGCCATGCGATCTCAGGAGAACTATTTGCCAATACGACGATAAACTCCTCACCGCCATATCGGGCCACAAAGTCGCCGCGGGCACGCAGGTCCTCGCGCAGAATTGCAGCGATGCGGTTGAGCACGCCATCACCATGGACGTGACCATACTGGTCATTCAGACGCTTGAAGTGGTCGATATCGATCATAATGACCGACAGTGCGGACTCTGCCGTGATGCTCCGCTCCCAGGTCTGCTTGTAGACTTCCTCAAAATGGCGGCGATTCGAGATCATCGTCAGCTCGTCCTCATTGGCGGCCCGCTGAAGAGAGGCATTCGCCGCGGCCAGTTCTTCGGCGTGCAGGACGCTCCGCGCACGGAACAGGAAGTTGAGGCGTTCCTGATATTCGATGACGTGGTTGCCGAGCAGCGACAGGAGGGTACCGGAAATCAACACGGCAACACTTTCCAGTTTTTCCGGTCCGGTCAACCATCGATCCAGATGAATGAAAACACCGCCCAGGATTCCGCACAGCGCCGAGCCAGCCAGCCCATAGACGGACCGGATTTGCATGCCCAGATTCACAAACATCACGACCAGCATGAGGTCGAATAGAGCATAGGCAGAGGTGACCGCACTGATGTTGGAGTAAAGATAGAGAATGGGTATCGTAAAGACCAACGCAATCAATACGATCGAGGACTCCCGCATCCATTTCGTCATGCGTCCGCTGCGCAGCCCGACGAGAACTGCAACTGCCCATGGGGTGGCGAAGCACAGCCTGAGTGTCAAAGAGCGCGTGAAATCGCGATCGAAGAGAAAGTAATCACACAAGGCAAAGGCATTGAAAAGAATGACACAGAAAATTCCTAGAATAAAAATTTGTCGAGAGCGGCGAACGACAGTAGCGGCCTCAAAAGATTGCTCAAGCTCCGCAGGAAAACGGAGCCAAAGAAAATGGACGCTTTCAAATCGTGAGATTTCACGATCGAGAGATAGGCGCGCGCGCGGATTGTCAGCAGACCACTCTGCTCTTATCGGCACATGAACCGGTAAATTCAAATTTGATACAGCGTGTTTCATAAATCCACAGAAGCCGGCGCGGCAGGTGTGGGAACCGGCGACAAGCGGGGTTCCATGAACCTCGCCCCGCCGCAACTGCTGTTTACGAATCCTCAATGCTCTGAATGAAATGAAGCGGTCACCAGCCCGGCGGGATAGTCCAGGCCCCGTCCTGGATGAACGAGACCGGGCGCCCTTGGATCCCGATTTTGGGGCCTGAGGAGGTACGGATTTCCCCGGTTCCACGCGCGATGAATCGCCTGACCTGACTCACCGTATACTGAAGAGACGATGGCGGCGGAAAAGACATTCTATCTGGAGACCTTTGGCTGCCAGATGAACGCTCACGACTCCGAAAAGGTGATTGGCACGCTGCGCCAGCAGGGCTATCGCCAGGTGGAGTCGGAGGAAGACGCAGGGCTGATCCTCTACAACACCTGCTCGATTCGCGACAAGGCGGAGCAGAAGGTATTTCATCGCCTCAACGATTACAAGAAGCTGCATAAGGAAGGCAAGCGGTTCGGCGTTCTCGGCTGCGTGGCGCAGCAAGAGGGCGAGAAGATCTTCGAGCGCGCGCCGTATGTGTCGCTGGTGTCGGGGTCGGCGAGCTACCGCAAGCTGCCGGAGATGCTGGCGCGGCTAGAAGCGGGCGAGAGCCACATCACGGGGCTCGACGACCGCCAGACCGACGAGACGTTTGAAACCGAATTCACGGCGCGGCAGAATCCCTATCGCGGCTACATCACCATTATTGAAGGGTGCGACAAGTTCTGCTCGTATTGCGTGGTGCCCTATACGCGCGGCAAGGAGCGCAGCCGCGCGTCGAACTCCGTGTTGAACGAGGCGAAGCGCATCGCCGACCTTGGCTATACCGAGATTCAGCTGCTGGGCCAGAACGTGAACAGCTATCGCGATCCGGAAGGGAAGCGGAGCTTTGCTGAGCTGCTGACAGATGTCGGGCAGGTGCCGGGTATTCGGCGCGTGCGCTTTACGACGAGCCATCCGCGCGACTTTACGCGCGATATCGTTGAGGCGATCGACGCGGTTCCGACGCTTTGCGATCATGTGCATCTGCCGGTGCAGTCGGGCTCGGCGCGCGTGCTGAAACAGATGGCGCGTGAGTACACGCCGGACTGGTACCTGGAGCGGATCGGCTGGATCAAGGCGGCAAAGCGGACGATTTCGCTGTCGACAGACATTATTGTGGGCTTTCCGGGCGAGACGAGCGACGACTTCATTGAGACGATGAATCTGCTTGGCGCGGTGCAGTATGACTGCGTGTTCGCCTTCAAATATTCGGCGCGGCCCAACACGCCCTCGCTTACCATGATCGATACGGTGCCGGACAGCGAGAAGTCCGCGCGGCTGCAGGTGCTGCTCGACCGCCAGCGCGAGATTCAAAGGGCCAATTATTCCAAGCACCTGGGAGAAGTGATGGAAGTGATGGTGGAGGGTGCGAATTTGGCCAGAGGGCAGATCGCCGGGCGCAGCAGCCAGAACAAACCGGTGAATTTTACCTGGCCGCAGCCCATCGCTCCCGCGCCGGGAAGTTACCTGAACGTGAAGATCACGACCGCGCATCCTAACAGCCTGGTGGGTGAAGCCGTCAAAATGTAGTTGGGGAGAGTTTGGGGCTGCTTGGGGCTAGCTGGCGAGCGTTGGAGGCTTAGAGGGAAGTCATGGATATCGAAGTGCGCATCCGCGGCTTGATGATGGACCCGGCCACGAATATGCCGATCGTGGTGCTGAAGGATGTCGGCTCGGAGGCCGTCATGCCGATCTGGGTGGGAATCTTTGAGGCCAACGCAATCGCCCTCGAGATCGAGAAGATGGCGGCGACGCGGCCCATGACGCATGACCTGACTCGGAATCTTGTGCGCCACTTGAATGGTCAGCTGGAAAAAGTGGTGATTACCGAGCTTAAAGACGACACGTTCTATGCCGTTTTGTGCCTGCGGCAAGGTGGTGAGCCCATCGCCGTAGACGCGCGGCCCTCGGATGCAATTGCGCTGGCGCTTCGCGCCGACTGCCCGATTTTTGTGGCTGACAAGGTGATGGAGACGGCGAAGCTGAATACGACCGGGCCACCGGAGGGCCCGACCGCCGAGCAACTGCGTGGCTGGCTTGAGGGGCTAAACGATGAGGACCTGGGCCGCTACAAGATGTAGGGCAGCGGCGCTTAGCCGCGCCGATAGGCCCTAAAAGGCCGAAGGGATAGGCAGGAATGGGACCATTCGGGCTTTAGTTAACAGAATATCCGTTATCAGACATTGCAGATCTCTTGACCCCTCGGCCCCCGGGCACGCCTAAACGCCCATTTCGTAGAGAACAAAGGTAAACACAGTCGATAGCCGCGGGCGTGGGCGGCGAGATGCCGCATTCCCCGGAGATCCACGTGGGGGGGAAAGTCTTGTCTTTGGATCCGTTCGTTCACCTCACAACTCTTGCCGCCCTGGACGAGTGCGTTTTGATCCGGCCGATCCGGAGACCTCAGAATCGTGGCTATTGATGTGTACTCACATGTACCGTCGTACATTGGTACGTATGGCCGATGACTCGAAGGAAGTCGAAATTGAGCGGGTTCAGACGGGCGTACGCATTGAAAAGCGCCTTTTGAAGGTGCTGAAGGCGGTAGCGGAGCTGAAAGAGATGACGTTGGGCGATCTGCTGGAAGGCATCGTTCTGCACGCGTTCGAGGGGAAATGCGCCTTCTCGGCGCAGACGCTGAAGGATATTGGACAGTTCAAGAAACTTTATGGAATGACGCTCGGCGCGTCGGATAGCCATCGGCTGAAGGAGCGCAGGTGACCAAACAATCGATACTTCTCGCCCTCGCACTGCCCGCGATTGCCAATACCCAAACCGTGCCGCCGGCGGCGGCGACTCAAGCGGTACACGTCAGCAATACCTTCCGCTTCGAAATCGCGGCTCCTTTGCCGCGAGTCGCTCCGCTCTTTGGTCCGGAAGGCGAACGGTCGTGGGCCGGTGAACATTGGAATCCGGAGTTTGTTTATCCGCAGCCCGCGCAGGATATCCAGGGAGCGGTGTTCCGAGTGAAGCACGGCGACCACAACAGTGTGTGGGTCAACACCCTCTTTGACGTTGCCGCCGGAAGAATGCAGTACGTGTCTTTCATCGACGATGTGGTGGTCACGACGGTCGATGTGAAGGTGGCAGCGCTGGACGCCACACATACGGCCGTTGAGGTGACCTATTCGCGAACCGCGCTGCAACCGGCTGCCGACGATATCGTGCGCGGGCTTGGCAGCAGCGATCGGGACAGCGGTCCTGATTGGAAGAAAGCAATCGATACGTCGCTCGGATTGCACTGACCGAGCCGCGAGCTGCGACAGAGACGTTGCTTCCCTGCCGGGCTAGTTTCGCATGTCGCCTAAGACCGACTCGACCTGCGCCCGTTCTTCGGCTGTGAGGCCGAGGAGTGGCGAGCGCGGACGGCCGCCGAAGAAGCCGTTGAAGTCGCAGGCATACTTGATACCGGCGATGCCGAGCTCGACAACGATGCGCTTGTTGGCGGGAGCGACGCGCTGCTGCTTTGCCTTAGAGAGCTCGAGGTCGCGATCTTTCCACGCGAGGTAGATCTCCTGGCAGGCTTGTGGAGCGCAGGCGCCGAAGGCCAGGATGCCGCCGACGGCGCCCAATTGAAGCGACTCGAAGAGCGTGCTGCCGGAGCCGGAGAGAACTTGAAAGCCGACTTCCCTGGTGCGCATTGTTGAGCGGATTTTGGGCGGCGCGACCGGTGGTGCTGTGGCCACAGCGGCTCCCGCGGCGAGATCGCCTGCCGAGACAAACGAGCCGGCGGCTTCAGACGGCGCGGCGAGCATGCGGCCGGTGACGGCTTCAAAAATCTGCGTGACAGGTACGGTGCGCCTGGGCGCGTCCTGGGTTGCCTCCACGGTGGCCTTGATGCGATCTACGCTGCCGCTCGAATCCTTGATGGCGATGATGTTCGTGTGCTGCGCCAGCTCGCCGATCATTTCAATGGGAATTTGATAGGGAACGCACTTGGGAATGTTGTAGAGGACAACGGGCAGCGGCGAGCGGTCGGCGACGCTGGTGAAGTAGTTGCGCATGGCGTTGGCGGGCAGATTGGTGGAGTAATAGCTGGGCGGACGCACGAGGACGGCGTCGAATTTGAGCTCCGCGGCTGCCTCGGCCAGCTCGAGCGTGCCTTTTACGCTTTCGCGGCCCACACCGGCGATGAGCACCTTCTCGGGAGCGGCGGCATCGGCGACGGCCTTCAGCACTTCGCGCGATTCGGAGTCATTGAGCGCGACCGCTTCGCCGGTTGAACCGAGAGCGACCAGCCCGGCGAGCAGGCTGCGCGAGTAGTGGGCAACGTTGGCTTCAATCTTGCGGAAATAGACGCGCTCGTCCGGATAGAACGGCGTGGTGAGTGCGGCGAAGACACCTTCCATCAGCATGGGAATATTGTAAAGCGGATGGGAAGGGGCGATTCCCTGTGCGGGAGGCGACATTGGCGGGCATACTCAATTGATACGCCGACCCTGCAGTGATACCGGCTATGCCGCGTCCAATAACAGGCGCTTGCCGAGTGCACGCAATGCGCGATCGATTCGGTCAATCTTTGTGGCGTGTTTAAGGTCTGTAAGGCGATTGACCTCCTGCCTCGTAAGGCCCGCACGCCGAGCCAATTCAATGGGACGAACATTCTGGCGGAGCATTTCGTTCAGCAGAAGGACCTTTGCGGCGACGCTTGGACGAAGTTCGACGAGCGATTGGCCACGCTTGGGCATCGATGGCGCCGGCACCGGCCGACGTTCATCGAAATACACATCCATGGCGGTTTCGAGAACATCCGCAGCTGCCTTCAGAGCTTCGGCGCGATTGCGCCCCTGCGTGAAGGCCTCAGGGATGTCGGGGAACGAGACGAAAATGTATTTTCCGTCTTTGCGGAGTCTGGCCGGATACCCTCTCATAGCGATTTGTTCCCTACATCTTTCAGTGCGAGTTGCTTTTTGATGGATTCCAGCACACCCGTAGACAGTTCCCTATTGTGCATCGGAATGATGGAACGGCGACCATTAAGAAACACGTGAAGATGAGATCCTTTGCCGGGAGCGAATGTTGCGCCTTGCCGAGTGAGCCATCGCTTCAGCTCGCTGCTCTTCACGAATTTGAATTGTAATCATTTTTGATTACAAATACAAGTGCAATCGATTCATGCGAGCGGTCGCTCACCGCCCGTTCGCGGTATGCAGCGCCTGCAGCGCGTAAACCGTCACCTGGTGTTTCTGCATCGCGGCGATGCCTTCGGCCGCTGCTTCCGCCGCGGCGATCGTGGTGATCGTGGGAATGCGCTTGAGCACGGCGGCGCGGCGGATGGCTTTTTCGTCGAAGATGGTGTCCTGGCCGCGCGGCGTGTTCACGATGAGCTGAATGCGATCGCCTTTGATGAGGTCGACGGCGTTGGGCCTTCCCTCTTCCACTTTGAAGACGCGCTCCACGATGAGGCCGGCATTTTCAAGCACGTGCGCCGTTCCCTCTGTAGCAACGATTTTGAAGCCGAGATTGACGTAGCGGCGCGCGAGGCCGATCGCGGCCTGTTTGTCGGGATCGTTGACGCTGAAAAACACCGTTCCGACCGTCGGCAGAATCTGGCCGGCCGAAAGCTGCGCCTTGGCGAATGCTTCGCCGAAGGTGCTGGCAACGCCCATCACTTCACCGGTGGAGCGCATCTCGGGACCGAGCAGCGTGTCAACGCCGGCAAACTTCGACCACGGGAAGACGGGCGACTTGACGTAGAAATACGATCCCGTTTCCAGATCCTTTCCTGACGCAACCGCATCCGGGAGCAATTCGCGCAGCGTGCGGCCGGTCATAAGCCGCGCGGCGATTTTGGCGAGTGGAATACCGGTGGCCTTGGAAACGAACGGCACCGTGCGCGAGGCGCGTGGATTTACTTCGATCACGTAGACGTGGTCATTGCCCTGTGCGTCGCGCTGGATGGCGAACTGCAGATTGACGAGACCGACGACCTTGAGCGCCAGAGCGAGCTTGCGCGTGTAAGTGCGCAGCGTTTCGAGAGTGGACGCGGCGATATCGACCGCGGGCAGCACGCAGGAGGAATCGCCGGAGTGGATGCCCGCCTCCTCAATGTGCTGCATGATGCCGGCGATGACAACGTCTTTCGAATCGCAGAGCGCGTCGACGTCGACCTCGACGGCGTTCTGCAGGAAATGATCGACGAGCACCGGCCGCTCCTGAGAGTATTCAACGGCCTGGCGCATGTAGCGCGTGACGGAGTCGGCGTCATACGCGATGACCATGGCGCGGCCGCCGAGCACGTAGCTGGGACGAACGAGAACGGGATAGCCGATTTTTTCGGAGATAGCGAGCGCCTGCTCGACGCTCGTCGCTGTGCCGCCTTGCGGCTGGGGAATGTTGAGATCCTCGAGCAGTTTGCCGAAGCGCTTGCGGTCTTCGGCGAGGTCAATCGACTCAGGTGATGTTCCGATGATGGGCACGCCGGCGGCGCGCAGGCGCTGCGCTAGATTCAGCGGCGTTTGGCCGCCGAATTGCACGATCATGCCGATCTTCGCACCCGACTGCGCTTCGTGCTCATAAATCGCGAGCACGTCTTCCAGCACCAGCGGCTCAAAGTAGAGGCGGTCGCTGGTGTCGTAATCAGTGGATACGGTCTCCGGATTGCAATTGACCATGATGGTCTCGTAGCCGTCGTCCTTGAGGGCAAAGGCGGCGTGACAGCAGCAGTAGTCGAACTCGATGCCCTGGCCGATGCGATTGGGACCCGAGCCAAGGATGATGATCTTTGGCTTCGATGTCGGTGGCGCTTCGTCCTCTTCTTCGTATGTGGAATAGAGATAGGGCGTCATCGATTCGAACTCGGCGGCGCAGGTGTCGACGAGTTTGAAGACGGGGCGGATTCCCTGCTTTTCGCGCAGTTCCCTCACCTGTGCGGTCCCATCGTGGCCTGGTAAGCTCCACTCGGTCGCGATGCGCTCGTCGCTCAGGCCCATTCGCTTCAGCTTGCGCAGCGCTTCCGCGCTTATATCTTTTGGAGCAACTTGTGCGAGGGATGCCTGCGCGAGCGTGATCTCGCGCAACTGGTGCAGGAACCACGGGTCCATGTGCGTGAGGCGCGCGACCTCGCGCACGCTCATGCCGCGCTCGAAGGCGAAGCGGATGTAGCCGAGGCGATCCGGCCGCGGAGTGACCAGCATCTGCGTGAGCCGGCGCGGATCGAGGATTTCGGCGCCAGTCTTCTTGCCGGTTTCGAGCGAGCGCCAGGCCTTCATCAGCGCTTCCTTGAAGGTGCGGCCGATGGCCATGACCTCGCCGACGGATTTCATCTGCGGCCCGAGCGTATCGTCGGCGCCGGGAAACTTTTCAAACTGCCACTTGGGAATTTTGACGACGACGTAATCGATGGTCGGCTCAAAGCATGCGGGCGTTTTGCGCGTGATGTCGTTGGGAATCTCGTCGAGCGTGTAGCCGACGGCGAGCTTGGCGGCGATCTTCGCGATGGGAAATCCGGTGGCCTTGGAGGCGAGCGCCGAGGAGCGCGAGACGCGCGGGTTCATCTCGATGATGGTCATGCGGCCGTCGACGGGATTGACGGCGAACTGCACATTCGATCCGCCGGTCTCGACGCCGATCTCGCGCATTACCGCGATCGCCGCGTCGCGCATTCTCTGGTACTCGCGGTCGGTGAGTGTCTGCGCGGGCGCAACGGTGATGGAGTCGCCGGTGTGGACACCCATCGGATCGAAATTTTCGATCGAGCAGATGATGATGACGTTGTCCGCGAGGTCGCGCATCACTTCGAGCTCGAATTCCTTCCAGCCGAGCACGCTTTCTTCAAGCAGGCATTCGTGCACCGGCGAAAGATCGAGGCCGCGGGAGAGAATCTCCATCAGCTCTTCGCGGTTGTAGGCGATGCCGCCGCCGGTGCCGCCGAGGGTGAAGCTGGGACGGATGAGCACCGGGAAGCCGAGCTTGACGGCGAAGTCGAGGCCGTCGCGCAGATTATTGACCAACGCCGACCGCGGCACCTCGAGACCGATGCGGATCATTGCGTCCTTGAAGAGCAGGCGGTCTTCGGCTTTCTTGATCGCTTCGAGCTTGGCTCCGATCAGCTCGACGTTGTAGCGCTCGAGAACGCCGGTGTCGGCAAGGTCGACGGCGAGATTGAGCGCGGTCTGGCCGCCGACGGTAGGCAGCAAGGCAAACTTGCCGCTGCCCTCTCTGGCAGTGAGCATCTCGGACTCGATGCGAATAATCTCTTCGACGTACTCGTGCGTGAGCGGCTCGATGTAGGTGCGGTCGGCCAGCTCGGGGTCGGTCATAATGGTCGCCGGGTTCGAATTGACGAGGACGACCTCGTAGCCCTCCTGCCTGAGGGCTTTGCACGCCTGCGTGCCGGAGTAGTCGAACTCGGCGGACTGGCCGATGACGATCGGGCCAGAGCCGATCACCAGGATTTTTTCAATGTCGTTTCTGCGTGGCATTGTTCTTTCGCGATTCCTAGTTGGTGTGTCCCACGTTTCTGCGGATGGCCTGATCGAACTTGCCCTTGCTGGTGAAGACCTGCGAACAATCGTCGGAGCAGGCCCCGGGCCCGGCGATCACGTACAGCGTGTCGCCGTGAAAATACGTCACAGCTTCCACGCCGACGATCACTTCGCGGTGAACGATCGAATACCCTCTCTTGTCCACATGGAGCCAGTAGCGGCCAGACACATGCTTGATCTCAAACTTTCCCGACCGGTCTGTCTCGGTCGAGTAGATCGGCCTGTCGTTCTGCTCGAGAGTGACCGCGGCATCGGTGATGGGATTGCCCTTCTCGTCCGCGAAGACTCCGCGCAGGTGTGAGAGGTGGTAGGGCTCAGGAGCGGCGACCTGTGCTCGCGCCGATGACCCAGCCGCCACGGCTAACGCCGCGATCACCAGGATCTTTTCAATGTTGTTTCTGCGTAGCATTGTTCTTTTCTATCGTTCAGCTTTTTGCTGCTTCCAAAAAATAGCGGAGCCAAATGCCCCGCCGCCGGTGAAAATCAGTTTTGCTTGCAGCGGCGTTCATCCCTTCCACTCCTCCATCATCTGGCGGAAGTCGCGGAACAGGTAATGGGAGTCGTGCGGGCCGGGCGCGGCTTCGGGGTGGTATTGGACGCTGAACAGCGGCAGCGTTTTATGCCGCAGGCCCTCGAGCGTCTGGTCGTTCAGGTCGACGTGGGTCAGCTCGACCTCGTTGGCGTTGATCGAATCGGGATCGACGGCGAAGTTGTGGTTGTGGGCGGTGATCTCGACCTTGCCAGTGGTGTTATTGCGTACCGGGTGGTTGCCGCCATGATGGCCGAATTTGAGCTTGTAGGTTCGGCCGCCGAGGGCTAGGCCGGTGAGCTGATGGCCGAGGCAGATGCCGAAGACCGGGACGCGGCCCATCATGTTGCGAATTGCCCGGACGGCGTAGTCGACAGGTTCCGGGTCGCCGGGGCCGTTCGACAGGAAGACGCCGTCGGGCTTGAGGGCCAAAACGTCCTCAGCGCTGGTCTCGGCGGGCACCACCGTGACCGCGCAGTTCTCGCGAGTTAACATGCGCAGAATGTTTTGCTTGATGCCGTAGTCATAAGCAACTACTTTAAGTTTTTTCCACTCCTCCAAACTCCCGGTTTCATCAGGTGAAGGCAATAGTGGATTGCCCGACTGGTTGCGTGGGTCGGAGGAATCGAAGTCGTAGCTGGTCTTGGTGGAGACCACTCGCGCGAGGTCGGTGCCATCCATCTTGCGGATGTTTCTGGCTTTGTGGATCAGGACCTCTGGATTCGTCTCGGTCGTGGAGATCACGCCGCGCATCACGCCATGCGTGCGCAGATGGCGGACCAGAGCCCGGGTGTCAATTTCGGCAAGAACGGGAACGGAGTAGCGCTCCATGTACTCGTCGGTGACCTGCTCGGAGCGCCAGTTGGAGCTGATCGCGGAGAACTCACGGACGATGAGCCCCTCTATATAGGGCTTGGCCGCCTCATTGTCGGATTGATTGGTTCCGTAGTTGCCGATCTGCGGGTTCGTCAGGACGACGATCTGCCCGGCATAGGAGGGATCGGTAGCAATTTCCTGGTAACCGGTAAGAGAAGTATTAAAAACGACTTCGCCCTGGCATTCGCCGAGGTGTCCGTGGCCTTCGCCGCGGAAGATGCGCCCGTCTTCGAGCGCGAGGATCGCCTGCATCGCCTCTCCGAGGAGTGGATTCAATCGATTTTAGCAGGTTTGCCGGGGCCGATCCGGCGCGTTTTCCACTGTCGACGAACGGCTAGCGGACGACGCCAAGATCGCGGCGCGGCCAGTAGACGAAGACCGCTTTGCCGTAGACCAGATCGCGGTCGACGGTGCCGAAGTCGCGGCTGTCGGAAGAGATGGAGCGGTGATCGCCCATCATGAAGTAGCTGTCGGCGGGGATCTCAATCTCCGCCATGGAGCGGTTGTCGCGGTATTGGAACGGAACGTAGGGCTCGCGAAGCAGCTTGCCGTTCAACCACACGCGGCCATGGTCGATGCGCAGCCGGTCGCCCGGACCTGCGATCACCCGCTTGATGTAGCTCTTCTCCGGATCGCGCGGATAGCGGAAGACCACCACATCGCCGCGCTCGATGGAAGCGAAATGATAGACAAACTTGTTGATAAAGAGCCGGTCGCGGTCTTCCAGCCGCGGCAGCATGCTGGTTCCCTCGACGCGAACGGGCTGATAGAGGAAGGTAATGATCAAGATGGACGCGAAGGCTGAGATGAGCAGATCGCGCAGCCAGAGCACGGCTCCCGAGCCGTGGCGCGGGGCGTGCTGGGATCCGGCAGGCGGGGAAGAAACAATGATCGGCGGCGAATCGGCTGAGACTGGTTCCATCATTTCTTAGATTACCCGCAATTCACCTGGTTGCGGAGTTGTGCGCGTTAAGGGGTGAGCAATTGATCAGCGCCGGGGCCATCAGGGGACGAAGAGCTGAGAGCCTATTGGCAGCCGAGTCCGCCTGGCGGGCAAAGAACCCTGCCCGGCTTTTGCACCGGTTTCGGTTGATTGGGGGCGGGAATGAACGTCGGAGCTGTTCCCGGGCCCCCAATAACACCGGCCAGATTTTGCGGCTGCAGCAACAACGGCCGCTGTAGCACCATCTCCACCTGCGTGCCGCGGGGGATATCGACGTCGGCATTGCGCGTAAAGAGCGAGACGATGCCGACCGTGGCCAGACCGGCGCCAAGCCCGGCGAGACCGCCCTCGATGGGATGCCCGGAAACCGCTCCTCCGATGGTGCCAATGCCCGCACCCGAGGGGAGGGCGATCTCGGCGGTCTGAGCCGCGGTGCGGCCCTTGTCGCCGTTCTGCTGGATGGTTCCCTCGCCGTCGTCCTTCACGGACTGGTTCTTGGCACCGGGCAGGCTGTTGACCATGCCGGGAATTTCCACGACAGAGCCATTGGGGAAGATGATCGAGGTGAAGTGCATGTCGAGCTGGGCTTTGCCCTTCACGCGGCCGCCGCGCTCCACATGGTCGACGATGCCCTGCACGTAGACTCCATCGGGAATCATCACTTTGCCGCCCACAACAACCGGAAAGTTGGACGTGAGGTAGACGCCGTCGCCGGCTTTGGCGCTCTTGGTGTTGATGGCGCTGCGCAGCTCGAGCAAAACCTTAGTGCCGGCGGGAACGGTATACGTCGGTGCCGAAGAAGCCGGGGCAGCCGGGGCCGAAACCGCAGACTGGGCAGCGGAGGGGTCAGCTGGTTGATTCTGTGCGGCTGGACCCACGGAATCGGGAGGGGAATCCCGCCTTACGTTGATCGTCGGTGCTGCATTGCTGCCTGCGGGTTGGGCGGGTTGCGGAGCCTGACCCTGGCTCGACAATGCGAACGCCGAGACGAATCCGGCGAACAGCAACTCCTGCGTACCTTTGCGCAGCAGACACATATCTTTTTACTCCAACGTGGAAATACTCTAGGTCTAATTATGCGGCCTTCGAAGGAATAGACGGCGGCTCTCCATCCAAGGATAGCGTGAAAAAGGGCGCCGGGCACGGGAATCTTGGCGCGGCGGGCGGGGCGCCGCGGATGCGCTACGATGCGGAGTGATGACGACGGCGTTTGTTCCCGCCAATCCGGCTGCACCGGGGAGATTTGCGGCTGCTGAGCGCGTGCTGGCCGAGGCCATTGCGGACCGCGCATTCCCCGGCTGCGCCTTCGGCGTGCTGGCGGGCGGCGAGGTTGTGCTGGAAGGCGCGCTGGGACGGTTTACCTATGAGGCGGATGCGCCGGCTGTGACCGCCGGGTCGGTTTTCGACCTGGCGAGCCTCACGAAGGTTGTGGCGACGACGGCAACGGCCATGCTTTTGCAGCAGAGCGGCCGGCTCGATCTCGATGCTCCCGTCGGCAAGCTGCTTCCCGGGTTCGTGGCCGGCCGGCCCCTGGACGATCCCGCGCATCGCCTTACGCTGCGGCATCTGCTCGCGCATAACTCGGGGCTTCCCGGCTACGTTGAGCTCTTTCGCAGTGCGTCAACGCCCGATGAACTCCTGGCGGCATGCCTGCGCCTGCCGCTGGAAGCCGAACCGGGCGCGCGGGCCGAGTACTCCGATCCGGGATTCATCCTGCTTGGGAAGGCTTTGGAGACCGTGACGGGTGAGGCGCTCGACGTTTGGGCGGACCGAAACGTCTTTTCGCCGCTCGAAATGCCGGCAACGGGGTTCCGGCCGGCCGCCGCCGAGCGCTCATCGATCCCACCGACCGAGCTCGATTCCGGCTTCCGGCATCGGCGCATCCAAGGTGAGGTGCAGGATGAAAACGCCTGGGTGCTGGGCGGCGTGGCTGGCCACGCGGGGCTTTTTTCGAATGTGATCGATCTGCTGCGCTTCTCCGGAGCAATTCTGAACCGCGGAACCGGAGCGGAGACGCGACCTTTTCTGCCGGAGACCGTCAGACTGTTTGCCCAGCGGCAGGAGCCAGCGGGAAGCACGCGGGCGATCGGATGGGATACGCCGTCGGCAACGTCGTCTTCAGGCAAGCATTTTTCGGCGCGATCGATCGGGCACCTGGGATATAGCGGATGCTCGCTGTGGATCGACCTGGAGGCGGAAGTGGCGGTGGTCCTGCTGACGAATCGCACCTGGCCCGACCGGCAGAATCAGCAGATCAAGGCGGTGCGGCCGGCCTTTCATGATGCGATTCGCGAGGTAGTTTAGGTTTTGATCGATGGGTGTGATCGATTGCAATAGGGGATCGGTTTAGTGGCTGGTTTTTCGCTGCGTCGAATTGCGACAAGATTTGCAGAGACTGCGTGTGGCGACAGTGTGAAGTTTGTATTTATACCGCAAAGGTGCAGTCATCGATGACTTAAAGTGTTCACGTAATGTGGCGAATAAGTGTCAACTAAAGTAATTCGGAATATACCTTCCGCGAAAAATATGTTGAAGGAGTCGCGCGGAATTAAAGCTAGAATGATTGGTGGGGACTCACGTGATGCTAAGCTCCACAGCGTTACAGGAAATGCCCGGCGCGCACGTAAGAGATACAAACAACGACCAGGCGAACCTGTTACAGCAACTGACCACTGAAAGCCAGAACGAAGCTTCGCAAGGGCTCGACACTAAGTCTGCACTCGAAATCGCACGCATCATCAATCATGAAGATGCCAAGGTTGCGGGAGCGGTGAAGAGAGCTCTTCCGGAGATCGCTCAAGTTATCGACCAGGTAGCGCGGTGCTTACGCGACGGAGGCCGGCTTATTTATGTCGGCGCCGGATCCAGCGGCCGCATCGCTGCACTCGATTCTTCCGAGTGCCCTCCCACCTACTCCACCGCTCCCGGACAAGTTCAATACATCATGGCGGGCGGACCGAAGGCGCTTGCCTCCGCGGTTGAGGTGAATGAGGACTCCGAAGATCTCGGCCAGCGCGACATCGCGCGACGACGGCCCACGCGCAAGGATGTGGTGGTCGGTGTGTCGGCTTCAGGCCGCACGCCGTACGTTGTCTCCGCCGTTGCCTACGCGCGCGCTCGCGGCGCACACACCGCGGCCGTCACTTGCAATCTAGGCGCGCCGCTGGCAGACGCTGCGGACATTACGATCGTTGCCGACGTGGGCCCTGAAGTTGTCTCCGGTTCTACGCGCATGAAGGCCGGCACGGCGCAAAAGATGATCCTGAACATGATCACCACCGGCGCCATGACGCGGCTCGGCTACGTGTACGAAAACCTGATGGTCAACGTGCACATGCAGAACTCGAAGCTCGTGGAGCGCGGCATCCGCATTCTGATGCGGGCCTGCGCGATCGATCGCGCGACGGCTGTGGATACGATCAAGAGCGCGGGACGCAGCGTGCCTGTGGCTTTGGTGATGCTGAAGGCGCGCGTCGATAAACCGGAAGCGGTGCGGCGCCTCGCGAAGTCGGACGGCAACGTGCGCCTGGCGGTCGAAGACAACGTGCTCGAACTGTAAAACCGGTCTCATCAACCGACTTCGTCAACTCGTCTGACGCATGGGACCCGCCTTGTTGTTGGGTCCCACACTTGCGCATCCGGCCGCAGGGGTATTTGTGAGACCGGTTGTAGCGAACGATTCGAAACAGGCTTTCTTAGGAAGGCAGCAGTCGGCCTCGACTCCGATTGTTGCGGTCGGTCGCGCTTACGGCAGCACGCTGCGCAGGTGCAGGAACATCGCAATCTCCAGCGCGAATCCCAGCGCAAATGCCACCGCGACGAAAGCTGCGGCGACCCAGGCGAAGATCTTGACCTTCTTGCTGAAGGATTTCAAGTCTTCGAGGAGTTCCTGCTGCTCGAGCGTGTTGCGGTCGGTGGCCTCGCGCACCATCTCCAGCCGGTCTTCCACGCGCCGCAACGCGGTGTTTTGCTCTACCACCTGTTCGCGCAGCAGACGATGCTGCGTCTGCAGCGTCGAAATTCCCTCTTCGATCGGCTTGAGATCAACTTTGGGCGGCGCGGGATGTTGCGGGCGCGGCGCGATCAAGTTCGCAACCGCCGTGCCCACGTTGCCATCGAGGAGGGGGAGAATGCGCTGCACGATGGGCATCGCCATGCGCAGCAGATTCATGGCGCGCTGCAAGCCGGAGGATTCTTCCTGCGCTGCTGCACCGGGCAACGCGCGGCCGAGGGGTGGGGCAGACGGGTGATGATTGCTGCCGTTGTCGGCGGATTGACCAGATGTCAGAGCGCGGCGGGCGTTGCTAGCAGCGGGGCTGCCAACCGGTAATGGAGATCCGATCACACGGGGCTGCGGCTGCTGCGGCACAGCGCGCGGAATCACCGGAATCGGCTCTCTCGAATTGATTGGCTCCGGTTCGCTCAACGTCCTTCTGTCCTGTTTCGATTCAAAAGCACAACTCTTCATATATACAGGATTTCTTGACCGAATGGGAGATGACGCCCACTTCTGCCGAGCGAGAGAATCGCCCGTTATGGGCTCGGTTCCCGCAATTTCTTCGATGTCTTCGGCAAGGCTGAGCCGGTGCTTTTCCAAGGCCAATGCAAGCTGTCCGACGATACTCATTTTCTTGGGCTCATCTTCCTGAACTCATTTGTTGTATTCGGTTCGTTTTTTGCCTTTGCTGCGTCGCGTATTCTCAAAGCGAGGAGACTGGAGTGAAACCTGAGGTCGTCCACGCGCTGCGCCATCTGCAGCGCAACATTCTTGCCGGCATCATCACCATCGGCCCGCTCTTCGTCACCTGGATGATCTTCAGCTTTCTTTTCGAGACCTTTGCCAAGGCGGGACTCCCGCTGGTGCATCTTTTTGCGGCGGTCTTTCCCCTGGACTGGCTCAACGATCCTGTGTTCCAGTCGATCTTCGCGATTCTTCTTACGCTGATTTTGCTGTACGTGGTCGGCCGCGTCATGTCCCAGGTGGTTGGCCGCCAGGCGTTTGGTCTCTTTGAGTCGATGCTGGAGAGGCTGCCCTTTATTGCCAAGGTCTATACGTCGGTGCGGCAGCTCATCGACACCATGATGGCAAAGAAGGATTCGAGCCAGCGCGTTGTATTGATCGACTTCCCCATCCGCGGGCAAAAGTGCATCGGGTTTCTCACGCGCACGCTGACGGACAGCGCCAGCGGCAGGCCGCTGGCGGCGGTGCTGGTGCCGAACGCAATCAATCCCACATCGGCGTTCCTGCAGATTCTGCCGCTCGAACTTGTGATTGAGACCGGAATGACGATGGAGCAGGCGATGAGCATGGTGATGACCGGCGGGGCCGTCGGCCCGGAGTCGGTGATCTATTCGTCAGGCGTGGGCGCGGAGGATGGCGCGGCGGAGCCGATGACGGCGGAGGATTAGACCCTGGCAGAAGGGGCTGGCGCGGGGCTGGGCGACGGGTCGGATGCTGCTTCGGCTGCGGCCACTTCTTCGCTGGCGTGTTCGCTTTCAAGCGCCACTTTGCGCAGGCTCACATGGTCCACCTGTGCCCAGATCAATCCAATCGGCACAACACCGAGAAATGTGACGATGAGCAGTGTTGCGGCGCAGGCCGTGGCAGCCTCCGGCGCAGCGTGGAGAATGCCCGTGAGCGCGATGGCGACCAGCCCGATCTGCGAGAACCAGCCGATTACCGGTAGCTGGATGATGCTGGCTGTGCCGCTTGCGACCATCAGCAGAACGCACTGGGCCGGCGTGATGCTGGCCAGCTCCGGGCTCGCGACGAAGGCCTTGCAGGTTTCAAAGTAGGCGAACGAGATGATGAACCACATGGTCAGCGAGAGTGTGGCGACCCTCGCGAAGTCCGACCGGGAGCGCATGGTATCGAGGCCGGTGTGAAAGACGCGAATCTTATGACCGATCGCGTGGCCGAGACTCTTCGAGATGAGCCCGAAAGTGCGTTCGAAGACTGCGGCGACCGCAGCGCCTGAGAGGCGCACCGCGAAGAGAAACAATGTGCCGAGCAGCGTGAGGATGAGGCCGCCGTAGCGGGCAATGAAGATGGCAAGCAGCTGATGATGCGGCGCGAGATGAGCCAGAAATCCACCGTTCGCGGTGGTCTTGAGGATCTCTTCGCTGGGAACCCAGAACATCGCGACGGAAAAAATCATCGCCATGGAGCCGGCGTCGAACAGCCGCTCGACGATGTAGACCGCGATCTGCGAGCTCACCGGCAATCCGGTTTTCCGTGAGACGAGGAATGGACGCACCGGATCGGCCACGCGGCCGATGAGCGCAACGGCCGTGAAGCCGATGATCTGCGTGCCGACGAGCGAAAGTGCAGGAATCTTCTGGCTGTGGCGCACCAACTGGCTCCAGCGGAAGGCGCGGAAGACGAAGGCAATGTAGATGCAGCCCAGCGCGAGAGCGATCTTGCGCCAGTCGGCCAGCGCCATCTGCGAACGGAATTCCTGAAAATCGAAATGAATTCGCGTGCGCGCCCACAGGACGAGTGCGATCAATGCCACAAGAACAATCGCGCCAACGATCCCCTGGCTTTTTTTCAAGATCTCTCCGATTGATGCTGTGCAGTTGCGATCCTATTTATGTTCTCACGCGGGCGGCGCGAAGCAGGCAGCTTCGCCTCCGCGGATCGAGCAGAGGTTCCTTGATGAACACGCTTTTGGGTGGGTTGATTCGGGGCCAAAGTTCGCCGGAGATTATTGTTGCGCGGCGGCTCGTTGCTCGAGTGCTTCGCGCGCCATCACGCGCCGATTGAACTCGTGAATCACGCGCGCCACGTAGGCACGCGTCTCGGCGTAGGGCGGAATGCCGTGGTACTTGTCCACTGCGGCCGGCCCGGCGTTGTAGGCGGCGAGCGCCAGCGCCACGTTGTCGTGGTAACGCACGAGCAGCGCGTCGAGATAGGCCGATCCGCCACGTACATTCTGCTCGGGCTGAAAACTGTCTTGCACCCCGAGACCGGCAGCGGTCGCCGGCATGAGTTGCATGAGTCCCTGCGCCCCTGCGCGGCTCACGGCGCGTGCATTGCCGCCGCTCTCCGCCTTCACCACGCTGGCGAGCAGATCTTCGTCGATATTGGTTGCGGTTCCTGCGCGCGCGAGCATCTCGTGCAAGTCGCCGGAAGTCAGCTTTGCCGATGCATCGCTTGCCGTTGTAGATGATCGCTCAGCAGTTGCGGGCAGATCGGGAACGACGTCGAAGGCTGTGATCTCGGCAGGGGCGAATTCGATGTAGCTGTCCTGGGTTGCGCTCATGTAGAGGCGCATGCGGCCGTCGATCAGCGCGTGATGATCGCAGCGGATGGCGAACCCATTGGCCAGCGTCGCCTGCTCCGCGCCGTAGGCGCAGGCTGCAAAGCTCGCCGCTGCCCACAGTGCGGCGATCGCGCCCGCCCGCTTCCGATTCCCTGGTTTCACTGCATTCATCTTCTCATTAAGCTCGCGCCGGCGCTATTAAACTCGTGCCGGCGCTAGTCTCGTTAGTACCGTTTCGAGAACCACTGCTACCCCGTCGGCATCGTTCGACTGCGCCTGCTTCCAGCCGCTTGTTTTGGCCAGCGTCCGCAGCTCCGCGGCGGCATTGGCCATCACAATTCCCTGCCCCGCCCATTCCAGCATGCGCACGTCATTCCAGTTGTCGCCGATGGCCATGGATTCCTTGCGGTCCACGCCCAGCCGCGCCCCCAGCCGCTCCAGCGCCCGGCCCTTGGAGACGCCGCGCGGCAAGAGATCCAGAATCGACAGATCGCGCGCCGGGTACTCCGTCCGCGCCGTTTCGCAGGTGCCGCTCCACGGGCTCGCCTTGAGCGCCGCATCCGCCTCGCGCATGCGGCTCACGCTGCCCGCTGCCATGCCCTGGATCGGATCGTTGGCGGGATCGTCGCCGTCCGCCAATGCGAGTTCCAGCGGTTTCACCACCTCGATCGCATTGCGATTCGCTTCTACCCACATCGCGATGCGCCCATGCGCCTGATCGAGATCCTCGAGCACCAGCTCGCCGCGGCCGGGGCGATCGAAGGTAAAGACGATGGTGCCGAAGGGCCGCAGAATGCCGCAGAGCCCGCGCGCGATCCGGGCTTCCATGTGGCTCGAGTCCATCCGGTCGCCGCCCAGCGTGGTGGTCACTGCTCCATTCGACGCAATGATGGGCGTATCCGCTCGCAGGCCGAGATCGCTGATCAGCGGAAGGGTGTAGGCGGCGCGGCGGCCGGTGGCGATGACTACGATGACGCCGGCATCCTGCGCGGCCCGCAGCGCCCGCGCATTGCGTGCACTCACCGCGTGCCCCACGGTCGGCAGTAAGGTGCCATCCATGTCGATTGCCACCAAGCGAACAGGAGGGTGCATGAGTTCAGTGTATGGGAACACAGGGGTGAGGGGTGAGAGTCAGAGAATCGGGATAGAAGGTCCGATTGCGATGCGATTCCTATTTGGAGAATGAATGGACTCGATTTCCTGATGGCGCCGAAGTCAGTTCTTGACGGCCCAGGGAGATCGGCCTAAAGTGACGCGGTGCAACTTAAAAGAACCAGGGCGATTACGGCGGCGATCGTCGTCGGAATCGCGCAGGTTCTGCTTCTGGTTCGCGGGCATGCGATGGGATGGGACAACCATTGGAATGCCTTGATCCTTTGGCTCGGCGCGGCGGCATACGTACTCATCTTTCTTTGGCTCATCCACAGACTCGGGAGCTCCGAGGGGAGTCGCCGCCTGGACTCAAACTGAACTCGTTACCGAGGCCGGCGGTCAGTATTCAGAAGGCGGAGGCCTGTGCGGTAGTCTTTCGTTATGGAACGCATCTGCAGCCGCTGCCACGCCGTAATGGGCGAGGAGACGCAAGGTGACTGGTGCCCGGCTTGCGGCGGGGCGATCGTAGAGCGGAGTGTGCCGGAGATTCTGAACGTTTCAAGCGCGCAGGTGGAAGTGGATCATCGCGGAATTCTCTTGCCGCACCGTCACGCGCTGGGCGGGGTTATCACGCCGCAGTAAATGATTTCTTCGTCGAATAGCGCTGGCTAGGACTTTGTGTCGAGACCAACTGCTTCGGCCAGCCTGGCTTGCCGTTCATCAAAGGTCCAGAATTTTTGTGCGCGCAGTTCTAATGCGCAAGCCACATGCAGTGAATCGAGCGTGCGGATGCCAAGAGTTGGACCGAATTTGCGAGCAAGGTCGATGCCGGTTTCCCAGGTCCGCGCCGGAAGCTCGAGCGATACCCAGAGTCCCCGCTCGCAATCATCCTCAAAGTTGCGCCACGCCCGCGCCGCATCCCTCAAAGTGATTTTGCCCAGGAATACCTGAAAGTGGAGCGCGTGCGCGAGTTCCACGCGGTTGAATGGAGCGAGCGTGACGGATGGTTTGATTGCCATTCGGTGGTGCGCGTCCGGCGAATGCGAGTCGACAACGTACAGAGCAAAGATGAAGCTGCTGTCCGCAGCGACAATCAAAACCGGCTGTTCCTTTCGGCGATCAGGTCGTCAACCGCGTTGAGGACGCGGTCGCCGAAGATCTCCCGAGCTCGCGCTTCAAAATCCGGCCACTCGACGGGCTGTGTTCTCGGAGTTTCCGGCACGATGCGAGCGACCACTCGGTTGCGCTTGCGGAGTTCGACGACCTCTCCGGCCTCGAGCCAGCTCAGCAATTGCCGTGTGTCACGCAATTGGCGAAAATTCACGCTAGGCATGGATCGAATGTGACACAAAATGTGTCACATTGTCAATTCGGACCTGTTACTCGTAGCGCAGGGCCTCTGCAGGCAGGATGCTGGCGGCCGAAGCGGAAGGATAGAGGGTCGCCAGCAGCGAGATCCCGATCGAGACGACGGAGACGATGACGCCATCGAGCAGGCGCGGCGCGAAGGGCAACGTGTCGATGGAGTAGACCTCGGCGGAAAGCTTGATGAAGTGGTAGTGGCCGCCGGCCCATGAAGCGAGATAACCGAGCGCAAGCCCGATCGCGGTGCCGATTACGCTGATGAGGAGCCCCTGCAGCAGAAAGATCCGCCGAATCTGCGCAGGCTGCACGCCGAAGCTCATCATGACGGCGATGTCGCGCGTCTTCTCCATCACCATCATGGTGAGGGCGATGAGAATGTTGAGCGCCGCGACCATGACGATGAGCGCGATCACGATGAACGTGACGGCCCGCTCTTCCTTCAGTGCGCTGAAGAGTGGCAGGTTCTCTTCGGTCCAGTTGGTCGTCATGTAGCCCTTGCCCACCGCCTGCTCGATGGCCTGTGCGATCTGCGGCGCGCGGTTGGGATCGCCGTCCACGCGAATGCTGATGACGGAGACGAGATCGGGCTCATCGAAGAGGCTCTGCGCATCGGCCAGCCGGATGAAGCCCATCTGCGAGTCGTATTCGAAAAAGCCCGTGTGATACGTGCCGGCGAGCCGGAAACGCACGTACTTGGGCACCACGCCCATCGGCGTCATCTCGCCCTGCGGGCTGATCAGCGTGACGGTGTCGCCGACCATGGCTCCCACGGTGTCGGCAAGATCTTTGCCGAGCACGATCGGCGGCTGCTCCAATGCGGCCTTGGGTTGCGGTTGCAATGCCTGCACGGCGCCCGACGTTGCCGAGGAAAGCAGCCGGCTGACGGTCTTTTCCTGGTCAGGGAGAATGCCCTCGACCATGGCGCCGCCGCCGCGCGCTCCGCGCGCCACAAAGACCTGCTCATAGAGTCCCGGTGCAGCGGCCGCCACATGCGGCACGTCGCGGACGCGCGCAAGAACGTTGCGCCAGTCGTTGATGCCGAACCCATCGACGCCCATGAGCTGGATGTGCGCGCTTGAATCGACAAGGCGGTCCTGCAGATCGCGCTGCATGCCGTTGGTGATGGCGAGCGCGATGATGAGCGCGGCCACGCCTGCAGCCACACCGGCGATGGAAATAACGGTGACGACGCCAACCACGGCCTGACGCCGTTTCGCTTTCAGGTAGCGCGCCGCGAAAAAGAGCTCAAAGCGCATCGCTGCTATTGTTCCTGCGCGGGAATGACGGACTTGGCCGCGCCCACATTTTCAAAGCGATCGTAGGCGCGCACGGTGATGAGATGCTCACTGGTTTTGCCTGCTTCTGCGTCGACCGTGATGCGGAACTCGTAGTGTTCGCGCTTCGAGTCAGAGAGATCTCCGACCGGATCGACGTACTGCCATGGACCGGCGTCGAGCGAATACTCCGCGTGCGCGATCGGTGAGGCGGCATCTTCCGCGTCGAAGCTGATGACGAAAGGTTTGGTGCAATGCCCGGCTGTGCAGCTTGCGGCCTGCCCCACGGACTTTACGTTGTTCACTGTGGGCGGAGTCGTGTCGATCTCGAAGCGATCGCTGATCTTGTCGCCCGTGAGCGCCTCGCCCGGCGTGCGCGATGGAGAGTCAGAGGCGACGACCTTAATGCGGTAACCGCCGTCAGGAATCAGCGTGGCATCGAAGCTGTAAGCCTTCTCGGTGATCTTGTCCTTGAGCAGCCGCCACACGGATTCGTCATCGCCGCGCAGGTAAAGCGAATAGATGAGGTCGTCGCCGTCGTCGTCGTGCGCCGCCCAGCGCACGGTCACCGCGGTGCGGTCCTTGTTGGCCTGGAGCGGCTGATTGCTCGCGTCGAATGTGATCGAGCCGTTGGCATTCGGGTTCGGGAAGGTGATGTTGACTGTCTGATTCTGGTTGATGAAGTTCTGCGGGTTGATCCGCGCGCCGGGCACGACGACCAGATCGTCCACGACCGGCGCGGAGTTTACGGGGAGATAGTTGACCCCCACGCTGCCCAGCACACCGTTTGCGTGCAAGATGGCCTTCCACTGCAGGAAACGCCCGGCCGGCGATGCGACCGCGCCGGACTGCAGCGGCTGCCAGTCACTCCAGCCGCGCACCGGCTGCTCGACGTTGCCCGATCGTGTGAGAATCTCATAGCCCGCAGATCCCGGCTCGATCTCCATGCGGCCGAAGCGCGCGAATGCACCGGAATCGAGCACGTCGCTCGCGTACTCGTGCGTGGCCGTGGCGCCCAGCGCGTAGACCTTGCCGGTGTTCCCGGTGCCGATCAGGATGCGGTCCGCAGCCTGCGCGACGCTCGCGATCAAGCTGATTAAGCCCTGCTGCGCCTGCAGGTGGGCAACATCGGCGTAGCTTCCGTCATCCTGGATGCGGAAGATCCGGCCGCGATTTCCGCTCACGGCCAGCAGCCCGTCAGCGCCGGATTGGAGCGCGTAGACGATTTCATCCTTGCCGGACCAGATTTTGCGCGGCGCCTGATTTTCCGCGAGCGCATAAATCTCCGTTCCCTCTGGGACCGAGGCGCTGGAGTTTGCCGCCTGCAGAGATTGCGGCTGCACCACCGTGATGCTCACCGTCGCGATTCCCTGCACCGGCAGCGGCGGCAGCGGATTGCGATTCTTGTCGCCCACGCACGCGGCGTAAATCGTCCCCTTTGGGCCGACCGCGAGGCTGGTGATCTCTCGCCGCGGCGCCTGGAAGAGCACGAAGCCCTTGCCGTGCGCATCGATGCGATAGACCAGCCCCGATCCGTCCGAGCCCGCAATCAGATTGCCCTTGCCGTCCCACACCATTGTGCGGATGTGCGCCTCGTCGCTCTTGAAGAAGAGCTCCGGCGCGGCGTTCGGCTTGGTCACGTCTAAGCGGTAAACAGCGCCGGGATTACCGGTGGCAATATAGAGGCGGCCCGCGGGATCAAAAGTCAGATCCCAGATGTAATGCGCGCCGGAATTCTGTGCAGCGGGTTTATTCGGCCCGGCTGTTTCGCCGGCTTTCGCCTCGTCAAACACGATGGTTGCGTTGGTCTCGTCCTGCTTCGCCGTCGCATCGGGATTGAGCTTGTAGACTTTGCCGCTGGGCAACGCCGCCGCGTAGAGCGCGCCGTCCGGGCCAATGGCGAGAGCCTGGATCGTAAGGTCCTTGGTTTCGAAGAGCGTGAACGGCTCGCCGCCGGGCTTGTCACTCAGCCGCAACACGCTGGCTGGAGTGCCGGTACCGGCGAAGATGCGCCCATTCTTGTCGTCTTTCTGGGCCAGCGACCACACGAAGGTCGAGGGGGTGGTCAGCAGTTCCGTGAGACCGGCTCCCTGCCGCAGATGACCATCGCTCTCGATCGAAACTCCATCCGGTGTGCCTTTTTCAAACTCCTCCATCTGCGACTGGGTCCACAAATGGGTGCCTTGAGCGGGGGCGGGCGTCGCCGCGACGGCCGCGGCGAGAAAAACGGGGGAAAGAGCGGAGGCAAGCAGCGAACAGGCGAATCGGGGTGAGAGGGGCGAAGAACCGGACATTCTGCCGTTGAGTCTACTAGAGTTTCCCCTCAGCACGCCCGCTCTCTCGGCCTTCAGTGGGTGGCCCTAGGCCATCCCCCCCGACGGACCTCAATTCTCCTCTTTGTAAGAGCGATCCGGCCGATGCCGCAATATAGCGGAGAATGAGCGCTTCACTTCCGAAGTTCGGTTGTGTTTGGATTGCCACGATTTCTGCCGTAAATCGACCAATTTGGGACAGATGTTTATTAAAATAACATAATTGTAAATATGATGGAATCTATTTTGCATTGAATACCTTTGAGATTCCCACTTTTTCCACATTCCGATTGCCAGTTGTATTTTTACGGGACTACTATTCATTCCGGCAATCAGAAATCAACCGCAACCACGGTCCGCCTTCGAAACCCTATATGAATGCAGTTGTTCCCAAGTTCACAGAGCTTCATCAACCAGCGGCGCCTAACCCTCGGGGCGCTTGCGGACGGAGTGTCTCGCCATGGCATGGTATGCCTACTGCATCAGTGAAAAACAAGCATTTCCAGAACTAGCGCGTCATCGCAAGCCGGTTCCTCTGCAATCCGTACACGGGGTTAGTGGCAATCAAGTTTTCCTTTATCCTGCGAGCGATCTGGCAGTAATCGTGAGTGAACACAATCCGCAGGAAACTTTCAATCAGAAATCCGGCGTCGATCACGCAAGAGTCATCGCCGATTGCTTTCAGCAGTCCACGGTTCTTCCCTTCCGCTTCGGCACGGTCTTCAACGACGACGAATCCCTCCGCAAATCCATCCGTTCCAATCAGAGGCAGTTCCTGGGCAACATCGACAAAGTGCGTGGCAAGACCGAGATGCATTTGAAGATCTTTGTCGATGATTGCTGCGGTCCCGAGATTGAAAAGCACTTGGCAGCCGACAGAGTAGGCCGCGAATACCTGAGCAATCTGCGGGAGAACGCATCGCGCGCGCGGGAGCGCCAGACCCGGGCTCGCGCGGTGAGCTTCCAGATGCACCGCCTGTTCCAGCCTCTGGATGAAGAGGTAAGTTGCCGGCTCACCGATAACGGCAAGATGATGCTGGATATCGCACACTTGATCGATCGCAAATGCGTGGAGCGCTACCAGAACAAGTTCGTGAGCACCTGCGCCATGATGCGCGAATGCCAGATGCAGGTCTCCGGCCCCTGGCCGCCGTATCATTTTGTTCATCGTTTGACGCGCACTTCGCACACGCAGCCGCAGCCCGCCGTTTTGGCTGCGCAGGTAGCCGCCGGCGCGCAGGCCGCTGCATCCTTGCGACAGGCCGCGGCACTCGCCTGAAGCATAGAAATACCTTAGCCCTCCCGATTCGGCAAAACCGGAAAGCTCCAGCTTCGGCTGGAGCTTTTCTGTTTCTGGAGCTTTTCTGTTTTGGACCCGACCGTGCGGACGGCCGCTTGGCCGAATCGAAGCGGCGGCCGTGTGGCCTAATCTAGGAGACATGAACAATCACGCGCCGGCTGAGGACGCAATATTCGATCTGTTGGTGGTGGGCGCTGGCCCCACCGGTATGGCATGCGCCATCGAGGCGCAGAGGGCGGGGTTTCGCTCCGTTCTGGTCGACAAGGGATGCCTCTGCAACTCGCTCTTTCATTATCCGGCGCACATGACGTTTTTCACCACGTCAGAGCTGCTCGAGATCGGCAACATTCCCTTTCCCAGCCCGAACGCCAAGCCAAACCGCAATGAGGCTCTGGAATATTACCGGCTCGTCGCCGCGCACTACCGGCTGGACGTGCGCCAGTACACGCGGGTCGACAGCATCTCCGGCAGCGACGGCCACTTCGAAATCCACACCAGCGATCGGTTCGAGCGCACGGGGTGCCTGCGCGCGCGCAAGGTCGCCATCACCATCGGCTATTACGATCTGCCGAACTATTTGAACATTCCCGGCGAGAACTCGAGCAAGGTCCATCATTATTACCACGATCCGCACCCGTATTTCGGCATGGACGTGGCCGTCATCGGCGGCAAGAACTCGGCCGCCATCGCCGCGCTTGAGCTGTGGCGTCACGGTGCGCGCGTCACTGTCATTCACCGAGGCCCGGGCATTCGTGAGCACGTCAAATACTGGATCAAGCCCGACATCGAAAACCGCATCAAGAACGGTGAGATCAAGGCGCATTTCTCAGCCAATGCCGTGGAGATTACGCCCGACGCCATCGTCGTCGATACCACCAAAGGGCGCGAAACCATCCCCAATCACTTCGTTTTCGCGCTCATCGGCTACCACCCCGACTTCGCTTTCCTCGAGCGGCTTGGCGTGCGATTCGAGGGGCCGGACCGGCTTCCGGTTTGCGATCCGGAGACCCTTGAGAGCAACGTTCCCGGCATCTATCTCGCCGGGGTCATCGTGGCCGGCTCGCGCACCAATGAGATCTTTATTGAGAATGGCCGCTTTCACGGAGGCCAGATTGCGGTATCGCTCAAGACCAAGTTGAAGCCTTCGGGCGGGGTGCTGAGCGCAGTTGCCGTGGGCGATTCGGTGACGTAGGCCTCGCTTTCTAGCGGGGGATTCAAGCGGCCCAACCCGGCTCGTCACATTTATCTGAATTCCTCTTGACAGCTTGCCAGAAGATTGTGTTACTGTGAGTAACATTATGGCGAGTAACAATGAACCTGTTCACGATCCCGCCGATCTCGGCGAATTGGAACGCAGCATTCTCCTCATCGTGTGGCGCCTGAGGGAAGTGACCGCGGAGCAGGTGCGCGAAGAGCTTCCCCGCCCGCTCAAGGACTCCACCATCCGCACGGTTCTGCGGCGGCTTGAAGAAAAAGGCTACCTTGCCCACGCGGTGGAGAACCGCACGTTCATCTATCATCCCGCGGAGTCGCAGGAGCGCGTGGCCGGCCGCGCGGTGAAGCGCATTCTCGACTGGTTCTGCGAGGGATCGGTGGAAGCGCTGCTGGTCGGCATGGTCGATTCCAAGATCCTCGGCCGCGACGAGCTGCAACGGCTCGCTGACCGCATTGCGGCCGCCCGCAAAGCCACTCCGCACTCAAAAAAGGAGGCTCGCTCATGATGTCCTTCGCTGGATCGGCGTCATTTCAAGTTGTCTTAGAAGCCGCTTTGCGCGCGCTCCTGCTCGCGACTGTCCTCTGGTCGGCGCTTCGCCTGTTCCGCGTTCGCCACACGCCGGTGCAGAAGGCGGCGTGGACGATGGTACTGGCCGCCGCGATTGCGATGCCGCTGCTCATTTCGCTGCAGTGGCACCCGGCGTGGGCCGCAGTGAATCTTCCCGCAGTCAATTTCCCTGCGCTCAACGTTCCCACTGTCCAGCCTCCCGCCGTGAATCTCTCCAGGCTCCAACGGCCACAGCGGCAGGAGAATGCTGCGCAGCCGGCGTCTGCTGCGGCTGCAGGCTCTGCGATGGTGCTTGACGATGCGAAGAGCGCCGGCTCGGGCTGGACGCGTGAAGACGAGCAGTCGCCGCCGTCAGATTTTTCGATCGATTCGAGCGATGCGTATCAAGCGAGAACGAACTCTGCCTCGCAGCGTGTGCCGCCTGTCGCGAGCGCTACCCACACAATCTCCCCATCAATACTCATGATTTCCGGCTCAACGCTGACGATTTCCCGCTTAACGCTGATCTCGATCGCATGGATCGTTTATCTCGGCGTCTGCGCGGTTCTCGTTGGGCGGCTGCTCTTCGGCTTCGCTTCTTCGCTGCGCCTGTGGCTGCGGTCAGAGCCGGTGAACAGCAGCATGGATCCGGAGACGTTGCGCGGAATCGCCGTGCGGTGGAGCACGCGGATCGCGTCGCCGGCCAACATCGGCTCAGGAATTCTGCTGCCCGCCGATTACGTGAACTGGGACCGCGAGAAACTGCGCGTTGTGCTGGCCCACGAGCAGGCGCACGTCCGCCAGCGTGACTTCTACCTGCAGTTGTTCGCCGGTTTCTACGCGGCGCTCACCTGGTTCAGCCCCATGGGCTGGTGGCTCAAGCGCAAGCTCTCCGAGCTGGGCGAGGCCATCAGCGATCACGCGGGACTCGAGGTTGCGGACAGTCCTGCTTCCTACGCGGAACTGCTGCTCGAATTCGCCGCGCGCCCGCGTCCCTCGTTTGCCGAAGTTGCCATGGCCCACTCCACAAATCTTCCGCAGCGCATCGAGCGGCTGCTCAACGAATCGAGCTTCAGAAAAACATTCGCCGGCGGACGCCGGGCGCTGGCAGCTCTGCTGCTCCCCGCTATCTTTATCGCCGCGGCCGCGGTGGTTCATGTGGAAGCCGCTTCGGCCCCGACGCAAACAAATTCGACGCAAACCAATTCGCTGCAAACCAGCTCGACGCAATCGTCTACGTTGGGCACGCAGACTTCCGCAGCGGTCCAGTCTAAATCGAGCGCTGCATCCGCCAGCCAGTCCGATGCCGGAGCAAACGCGAGTGCGGATTCGAGTGAGGGTTCTGGTCAGGCTTCGCAGACAGCGGCACCGGACCCACGTCCCGTTCCGTCGCCGTCCGACTCTGCGCAACCTGAGCCGGTTGCAGCACCTGCGCCGCCCAAGTCGCCGGCGCCCGCTGCACTTCCCGCACCGCACGCTTTGATTCATGCGGATAACACTCTACACGTCCATCTCGAATTGAATGACAGCGGGCAGGTTCTAGTTCACCTTGCTCCGCAGTTGCATGTGGCCGCGGTAACATCGAGGAACATCAACATCGAGCCCCGCCTGCGAGAGGCTTTGATCGATCCGATTCAACTTGTAGTTCCTCCCGTCCAGGTGGACATTGACGATCACGGAGATTTTGAGGGTTACGCGCTCGTCGGAGATCCGGGAACCGAGGCTGTCTATTCGGGCGGATCGCGCGGTCAACTCCGGGAGGAGATCGAGAAGGCGCGCGCCCAGGCGCATGGACATTTCCTGCTCTTCCGCCGCGACGGCAAGTTGTATATCATCGACGATCCGGCGATTGTGAAGCTGCTGGAAGACGATCAGAAATCCCTCAACGATCTGCGCGACCAGATGCACGCGATGGGACAGCAGATGCGCGACTACGGCGAGCAGATGAGAGAAGAATCCCGCAAAGAGCGTGAGGCGGCCGCCAATATTCCCACTCCAGATCTCTCGAAGGAGATGGCGGAGTTGAATGCAGCCGTTGCTGCACTGCAAGGTGCGCAGGGCGGCACGATCAGCCGCGAACAGCTCAACGAGTTACAGCGCAAGCTGGGCGAAGTGCAGCGCCGGCTCATCTCAGTGCAGGTGAAAGCAGACGTAAACAATGGCGAAGCGATGAGAAAACTCGGCGAGCAACAGGGCAAGTTTGGCGGGGAGATGGGCCGCCTCGGCGGTGAGATGGGAAGCAAGGCCCGGCAAAATCATGAGAAAGTCCGGTCGGTTATTGACGAGAGCCTGAAGAATGGAAAAGCGCGGCCGGTGAACTAAGGCAGTTTCGGAATTTACGCCGACTTTGTAGAGCGTTGAAGGGTGGCATTTTCTCAATGAAAATGCCACTTCGCTGCGTGCTTTCGGTCTGCCCCAATTCCGAAACTGCTATAGGGTAACGCGGTAGCAGACAGCAAACCCGCGCGCCTGAAGAACTCCGGCCGCGGGTTTTGTTGCCTTTGCTGATCGCGCTAATAAATGTTGAGGCCGCGCAGCGCAGCCGGGTTCACGAGCAGGTTGCCGTTTTTCCCTTGCGCTGCCGGATGCGACATGCAATGGCTCTGCGCGTGAACCAGGCCGCTCAGATAAGAGCGCGTCACATGCAACCGGTCCATGATGACGTAGCGTGTACGCAGGCCATTGATGGTCGCGGCAAGCGAAGCAGGAACCTGCTTGCGATCGACGTAGATCACGAGCGATGCTTCCGCGGGATTGTCAAAGCTTTGGCCGACGCCCACTCCGAAAAATGCCGCGTTCTGCTTCATCAGGTTCTGCGCAATCTGCTGCTTCACGGTGAGCGCCTGATCGAATACTGCAGATGCCAGCGGCTCAGGCGTGACGGCTGCGACGGATTGCGGAGCCGCGGCGGTGACCACTGCCTGCGCGGAGGTGGGAATCACTTCGGTCCGCACGCCGTTGACAGTTTGCGGCACATTCACCGGCGCGCTGCCATCGACGTAGAAAACAATCGCGCCCTCTCCGCTGTGGTCGCTGCTCTTGCCGGCCGCGACGCCGAGAATACCGGCCGACGGATTTACGAGCGCGCGCGCCGCGGGCAGCGCCTGCTGCACTCGCGAAGATTGGCCCGAGGCGAGCGTGACGCCCTGTGCGGCGATTGCCGTCGCGTTGCCGTAGTTGAGGCAGCTCACAGGATGATCGGTGGTGCCGACGAAGGTGTAAGTGGTTCCCTGCTGCGCGCCAAGCTCGGCCAGCACGCTGGGCGCAGGATTGGCCACGCCCTCGGTCACGCCGGTATTCGTCACGCCCCCGGCAAAAAATAATCCAACGGGCTCGGCATTGGAGCTGTCGACAACCAGCGAACCCGAATCGCCCGCATCGCTGAACTGAGTGCCTTCGATCGCGATCTGATTCGTGTAGGTTTTGGTCAGGTAGGACTCGGTTTCGTCGCAGTTCTTGAAATAGGAAACCTCGACGTCGAGGTTGATCGCGCCGATGCTTGCGCAGGTCAATCCCGTCGTGCGGCCGCTCTTCGCCACCGACAGATTCAGCGACGGGTTCTCGCCGTTTCCACCTGTCGATGAGATGCCCGGAGGCGCTGCGGCCAGCGCTCCATCCTGCACGGCGCCGAGCTCGGCGATCGCGCCGCTGGTATTCACCGCGCCGGAATCAACCTGAGCGATGGCGGCATCGACGTTGGTCGAGTTCGAGCTCAGCGGAACCCACGCAGTGAGCACGCCCACCGGCGTTGTGCCTGCGCCGTCTCCATTCGGCGTGCAGTTGTTGTCGATCAATCCGGGCTGCACGATCATTTCGCCGGTGCTGGCCTGGTCGCTGCGCGCGAGCACGTGATTGCAGCTCAGCAGGTACTGTGTTCCGCTGCTGTTCTGGATGAGCGAGCCGAGAGTTCCGCCGCAGCAATCGACAATCTGATTGCCCTGCGTGTCGTAGTCGTTGTTATTGCCACCCGATGTGCCCAGCACGACCGGCGTCGGCAGCTGCGTCTGGTGCGTCGCGGGATTGCTGGTGATCCCCTGGGTATTTAGCAGCACCTCAGACGATTCTTTTGAAGTAGACGTGCCGACCGTTGCCACGATATATGTTGCGGCCGTCGCGCTCACCGTTGACGGCGCCGAGTACGTGACCGTGCAGTAGGTGAAAGCGGTGCTGCTGCGCGTGCAGCTGGTTGATCCCAGCGAGCCCTGGCCGCCGCTCGATCCGGTCGACGAGCTGGACAACGCGTAGTTGATGCCGATGCTGCCTCCGGCCTCGGCAATGTATCCCGTGAGGGTTGCCGTGCCGTTGCTGCCCAGCGACAGATTCTCCGGCGTGAGCGGCTGCAGGAATCCCGGCGTCACCGTGACGGTGGACGAAGCTTTTGTGGCAGAGCTCGAGCTCATCGTGGCAGTGACTGTGACCTGCACGCTGTTGGCGGTGAGATAGGGAGGGGGCGTGTACTGGCCGCTGGCCGATATCGATCCCGCGCCTGAGTTGGCATCGCCGCCGGAGACGGACCACGAGACGGTAGCTGCGCCGCCGCCAGCCAGCGTCGCGGAAAACTGCTCGATTGCTGTGCCCGAAGTATTCGTCGTGTTGCAGCCGGTGCAATTGGTATCGATTGCGACTGTGCCGGGGGTAATCGAGAACGTGCCGTTCGAAGAACTGCTGGAGCCAGCCGCTCCGCCGACGCAACCAGTCAAAACCAGCGCCGACGCGAGAGCGCAGCAGGTCAAAGCCCGGTTCAACCATCTTGCTTTGAGAAATCTCAAGCTGCTCTTAATGGTGGAGAAGTGAAATTGATCCATCAAATCTAGCGGTGTAGAGTCCAATACCTTCAGCGCCTTTCCCAACTGCCCCGAGCGCCCCCAATTTCTTAGATGCGGTGCCAATTGTCTTAAGCAGTGCTCCCAACCCACGCACCCAATTGCGTTCCCTTCAGTCGCGATCCCCCTTCGCAATCTTTAGTTTAGACGGCATTTTATGAAAAATGCGTCGCATCGCGCAAAAATTGAACGAAAGTTTCCTGCTTCGGCAAATCCTGGTGGACGAAATCCGCATAAGATTTATGACTTCGTGAAGCCGCATGAAAAATGGCTCCCGCACGCCACGCTAGACTGATCGCAGGAGACGCAATGGACGGAGACGCAATGGACTACGTGAATCTCGGCAGGACCGGGCTGAAGGTGTCGCGCATCTGCCTGGGGTGCATGACCTATGGAAGCCCCGCGACGGGAAAGCTGCTGCCCGGCAGGCAGGCGTGGGCGCTGGATGAAGCGGAGAGCCGGCCTTTTCTGCAGCAGGCGCTTGATTTTGGAATCAATTTCTTCGATACGGCGAACGTCTACTCCGGCGGCGACAGCGAAGACGTGCTGGGGCGTTTCTTGAAAGCCAATACGCGGCGCGAAGCTCAAGTGATTGCGACCAAGGTGCACGGGCTCATGCGCGAGGAGCCGAACGGGCGCGGCCTTTCGCGCAATGCGATCCTCTTTGAACTCGATCAGAGTTTGGCGCGGTTGCAGACTGACTATATCGACCTTTACCAGATTCATCGCTGGGACAACGAAACGCCAATCGACGAGACGCTGGAGGCGCTGCACGATGCGATCAAAGCGGGGAAGGTGCGCTACATCGGCGCTTCATCCATGTTTGCGTGGCAGTTTGCCAAGGCTCTTTATCTGGCCGACAAGAATGGGTGGACGCGCTTCGTCTCCATGCAGAACCACTACAACCTGCTTTATCGCGAGGAAGAGCGCGAGATGATCGGGCTCTGCAAGTCGGAAGGGATTGCCGTGCTGCCCTGGAGCCCGCTGGCGCGCGGGCGGCTCACTCGCGCGTGGAAGGCGGAGTCGACCAGCCGCTCGGAGACGGATGCGTTTGGCAACCGAATGTATGCGCAGACCGAGGAGGCTGATCGCGCGGTGGTCGATCGCCTTGGTGAAGTGGCCGAGCGCCGCGGAGCGCCGCGTGCTCAGGTGGCGCTGGCATGGCTGCTGGCCAAACCGGCTGTCACAGCGCCCATTGTGGGCGCGAGCAAGCCGCATCATTTAGAGGATGCAGTCGCCGCGCTCTCGCTCCGGCTTTCTCCGGAGGAGATCGCGCAGCTCGAAGAGCCTTACGCGCCGCATCCGGTTCTGGGCTTCAGCTAAGAATCAAACGATCTTCATTGCGTCGGGATCCCAGCCGACGATCGCGCCACGCTCCATGCTGAGATTGCTGAGCAGCGCTGCACCCGCGGCGCGAAAGCCAAATACCGCATCTTCAACCGGCTGCTTGCGCGTACGCACCGACGCGAAGAAATTCCGGAAGTGATCGTAGCTGTCGCTGTAGCCGGGCGGCGCAACAAATCTCTCGTACCCGGCGGCCGGCGCGCCCTCCGAATGAACCAGTGGAAATTTCTTTCGGTACTCCTCCAGAAACGCCCGCTGCGTTGCCTCGGTGAACGTCCCGATCGTGTAACCCGGCTCTCTCTCGCGCGGCACGCGGTTCACGCTCACCGCATTGCCGCTGATTTCCATCGTTCCCTCGGAGCCGGTGAATGTCAGCCCTTCACTTTCTTCGCCGCCATCGACAAAATTCACGCGCAGGCTCAGATTGAATCCTTCGCGATAGTCAAACAGCCCCAGCATCACATCGGGCACATCGCGGCCGTCTTTCCAGAATCGCAGGCCGCCGGTCGCCATCCCGCGCGTGGGTCCTTTGGCTCCCGTGATGAAGTGGGTACCGCTAAACAGGTGCACGAACAAGTCGCCCGCCACGCCGCTGCCGTACGCTTTCCACTTGCGCCACTGGAAGAACTGTTCCGCACTGAAAGGAATCCGCGGCGCTGTTCCAAGAAACCGCGGCCAGTCACATGTTTCTGGTGAGGCATCGGGCGGAATCGTGTAATCCCACGCGCCGATCGCCGAGTTACGGTCCCAACGCGCCGTCACCATGTTCAGCTCGCCGATCGCGCCGGAGGCGAGCAGATCCCTGGCCTTCGCGTACACGACCGAACTCACGCGCTGGCTGCCGATCTGCAGGATCCGCCCCGTTACGCGCGAAGTCTCGATCATCTCCGGCCCGTCAGCATAGAGATGGATCATCGGCTTCTCGCAATACACGTCCTTGCCGGCTTTCATCGCGTCGACAGAAGCCTGCTTGTGCCAGTGGTCGGGCGTGGCCACGATTACCGCATCAATCTCCTTGCGCGCCAGCAGCTCGCGGTAATCGCGCGTGGTAAAGACCTCGCTGCCCCACACCTCCTTGCAATGCTCGAGCCGCCCGTCGTAGCAGTCGGCAACCGCGACCACCTTCACGCCGGGGACCTGGATCGCGGTGCTCGTGTCTCCCTGCCCCTGCCCGCCGGCGCCGATCAGCGCGATCTGGATGTGATCGTTCGCGGCGATGGCCGCCGGCGCGCTTTCCTGCGGAACTTCGAGTGCGCGAACCCTCGCTCCCAGCAGGGCTCCCGTCGAGACGGCTGCTGCCGCGTGAACAAACTCTCTTCGTCCCATTCCTCGCACGCAATTCCCTCCCGATGCGAAAACTGCAACGCGTACCACGATACACGCCTGCGGCATCGTCGAACCCGCTCTCAATTTCACTCCTTTGTTCGTCCACGCTTCGCCATGTAGCATTCCGATTGTGCCTGCACTCGATACTCCAGCGATGTACGTGCGCGGCGTCGGCCCGCGCCTGGCGGAGATGCTCGCCGCCAAAAGCATCCAGACTGCCGAAGACCTGCTCTACCATCTGCCATTTCGGTATGAAGACCGGCAGAACCCGCGCAGCCTGGACGAGCTGAAGCCGGGCGAAGTGGCCAGCGTCATCGGCGAAGTGCGCGGCGCTTTGCTCATGCGCACGCGCCGGGGACCGATGTTCGAGGTGACGCTGGGTCAGGGCCGCTTCGCCATGAAGTGTCTCTGGTTTCACGCCGCGTATCTCGACGGCAAGTTCCGCGCCGGGCAGACCGTCGCTGTCTACGGAAAAATCGAGCCGTCGCGCTCGACGAGTAACTTCAAAATGGTGCAGCCGCAGTTCGAGATCCTGCCGGATTCGAGCGACGACGCGGAAACTCAACTCCTCGAGGTCGGCCGCATCACGCCGGTTTACGAGTCGCTCGGCGGCAGCCGGCTCGCCTCGCGCTGGCAGCGCAAGGTGATCTTTAACCTGCTGGAATCGATGCGCGGCGTGGTTCCCGAGTGCCTGCCGCAAGCGATGCTGGAGCGGCTCGGCTTTCCCGATCGCGAAACCGCACTGCGCAACGTGCACTTTCCGCCGGAGGGAACATCGCTCGCGAATCTGCAGGACGCTGCCACACCCGCGCATCGCCGGCTGATCTTCGAAGAGCTGTTTTTTCTGGAGCTGGGGCTGGAGCTGAAGCGCCGCCGCATGAAGGAGCGCAAGGGCGTGGGCTTCGCTACGGGCGATAAGGTGCGCGCAGCCATCCGCGAGGTACTCCCCTTTCATCCCACGACGGCCCAGAAGCGCGCGCTTGGCGAGATCGTCGCCGACATGCGCGAGCCCAGCCCGATGCGCCGCTTGCTGCAGGGCGATGTGGGTTCCGGCAAGACGATCGTCGCGCTGCAGGCAATGATTGTGGCGATGGAAAACGGCTACCAGGCCGCGCTGATGGCGCCCACGGAGATTCTGGCGACGCAGCATTTTCTCGCGGCGCGCAAGCTGCTGGAAAAATCGTCGCGCAAGCCGCGCATCGTGCTGCTCACCGGCTCGCTCCATGAAGATCGTAAGCGCGCCAATCGTGGCGAGATCAACCGCGGCGATGCGAACCTGGTGATCGGAACCCACGCGCTGATTGAAGAAAAAGTCGAGTTCGACAACCTTGGCCTCGTGGTTGTCGATGAGCAGCATCGCTTCGGCGTACTGCAGCGCTTCAAACTGATGAAGAAGCCCAACCAGCCAGAGCCGGATGTGCTGGTGATGACGGCCACGCCGATTCCGCGCACACTGGCGCTCTCTTTATATGGCGACCTGGATTTGAGCGTGCTCGACGAGCTGCCGCCGGGCCGCGTGCCCATTGCAACGCGGCGAGTTGCCGATGAGCGCGCCGCGGAGGTGTGGAGTTTTGTGCGCAAGCAGGTGGCGCAGGGCCGGCAAGCGTACATCGTGTATCCGGTGATTGAAGGGACGAAGGACGACCAGCCGGAGCTGGATTTTCCGCAGGATCAATTCCCACACGATCCTGTTTCACCCAATCTTGTTTCGCCCGATTCTGCAAACGGGACGACCGCAGCTTCAGCCGGAACATCGGCGCGGAAAAAGATCCGCGCGTGCGAATTGTTTCCGCGGCGGGCGCAGGAGGCGGAGGCGCGCGCAGGCTCCAACCTGAAATCTGCCGTGGCAATGCATCGCGAGCTGCAAAACGGGCCGCTGGCGGGGCTGCGACTGGGCCTGCTGCACGGGCGGCTGGATTCGGATGACAAGGAGATCACGATGCGGCGATTCCAGCGCGGAGAGATCGATGTGCTGGTGTCGACCACGGTCATTGAAGTCGGCGTGGACGTGCCGAACGCGACCGTGATGGTGGTGGAGCATGCGGAGCGGTTTGGGCTGGCGCAGTTGCACCAGTTGCGCGGGCGCGTGGGCCGCGGCGCCGCCAAGAGCTACTGCATTCTGATGACGGGAGAGCGCGTTTCTGACGTGGCCGAAGAGCGATTGAATGCGATGGTGCGCACGCAGGATGGTTTTGAGCTCGCGGAGCTCGACCTGAAGATGCGCGGGCCGGGAGAGTTTTTTGGAACGCGCCAGGCAGGGTTGCCGGAGTTTCGCGTGGCGAATATCGTTCGCGACCGTGAGCTGCTGGAACTGGCCAAGCAGGAGGCGTCGCGATTTGCCAGCACTGCCGAGGCGACGATTACAGAAATTGAACGTACGCGAGTATGGGCGCGACTGAAGGAAGCATGGCAGCGACGTTACGGGTTGGTTGAAGCGGGATAACCGGCGATCGAGTCAGCGGGCCGCTGCGGCTCACGCTTCTTTTGGATAGGTTTGAATCTCGAGGTCGACACTGGCGATCTCTGCGCTGCAGTCCTGCGTCTGGCTGCGCGTGCACTGGCAGAGTTCGGTCATGCGCGTGTGGCCGCTCTGGCTCAGTTCCAGGCCCACGGCGATAAGGATGCCATAGATATCCACGCAAGCCTGCCGCTCAAATTCGAAGAGCATGTTGACTGTACCGCGGTCGTTGGCGCCGCGGCTCAAAACCCAGCCGCCGCAGCCGAGGATGGCGCCGGTCAGCGACTGAACGAGCGCCAGCGGATCTACGCTTGCAATCGCCTTCATCTGCAATGCCCACGGCGTAAATGGTTCGTGGTATTGCGTGTGATTTGCTATTCCTGTCCTCATGCAGCGTTCATCGGAGGAGTTTTGAACCAGATAACCGGTGTTGCGGAGTTGAACGAATTTAGATTGGAGTTGTCTGGAATTGAGCCAAACGCGCCGGCGCCCGGCGGGCGCGAAGGCCCCGCAGGTAATTGAATTGCCACGGGCCGCGATCGAGCCGCAGATTGCAAATGGATGGAACTTGCGCGGCGAGATATTGGAATCGATGATTTAGTTTGATAATCAGGCGGTTCGGCTGCAGGCAGCGGAATCGTTCGGGATGAACGAATGATCAGCGGCTCGGGTATCGACGTGGTGGAGATTGCGCGCGTGCAACAGGCCATCGACCGGTTTGGCAAGCGGTTTCTCGACCGCATCTACACCTCCGCCGAGCAGGGCTATTGCCTGCGCAAGCGTAACTGCGCAGAAAGCTTCGCTGCCCGGTTTGCCGCCAAGGAGGCTGGGGCCAAGGCGCTGGGGACGGGAATCAGCCACGGCGTAAGCTGGCTGGAGATTGAGGTGGTGCGCGAGCCGGGCGGCCGACCGGCGCTGCGATTTCTGGGCCGGGCGGCGGCGATTGCATCCAGGCTGGGTGTGGCGCGAGCAAGCCTGTCGCTCACGCATACGGCGCAAATTGCTGTGGCAAGCGTAGTGCTTGAAACCGGGCCTTGAAACCGCACCTTGAAACCGGGCTCCCAAAGCGGGGCTAGAAACGGGCCCCAAAACCGGACGCCAAAGTCGGACAATGGCGGGGTTCTTTCTGCTATCCTCAATGCGTCGACTCGCTTACGGCGCCTGGATGAGGCCGTTTGCGAGGGGTGCAGGCAGGGCTCTACGCCTGTCTGACACGTGTCCCTGCGCGCCTTGTTCCAAAAGAGGAGTGACGTGCCGAGCCGAAAAGAGATCCAGTGGTCGCAACTGAAGGTTGGGGTGCTGATTCTGGCCGCCATTTTCATCCTCGTCGGGCTGATTTTCCTGATGAATGGAAGCTCCGGCATGTTCTCCCACAAGATCATCCTTCGCTCCTACTTTCCCAACGCCGCCGGAGTTAAAGAGGGTTCGCCTGTAACGCTCGAGGGCGTGACCATCGGGAATGTCATCAAACTGCGCGTCGTGCCGGAGCGCAATCCGGACGCCGTTGAAGTGACCATGCGGGTGGGCGAGCATTTCCTGCGCGATCTGCATACCGATTCGACCGCTTCGGTGGCGCAGGCCGGCGTGCTCGGCGACAGCTTCGTGGATATCGACTCCACGCACGCTACCGGACCAGCCCCGCTGACCAATGCCGAGTTGCGCGTTTCGGGCGCACCGACGATCCAGGAAGTCATCAGCAGCAGCGACGTATCGATCCAGGAGATCAACCAAGTACTGCATAAGATTGAGACGCTGATCGATACGCTCAATACCTCGCGCGGAACGATCGGCGAGCTCATCAACGACCCGGGACTGGCGAAGAAGGTCGACACGATTGCCACAGATCTGGCCACCGTGACGAGCGCGATCTCCCACGGCAAAGGATCCATAGGCCAGCTGCTGATCGACGACACATTTTCAACCAAGCTCAATACGACCGCCGATCAGCTGAGCACGATTGCGACGGAGTTGAATCAAGGCAAAGGCTCGGCGGGAAAGCTGCTGAAGGACGATACGCTTTATAACAATCTCAACGCCGTCTCGGCGAATGCCAACCAGCTGATCACCTCAATCAATGCGGGCAACGGCGCGCTGGGCAAGCTTGCGAAAGATCCGGCGACGGCGCAAAAGCTGACGGACGCGATATCGAATCTCGACGAACTCTTAAAGGACATCAACGCCGGCCAGGGTACGGCGGGCCAGTTCATCAAGAATCGCTCGCTTTACGATCACCTGGATCAGACGATGGACCAGGCGCAGCAACTGGTGAAGGGGATGCGCGAGAATCCCAAGAAATATCTGGTGATCCAGCTCAAGCTGTTCTAGAGATGCCCCTGCAATGCCGTGGTCTGAAAGCTGAGTGAACTTCAGACAACTCCGTTGCGTATCTGCCTGAAACGGGGGTTCTGTGCGCCTCAGTAGAACGATTACGCTGATTGCGGCTCTCTTCGCCTCCGCCCTTCCCTTCCTTTTTCACCTTGCTCCGCCCGCCCAGGCGTCGGTCGAACATGCGCCTGCCTATGCGGCGAATGGCGACCTGCTGCCCGTTGCGAACTATCGCGAATGGATTTACCTGACCTCAGGCATCGACATGAGCTACAACGCCAAACCGCCAGATATGCCGGTGTTCGATAACGTGTTCGTTAATCCTGAAGCCTATCGCAGCTTTCTGGCCACGGGAACCTGGCCCGACAAGACAATTCTTGTGCTGGAGGTGCGCGAGGCAAAGAGCAAAGGGTCGATCAATCAGCACGGCAATTTTCAGAGCACGCAGCTGATGGGCTTTGAGGCGCACGTGAAGGATGAGGCGCGGTTCCCAGGCAAGTGGGCGTTCTTCGGTTTCGACTCGCCCGACAAGAACGGCACATTGATTCCGCAGGGAGCACCCTGTTATAGCTGCCACGCGGCACATGCGGCCGTGGACACGACGTTTGTGCAGTTTTATCCCACGTTGCTGCCGATTGCCGAGATGAAAAAAACATTCAGCGCGGCGTACTTGAAAGACGAAGCAGCGGCGGCACAGACCAGATGAACTACGCCGGAGCGCGGCCACGAAATACTTGCCAAAATTCCATGAAGGCCTTGAGCCGCACCACCTGGAAATAATCGTTGGCCGCGAGATAGAAAACTCCAGACGCTGCCCACACCCGATGCATGGCCTGCGGCCCCAGCTGATCGCTGAAGGGCAGCGGCGCGGCGGAAAACACCATTGCCACCACAAAGAGCGCCAGCTTGGCGATGCCCATCACGAGATTGATCTCGATCAGCTTTCCGCTGAAAGCTTTTCCGGGGTGGAAGCTTGCGCGCAGCGCGGAGATCGCCGAGCGGTTCTCCATTCGCGCGAGGATCGGCGCGACGGAAAACGGCCAGTTGATGACCGCCCACAGCGTGAAGAATCCCAGCGCGAGGATGATCGTCCAGATCGCCAATCCAATCAAGTCCGGCTCGCTGCCTTCCGGCATATACGCGGTCACAGTCCATTGCATCGCGCAGAACCAGCCCCACAGCGTGATGGCAAGGAGGGCGAGCCACTTGGCCTGGAGCACGACGACGGTGAAGATCCGCAGCGGGCGCCGGATTTTGCTATCGCGATCCATTCTGCTGAGTAGCAGCGCGCGGCCGATACCTGAAACCACCACCCAGGCAACCGCGGCGAGCGGCAATAGCCGCCACGATTCTGCGGCGACGTGCGGCGCGTAGAAGGAGAAGATCTTCGCGAGTTGGCGTGCCGCGATCCAGGGATTCTGCGCGTCGATAGAAGTGACACCGGCAGACGCCGGTGGATAGCTTTCAAGAATGCGCTGCACGACGCGCCGGCACGCGAGGAGAAACGGAATGCCGAAGAGCCAGCGCCACGCGATCTCGATGCCGAGGAGCGAGGGGCGCCGGAACACTTCGCCCATGTGCTCGACTAGAAATTGCGTTCCGCGCAGCGGAGGATTTGCCTGCGCGCCCGCCACGCTGCCGGTCTTCACTTGACGACCAGGTTGACTGCCCTGCCCCGGACGACGATCACTTTGGCTACCGTCCTGCCGTCGATCCGCGTCTTCACTTTTTCGTCGGCCAGTGCGGCGTCTTCCATTGTTTTCGTCTCGGCATCCGCCGCCATGCGCACCACCGTGACGAGCTTGCCGTTGATCTGCACGGGAATCTCGATCTGGTCTTCCTTAACCAGATCCGGATCGCTCTTGGGCCAGGGCGCACGCAGGATCGATCCTTCGCCGCCCAGCTCTTCCCACAACTCCGCGGCGAGGAACGGCGCAAACGGCGCGAGCAGCAGCACCAACGTCATGAGAGCCTCACGCACGACGGGCGCGGGAACTTCACCGGAGGCGAGCTGCGCGTCGGCGGCCTGAAGATCATTCACGAGCTCCATGATCGCGGCCACGCAAGTGTTGAAATGCCAGCGGCCTTCAAAATCCAGCGTGATTTTGGCGATGGTCTTGTGGAGTTTGCGGCGCAGCGGATGCGCTCCGGTTTCCGCGGCACTCGCGTTGCGCGCGGTCTGCGCATGCTTTGTGACCAGGCGCCACACGCGTCCCAGGAAGCGGCTCACGCCGGCCACGCCATCTTCCTGCCAGTCGAGATCGCGATCGGGAGGCGCAGCGAACAGCGCATACATGCGCGTAGCGTCAGCGCCGTAGCGCGCCACCATGTCGTCGGGCGAGACTACGTTGCCCTTGGACTTGGACATCTTGGCGCCGTCTTTGATGACCATGCCCTGCGTGAACATACGCTGCGCAGGTTCATCGTGCGTCACCATGCCCAGGTCGCGCATCACCTTCGTCCAGTAGCGTGAGTAGATGAGGTGCAGGATGGCGTGCTCCACGCCGCCGATGTACTGGTCGATCGGGAACCAATATTCCGCACGCTCTCGTCCAAAGGGAGCAGAAGAATTCTTCGCGTCGATGTAGCGATAGAAGTACCAGCTCGAATCGACGAAGGTGTCCATGGTGTCCGTCTCGCGCCGCGCCGGGCCGCCGCACTTGGGACAGGTCACGTTCACGAACTCCGGCACGCGTGCCAGCGGCGAGCCGCCCTGCTGCGTGATTTCAATCTTCTCGGGCAGGATCACGGGAAGCTGATCGTCCGGTACAGCGACCAGACCATCTTTATCGCAATGAATCATCGGAATCGGAGTTCCCCAATACCGCTGGCGGCTTACGCCCCAATCCTTCAAGCGAAAGATGACCTTTGGCTCGCCAAATGCTCCGCGGGCAGCAGCCCTTTGGAGTTCCTCTTGGGCTCGGGCACACGTCATCCCGTCATATTCGCCGGAGTTCATCAGCACGCCATCTTCTGCGACGAACGGCAACTTCGTTGTGTTCTCGCTTTGGACCGGATCATCAACAGGTTTGATCACCTGGCGGATCTCGATGCCGTACTTGGTGGCGAACTCAAAGTCGCGCTCGTCGTGCGCCGGTACGCTCATAATCGCGCCGGTGCCGTAGTCCATCAAGACGTAGTTCGCAATCCAGATGGGCACGCCCTCGCCGCTGTAGGGATTCACGGCGAACTTGCCGGTGGGCACGCCGTGTTTTTCAATCTCGCCGATGCCTCCCGCTTCACGCGCCTTTCTCTGCTCCTCGATCAGCATGTCGACTTGCGCCTTCAACGCCGCATCGGCCGACGCCAGAAAGGTCACAAGGGAGTGCTGGGGCGCGAGTTGCAAGCTCGTCGCACCGAAGATGGTGTCAACGCGTGTGGTGAAGACGCGGATACGCACCGCATCGAGCGGTGGAGACAAGACGACCGGCGCATCCGTTGAACCGCCGACGATGTCGTCCGGCGCGAGGGAGAAGTCAATCTCGGTGCCTTCGCTGCGCCCGATCCAGTTGCGCTGCATGGTGCGCACTTTTTCCGGCCAGCCCTCGAGCTTCTCGAGCCCATCCAGCAGCTCTTGCGCGTAGGCGGTGATGCGAAAGAACCACTGCTCCAAGTCGCGCAGCTCAACTTTGGTGTCTTCATGCCGCCAGCAGCAGCCGTCAACTACTTGCTCATTGGCGAGCACCGTTGCGCACTCCGGGCACCAGTTCACCTTGCTCTGCTTGCGGTAGGCCAGGCCCTTCTCGAACATGCGCAGGAAGAACCATTGGTTCCAACGGTAGTAGTCGGGCAGGCAGGTCGTGACTTCCGTAGCCCAGTCGTAGCTGAGGCCGAGACGCAGCATCTGCCGCTTCATTGCGGCGATGTTGGCCAGCGTCCACTCGCGCGGCGGCGTGTTGTTCTTGAGCGCTGCGTTCTCGGCGGGCAGCCCGAAGGCATCCCAGCCCATGGGGTGCAGCACGTTGTAGCCGCGCATCCACATCTGCCGCGCCAGAGCATCGCCGATGGCGTAGTTGCGCACGTGCCCCATGTGCAGCTGACCGCTGGGATACGGCAGCATCTCCAGGACGTAATACTTCGGCTTTGCGCTGTTTGCCGGTTCGGCCGCGTAAAGCTTGGGGTCCGCCGCCCACCGCTCCTGCCATTTCTTCTCGATCACCGCGGGGTCGTATCGCTGATCTTTCTCTTCCGCCATAAACTTCAAGTGTAAATGGCGCAGTGTCAACGCGAGGGCAGCAAAGGCTTGAGCCACGTTGGCCGTGGATAGATGGACAACGCCCCATTCACTTTCTGCTCTTCTTCACCAGACTCTGCAGCATGCGCACGTTCCGCTCCTCATCACCGTCTTCATCCACGGGCGTCTCCGCAATAAACGCGCAGTGGTCAAAGCGGGGATCGTTGAGCAGCCAGCGGAATGGCTCCAGGCCCATGGTTCCCTCGCCGATATGCTGATGCCGGTCGAGCTTTGAGCCGCGCGCCGCCTTCGCGTCATTGCAGTGCCACACGCGCACGGCGTCAAAGGTGACGGTGGTGGCGATGCAGTTCATCGTCTCCGCAAATCCCTCGGCAGTGAGCAGATCGTAGCCTGATACGTGGGTGTGGCAGGTGTCGAGGCAGACGGCGACCGGCGCGTGATTCTTGAGCAGCGCCACGAGCTCCCCGACCTGCTCGAAGTTTCCGCCGAGCGAGCACTCCGATCCGGCCGTGTTCTCGATGAGAATGTGAAAATCGGTTCCCTGCCACGGCAGCTTATCGATGGCACGCTCGATCGACTCCGCGGCGAGCTTGAGTCCCTCCTCGCGCGACATTCCCCTCCACGAGCCGGGATGAAGCACGAGATACTCTGCGCTCAGTTGCAGCGCGCGCTCAATCTCGCCGCGGAACCCGTCGATGCTCTTCTCGCGGATCTCCTTTGACTGGCTGCACACATTCACCAGGTAGCTGGCGTGGATGACCAGCGGACCGACGTTGTATTTCGCGCGCAGCGTGCGCATGCATTCGGCCTGTTTGGGATCGGTCTTGGGCGCACGCCACATGCGCGGGCTGGAAGAAAAAATCTGGAAGGTGTTCGCGCCGATCTCGTGTGCTCGCTCGACGGCGTTGGATGCTCCTCCCGCCGTGCCCAGATGAACCCCGATACGCTTCGCCATGCGATCAGTCTACAAGCAGCTTTGCGCTGCGCCTTGTGTGGCGTTCATCGGTGCGTTTCTCAATTCGGCGTCGGCTGCTCATCGATATGGTCAAACACCACAACCTGCTCCGGCCGCTTCTCCTTGACCAGCTTCAGGCCCAGTTCCTTGCTTACCGCGTCATAAAATGGCAGCGCTCCATTTGGATCGGACGAAGTTTCGCTTTGCGAGCCCGACGGATTCTGCCCCTGGAAGCTCGGCATATTGTCTCCCGAGCTCCAGCTCAGCGTAAAATCCCAGCCGCCGTTGAGTCCGGTCTTGTCGACGACCGGGTTACGGATATACCAGGCGGCGAAGGTGGGAAAAAGCTGCGCGGCCTGCGCCATGGTCACATTCCGGCAGGTAACGAGCATGTTCAGGATGGGATGGGCCAGGCTCGGATCCTTTCCGTCCGGCCCCGGACCCTCGTTGCAGCCAGTTCGCTCTGATGGGTCCGCCCTGGTCATCTTCGGATTCGCGGCCACCAGCGTGTACGAGTCCGCGGGCATGTCCTCGATGTGCGTCTTGATCTCAAAGCGATCGATCAACAGCGACTTCAGCATCTCCCGCAGGTCCTCAACTGGCACAGGCGGCCGTCCTGGTGCAGCGCCCGCTTCGACCACGTTCTCGGTCACCACCTTGGCTTCTATGTCCACCTTGTCCGAGTCGATCCACTTCGGCGCGCCCACGAGGTCGTCGTTAAAGTTCAGATCCCACGCAAAATAGATCGCATACTTCAGCGGCCAGGCGCGGACGTTGACCTCGTCACCACCGACTCGGCCGCCGGGTTTCTCGTCGGGCGCGCTGGGCTTGATGGACGCAACCTCGAACTGCGCTGGCGGCAGCGGTGGCATGATCTTGGCCAGATCGGGCGCATTCGGCGTGGGCGTTTCGTTGACGCTGTCGATAAGAAACCCAGGCTCCATCGCGGTGCCGAGCGTAAGCTTCAGGCCCAGTTGTTTCTGCAGCGCGTCGAAAAGGGAGACGCCGTCTGCACCGGCATGAGAGAGAGCGTCAGCAGGTAACTCGGCACAGGCCCGCTTCCACTGTGAGCGGCCAGATTGAACCGGTCTTTCAGCAACGACTGGAGCATCAGCTTCGCCGCCGCCTCAGTTGGTTCCGGCGGAACCTTCGCGATCACGTCCCATCGATCCCACTCCAGCCAACTCGGGCCTCCATGCACGTAGCTCGTATCCTTCAGCCCGTAGGCCGTGGTGATCAGGTCCGCCACGGTTGCCTGCCGCACGACGTAGCGGCCCCCCTTGAGAAACGCCCCGTCGAAAAAGGGAAACCGGCGCGGCGGGCTCGCGTGAATGTCCGCAATCTCAAACTTGACCGGCGTCCTGGTCTCCGATGCAGGCGAAGTTTCCGCGGCTGCTGGGTGCGGCGCCGTAGCTGAAGGAGTGGATTGCGAGAAAACCACGCCGGCCAAAGCCGCAAACAGAACCGTCGCCGCGATCGCTCGCATCCTCAAGGCAACCTCCAGTCGATTTGCCAGAATTGTATTCGAAGGGCGGAGGGGGCGCGTTGCGTTCGGCCTGTTTGCGATCGATCTTGGGGGCGCGCCACATGCACGGACTGGAAGAAAAAATCGGGAATGCGTTCGCGCCAATCTCGTGTGCGCGTTCCACGGCATTCGATGCGCCACCCGCCGTGCCCAGGCGCACTCCGACGCGCTTCGCCATGGGATCAGTCCACTAATGATTCATCGCTTGTTTGTGCTCCCTTACGCGGCGTCGAGGTAGAGACGCTTGCCAAGCGCGCGAAGAGCCTCGTCGATGCGGTCGATTTTGGTGGCATGACGAAGGTTTGTGAGGCGGTTGATCTCCTGCTTCGTTGTGCCGAGGCGCCGCGCCAGATCGATGGGCCGCACCTTTTGCCGAAGCATTTCGTTTAACAGAAGAACCTTCGCCGCCACGCTCGGCGACAATTCCACAACCGCCTGTCCGCGCTTGGGCTTCGATGGCATCGGAACCGGACGCATGTCTTCGAAATAGAACCCCATCGAGAGCTCGAGGGCTTCCTTGGCCATTGCGAGAGCTTCGGCACGATCAATGCCCTGCGTAATCGCAGGGGGAACATCGGGAAAGGTGGCCAAGATGAACTTGCCATCCTTGCGAAGATTTACCGGGTAGCCACGCATGGTTTTACTCCTTGCCTTTGAGGCCGAGCTGTTTCTTAATGGTTTCGACCAAACCTTTGCCGAGATCTTTGTGGTGCATCGGGAGGATCGAGATTCGGCCCTGATAGCGGAGCCTTAGGTGCGAACCTTCCTGGCTTCCGAAGGTCACGCCCTGTTTTGCCAGCCATCGCTTGAATTCTGAACTCTTCATCGTGCGACTTTCAGGCTACTTGCGATCGTACACATTTTTGTTTACCGGTGCAAGTATACTTGAGAGACGCGGTCTCCCACCCTAGCGACAAACAACGTCGTTAGGACGGGGTACCTGGCCAGGAAGGTCGCGCTTATCGTTTTGGTTTGTCCGTGGATGCCGTTCGTCATTGGGAGCCCGGCCGCCGCCAGCCGGAAGCTGCCGCTCGGGCGCTTCTTATCCTCATCGCCGCCGACCCGAAATTTGTGATGCGCACACTGGCGAAAAGTGCGTGATTCCGCGACCAGATGAACTCGTTCTTTGGGGTTTCCGGTTCCCGGGTCTCAAGAACGAGACCCGGGCCACCCCATTCCATAGTGGATTTGCTTTTCTGAGACCCGGGCCACCCGCCAGTCATTTACCATGCGACAGACACGTGCTCTTCGCTGCAACGGAGACTCCCCGATGCATCTGCTGCGAACCTTTCGCCTCCCCTCCACTGCCGCCGCCTGGTTTCCGTTCATTCTCTGCGCCACATTGGCTTGCGCGCTGGAGCCTGCGCCAATTCCGTACGACCACAATCCAGCCGCCGGAAAGTTCTACGACATCAACGGCTTCAAGATGTACACCGAAGTCTATGGCAGCGGTCCGCCTTTGCTTATGATTCACGGCAATAACGGCAACATGAGTGCCTTCGAGAAGAACGTTCCTTACTTCGCCACACACTACAAAGTCATCCTCGCCGACAGCCGTTCGCAGGGCAGATCGCTTGACCCCGGCCATCCCCTGACCTTCGAGATGATGGCAGACGACTACGCCGCCTTGCTCGACGCCATGCACATCCCCTCCGCCTACGTCATCGGTTGGAGCGACGGCGGGATCAACGCACTCCTGCTGGCCATTCGCCATCCTGAAAAAGTGAAGCGCCTCGCCTCCACCGGCGCCAACCTCTGGCCCACCGCCGATGCCTTCCGGCCGGGATTTTGGGACAACGAAAAAAAGGAATACGACTCCGGCCTTCAAAAGATCTACCTCACCGCCCGGAAAAAAAACGACCGCAAGCTTTTCCTCCTCGACTGGCAGGAGCCACACATCACGCTTGCCCAACTCCGCACCATCCAAGCCCCGTCGCTCATCATCTGTGGCGACCACGACCTCATCTCCATTCACCACACGGTCCTCATCTACCAGAACATTCCCCACGCAAATCTTTGGGTCGTCCCTGACTCTGGGCACGGCACCCTGCGCGAACACACCGACGACTTCGACCAACTGGTCGACAAGTTCTTCACCCAACCCTACAAAGACTTCCATAGGCCCAACATGACGCCATAGATCCGAGCGCCCGTCCAACGCGCGCTGATGGTTAAGCCGCAATGACGCGCTCGATTCCCGGCATCGACCTCCGGTCTTGTTGTCGGCACTATATTCGCCATATATTCGCTCTTCGAGTACAATCGAGCTATGGACTTTCAGCTCGTCTCCAGCTACAAGCCGAGGGGCGATCAGCCGCGCGCGATCGACCAGATTATGGATGGGCTCTCAGCTGGCGAGAAGCACCAGGTGCTGCTCGGCGTGACCGGATCGGGCAAGACCTTCACCATGGCGAAGGTGATCGAGCAGTCCAATCGGCCGGCGCTGATTCTTGCGCACAACAAGACGCTCGCCGCGCAGCTCTATCACGAGTTCAAGCAGTTCTTCCCCGGCAACGCAGTTGAATACTTCGTGAGCTACTACGACTACTACCAGCCCGAGGCCTACATTCCGGCGGGCGATCTCTACATCGAAAAAGAAGCCACCATCAATGAAGAGCTGGACAAGCTTCGTTTGTCCGCGACCCGAAGCCTGTTTGAGCGGCGGGACTCGATCATCGTGAGCTCGGTGAGCTGCATCTATGGCCTGGGCTCGCCCGAGGCGTATTACGGCATGCTGCTGTTGCTCGAAAAGGGCCAGCAGATCAGCCGGAAAGATATTACGCGGCGGCTGGTGGAGATTCTCTATGAGCGGAACGACACCGATTTTCGGCGCGGAACTTTTCGCGTGCGCGGCGACGTGATCGAGGTCTTCCCCACATACGACGAGAACGCCTACCGCATCGAGCTGTTCGGCGACGAGATTGAATCGCTCTCGCAGATCGATCCGCTCTTCGGCGCGGTGAAACAGAAGTACTCGCGGCTGCCGATTTATCCCAAGAGCCACTACGTCGTGCAGCCGGAGCGCAAGGCGGAAGCGATGGAGTCGATTCTCACCGAGCTGAACTCGTGGGTTGCCGATCTGGAGTCGCAAGGCCGCATGGTGGAGGCGCAGCGCGTTCACCAGCGGACGCGCTTCGACCTGGAAATGATCAAGTCGATGGGCTACTGCCACGGGATCGAGAACTACTCGCGGCACTTCAGCGGCCGCCTGCCGGGCGAAGCGCCACCCACGCTGCTCGATTATTTTCCACGTGACTTTCTGCTCTTCATCGACGAAAGCCATGCGACGATCCCGCAGGTGCACGGCATGTGGCACGGCGATCGCAGCCGCAAGCAGACGCTGGTGGATTACGGCTTCCGGCTGCCCTCGGCGATGGACAATCGTCCGCTGAAGTTCGATGAGTTTGAAAACCGCGTGCACCAAACGGTATACGTTTCAGCCACGCCGGGACCTTATGAGCTCACGCGAGCCAGCGGTGTTGTGGTGGAGCAGGTGATTCGGCCGACGGGATTGATCGATCCCGAGGTCGAGATTCGCCCGGTGAAGGGGCAGATCGACGATCTGCTGGGCGAGATCCGCGACCGGGCGAAAAGGAACGAACGTGTGCTGGTGACGACGCTGACCAAGCGCATGTCTGAAGATTTGGCGGGCTACTACACCGAGGTGGGCGTGCGCTGCCGCTACATGCACTCGGAGATCGAGACGCTGGAGCGCGTAAAGCTGCTGGCCGGCCTGCGCAAGGGCGAGTATGACGTGCTCGTCGGTATCAACCTGCTGCGCGAAGGGCTGGATTTGCCGGAGGTTTCGCTGGTTGCGATTCTTGACGCCGACAAGGAGGGGTTTCTGCGCTCCTCTGGATCGCTGATCCAGACGATGGGCCGAGCGGCGCGCCACCTGGAGGGCCGGGCGATTCTTTACGCCGACAAAATGACCGACTCCATGAAGCGCGCGATCGGTGAAACCTCACGCCGCCGCGACATTCAACGTGCGTACAACGAGGAGCACGGCGTCACGCCGCAATCGATCATCAGCAAGGTGGACATGGGCCTCGCACAGATCCTGAGGGCCGAATACGGCGAGACGGTGGAAGAAGAAGCGACCGAGATTCCCGATTTTGCCTCGCAGGCCGAGTTGGATGCCTACATCGTGAAGCTGGAAGCCGAGATGCGCGATGCGGCCAAGCGCTTCGAGTTTGAAAAAGCCGCACGCCTGCGCGACAGCATCAAGGAACTGCGCGCGAAGGAATTCCTGATCAGCTAAGGGATCGCTACGCGCCAGCTGCTCAGAGACGGGAAGACCAGCTTTGCAAATTCCCAGGCAGCTCCTGCTGCCGCACCTCGTCCCATTCAAAGTGATTCAGACCACGCCCGATCGCATACCATGACCTAGAATCCCATTAAGGTCAGCGTTGAGCGCAATCCTGACTGGGTGCGAGAATCAACTCAAGGACATCATGGCAGCCTTTGGCAGTTTCGCTCTTCTGATCGCTTTGGCTCTGGCCGCCTATAACTTATTGGCAGGCGGGGTCGCGCTGCGAGCGCTGGCCACGGGCACACCGATGAGCGTTTCTCCGGAGCGGCTGGCCGACACCGCGCGCCGTGCAGGAATCGCAGGCTTCTTCGCTGTTACCGCTGCCGCGTTCGCGCTGCTCTGGTCGGTCTTCAACAACGATTTCTCCATCACCTACATCCTGGTGCACTCGAATCGTGCGCTGCCTGCTCCCTATAAGTTTGCCGCGATGTGGAGCGGCCAGGAAGGCTCGCTGCTGCTGTGGGCGTGGCTGCTCGGAACCTATGGATTTGTCTTGCGGTTACTGCATAGATCGGATGTAAAGCTTTATGCCTACGCGGGCACGATTCTTGCCGGCATTCAGGTCTTCTTTCTGCTGGTGCTCAACTTCGCGGCGCCCCCGTTTGCGCTGCTGAAGGGCAATATTCCCGCGGATGGCAATGGACTGAATCCGCTGCTGCAGTATCCGGAGATGGTCATCCATCCCCCGATGCTCTATCTGGGCTACGTGGGCTTTTCGGTTCCCTTCGCGTTTGCGCTGGGCGCGCTGATGATGCGGTATCCCGGCGAAAAATGGATCCACATCACGCGGGTGTGGACGATGGTGACGTGGCTCTTTCTGACATGCGGAATCTTCCTCGGCATGCACTGGGCCTATGCGGTGCTCGGCTGGGGCGGCTACTGGGGCTGGGATCCGGTGGAGAACGCGAGCTTCATGCCGTGGCTCACCGGCACGGCGTTTCTGCACTCGGTGATGATGCAGGAGCGCAAAGGCATGATGAAGAGCTGGAACGTGTGGCTCATCTTTTCCACCTTTCTGCTCACCCTGCTGGGCACGCTGCTCACGCGCGCGGGCCTGGTGAGTTCCGTCCACGCGTTTGCGCAGTCGTCGATCGGGACCTGGTTCATCGTCTTCATGGGGATCGTGCTCACGGTTTGCCTGTTCACGTACATTTTGCAGCGCTCCCATCTCAAGACCGAGCACCATCTGGAATCGCTCGTCAGCCGCGAGTCCAGTTTTCTCTTCAACAATCTGGTTCTGCTGATGGCGTGCTTCGTGATTTTGTGGGGAACGCTTTTCCCCATCCTTTCGGAATATGTGGAGGGATCGAAGGTGACGGTCGGCGCGCCGTTTTATAACGCGGTGGCGATTCCCATCGGGCTGTTTCTTCTCTTCTTGACCGGTGTTGGCCCACTGCTGCCCTGGCGCGCGACTTCTCTCAAAGCCATCCGGCGCAACTTTGTGCAGCCGGTGATCGCGCTGTGGACAGCGGTGATTGTTTGCCTGGCTGCAGGAGTACGGCCCTGGAAGAACAGTTCGTTCGATTCGGGAAACTTTTATGCGCTGGTGGGATTCGCGACCGCTGCGGCGGTGATGACCGCGATCACAGCGGAGTTCCTGCGCGGCGCAGCAGTGATTTCGCGGCAGACCGGGCGAAATCTCTTCGTGTCGACCTGGCTGCTGACGCGCCGCAATACGCGCCGCTACGGCGGCTACCTGGTGCACATTGGGGTGGTTGTAGTGGTGATCGGGCTTTGCGGATCGGCGTTCAATCGCAGCATCGAAAGCGAAATGCCGCTGAATGCCAAGCTCGACATCGGCCCGTACACGCTGCAGCAGGTGGGCGCCACGCAGGATTCGAATCTCAACTACAACTCCGAGTACGCGGTGCTGAACGTTACAAAGAACGGCAAGTTTCTGTTTCAGCTCACGCCGGAGAAGCGCTTCTATCTCGCGAGCGGGCAGCCGCAGACCATGGTGGCGATTCATTCCGTTCCCAGTTGGGATTTGTACGTGGTGTATGAAGGCACGAATCCAGACTCCGGCCAGCCGATCATCAAGGCGTTTCTCAATCCTCTCGTCGGCTGGATCTGGGCCGGGCTCGTGGTGATCGTGGTGGGCACGCTGTTCGCGCTTGTGCCGAATCTTACTCCTGCGACTGCGACGCTACGCGTGCCCGTAACGCAGCCGCTCACGGCCGAGCCTGCGCTAAAGGGCGGCGACTGATGGCGCGCTCGGCCTTTTGGATGAGAGCGGCGGAAGCCGCCGTGTTGGCCGTTGCCATCTACTTCTCCGTCGGCGCAACGGACGCGGGTTCGCGCGCGGATTCTCTCGGCCACCGGATCATGTGTACGTGCGGCTGCTCGCAGCTGCTCGGTGAGTGCGATCACTATGGGTGCCCGTCGCGCGGAGAGGAACAATCGATGCTGGCGGCGAGCATCGGTGCTGGGCAGAGCGATCAGCAGATCTTCGACCAGTTCGTGACGAAATACGGAGCGACGGTGCTGGCCGCGCCGACGACGAAAGGCTTCGACCTGGTCGCGTGGATTGCGCCCTTCGCCGTGTTTGCGGCCGCGCTGATGGGGACGATTCTGTTGATCCGGCGCTGGGCGACACCGCGAGGCGGCGCAGAAGCGCTGGCTGCGACTCTGCCACCGGCGGCCCCGGCGGAGCAGGAGCGCCTGGATAGAATTCGCCGCGACACGGCCACGGAAGGAGGACGCTGAGCCATGACAGAGACGCAGGGAATGATCGCCGGTTTGCTGCTACTGTTTGCGCTTGTGCTGTATATCTTCTGGCCGGAGAATTCCTACGCGAGCCAGCGCGAGAAGACGCGGCTCGATTATCTGCTGGAGCGCAAAGAGCAGCTCTACGACAATTTGCGCGATTTGAACTTTGAGTATCGCGCGGGGAAATATCCCGAAGAAGATTTCAATGCGCAGCGCACGCTTCTGGAACACGAAACTGCGCAGCTGCTCGCCGAGATCGACAACCTGCAGCAGGCGTAGCGGACGAAACGTTGCGAATCGCGTTCCAGCGCCGACGGTTTTGATGCTTGATCGCATAAGATGTTCCACTCATTGAGGACTGAAGACGCGAAATGAAGTCGATCGCCAGGTCGTTTGTTCCTTTGCTTGCTTTTGGCACTCTTCTCGCTGGAGCCCTCGCGCACGCGGCATCCGTATCCGGAACAGTCACTGACAAAACGACCGGCAAGCCCGACGCCGGTGACACGGTTGTGCTGCTCGAGCCGATGAGCGGCATGAGCGAAGTTGCTCACGCGATGACCAACGCGCAGGGGCACTACTCGCTTGACCTGCCGGGCAACAGCCCTTACCTGGTGCGTGTAACGCATCAGGGAGCCGGCTACTTTATTCCCGCGCCGCCGGGGGGTGGCTCAGGCGACATCTCTGTTTACGACGTGGCTGCCAAGGTGAGCGGAGTGATGATTGACGAGCGAGTGGCCGGCGTGGAATCGGCGAATGGCCAGCTCCGCGTGGTCGAGCGCTATGACATTCACAACTCCAGCGCGCCGCCAACGACGCAGTGGAGCAAGAAGACGTTCGAGGTGGTTCTGCCCACCGATGCCGTGCTTGGCGATGTGTCCGCACAGCGCCCTGGAGCCGGCAATTTGCCCACCACCGTGAAACTCGACCCCGCCGGCCAGGCCGGCCATTACTCTTTCAACTTTCCGATTCAGCCGGATGAAGGCGGCAAGGGAACGCTTTTTCAAATTCAGTACGAACTGCCGTATGCGAGCTCGCGCTACACGTTCCACTCCGTTTTTACGCTGCCCGTCGCGAGCGTGTGGATCGTTCTGCCGAAGTCGATGACCTTCACCGGCGGGAGCGGAACGAACTTTATTCCCTCGCCGCAGGATCCGTCGGTGCAGACCTACCTGATGCGCGAGATCGCGACAGGAAAGACGATTGACTACACGGTCTCTGGTACCGGAGCGTTCCCGCGCGAGGATCAGGGTTCGCAAGGCGGACCCGCGCAAGGCGGCGACGGCGGCGCGGAGGCGGGCGGCCCAGGCACTCAACCGGGCGGCGGTCTTGGCGAGCCGATCAATACTCCCGATCCGCTGTCAAAGTACAAGTGGTGGATTCTTGGTGGTCTCTTTATCCTGCTCGCTGCTGTCGCGGCTTTCCTGTTGCGGCGGCCGTCGATGCTCGCCGTACCCGGCGCCGCAGCGCAGACCGCAGCCTCGGGATCGATTGCTGCGCCCGCTTATGTGCCACCGATCGCTGCGGCCGCGAAGAACGCCGCATTGTTGAATGCGCTCAAGGAAGAGCTGTTTTCGCTGGAGAGCGAAAAGATTGCGGGAACGCTTTCGGCTGAGGAATACGCCGAACAAAAGGCGGCGCTCGAAACCGTGCTGCGGCGCGCGCTCAAGAAGAGCTAAGTTTCAGGGCTCAGGCGTCAGGTTTCGGGGCCAGGTTTCGAGGCCAGGGTCAAAGCCGCATCGAGCTTGCTTCCCTCACCCGGCAATCCACCCTGGCTGCGCAAAAACCCACTGAACCCTGACACCTGAAGCCTGTACCCTGTTGCCATGAAGACACTTCTTCGCGTACTGCTGTCTCTGCCCCTGATCGTCTGGCTGGGATCTGAAATCTTCTTCCCTATCGTCGCGCAGATCACCTTCACCACTCTGGCATCGGATACGCACACCGCGGGCACGGTCGTCGGCCATCTGCTGCGGATTCTGCACGGCATGGGCCTGATCTCAGGAATCGTGATGCTCGCTGTGCTGGCGCTGGCTCCGGCGTGGGGAATTTACAAGCCGCGCGCGGTGCTTGCGCCCATGGTGCTGGTCATCTTCATGATCACGGGCACCATCTACTCGCAGTTCGTCATCATTCCTGCGATGGAGCGCGATCGCGTGGCGGCGGGCGGCGCCATCGATACGAACGATCCGGGAAATGCGCTCACCGCGAACTTCAACAAGCTGCACGATCGCAGCGTGAAGGTGGAAGGCGCGATTACTTTGCTCGGTCTCGGCGTGGTCACGTTGCTGGCGTGGGCGGAGACGACGCGGCTCTGAGGGAGAACGCGCGACCTGGAGCAGACGCAGATGACGCCGCTGGAGGCGCGGCCGCTGTCGAACGGCGGCGTGATTCTGCGCTATCAGCCAGCGAATCCGGCTAAGTAGATCGCCGCTGCGGCTCTTGTATCATCGGAAAGGCCCAGCTCTGCACAGACTCGTCAGCGGGGCCGCCGAAGGACCATCGATCGACTATGAAAACCGGCATCATTGGCCTGCCGCAGGTAGGCAAGAGTTCACTTTTTCGCATTTTGACTAAGGCCAAAGTTGATGAGTCCGGGCGCTCGAATCCGCGCGAGGCTCATATCGGAGTTGCGCGTGTGCCCGATGAGCGGCTGCAGAAGCTCTCGGCGCTCTACTCGCCAAAGAAGACGACGTTCGCATCGGTGGAGTATGTCGACGTGGCCGCGATCGGGCAGGAAGCGCTGAAGGAGACGGCGTTTCTCACCAATCTGCGCAACGTGGACGCGCTCATTCATGTGCTGCGCGCCTTTGAAAATGAGACGGTGCCGCATGAGAACGCAATCGATCCGCTGCGCGACGCGCGGAGCGTCGAATTCGACCTGATGGTGAGCGACCTGACGCAGGTGGAAAAGCGCATTGAGCGCGTCGAGAAGGACATGAAGAAGGGACGCACCAGCGAACTGGAGCGCGAGCATGCGCTGCTGCTACGTTCCAAGGATTCGCTGGAAAAAGAGATTCCACTGCGTGAGCTGGAGATGTCGCCGGAGGAGAAGAAGCTCATCCGCGGCTTCATGTTTCTTTCGCAGAAACCCATCCTGTATGTGCTGAACATCAATGAAAGCACAAATCTCGGCGCGGACCTGGAGTCGGCGGTGAGCCGCTTCAAGCTCGATGAACTCGCGCAGAAGCCGAATGCGGGCGCGACGGCGATCTGCGGCAAGGTAGAGGCCGAGCTGGCGGAGATGGATGACGCGGAAGCGAAGGATTTTCTCGACAGCTACGGACTGCACGAGAGCGGCCTGGTGCGGCTGATCCGCAAGAGCTACGAGCTGCTGGGACTGATCAGCTTCTTCACCGCGGGCGAAGATGAGTGCCGCGCGTGGACGATACCGCTGGGATCGAAGGCGCCGCAGGCGGCTGGCGCGATCCACTCCGATCTCGAACATCACTTCATTCGCGCGGAGACGATTCGCTGGGACAACCTGCTCGAAGCGGGGTCAGAAGCTGCGGCGCGCGCCAAGGGCACGCTGCGCCTTGAAGGCAAGGAATACGTGGTGCAGGATGGCGATGTGCTGCACATCAGGCATAGCGGGTAAGCGATGCTGACGACTTCCCTGCTGCTCGGTGCGATTGCGGCGCTGGCCGACGTGATCGGCGGCTTGGTGCTGGTTCGGGCGCACGGTGTCGAACGGTACCTGCGCTATTTTGTCGCGCTGGGCGCCGGGTTCCTGATGGCAACCGCGGTGCTCGAGATGGCTCCCGAAAGTCTGCGGCTGAGTCCCCGGCTCGGGCCGGCGCTGATGATGGCTGGCTACTGCGCGGTGCATCTGCTCGAGCACACGATCAATGCGCATTTTCACTTCGGCGAAGAGACGCACGCCGGCGAGTTCGTCTCCACGCACACAGGTTACTCGGTGCTCGGCGGGTTGAGCGTGCATGCGCTTTTTGATGGCGTGGCGATCGGCTCGGGCTTTGCCCTCTCGAACGGGCTCGGCTGGCTGATCTTTCTCGCCATACTTCTGCACAAGGTGCCGGAGGGTTTCACGATGGCCAGCGTGATGATGGCCAGCGGCCGGAGCCGCTCGACCGCCTTCTGGTCCGCCGTGGCGTTGGCGGGCGCCACGATCGCGGGCGTGCTTGTGATCGAGCTCGTGCCGCGCTGGGTGCCGTTTGGATTGCCGGTCTCGGCCGGCGTGGCCTTGTACGTCGCGGCGACGGACCTTGTGCCCGAGGTCAACCGAGAGCCCGGTATTCGCATGGCGTTGGTTTTCTTTGCCGGTGTGGCGGGGTTTTTGCTGCTTCGGTCGATACTGCCGCAAATCTGAAGTGGCCTGCCGCAAATCTGAAGTGGCCTGCCGCAAATCTGAAGTGGCCTGCCGCAAATCTGAAGTTGATACGCCGGGCGGCTGGCGGCGGACGGTATCCTAAATCTCGTGGCGCACAGCGTAGCAACCCCCACTGAGGCTCCTCACACCTTCCGGCTGCGCTTCAGCACTTCTTTCAGCGATCTGGTTTGCGCGCTGCTCTTCACTATCACCGGCTTTCTGGTGATGGGCTACCATCCTGGCCTTGAAGACGACGGGCTCTATCTCACCGCGATCAAAGCCGACCTGAATCCGGCGCTGTTTCCGCGCAACGCCGAGTTTTTTCGTGTGCAGCTAGAAGCGACGCAGTTCGACCGGTGGATGGCGGCGTTCATTCGGCTCACGCACATGCCGGTGGATTGGGCGGAACTTTTCTGGCAGCTGGCCGCGCTTTTTCTGATTTTGTTTGCCGCGAAGAAGATTGCCAATCTGCTCTTTGCCGAGGAACATGCGCGATGGTGCGGCGTGGCGCTGCTTTCCGGCCTGTTTACTTTGCCGGTTTCCGGAACAGCGCTCTACATGGTCGACCAGCATCTGCATCCGCGCAACCTCGCGACGGCAATGATCCTGCTGGCGGTGTGGAGGATGTTCAAGTGCAGGTACTGGCAGGTTGCGCTGCTGCTCCTGATTGCGTTCCTATTGCATCCGTTGATGGCGGCGATGGGAATCTCGTTTTGCGTTTTTCTGGGGCTTGCCCTGTGCAACTGGCCACGACGTGAATGGATCAGCAGGGGTTGCAACTCACTGGCTGCGGCGGCGCCGCTGGGCTGGGTCTTCGAGCCGGCCGACCCGAGCTGGCGCCGGGCGCTGAACACGCGCAGATATTTTTCCATTTACAAATGGACGTGGTACGAGTGGCTGGGTGCGCTGGCGCCGATTGTTTTCTTCTGGTTTTTGTGGCGATGGTCGCGGCGAAACGGGGACGATTTGCTGGCGCGCTTTTCGCTGGCGGTCTTCGCCTATGGAGTGTTTCATCAGGCGCTGGCGATGCTCCTGCTGGGCTCGCCCGCGCTGGTGCGGGCGGAGCCGTTTCAGCCGATGCGCTATCTGCATCTCTTTTATTTTCTGTTTGTTCTCACCTGTGGCTGCCTGCTGGGAAAGTACGCGCTGAAGCGAAGCGCTTGGCGGTGGGTGGTGTTTTTCTTTGCTGTCAACGCGGGAATGTTCGCCTGGCAGCGGGCCGAGTTTGCCGCGAGCCAGCACCTGGAGTTGCCCGGCCGATCGCCATCGAACGCGTGGCTGCAGGCTTTCAATTGGATCAAAGGTCAAACGCCGCAAGATGCTTATTTTGTGATGGATGCACATTATCTTGAAGCGCGCGGCGAGGATTATCACAGCTTCCGCGCGCTGGCGGAACGGAGCTCGCTGGCGGACGCGGTGAAAGATGCGGCGGTTGTGACCATGGTGCCGGAGCTGGGCCCGGCGTGGGCGGAACAGGTGGAAGCGCAGGAGAACTTTAACCGGTTCAAGATCAATGACTTCGAGCGACTCAAATCGCGGTATGGCGTGGGGTGGGCGCTGGTTCGGCTGCCGCTGCCGGAGGGCCTCGACTGCCGCTGGCACAACGATTCGCTCGCTGTCTGCGAAATTCCCTAGGCCGATTTTGGGCGCGAAATGTTCGCTGTTTGCTTCACAAAAAGGTGCGAAATGTTCGCTGGGCATTGCACAAACTGACCCGAATGTTCGCATAGAATTTCGCACTTTTTTGAGGCAATGCAAGGGAAATTGCGCGCATTAAGAGTGCCGAACGCGGCAAATTGCGCGCAATTGGGTGCGCAGTTTGTATCGAATTGCGCGAAAGAAGCGCTATTAAGGCCTAAAAGCGGTCTCAAACCCGCTTTTTAACGCAAATTTCGCGCATTTTGACGCACTTTTGCGTGCTTCTGCGCCCTGTCGGGGGCGAGAGATCAGGGAACGGGGGTCAGGTGCCGGGTGTCAGGGAACATGGAATGAACGTGAAAGGGACGGGGCCGTCCGGCGAGGTCAGGATGGTTGAGGTTCCGGGTTTCCCAGGCCACCCTCGGTCGGTGGCTGGGAGGAAATCCCCTGAGACCTGGGCCACTCGGCAAATCGCGGCGGTCGTCGTCACAATAGGCCTCGTATCGTAGCGTTATCCCCGGTCCCCAATTGCAAGGGACCGGGGGCACCCTCAGCCTTTCTGGGAACGGTCACCGAGACCGGGGCCGCCCGCCAATTTCGTTGACTTAACTCTTCATCCGTTGTACGTTGGGCGCGAGTGAAAGGAGTCCAACTATGATCGTTGATGGAATTGAAGTTCGCGAGATTCGTGACAAGGAAAACAACGGTTGTGTCGGGCCTATCCCAGGCCCCGTTGTGTACTTCAATAACAACCCTCTCTGCGCGTTTTGTTTTGGCGCTGAAATCTTGGAGGGCGAACACAGCCGCGCGTTGATTGGCTATTTCTGCTCAAGGCTTTTGGACGTTTAAGATTTTTGAAACGAAACGATATGGCGAAACTCAACAAAGACACGCCGGAATTCCATAGCGAGTGGACCAAATTGCTTGCTTCATTGGAAGCCTGGAAAACCGCGCCTAATGCTAAAGAGCGGATCGCAGCCGTTAAGGAATCGCTGGAAAAGCTAGGCTTGATTGTGCCCATTGATTTTCCGGATTCCGCTGCTTGATTGCAACCTTCAACCGCCTTTTTGGTGATTTGATCCGTGTGTTCACTGATTCAGTTTCCGGGCTTCGCTGGAATTGTTGTCGGCCTTTTGATGTTTCCTGCGTTGTGGAGGTTTATCTGGGCGAAGCTTGCTCCAGGGCCATTCGCAATGGACATTAGGGGCGAGAAAGGCACCTTTATCCCGCTGCTTTCGATGTACGCTGACATTGCAAAGTTTGTGATTGGACTTGCCTCTACTTCTATCGCGTTGTTGGTTGGCTCGGCTGCATTCCGTTCAACTGGCGCTGCCGGACCGTTACTCTCTTCCTTCGCTTCGCCATTGTTCCTGCTTGCATTGAGCATTATTTGGGGAGTTTGTTTCATGCCTGCTCTTGCGCTTGACTATGAAGCCTACCGGCACAATGAACAACCGTATACGCGCGTCAAATACTCCCGGAATCAGGCGTTTGGTTTTAGCTGCCTCGGTTGCTTTGCGCTTGGATACGCATGGTTGATTTTCATTGTCACGAAGCAGCATTAGGCGGGGTGCGCCGGTCCCTGTGAGTTCTCCACACCAAGCTGGGGTGCCCCCGGTCCCTGGCTTTTGGGGACCGGGGATGGAAGCGCCACGCCGCCCCAAGCTTTTTGATTGGAGTATTCTCCGAGTGTATGAAAGGCGAGCGCATCCGCTATCAGCAAACGGGGGAGTTTCACTTCCTCACCTTCAGCAGTTTCCGCCGTCAGCCTTACCTGTCGACGGTCGCGGCGATGGAGCTTTTTGAGGATGCGTTGGAGCGGGTTCGGCTGCGTTATCTCTTTGCCGTCGCTGGTTACGTGGTCATGCCGGAGCACGTGCATCTGTTGGTGAATGAGCCACGGCGCGGGCTTTTATCCAGGACCGTTCAGGCCCTCAAGCTGTCGGTTTCGATGCGCAGCCGCGAAAGACCCTTTTGGCAGGCGCATTCTTACGATTTCAACGTTTCATCGCGCCAGAAGTTCGTGGAGAAGCTGCGCTATATTCATCGCAATCCGGTCAAGCGCGGCCTCGTTACCAAACCCGAGGAGTGGCTTTGGTCAAGCTATCGCCACTATCAAACGGGCATGCGCGGTACCGTAGAAATCGAATCGGAATGGACGGCCTGCAACAGGGGCTGGCAACTGCCTGAGTGGATGCGCGAGTCCCCTTCCCCGGTCCCCAAGGGCGAGGGACCGGGGGCACCCTCAACTTGATCATGCGCGGTGTGAGACCAATGCCACCCGACAAGGCAGACCGGATTCGAGTTTGGCTCCGCACGGGGTTTGCAGGCAGCGGCCCCATCCGTGAGAATGGTAAAGCCCTTTCCTGGGCCCGGATACTTTTCGAACCTGTAGATGCTGAATCTTACCCAGCGACTTGTGATTGGTTGTGTGCTCCTCGGCTGCCTGAACCTCGGGCTGGTCGCAGTGACGCACAAGGAGCTGGCAGCTTCGGGGCATCTCCGCTTCGCCGTCACGGTCGGGCTGGCGTCGGTGCTGGTGATCATCGCGACAATTTATTTTGTGCTGCGGCCGCTCAACATGCTGGCCCGCGACGCGCATCGCATTGCGCAGGGCGACCTGGAACATCGCGTGGAGTGGCACAGCCGCGACAGTTTCGGCTTGATTGCGGGCGAGCTGAGCCGCATCGCGATCCGGCTGCGGGAGCTGCGCGACAGCGAGGCGGGCCGCAGGCAGATGGAGTTCCAGCTCTCGGACGCAGTGCTGCAATCGATCTTCGAGCCCATCATCGTGACCGACGGCAAGGGCCACGTGCTGAAGTTGAACCAGGCGGCAAGCGAACTGCTGGGCGATGCGGCGGGCGACCGCATGGCGCTGGTGAATACGCCCGGCGGCGACAAGATTCTGAGCGCGATCAAAGACGTAATCTCGATGCAGAAGGCGGTTGCCGCGGAGGGCGAGGCCTCCATGCTGCCGATGCGGATCGGCAAGCAGGAGCGCAGCTACCGGCTGCGCACCACGCCGATGCGCGACTCGGAGGGACGGCTGCTGGGCGCGGTGACGACGCTCGAAGACGTGACCAGCCTGCAGGATATCGACCGGTTCAAGACGCAGTTCATCTCCGTGGCGAGCCGCAAGCTGCGCGACCCGCTGCTGCAGCTGCGGCGGGGACTGTATGCGCTGGCGCAAGGCTTCAGCGGCGAGATGACGAAGCTGCAGACCGAGCTGGTGGCTTCGGCGAGCAACGAAGCCGAACAGCTGGATGAACTGATGGGCGACCTGATTGAAGTGGCGGAGCTCGATACGGGAAAACGCGAGCTGAAGCTGGAGCGCATTCGTCCGCTGCAGGTGCTGAATGAGGCGCGCGACCGGGCGTGCGATGAGGCGGCCAAGAAGCACATTCGGATTGAGGTGACCGCTTATGCCGATCTGGCCACGGTGCAGGCCGACCGGCGCGCCATCCGCACGATCCTGGACAATCTACTGTCGAACGCGCTGCGCTATACGCCGGAAGATGGAGAGATTCTGCTGGCAGCCGAAGAGATCAAGCAGTTTGTGCAGTTCACCGTGCGCGATACGGGGCGCGGCATCGAAGCTGAACGGCTGAGGTCGATCTTCGACCGCTTGAATACATTCTCCGATAAGGGAACGGGCCTGGGGCTGGCGCTGGTGCGGCGGCTCGTAGAACTGCTGGGCGGGCAGATCGCCGTGGAGAGCCGGCTGGGAAATGGAACGACCTTTCGCTTCACGCTCCCGGTGGCGGTGGCTGCCGATGAGCGGCATCCAGTTGAGGTGGGCTAGCCGATGGCGGAGCTGAAGCTCGAAGAACCGGCATTGGAGCCCGCCAAGCTGCGCATCTACGTGGGCGCAGCGCCAGGAGTCGGCAAGACCTACCACATGCTGGAGGACGCATTCCTGCTGCGTCACCAGCAGAATGACGATATCGTCATCGGGCTCGTCGAGACGCATGGCCGAGCGGACACCGAGGAGCGCATCCGCGACCTCGAGATCATTCCACTGCGCGAAATTCCCTACCGCGGCGTAACGCTGAAGGAGATGGACGTCGATGCGATCATCGCGCGGCATCCGCACACGGTGCTGGTGGATGAGCTGGCGCACAGCAACGTGCCGGGCAGCAAGAACCGCAAGCGCTATGAAGACGTGCTGGAGCTGCTGGATGCGGGAATCAACGTCTGGACCGCCGTCAACATTCAGCATCTGGAAACGCTGAACGATGCCGTCAACCGATCGGCCAACACGACGATCCGCGAGACGGTTCCCGACAGTTTTTTCAAGCGCGCCGATGAGGTGATGAACATCGACCTCACGGTGGATGAGCTGCGGAACCGGCTGCGCCAGGGCAAGATCTATGCGCCGGAGAAAGTGGAGCAGTCGCTCGCGAACTTCTTCCGCAAGGGCAACCTGAACATGCTGCGCGAGCTGGCGCTGCGCACAACCGCCGAGCAGGTGAGCAGCCGCGCGGCGGAGTACCGGCGCACGCAGGGGCTGGAGCAGGCACCGATTCCGGAAAAGGTGATGGTGTGCCTCAGCACGCGGCCGGGAACGGAGAGGCTGCTGCGCGTGGGCGCGCGCATTGCCGGCCGCCTGGCGACAAACTGGTACGCGGTGTACGTGACGAGGCCGGACGACAAGGGCCACGGCGATCCGGAGGCGTTCCACCGGCTTGAGGAATACATGCGCATGGCGCGCGACCTGGGAGCGCAGGTGGTTTCGCTTACGGGCCGTAATGTGTCCGATGCGCTGATCCGGTTTGCGCAGCAGGAGAATATTTCGCACGTGGTGTTCGGCCAGCCGGTGCGTTCGCGCTGGGATATCCTGCTGCGCGGATCGGTGCTGAATCGCTTTCTGGCTGAGGTGCGCGACGTGACGGTGCAGGTGGTTCCGATGCAAAAGCCAGTGCGGCGCGGGTAGGGCTATTCGCAGAAGACGCGGACTTTGGCGCCCTCTCCATCATTTGCATTGACGTCCACGGTCAGATCTTCGAGGTGGTCGATCAACTCCTCGAGATTTTCCGGCTTGATCTGCGAGAGCGTGAGTGGAACGCCGTGGCGGCTCAGCGCCTCGTCGAACTGATCGTGCGCCTGCTGCGGGATGAGGCTGGCAAGGCGCACGCCGGCGCGCAGCAGTTGCATGGGCACGCGGACGTTGACGGTGGTGGGGCCTTTCATTCCCGTCATGGATTCATTGGCTTCAACCAGGACGCGAAGGTACCTGGCGCGGGTTTTTACAGCGGAGTCAGAGCCGGGGATGCGGCCGGTGAATTCGGCGGTGGAAGTTGCATTGGCGGGCTCGAGGGCAGCGAGCAGGCGATCGGCCTCTTCGGCGGTGATCTTGCCGGAGGCAAGCATTTCCAGGATCTGGCGGCGGTTCTCGTTCATAGTGTTCCTCCTGAATGAAGTGGGTTAGAGGATGTGGACGCGGACATGCGTGCCGTCGGCGGTGACGCGCACGTGCGTGCCGGGCAAGCTGCAGATGAGGTCCCAGAGCACGCGGAAGGTGCGCCAGGGATTGATTTTGCCGGCGATGGAGAGGCCGAAGAGCACGATGAAGATGAGCGGCGAAAGTAGAATCGCGGGAATCCAGAGCAAGAAGAGCGGAATCCACAGCGGAATCGGGCGAAAGTGGGGCGTCTCAATGTGGACGATGGCGAGGTTGGGAATCATTTCAGAGCCTCCAGTTCGCGGATGGCCTCGGCCGCGGTGATGTCGCCGGAGCGGAGCCGCTCAAGCACTTCGGTGCGCGATGGCGAGGGGTTGTCTTCAACAAATTCGAGCTGGCCGGCGATGCGGTTAAGGCGCGATTTGATGGTGGGATAGCTGACGCCGAAGGTCTGCTCCATCTCCTTGATGGAACCGTGGGAGCGGAGAAACGCAACGACGAAGACCTGGTCGTCGAGGCTGAGCTGGGCGAGCGGGGGGAGGGTGAACTGGCCCTCGACGGCGATCTGCTTTTCCTGAATTCGGACCCGTTCAACTACGAGGGAAGCCCCTTGCGCGATGCGGAGCAGGTCCTGCCAGTCGGATGCGGTTTTGGGGGCGGTTTTGGGATCGGCAGACACGGGGAATGAATTTCTTCAACTTCAAGGAAGAAGATAGTAAAGAATCTTATATATGTCAAGATTATTTGTAATTATTATGGATTTTTCCGGAAGATGACTTAACTTTATTGAGATCACGAATGAAGAAGCGGGTATTTCGGAAGTCCGTTCAGTTCACAATTACCGGAACCTGGACTGCCGTGGAGAAGGCGCTTGAGCCAGTGCCGCTGGTGGCGGTCACCGTGAAGGAGTAGCTGCCGGGACTGGTGCCGATGCCAGAGGTTCCGCTACCGCCGCTGGCTCCTCCGCTGGTGATTGCCGCCCCGCCGCTGCCGCAGCCTGCCGAAGCGAAGAGCATGATGACGGCGAGAGACGCGAGACCCAGTCTGAGCCGCGCGCGGCGAAGTGGAAGAAAGAGCGCACAGAGGAATGCAAGCGAAAGGCAGCGCGCTTTCCATGAGGAGATCGAGGCGTCCAGTTGTGGAGCGGTGGTGGTGATCGTGAGAGGAGTGACCGCGGCCGCATTGGCAGAAAGAGTGACCTGTGTGCTCGAGCCAGAGCCCGGTGTGGGGCCGAATGCGCAGGCCGCCCCGGTTGCGGCTGCAGGCGCCGCGCAAGAGAGCGTGACCGTGCCGGTAAAGCCGAAGTTGGACGTGAGGGTGATGTTGGTGTTGCCTGTCTGGCCGGGCGAGGAGACGCCGATGCTGCCCGAGGTTGCGGTGAACGGGCCGAGAACGTCGACGGCTTGGCTCGCGCTGCTAGTGGCCGCAAGGTAATTTGCATCGCCGGAATAAGAAGCGCCGAGAGCGTGGCTTCCGTAGGACGACAGCGTGTACGGGATTGCCGCCTGAAGAACGTGAGTGTACGGGCTAGAGTAAGTGACTGTGCCCGCGATTGGAACTCCATTGTCGAAGAACGTGACCGTCCCTGTCGGCAATGCGCCTGAGGTGGATCCTATGAGGTCCGCGGACGCAGCCGTTTGCTGGCCGAGCGGGACTGAAAGGTTGGGCGTGCCCCAGCCGATGCCGTTAAAGGTTGGCTGTGCCGGCGTCACGCTGACTGAGACACTTGAGATTGAACTGCCAAGATAATTTGCATCGCCAGAGTAAGTGGCGGAAAGCGTATGTTGCCCAACGGAAAGAAAAGTGTAAGTTGACGTAGCATCGGCACTCGCCCAGATATTCGTATTGTTTGCGACGAGATACGCGCTGTTTTCGAAGTCAAGCGGCGCCGTATCGGGTTGGCCGTCGACGTAGATCTGAAACGATCCAGTAGGTGCGACGCCTGTGCTGTTGGTGAGTGCGGCGGCCGCGACCTCTTCCTGGTTTCCATACTGGACCGGAGTTCCGAGAGCGGCGACGGTGGTGGTTGTGGGAGCTTTGGCGATCGTGAAGTTGACGATTGCCGTGGAGGGCGCATAACTGGCATCGCCGGAGTAAATGGCGGTGACGGAGTAAGTGCCTGCGACGATGGATTGAATTTCTGCGTAGCCCAGAGAGTTAAGGTTCAGCATCGTTCCATCGAGGGGCGTTCCCGGAGCGTGAAGCGTCACGGTGCCGGTGGGACAACTGGAGGTACGACCGAGGCAGTGACTGGAGACGCCGGTCGACAAAATAGCGGTGCTGGAGTCGCCGACGTCGACGCGAAAGATGAAAAAGCCATTGCCGTAGGTTCCACCTGCGGCGGCGTAGCTGGTGATGTTGCCGGAGACATTGAGTGAAACGAGATGCGGCAGAACGACGCTGTTTTCGGGCGTGATGTTGACGGGAACGGAGTTGGAGTAGCTGCCCCCGTAGTTGGGGTCGCCTTGGTAATGCGCTTCAACGCTGTACGAGCCGCCGGGAAGCAGCGCGGTGTTGCCCGAGTAAGCGCCGCTCGAGAGCGTGAAGTTTGCGATGCCTGCGCCGGGTTGCGCGGGACTGATGATGAGGGATGCGTCGCCGGTGGCGGCGGAGGGATTGACCGAGATGCTGACCGGGACGGACGCGCCGTGAACCGCCGTGATGGCTGCGCCGCCGTTGAGAGAGAGCGTTGTGGCGGACGGCGTGAAGGAGATGGTGTTCCAGCCGTTGGCGAGCTTGGCAGCGTCAACACTTCCGATTCCTGTGGCGAGGTCGTAACCGGCGGCCGTGTTGTAGCCGGAGGTGATGCCGATCTTGTCTCCAGTGGTATTGGTGGTGCAGTTGGGGCTGCCGGTTACGCAAGGTACGGCGATGGTGGTGCCGGCAGGAACGTCGTGAAATGCGCCGGTCTGGTGCGCGGCGAGCTTGTAAAGAACGATAGCGGGATCGCCCTGCGCAGCGCCGGTTTCTTGATCGACGAGCGCCATAATGCCGGCCATTGCCGGGGTGGGCAGAGAGGTGCCGCCGACGCGCGTCAAAGAGCCTAAACCGCAGGGCGTGGCTGCGCCGGTCTGGCAGACGACGTAAGAGCTGCCGAGGTAGACACCGTCGCTGGCGAAGAGCGAGATATCAGGCAGATCGCGCGCGTTGTCAGAGAGCGTGCCGGTCTGCCACTCCGGCTTCATCCAGGAGGTGCTGGAACCGCCGCCGCCCGCCGCACTGATGTCGAGGAAATCGAAGGTGGAGTTATTGCAGTTGGCCTCGGCGTTAGTGGTTCCCGGCGGGAGATATTGCAAGAGCGGGTTGACGCAGGAATCGTTCCAGGAAGTTTCCGGAATGTAGCCGATTGCGGATTCGTTGGTGACGGGAGCGTTGGACGCGGCCCAGTAATTGGACCAGGTGTTGTACTCGTTGAAATCCGTGCCGCCGACGGCGACGTTGAACGGAGTGGAAGCGAGCCCGTTGACATTAAGGCCCTGGGACGCCGTGCCCCCTGGAGAGTCGCAGCCTGCTGCGCCTGAGTCGCCCGATGCAACAAAGACGCTGATGCCCTGCGCGGCGGCCTGCTCCCAAAGAGAGCCGTAAAGCTGCACGCCGCTGACGCCGAGCGATGTTTCGCACTCGCCGAAGCTCACGGTCATGATGGGCGCGATGTTGTTGTCGACGATATAGAGAGCCGACAGGTCGACACCGTCGGTGGTCTCGGTGGATGCGGAGACAACGAGGTTGATGGTGGCACCGGGCGCAGCGGCGCCGGACCACTCGGCATCGGCATCGGCTTCGAGCTCATCAGCGGTGTAGCCGGGGTCAGATCCGTCGTAGGTGATAACAAGCTTCGGTTGCGGCGCATGGGTTCCGTCGAGGCCGAAGAGATTCCAGAAGCTGGTTACATTTGCGGGCTTGATGTCGGAGCGGCCAACGATGGCGATGGTTTCACCGGTGCCATTGACGGCAGGCGTTGCATTCCAGAGCGGGAGCAGATCGTAGATGGTGGCGAAGTCAAACGGAGTGACAACATATTGGCTGTACCCGTCCTGCTGGAATGTGTAATCGGGAGAAAGCACGGGCGATGAAGCAACAGCGCTCGTAGAATTCCGCTTGGCCGGGAGATTCTGCGCGGCGCGAGGAAAGCTGTTGAGTGAATCGATGGCGGCGACCAGCGGCGCGAGCGCGGCGGGAACGCTTGGCTCCTGAGAGTTGGCCCAGTAGGATTGGCCGTTGACGGCGTAGCGATGGATGGTGGTTTGGAATGCCTGGCGAACCAGGCCGGCATTGCCGGAGAACTCGATGAATGTGCGGCTCGCGCTGACACGCGCGATGGTGAATCCGCTGGCGCGCAGCCAATCCGTGACGGCAGCGAGATCCGAATCGGAGGGACCGAAGAGCGCGCCGAATTGCTGCGGCGTAAGCCACTGCCGGAATTGCTGTGAGTTGCGATTTTGCTGCGCCTGCAGAAGCGAGCGCAGCGACGACTCCTGCTGCGGCGTGCGGCGCAGAACCAGAAGCATGCGGCTGAGGGCCAGAGTGTCGGGAGCCGCGCCCTGATCGTATTGCGCACGCGCCAGCGGATGCACGTTACCCCTGAGCGAGAAACGCACCGAATTGTCGACGGGAGCGGTGACGAGCGGTGACGGCTGTTGCGCCCAGACGCGGCCCAGTTGGGGATGAATGAAACCCAAAGCCAGTAAAACGCAACTGAGCCGAACGTAACGGCGCACCAAGGACCCCCCAAAAAATCAGTCGTGCCAGCGAAGGATTTTCTCGCCGGGGGGAGACGAGGGACAATCCCTGAACGAATCTCGAATACTGTGAAAAGTTTATGTGGGCATCGACCGAGGGTCAATAACGCTTCGGAGCATTCTGCCGCACGTCGGTTTAAACCAAAGCACCGTGAACGAAGCCGAGGCGCAGATTGCACGATTTCAAGGCAGTTTCGGAATTAACGTAGACTTTTTGAGAGCATTGAAAGTGGCATTTTCTTGATGAAAATGCAACTTTGCCGCGTGCTTTCGGTCTACACCGATTCCGAAACTGCTGTATCGACACGCGGCAGTTCTGATGACACGCGCGAAACTGACCTGTGGATTTTCGGGACATTACTTTTTCACTACTTCAACGCGCCGGTTCTGCGAGCGCCCGAGCTCGGTGTCATTGCTGCTCACCGGATGGGTCGCGCCAAATCCCTGGTTGGGTAGCTCATCCAGCATTGCGTCCGGGGACCAGTTGCCGCTATCGGAGTAGGAAGGCGGGGCCTGCACGACAAGCGCGCCCGTGCCCCATGAAAGCAAGTTGGACTCGGCAGGATTGGCCTGGGCGGGAAGCTTGCACGCGAGTAATACGATCGCGCAAAGGAACGCAATCCAAATGGAAGTCCTGGCTAATTTCATGAATCCTCGGGCGCCACCGAGTGTAAAGCGGTTCTCCAGTCGGTGAATGCCATTTCTAGGGCCGCAGAAGGTGGCTTTTTCTTGATAAAAAAGCCACTTGGCCGTTGAGGCTTCGCCTTACAGCAACTGGAGAACCACTGTAGTGCGCTGGATCGTTGCGGTCAAGGCGCATTTGCTCTGGAAGACGCTATTCCGCTTGTGGCAAAACGGTACGAAACTCGGTCCTCAGTCCTGATCACGAACACTTAAGTTGTTAGCCGCCGCTGCCGCCCGCCATTTGCTGGCGTCAACGCCCTTCACGAGCAACCACAAGATCAGGGCCAGTGCGCCGGGCAGCATTGCCAGGAGCAGAGTGCTCGGCGCATACGCGGGGGCGAGTGCAAGCAGGAAATTCCGGGCAATAAAGGCGAGTCCACCGAGCGCTAGAAGAACACCAAGAAACTTGGGAAGGTAGCCCGACTTAAAGATCAAGTAGCCGCGGATCATCCAGGCTGTGCCGTAAAACACGGTGAACATTACGCCGCCATAGGTAAACAATTTGAGCGACAAAAAAGCGAGAGCGTTGAGTTGCTCGGGCGCGAAGGTCTTCAAATAGTCAGCGCCTCCGAGGATGAGCAAGGGAGCAAGATAGAAGAGCTCAGCGTTGGCAAAGACCGCCGTGCCCACAAGCCCGAAGAACGCGGCGAGGAGGGCGATTTCTTTCTGGACGGGCCTCAGCAACACGTAGAAGATCAGCGACAGCGCAATATCACAGACGGACTCGACGAGGTAACCGGCAAAGCCCATTCGGAGCAGCGGCTCAAATGCTCGAATGTTTTGTGCCGTAGCGGCGGGATCGGAAAACACGATGAGCCTGGATGGAACGTAAACCTCACCGAAGCCGCCCGCCAGGAGCGAGAGCAGCAACAGGACTGCGGCGATCCTTGCGTATCTCTGCACAGAGAGCGCCCGAGGGTTTGCAGACGGGAGGTCTCTGCTGGCGGCAGCGGTCATAACGGAATACCTCCTCAAGGAAGGAATCGAGCGTGTATTCCGAGTGGAACATGGATTTCGATTGCCGAGAAATCAGGCAGGATCATCCCGTCAACAGTTGCCGCTTCGCGATTTGCTTTGCGTTTGCCGCTTCGATCCGTCCGTTGTGTCGATCGAAATTCATGCCGGATGGTTGGCGTGGGAGCAGATGCGGGGATTAATCGCCGAGCATGGTGAGGCGGCGGCGAGCCTTGGCGCGGAGCCAGTTGCGCGTCCAGATGGCGAGCAGGAAGGCGAAGACGAAGACAACGACGGTGACGAGCCAGGGAACCTGCGAGAACCAGAGCGCAGCGCGCGTGAGCCAGGTGAGCGAGCCGACGTGATAAGTGGCGGAGCCGATGCGGAAGGACTGGAAGCCGTCGCCACGCAGGACGGCGACGTTGCCGGAGATGGCTGCCGATTGTTGCTCTTGAAGAAAGTTGTTGAGGAAGGGCTCGAAGTCTGCGGCGTCGGCGATGCGGATGGCGACGAGGCTGCGGCTGCCGACTGAGTCGGAGGGTGACTCGATTCCTTCAATGACTGCGCCGGGAGGATTGCTGAGGGCGAGACTGCCGGAGTCGATGTTGCCGGAGTCTGGGCTGCCGGTTTCTGGGTGGGCGTCAAGGCCGAGCTTTTTGAGCCAGGGGATGTCGAAAATCGGACGATTCAGGACTCGTGCGAAGAGGTCCTGCGTGTTGTGGATTTGCAGACCGCCGTTTTGGAATGCGATGGGGAGCTGCGCGGCGAGCTTGTCGAAGGCAAGTTGATCGGATGCAGAGCCGATGACGAGGAAGTCGGTGTGCGCGCCGTCGCGCAGTGAGTCGGGGCCGGAGACGGTGACGCGGAGTGCGGGGAATCCTGTCTGGCGGCCGAAGTGGCCGATGAGCGTGAGAAAGGTTTCGATCTCCTGCGCGGTGGGCGCGGATGGAAGAACGACGGTGGTCTGGCTGAGATCGGCGAAGCGCGTGAACGGGAAGCCAGCGCTCGAGAAGAGCTGGAGATTAGGCAGCGCGGCCCAGTGCTGGTAGCCGCGGAGGTCGAGCCAGGAGCTGCCGAGGATTGCGCCTTGCATGACGGGCGGCACGGCGCCGTCGGAGGTTTGCCCCGGCTGGAAGGCGAATTCGAAAGAGAGATCGTTGGAAAAGGGGCGGAGATCGACGATGGGAACTGCGACGTCGGTGTGGAGTGTGCGTGCAGCGTCGGCACTGGGCGCTGAGACGCCGGACGCGAGTGGAATCGAGCCAATATATGCGCCGTTGACGCGCATCTGCAGGCTGGACGCGGGACCGAGAGAAATGGAGTTGTAACGGTAATCGAGATGGAGGGTGGCGTTGGGCCGGTCGGAAGCCCATTCAGTGCCGTAGTAGAGATCGGGCGGAAGGCGGAAGTTCATCTCGACTGGCGCGCTGCCGTCGCTCTGCAGTGCAGAAGGCGTTGCGTTGCTGGAGAGCGGGACGGTTTGGCCGGTGCGAGTCCAGCGCGGGGCATCGTCGGCGGAGCGCGGCGCGGGAAGCTTGAAGTTGTCGATGGAGGTTTGAGCGCCGGAGAGCATGCCGCTGGCAAGTGCGACGGCTTGCGCGGCGGTGATGACGGCGTCGGCATTGGGGCCGGTGAGGATGAGGACCTGGCCGTTGGGGTCGCCTGGATTGGCGCGAATGGCGACGATGGGCGCGCTGACTGCGCCGAGATTGAGCGCGGCGGGGATGGCGGAGGGGTCCTCGGCGATGAGAATCGCTTCGCCTGCAGGAATCGCGCCGATGGCGACGGGGAAACGGACGGGGCTGGATTCCGAGACGAGGCCGAAGTAGCTGGCGACGATGCCTGCGGCCTGGATCGCTTGGAACGAGGGCTGCGCGGGAAAGACGATGGCGATGTTGGCTGGCTGCGAGGACGACGTGTCGACGAGAGGATTGAGGAAAGGTGAAGGCAGCGACTTGAGATCGGGTGGAAGCGGAGCGGATGCGGTCGCGGACGCAGCGTTTAATGAGCCTGCGGCAGGTTTTGGCAAGGGCGCGGATGGGACTGCTGAGTTGGGTTGCGCGGATTGCGAGAAGGATTTTGGAATTGCGGCGCAGGAGAGCGCAGCGGCCAGCAGAAGAATCGAGGTGCGCGCGATGGAGAGTGGATTGGAGCCGGAAGATGAGCGTTCGGGTTTGCTGGAGACGTTGCCGGTGAAGATGCTGCCGAGCGCGGCGAAGACCCCGCGGATGGAGATGGAGAAGATGTGCGCGAGGCTGCGGAGGATGTTGTCGGTTTTAGGCGCTTCGCCCCAGCCGAGCCAGGAGTCGGCGCGCGAGTAGAGCGCGATGGTGAGCGCCTCCTGCTGCGCGATGGAGAGATCGTTGAACCGCACGCGAAGGATGACGCCATCGGAAGATACGACGGAGGCGGGCAGCTCGGTGGATGGAATCGCGTTGCGAAAGACGAGGCTGATGGTGGAATCGACGGCGATGCCGATGGGTTTCTCGAGAGTGAGTCCGACGCCGCCGTTCGAGATGTCAAAAGTTTCGCCGGAGAGGGTTTCGCCGGAGACGGTTTCGCCATCGGGCAACGTGATGGTGAGCGGTGAAGCGACCGGCACGCGCATCGCAGTGCGGCGCTGCTGCAGCTCGCGGGCGACGGCGATGCAGACGCCGAGGATGATGACGTTGAAGCCGCACCAGAGGACGTTGAAGAGGATTGCGCCGTGCTGGTCGCAATTCCAGTAGAGATAGCGCGGCACGGCGACGGCGAGACCGGTGAGATTCAGCAGGAGCAGCAGGAGAAAAGGCTGCGCGATGCGCGAGTCAAAGAATGTGCGCTGGATGACATCGCCCTTGGTGGTGACGGTGTATTTGCCGAAGCGCGGCGTGAGCAGCGCGATGAGCGTGGGAAAAAGAATGTAAGGCGAGAGGACGGTTTCGTAGATCTCGTTCCAGAACGAGTAGCGGTGCTCGCCCTGGATGCGCGAGTTGGTGAGGACCGCGAGGACAAGGTGCGGCAGGGCGTAGGCAAGGATGGCGAGCCAGAAGCCGGGCAGGATGCTGCGGTGCAACAGCAGAAAAGCGAGCGGCGCGGTGAGGAAGATGAGACGCGGGATCGCGTAGAGAAAATGGGCCATCGCGTTGAAGTAGCAGACGCGCTGCGCAAAGGTGAGGCCAGGAGCGAAGAGCGGATTTTCCGTGCGGAGAATCTGCACCATGCCGCGCGCCCAGCGAATGCGTTGGCGAACGTGCGCGGAGAGGCGGCTGGTGGCGAGTCCGGCGGCCTGCGGGATGTTGACGTAGGCGGAGTTCCAGCCTTGCATCTGCAGGCGCAGCGAAGTGTGCGCGTCTTCGGTGACGGTTTCGGTAGCGATGCCGCCGATTTCATCGAGCGCGGAACGGCGAAGGACCGCGCAGGAGCCGCAGAAGAAAGAGGAGTTCCAGAGATCGTTGCCGTCCTGCACGATGCCGTAAAAGAATTCGCCTTCGTTGGGAATGATGCGGAACTGGTGGAGATTGCGCTCGAAGGGATCGGGCGAATAGAAGTGGTGCGGCGTTTGCAGAACGGCGAGTTTGAGGTCGCGCAGGAACCAGCCGGCGGTCATCTGCAGAAAGCTGCGCGTGGGAACGTGATCGGCGTCGAAGATGACAACAAGCGGCGACGTGGCAGTTTTGAGCGCGTTGTTGATGTTACCGGCTTTCGCGTGCTCGTTGCCTTGGCGTGTGATGTAGCCGATACCGGCAGCATGGGCGAACTGCTTGAACTCTTCGCGCCGGCCGTCGTCGAGGATGTAGACGTGCAGCTTGTCGACCGGCCAGTCCATATTGACGGCGCCGAGCGCGGTGAAGCGGACGATATCGAGCGGCTCGTCAACGGTGGTGATGAGCACGTCGATGTCGGGCCAATCGTCGGGATTGTCAGGCAGCGCGACGGGAGCGCGGCGTAGCGGCCAGATGGTTTGAAAGTAGCCGAGAACGAGAACGCCGAAGGCGTAGAACTCGGCGAGCAGCAGGCAGAGAATGAGTGCGATATTAAGCGCGGAGTGAGGATGCGCAGGATCGTGGAAAGAGCGGTCGACCTGTAAAACACGCCAGACGCCGTAGCGGAAGGTGCTGAAGAGCGAGAGCATCATCAGCGTGAGCGTGACGAGATAGGACTCGGAGACCGACGCAGCGATCAACGCGAGCAGGATGCCGAAGAAGCCGAGAACGGCCTGCTGCGGCCAGGTGAGCGGAAGCAGCGCGAGAAAAATAAAGACACATGCGGCGACGGCAAGGAAGAGAAAGCGGAAGATCCTGGTGAAGATGTTCTCGCCTGCCCCGATGTCCTGCCAGAGGCCGGTTACGGTCATCTCTCGCTCCAGCGCACGCCGCGGAATGCGGCGACCGCGGGAGCGGAAAGGCTCTTGACCCACGCCGCGAGGCTGGAGTAGTCGTCGGCGACGGCGGAGTTGGGAGCGTAGTCCATCACCGTCATGCCTTCAGCGAGCGCTTCGCTAACGGTGGGCGCCTGGCGCAGCGCAAACGGGAGCAGGCGATCGCCGAGCTGCTCGCGGAGGATTTCGCGGATGTCGAGGTGCAGCGGCTGCGCGGGATCGAACTGGTTGAGGATGTAGTGCGGGAAGCCGGGATTGGCGGGGTTGCCGTTGTTGTGCTGAAAGAACGCATCGATCGATGCGACGCTGACAACGGAGCTCATGTCGGGCAGGAGCGGAACGAGAACGTGCGGCGCGAGACGCATGACGCGTCGCGCGGTGGAGCCGGAGGCAGTGGCGAGATCGATGAGAACGCGGCCCACGCCGTGTGCGTACTTGGCGATTTCTGACGCGAGCGCGTCCGGCGCGGCGGATTCGGGGCCGGCGAGTTCGGGCTCGACCGTGACGACCTGGATGGGCGCGTCGCCGCTCGAAGGCGGCGGACTGAAGGTACGCACAAAGCCGGGGCGCTGATCGCGCGCACCGAAGAAAAACGGAAGCAGGCCGTAGGGCGCGGTGTCGACGAGCAGAACGCGCTCGCCGCGGGCGGAGAGTGCGCGGCCCAGCGTGGCGACGAGACTGGTTTTGCCCACGCCGCCGGCGAGCGAAAAGATGGCCATGGCCGGAGCGCGTGATGGTGGAGGAGCAGGAGCGACCTGGGCGGGCGGCGCGGTTGCGCCCTCAAAGATTGCCTGCAGCGCATACCAGCGCGACGCGAGACGATCGCGCGAGCCCTGGAGCGTGTCTTCCGGCGGAGGAGGCGAAAAATGCGCGGCGTCAGGCCGATCGGGCGAGAGCCATGCGGGACGCGCGGTTTCTTCGCGTGCGGCGGGAGTGGGGCGTTGGAAACGCGGCGGCGGCGCGTAGGACTCCTCGCGCATGGGCGCCGAAGCAGACGGCGGCGTAGAAGGAGGGCGCTGCGGAGGTGCGAAGCCTGAAGGCGGCGGCGCGGGCGGCCACTGCGGCTGAGCAGGCGAACCTGGGCTGAACGGGGCCGGGGCGGATGGGGCCGGAGAGGACGCTGGCTGATTGATGGAGGCTGAATTAAGCGGGGCTGGATTAAACGGAGCTGGATTAAACGGAGCTGGAGTGTGAGGGACTTGAGGCGGCGACGCTGGACGCGGCGAGACCGGAGGGATTGGGACCGAAACGGGCGGGGCTTGACTGGGCGAAGTTTGAGGGTTTGAGGCGGGGGCCGAATAACTCGGAGCGGACGCGGGCGGCGCGTAACTGGGCGCGTAGTTGGGCGGAGTGGCGCGCAGATCGCGATCATTGCGGTCGGGGCGGTCGGGCGGCGGGATGGGCGAAGGCTGCTGTTGATAGGGTGCGGACGGCGGAGTGATGCGCGGCGGCCAGTTGGGGCGCTGCATGCGCTGAGCATCCTGGGCTGCCTGAAGCGCGGCCTGCTGCGCAGCCTGCAGTGCGGCTTGTTGCGCGGTCAGGTCCATCGGGCGCCTCTCCTCTTCACCGCGCGCGGCATCAACGCGTTGCGCTTCGGCCTCCAGGCGCGACTTGGAGCGCTCCTGCTCAATGGCCTGCTCCACACGCTGGCGAGCTTTTTCGCGCGTCTGGGCGCGCGACGCCGAGAAGTCACGGTACTTAGCGCCGTGCAGATTCGCCCAGGAATACAGGGACGCGACATCCTCAGGCGGATCGTTTGGATCGGTCTGCGCTTTGCGCTCCGTCATGGTTTGTCCGCGCAACTGCGGCTATTGCAAGCTTCCCCAAGACCCCAGTCCAGCGGCACTCCCCTGCGGAAGACAGAAAACGCAACTCCGATGCCGGGTGCCCTCACCGGCCATCGTAGAAGGCGCCGCATAAACTGAACAATAACACTTGCACACTTCTGGCGCTAACACTTTCATGGCATGGGAGATGCGGGCGCAAAACGGTAACTGGAATCGGGGTACGAACGGGGGATTTCGGCCGCGGAACCGGTGCAATTTGGGCGGTGCGGAGGGAGTCCGGCGAGGAAACGGCGCCACTAACGTGCGAGGTGTATAAAACGGCTCAGGCTACGGGCCTGGGTCGTGCAATCGTAAGTAAAGACCCTGTGTGCCCCAACTCATTGGACAGAACTCAGGATGGAGCTTTTCCCCGGTTGCCCACTGTCCATCAGGAAGCCCTTAGGCCATTTGGTGCAGAATGGGTCCCGCGCGGGGCTGGCTCCGATGCCTGAAAAGCTGCGGAGGCCCTCACTTTCTTAAACCGGCTGCATCATTTTCTATCCCAAGATCAGCATCAAGCAGCCGGCTTTCGCCTCAAGTCGAGGGATCGGGCCGCGCCGCAAATTGGCTCTCCGAGTTCAAGTAACTGGAACGTCGCCGGATCAATGCCTGGAAGGAAAATGGAATGCGAACTCGACTGGAATCCGCGGTTATCGCACGACTTGGAGTTCTGCCCAACTTTTTTCGGCTCACCACGGACGATCCTAAAATTACAGAGAATCTGTGGGCATTTGCGCAGTTCGCGTACCTGGACAATCCGTTGCCTACTCTCCTAAAGGAGAGGTTGTTTGTTTACTTATCACTCTTCTGCAGAGTCCGTTACTGTATCGCCAGGCACATCGGATTTTTGGTCGGTCTGGGCCGTCCGGCGGGCGACCCGGAATGCCTGCCGCAATCGATCGAAGACGTGTTGCCGCTGCTCAGATGCGATCTTCCTTTTGAATCCGAACTGGATCAGCATATTGCTTTATGTCATGCGATGGACCTGGGGTCTCTGCCTCCGGAGCCAAACAGCCCGGAAGAGAGGGCGATCTTTGCTTGCTCAGCACACGTCTTCCTGAAAACTCCCGATGCGCCGAGGGCGCTGCATGCACTGAAATGCGTATTCGACGGAAAGACGCTGGAGTACACCAAACTTCTTCTTGCCTTTATTCGAACAGCGCACTACTGGACAGAGATCCATCCTGAATTAGTCTTGGAAGATGACGTCAATCAACTGTTGACCACGCATGAGGCAATTGCCGCGTGTGTCCTTGCAGACGCGGCGGAATTACCGGAGAACCTACTTGCTCGCCGCGTCTCAGAAGAGCTGATGTCGTTGCGCGATTTTAAAGAACGGCAATTGAAGCTCGAGCAGGACTATGACTTGCTCGGTACACGATACCAGAGGACGGAAGATCGACTATTCGAAAAGGAGCAGGATTTTCATTACCTGGTTCTTCTCGGCTCTCAGATCCCATGGACCGCAGATACCGGCGGGCAACTTCTCTACATTGATCCACGATGGCTCGCATTGGTCGGGCTCTCTTTGGAGCAGGTCATCGGCGACAAATGGCTACAAGCCGTGCATCCCGAGGACGTGGATAAGACACGTAGAGCCTGGGCCCACTCGGTAAAGACCGGTCAATCGCTCGACATTGAGTATCGTATCCGCGATGCCTCTGGATCTTACGTCTGGGTTTGTTCGCGAGCGGTTCCTCGCCTCGACGCCGATCAGCGGGTTTGGAAGTGGTATGGCTCCACGGAGAACATCCAAGGACGAAAGGAAGTTGAGTTCGCTATTCGGCAGTCGGAGAAACTAGCTGCTCTCGGCCGCCTTGCGAGTTCTATCGCCCACGAGATCAATAATCCACTAGAAGCGCTGACTAACTTACTCTTCCTTTCCCAATCGGCTGATGACCTATTGGAGGTGAAAGGATACTTGAGCGATGCGGATCGAGAGTTGCGGCGGGTGGCAATGATCGCATCCCAAACTCTTCGCTTTCACAAGCAATCCTCCTTTCCGTCTCCGGTCACGTGCGAGGAATTGATTGATAGTGCGGTGTCACTCTATCAGGGGCGCCTATCGGCGGGTTCGCTGGAGGTGGAGAAGCGAGTGCGAACGAACCGGCCCGTTAAGTGTCATGAGGGTGACGTTCGACAGGCGCTGTCAAATTTGGTGAGTAATTCAATCGACGCGTTGCGCTCGCATGGCGGACGGCTTTTGCTGCGCGGCCGCGAGGGTACGGATTGGTCGAGCGGGCAAAAGCGGCTTGTGATCACAATTGCGGACACGGGGCCGGGAATAGGTTCTGATGTAATGTCCCGTCTGTTCAAACCATTCGTCACTACCAAGGGTGAGAACCGAAATGGCCTGGGTTTGTGGATTAGTCGCGACATCATGGCAAGACAACAGGGCCGAATTACGATCAAGAGCCGCCAGAATCTGAACTATCACGGAACGGTCGTAACTCTTTTCTTACCGTTTGAGCCGGTACACGGCTGAGCGTACTGAGTGCTTAGAACCGGTTGCATCAATGTCATGAGACGACGAGCAAACGTCCCTCAGGGGCTAAAGTCCAATGTTTTTGCCGTCTTTATTGCACGACTAAAGTCGTGCCCTTTCAAAACGTGGTCTATGCAACCAGTTCTGGCTCTCCGCTAAGTCACGATCATCCGATGTTATTGCCAATGCATTTTTATTGCGTCTAAAATCCCGTGCCGCGACTCTCGTGCCGCGACTCCCGGGCCGCGACGGGCTGGGCTGAAGCAGGTTCGCCTTTGAGCCCAGCGCTGTGCGAGTCTTCCACTTGTTCAGGCACTTGTTCGGGCCCACTTACCTCAGGCGTAGACTGTCTCGCCATGAACTTTGTATGAGTGATGTTGCGTTCCGCCAATGATGTCATTCGCCTTGGCGACGGCCTCCGGCGTACCATGAACGACCAGCAAGAACTTGTCAGTCTTCAAGGCCACGTCGTACTTGAGGACGCTATCTTTCGGGATGCCGATGCTTACCAGGCCTGCTCCCACAGCGCTCACTCCCCCGACAACAGCGGCACCTTCAAGCCCGGCGACGATCCACGCCACCAGCGGGCCCGCCACGAGAATCGGCCCGAAACCGGGTATGGCGAACATCGCAGATCCGAACAGCAGTCCCCAGAATCCGCCCCAGAACGCGCCCACCTTGCCCCAGTACTTCATGCGGTCGCCGGCGTTGTAGTAGCCGACTACGTGTTCGTCGGTGTGCGTGTCCCTGGCGGCAATCGAAAGACTCTTCATGTCGACACCGCCCTGCTGCAGTTCCTTGACGGCTTGCTCGGCCTGCTCATGAGTGTCATAGATTGCTACTACGGAATTGGTCGTTGTCATTCTCTTCTCCATATTGGTCGGGCTGGGTTGGTTTGGGACGGGTCGGTTTGGGGTGGTTGATTTAGGGCGTGTTGGTCTGGAGCGTGGTTCGAGGCGCTTCACTCCGACCACGGAAAGATCGTGTCAGAGTTGATTGCTCAATAGCTGGTCACTCTTGCTCGCGGCACGATGAGTTTTCCTAAATTGGATCGTCTGCGAACCGGGCTGTGCCAATTCTGATGCACTTATCCAGCTGGATCCGCGGTGGCCAAAAGAGCACAGTCTTTGCTTATGAGCCAGGAGGAGAATGAAACTGCGGCCGCCACCAACGCGGCCGGGAGATTGCCATGCGTGAAACTCCCTCTTTTCCATCGATTCCCACGAGAATTCTCTTGCCCGTTGACTTTAGTCCATCGTCCCAGGCGGCTCTAGAGATGGCAGCTGATCTGGCTCGGCACTTTCACGCCGAACTTCACCTTCTCAACGTGATTCCAATGTTTCCCACCACGACTCTCCCTGACCTCATTCCCGAAAGCGAGTTCCTTCAGGAAGCGAGAACCTTTGCAGAGGGTCATTTAGCGAAGTGCCGGGCAGCTCTTGCGGCCAAGGGTGTGAATTCAACTTCGAGCGTTGAGGTTGGCAACGACGTAGCGGGGAACATCATGGAAGTGGTGGAGCGGGAGCATATCGACATGGTCGTCATCTCCACGCACGGAATCTCCGGGTGGCGTCCGTTGGTCTTCGGCTCCATTGCCCAAAAAGTAATCAAACTCGTGCAATGCCCGCTCCTACTTCTTCGCTCAGTCGGTCCCGAGCAGCCAAGCGTGAGATCGCAGAATGGGGCGCACTCCGAAGTCGTGGCAGCAAAAGCATAGGAGTTGCCGGTCATTCGGGCGCGGCATCGGAGGATGTGAGCCGGCGCGCGTTGCTCTCGCGCTCCGTAACACAATGCATTGTTCAAGCCGGGATCGCGACTCTCAAATCGCGCACTCTCAAGTCGCGACTCTTAAGCGGGCAGCCATTTTTTGAGCGCATCGCGCAAGTGGCCCATCGACACCGGTTTGGACACAAAGTCATTCATGCCCGCCGCCAGGCAGTTCTCCCGATCGGTCTGCATGGCATTTGCGGTCATGGCGATGATGGGAACGCCATGATTGAGGACGGCGGACTGCGGATTGCGGATTTGGCGTGTGGCCTCAATCCCGTCCATCACCGGCATGCTTATATCCATCAGCACCAGCTCGTAAGGTATGGACTCAAGTGCGCTCACCGCTTCTGCACCGTTGGCCACCACGTCGGCGCGCAAGCCGAGCTTTCGGAGCATGCCCAGCGCCACTATCTGGTTGGTGGAATTATCCTCGGCGAGCAGGATTCTCATCTTGAGATAGGCAGCGGTTTGGCTTTCCGGGTGTACTCCCTGGACCTGGCCGGCCAGCCCCAAACCCCGCGCCAATCGGACCGTGAACCAGAACTCCGATCCCTTGCCCTCCTGGCTGGTCACACCAACCTTTCCGCCCATCAACTCCACCAGTTGCTTGGAGATGGCAAGACCCAGCCCGGTGCCGCCATACTTCCGAGTAGTCGAAACCTCCACCTGGCTGAACTTATCGAAGAGTCTGCCGATCCCTTCCTCCGGAATTCCGATGCCCGTATCGCGCACCGAGAAACGCAGAAGGCAATTGGCGCCGGTTCCTTCCTCCAGAGCGACGCGGACGACCACTTCGCCCCTCTCAGTGAACTTGATCGCATTGGCCACCAGATTGGTAAGAATCTGGCGCAACCGACCTGGGTCTCCTCGAAGCTGAGTGGGAACTGTGGGGTCGAGGATCAACAGCAACTCGACTCCCTTGGCCTTTGCCGCTGTCAGATGAATGGAGGAAAGATTGTCCAGTACACTGCGAAGATCAAAATCGATGATCTCCAGTTCGAGCTTCTTCGCTTCTATCTTGGAAAAATCGAGAATGTCATTGATCAGTTGCAGCAGCGATTCGCCGCTGGCGCGCGCCATCTCCGCATAACGCCGCTGCTCAGAGGTTAATTCCGTATCCAGTAACAATTCGGTCATGCCGATGACGCCGTTCATCGGGGTACGAATCTCGTGGCTCATATTGGCCAGGAACTCGCTCTTGGCCTCATTGGCTGCTTCCGCGCCCTTTCTGGCGTGGACCAACTCCTCTTCGTAGTGCTTCTGCTGGGTGATTTCCCAAGTAGTGCCCACCATGTTGAGTGCTTTGCCGGATGCATCACGTTTTACGAATGCGATAACGCGGACGTAGTGCAGGCTGCCATCGGGCCAAACCAAACGATACTCGGTATCGAATTCGTTATCGCCTCGTATGGCCGCGTCGAGCGCGTCCGCTTCGCGCTGCCGGTCTTCAGGATGGACCGTTGCCTGCCATATTTCCGACGCGTTTCGAGTTCCAAATCTTTCGTTGGGGACGCCATAAAGGCGGAACATCTGCCCGTCCCAGACCGCGTCCCCATTCACCAGGTCGAATTCCCAAATACCCACGCCGCCTGCGCGTGCCGCCAACTCCAACCGGTCTGCCGTCCGTTTTAGAAGTTCTTCGGCGCGCTTGCGCTCAGTTATGTCACTCAACACGCAAGCAGCCCCGGCTACGCCGCCCGAAGCTTCGATGGGGATGAATGAAATGAACAGGATCCTTTCCCCAAGCTCAGGATAGGTAAATTTCATATCGAACTTAACGACGTTTCCTTTGAAGCATTCGTCCAATTTCCCCTTCACCACCGTCCCAAAACTACTACCCAGCCAATCGGAAACGAGAGCCCCGATCACTTTATCCTTCGATGTGTTCCTGCGAACCAGAAACGAATGATTGGCGAGCACGTAGCGGTAGTCCCGGTCGATTACGACGATCATTTCCTCCAGTCCATCCACCACTCTTTCGTATTGGCGAAGAGTTTGTTCAGCACCTTTTCGCCCGGTAATCTCTTCCGCGGTTCCGGCGACGCGAGTCAGTTGACCATCTTTGCCGCGGATGGGAAACGCCCGGTCTCGAATCCACTTCACTTGTCCTTCCGGCGTCGTAATTCGATATTCGGAGTCAACGATCTCTCCATCTAACTGCCTCATGAAGATATCGTGAGCCTGTTGGCGGTCGCCGGGATGAATCGCTTCAAGCCAATCCATAGGCGTTTCATAAAGGCTTGCGCAGGTGCGGCCCCAGATTTGCTCGTAGGCAGGACCGACATAGAGAATTTCGGTGCCCGCTGCATTCATCATCCAAAACACTTCGGTTATATTTTCCCCCATCTGGCGAAACGTCTCTTCGCTCTTTCTCAAAACTTGTTCCGCTTGCTTGCGAGCGAAAATATCTCGAATCCTCAACATCTGCTCGCGCAGCAGGAAACCGCTCTCCAGTTCAATCTCCGTCCAGGGACGACTACACCCGTGCAGGGTCTGCTGCCATGCCTCAAACGATTTCCGGGGGTGCAGCCGGTCATGCTGATCGGCCACCACGGATTGATCGGGATTCCCGGCCCAGGCAATGGTCTCCACAAGCTCCCTGCGCAAGAACAGAAGAAAATCGCCCGTTTCCTCCCCGAGCTCTATCAAGAGCGCACCGCTTGCAACGCTCGCACTCGCTGCAAGATTGGGATTCAATTTGCCAAGTTCGTTTGAACTCGCGACGCCGTGCGATGTGCGGCTTCGCAACCCGTCCACGACCGGAAGCAATAACTCTGTTTCTGCGATGACGCCCTGGCACGATAGAACTCCGTCAATCCGCGAAATCAGCCCATCCGCATCGAAGAGGTTGAGGAGTGGAGAGGCTTCCGATAGCGCCCCCTCGGCGAGGGACTCCACTGTTTCCATCCTGGCCGCGATGTTGTCGAGCAATTCCCGAGCCGCCAGGCGCGACTGCAATGCAGCATTGTCGATCCGCAACGCCACCTGGGCGGCGAGAGTCTGTCCAATGAGCTCGCATACCGACCGCGTTGAACGCGCCAAGCGGCGCGCCTTCCGGTCATGACATGCAATCATCCCCCAGAGCTGGCCGTCGACGATGATGGAAACCGTCAAAGACGATTGCACTCCCATGTTGCGCAAATATTCCAGGTGAATCGGCGAAGCGCTGCGCAGAGCCGAGTATGTGAGATCCAGCGCCTTTCCCGTCAACGGGCTCGTCGCGGGAATGATCGGCGCCGGCGTCGCATCAACGTCCACGATCGCACGTAAAACATTCAGGAGAAATAGCTGCCTTACCTGGGCCGGAATGTCGCCTGCTGGAAAACGCAATCCGAAATAGGAAACCGGCGAAGGAGCAGCGGCCTCAGCGATTACCTCGCCATTCCAGTCCTTGTCGAATCGATAGACCATGACGCGGTCGAAGCCGCTCAGCCTTCGAACCTCGCTTGCCGCCACACTCGCAAGTTCCAGAATGCCGGACGCGGCTCTCATCCGCGTCAGCGGCAACTGGATGTGTGCGTCGAAGTCGAGGGGATCAAGAGAATGCGCTCCTTCAACAGGCTCGAGCTCCACAATCAAAACGCCGCCGTGCCGGTGCGCGGTGCACTGCATCTCCAGGTCGCGGTCCCCGGCCGGCACGCGAAGCTGGGTTGCGGCGGGTTCCTGGCCGCAGGGCAGTTGAGTGCGAAACGCCTCGAACGGCTGCGCTCCAAGCACCGTCTCGAAGCAGCGACCGAGAACGGATTCCGGAGAACTCCCCAGAAAGGCAGAGATGTTGGCGCTGACCTGCCGCACCACGAGATCTGGTTCAGAGAGAGCAAATAAAAGCCCGTGCGGCTGGATGTGCCCAATGATCTGGACCTGCTCTTGTGCACACTTTTCGAGATCGGGGATCGCGCCACGCTCCGGGAAGGCCGCCATCAGCAGCCACCCGTTCGCGGAGCCCTTGACATCACTCGAACGCGTCGATGTGCTGCGCGGCCGCACCGATATTGTGCAGATCTTCGCGAAGATCGCTCGATCGTTGAAGCAAGCACACAGAACCCTCTGCCTGGGTGTATTGCCGGAAAAGCGAAACGATAACGTTGAATCATCAACCGAGCACCTCCGCCGCCGCGGATGCTAGAACATTTTCAGCGGCCGTTAATTTTGGCCGTTGATGTTGCTGTTGGTCGCTAGCCGTCTGGTGATGTCTGGGGTAGACTTAAGAACGGCGGAGAAGCAGATGGGACACGGGACGATCGCCACGAGGATTCAATGCTGAAATAGCCTTCAATTGATTGAATCTAAATAAGTTGAAATGATGTGAGCTCGTAGCTCAGTTGGTAGAGCAACGCCCTTTTAAGGCGTGGGTCCTGGGTTCGAGCCCCAGCGAGCTCACCACGCAACCGCCTGCAGTGATCGAATCAGGTTCCGGATCCTTGATCGTTCCGTTGAGCGAAGGACGCTGTCTTTGATTACGCTGTTACCGCATACTCAATCCGCTCTTCCGGACCCGACACGGGTGAGGCTCCGCGAGCTATCTGAACGGACACGGCATGTTAAGGATTGGCAGCCGGAGCTTACGATCGCCAGCTCAATTGACGACAAATAGCGCATGCGGATCAAAGAACTTGACGGGCTCAGAGGGATCGCTGTTCTGGTAGTAATCAATCACCATTACATGAGCTGGCTTCCTGCAACCGGCGCATGGTATGGGTGGCTCGGTGTCGATCTGTTCTTCGTGCTTTCCGGATTTCTCATCACAAGCATCCTTCTCGATCTTCGAGAAAGCGAACACTATTTTAAAATATTTTATTCCCGCCGCGCGTTGCGAATTTGTCCACCTTATTTTCTTGCCATTGCTGTTTATCTGGTGGTGTCGTTTGCGCTGGGAAAGCCGGGCACACTGGAACTGTGGCTCCAATACATCTTCTATTATGCAAGCTTGCTGATTCATCTTCCTTTCGTGCACTTACTCGGAAAGACCGCCGAGATACCTCTCGTTGTATCTTTCGGTCTAGGCATCATGTGGTCTTTGTCGGTTGAAGAAGTCTACTACACGATCTGGGCGCCGGTTGTGCGATTCACGACGGTGAAGCATCTTTCAATCATCCTGATCGCGATCGTTGCGCTGGCTCCGTTTCTGCGCTGGCGGCTGATCACCGACCATGTTGGAATCTTAAACTTTTATTGCCGGATGGATGGTCTGGCATTTGGCTCAGCCCTTGCATTACTCGTTCTCCGCAGGCGGCTTTCGCCGGGAGTGCGGTTGCGGACAGACCGATGGTTTGATGGACTGGCACTCATCGCCGGACCCTTGACCGTGTGCTACTGGTTAGCAGCGAAGGCGCACGTTCTGGGTCCTGTAGCCGGCATTACGCTGGCAGACTTGAGCTTTGCTTTGACAATCTACGCATTGATTCGCAGAGCAGGGGGCAACCAGTTCTGGGTGCGCATGTTCCGCGCCAAATGGCTGCGCTCGATAGGCATGGTGAGTTATAGCCTCTATCTATTTCATTACGCTTTGTTGATTGTAAGTGAGAATCTGGTTGGCCAACTTCATCTTTCGCAGCGCGTCAATGCCGTTAGTGTGGTTCTTTTCGCACTTTTGATGACCTTTACCGTTGCTTATGGGTTGTGGTACGGAATGGAGTCCAGGATTCTGCACTGGAAGGAGCGCAAAGTCCCCAGTCCGGCGCATGCTCACACAGATGCCGTCTCGGCCAATGCATAGTCGGGTCTGCAACTTTGCCTAATTGGGGACGGCCCGAAACGGCTATGGGCGGATCACCAGCCGCGGTGGGCCGCAGCATGTATCGCTCACCGGACCGGCGTGCGGTGTTCACCCTTCTGACTCTTGGGGCTTCCATGCAGGCCAGGCTCAATCGAGCCGATAAAGTCACTCCGCTCGATGCCGAGCTTCTTTATTTTGGAGTTCAATGTCGTGCGCTTGAGGCCCAAACGGGCGGCCGCTCCATTGTCGCCGCCGATCATTCCTTTGGCGTCGCGCAGCGTTCGCAAGATATGATCCCGCTCGGCAGTTTCGTGGGTTGACCCTTCAGTTGAGGGACCCTGGTCCTCTTCTTCAACCTGGAGCTCTGCCAGCGGAACGTAAAGAGTTGATCCGCGGGTGAGGATCACCGCGCGCTCCAGAAAGTTCTCTAACTCGCGAATATTGCCCGGCCATTTCCATCGCTTCAACGCTTCCATCGTCGCATCAGAGATGGTCTCGATGGTTTTTCCCATGCGCCTGCTATGCACGCCGACAAAATGCTGCACGAGGGCTGGAATATCGTCGATTCGCTCGCGCAGAGGCGGAGCCTCAATGGGAAATACCTTGAGGCGATAATAAAGATCCGCGCGGAACTCTTTGTCGTCGACCATCTTCGCCAGGTCGCGGTTGGACGCCGCGATGAGACGCACATCCACCTTGATGGGCCTGATTCCACCCAGCCGTTCGATCTCCCTTTCCTGTATTGCGCGCAATAGTTTTGGCTGCAGATCCAGCGGCAGTTCGCCCACTTCATCAAGGAACAATGTCCCTTGATGAGCCAGCTCCAAACGACCCACTTTGCGCGCGATGGCTCCCGTGAAGGCTCCCTTCTCATGGCCAAACAGTTCGCTTTCCAGCAGTCCGGCCGGAATCGCAGCGCAATTGACCTTGACAAAGGTGTGTTCACTGCGTGGACTGAGCCTGTGAATGGCACGGGCCAGAAGCTCTTTGCCGGTGCCCGTCTCTCCCTGGATCAACACTGTCGCTCCGGTGGGCGCCACAATCTCGATATCTTTGAGCACTTGCCGAAGCCCCGTGCTCTCGCCCACGATGTCGTCGAATCGATTCTCCAGGTTGATCTCTTCTTCGAGAGATTGTTTCTCCAGCCTGAGCCGGTCGTGCAGCTCCTCCAGCTGCCGAAACGTCATTGCGTTGTTTACGGCGAGTGCGACCTGAGCCGCCACCTGGGTCAGCATTTCGACGTCGCGTTGGCGGAATGCAGATTCACGCCGACTGGCCACCGCCAAAGTTCCTATCGGCTCGCCCCGGCGGAGCAAAGGAACCCAGCAACCCGATTTCATCCCAAGCTCTGTCAGATGGCGCACGGACTCTTCTGGATAGGGAGAGCTTTTTAGCTGATTCAGCAGAAATGGCTCCCTGGTGCGAAATGCCTCGCCGGCCGGCGATCCTTCAATGGAAAGGCGTGTCTCGCCGCCGCGATCTTCGCCATCCACAAGCCCCAGGAACTGCAACACCAACAGATTGGCGGATGAGTCATACAAGCCTAGCGTCGCGGCATCGTGAGGGATCACTTCATGGAGACTTGCCGAGATTGCTCCAAGAAGCTTGCGCACATCCACGTTGGCCAGCAGAACACTGGCCAACTGCATCATCACCGCATCTTCAGCGCGCTTGCGATCGGTGAAATCCCGCGTGACCTTGGCGTACCCGGTCACCGTGCCGGAGGTATCGCATATTGCCGTAAGGACGCTGTTCGCCCAGAAGCGCGACCCATCCGCGCGCATGCGCCAGCCTTCTTCTTCAACTCGTCCCCTTGCCGCTGCCAGACGCATCAACTCCGCGGGATGGTCCCGCTCCTGATCCTCGTGAGTGAAGAATCGCGAGAAATGCTTACCAATGATATCTTCCGGTTTATAACCCTTGATGCGTTCGCCGCCGGGACTCCAGGTGAGGATATAGCCTTCGCTGTCCAGCATGAAGATGGCATAGTCGCGCAGGCTTTCAATAATCGACCGCATCCGCTGGTCCTGGATTTGTGCGGCATTCTTGGCTCCACGCTGTTCCGTCGTGTCACGAACAAAGCTCAGCACGACGGGACCGTCTTCGGTTTCCACCGGCTTGAGCATGATGTCGACCGGAAACTCGGTCCCATCCTTTCGCAGACCACACAGGTCCAACCCCGCGCCTATCTGGCGTTCACGCGGGTGGGCATTGAAGTTTTCACGATGGCTTGGATGGCCCCCTCTCAGGCGCTCCGGGACCAGATCGTCAACCTTTTTCCCGATCAGTTCTTCGCGAGTGTAGCCAAAGCACGCTGCCGTTCGAGGGTTGGCATCGCCGATCGTTCCATCGGCGTCCGTGACAATAATCGCGTCTGGAGAGATATCGAAGAGGTTTTCCAGTGCGATGCGAGCGAATTTGGCGGGTGTGCTCATGCTTCCGTTCCGCAGATCAGGGTCAGGGAGTCCACTGCCCCTTCATACGGAGCGGTCGTTCAGAGAAGGGAGAACCGGGGCTACAAGCGGACTGATGCGGGCGAGCCGGTTACCGAGCAGTCACGACACTGCACAGCATTGCGGGGGCCAGCCCGCCAGCAAGTTCATGCGAATTGCTTAAGAGGCCGGTTCTATAGCATTTTTCGGATTGGTATAGCGTTCTGTCACGAACGTCTGTGGGTATTTTCATTGAGAAAATGCCCATGCACGCCTTTACGCAACTCTACAGGAATCCGAAAAATGCATTAGGCTTCAATCGGTTGCGCATCGAGCTTCGCCTCGGAGATATAGCTCGTCATTGCCTGGGCCAGTTGAGAGTCCACCTCGTCGGCGATGGCCATGATGTACATGAGAAGTACGCCAGGCTGCGTGTCCTCCACATGCAACTGCAGGGTTTTGAATATGGAGACCTGGAGAATCCGCGACTCTGCCACGATCATCGGGGCGGTGTAGCCCTGACCACGCCGCAGGCATCCATGATCGTGAGCGGCGGCTGAGGTGTGTGCGTGGGAGCCAAGCGGGAGAGGATGGTTCAAGCGGTGCACTAAATCGTGGAACATCTCCGGCAGGTGCATGCACCGGTCTTCGCGGCTCAAGGGTACCGCAGCGAGCTCCGGCTCCGCCTCCACGAGGGCATACCAGTCGGAGATTGTTCTCTGCGTTTCGCGTTCAATGACGGTGGCTACATCGTATTTGAGTGTCATCAAGATTGCTCCGGTGGTCAGGCGATCGCCTTATCTGCACAGTGTCCCGCGCTCCATGAGCGCAATGTGGTCAAAACTGCTCATGGCGGCGTTTCGATTCCCATGGCGGCACTGCAATTCCCGAAGATGAACGGGGCAACGGTTTGGCCAGGCACGCTGAGCCTCGCGTTGTGTCTCGGGGCTGGCCGAAGCGCATGGTATCTTTCCGGTCATGCGACAGGGCGGCGGAAGATACAGTCTGAGAAGGGGTTGTGGTGGAAGCGTTTCGGATTCATGTTGCCGATGAGGTGCTTGACGACCTGCGGGCACGGCTACGCCAAACGCGATGGCCCGATCAGGTGCCGGGAATCGGTTGGCGGCAAGGCACAGAGTTGGAGTGGCTGCAGCATCTCGTCTCCTACTGGGCCAATGAGTTCGACTGGCGCGCCTGGGAGCAGCGGCTGAACGCTCTCGACCACTTCACCTGGGAAGGTATTCACTTTGTGTACAAGCGTGCGGCTTCGGGCCGGGGAATGCCGCTCATCCTCACGCACGGATGGCCGAGCACTTTCCTGGATTACGTGGACATACTGCCGATGCTCGAGGATTTCGATCTGGTCGTTCCTTCCCTGCCCGGATATGGATTCTCACCACGGCCGGCTGAGGTTGGTATCAACTATCGAGCCGTTGCGGAGCGGTGGCATCGGCTGATGGGTGAGCTTGGATACTCGCGCTATGGGGCGAGCGGTTATGACTTTGGGGCTGGAGTGACGACGATGCTCGCGCTTGACCATCCAGAGGCGGTGATCGGGATTCATCTGACGACGTTGGAGTCGGACCTTGCTCCCGTGATAAACGATGCGGAGCTATCCGATGCCGAGCGTTCGTACCTTGCAGTGACGCGAGAGTGGGACACGACGGAGCGAGGTTACAGCGCGATCCAGTCGACCAAGCCGCAGACGGTCGGCTACGGACTCAACGACTCGCCTGCGGGGCTGGCTGCCTATATTGGCGAGAAGTGGCACTCGTGGAGCGATGTGACGCCGACGGATGACTTTCTCTGCGCGACGCTGACCATCTACTGGGTGACGCAGACGATCACGTCGTCAATGCGCGACTACTGGGACAATCGCTGGTTCCCGGTCGATCGCGCCTACGTGGGTACACCCACGGCGTTTGGTGTCTTCGCTCATCAAAAGGTTTCCGAGGGTGAACCACCGCGCACCTATCTGGAACGCGTCTATAACATCCGACGATGGACGGTCTTTCCGCGTGGAGGGCATTTTGCGCCGGTAGAGCAGCCGGCAGCGGTAGCAGTGGACGTGGCCGCGTTCTTCGGGGGTCTGGCGATTTGAGCGCGTGCCGGTCGAGACTGCTCGCGCAACAAAGGCGAGCTCGTTTGCAACTCGCCTGGGACCCACGTTGGAAGCCCGAGGGGGCGGCATTAGGATGGAGCGAACGCCGTGCCGTGAAGACAGACTTCGGCAAAAATGCTTGGGCCGAGGACGGTCTGCGTTGCGATCCGATCGTGGTGGGAGCGGAGCTTGTGGAAAGACGCCGCAGATCCGCTGAGGACGGCAGTGTATTTTTGAACGAGATCGCATGGCTGCGGATTTTGGCAACTGATTTGGCAGTGAGGGATTGAGGCGAACGCGAGAGGATGATCTTGCTGCAGGAGATAGTTTCCGTGCAAGACGGGTTGACGCGGGCTTGGCACACACAGCCGGTGGGGGACTTTGGGCCGGTTGAGGAGCTACCGGGCGCGGCGCCGAGCGAAGAGAAGTTGCGGCAGGATTGGCTGCTGCTGGTGGCGCGGCAGCATCACGCGAACTTTGACTTGTGGCATATCGAGGACGAGGCGCGGACGCCGGGAGTGAGCGACGCGGAGCTTGCAGCGGTGAAGCGGCGGATCGACCTGACGAACCAGTTGCGCAACGACCTGGTGGAGGATCTGGACCGGATGCTGATGGGATGGCTGGCGCGGCGCGGGCTGCCGAACGCGACGGCTCCGCTCAACTCCGAGACGCCGGGGCTGATGATCGACCGGCTCTCGATTTTGTCGCTGAAGATTTTTCATACTCGCGAAGAGGCGGAGCGGCCGCACGCTCCGGCGGGGCACGCGGTGCGCAATCGAGAGCGGCTCGCGATCCTCGAGAAGCAGCGGCGCGATCTGTCCGGGTGCCTGATCGATCTGTGGAAGGAAGTGCTGGCGGGCACGCGGCGCTTCGAGCTCTACCGCCAGATGAAGATGTACAACGATCCGACGCTGAATCCCGCGATCTACGGAAGAGCGTGAGCGAAGAACGCAAGTAGGCGGGCGCATGACGGCCCTCATTTGCGCGACGATTGGACGAAGATCGGAGTGGGATCGGAGTGGGATCGGAGTGGGATCGGAGTGGGATCGGAGTGGGATCGGAACAGGATTTGAACCGGAGCCCATTGACGGATGGCGGGGTTGTGCGTATAAAGATGGGCTAGCGTAGTTCCCACAGAAACACTCCCGGGCCTGCGGTGTTCGAGAAGCGAAGGGAAGAAAGGAACGCGCGCTACCGATAACTCATGACGCAAGACACTCGAGTGGCGGCAAGCAGCCGCAAGAAAAATCAAGCGCCCCCGACCAAGGCGGATCACCGCGCACGCGCGGCATCGGACCCTGTTTTTCAGCACTACCAGGCGGCAGTGCTGCAGTTGCAGCAGGGAAAGTTCGAAAAAGCGCTGGCGATGCTGGAGAAGCTGCTGCCGGATGCGCCGATCGAGATCCAGGATCGCTGCCGGATGTACATGAGCACGTGCAAACGGCAGATCGACAAAGCCAAGCTGACCTTCCAGACTCCGGAAGAACACTACGACTACGCCATCTCGCAGCTCAACACGGGCTACTTCGAGGAGGCGCGGGACCAGTTCAACCATATATTGACGGCGCATCCGGCCGCGGACTACGCGTTCTACGGGCTGGCGGTGCTGGAGTCAATCACTGGGCACGCGCCGGACTGCCTGCAGAACCTGGCCCGGGCAATTGAGCTGAATCCCAAGAACCGGCTGCAGGCGCGCGTGGACAACGATTTCCAGAACATGGTCGACGACCCGCGGTTCACCGAACTGCTTTATCCTGAGATACCGTAGCGCTCTATTTTCGTCGCATCGTTCTTGGCCGAGCTGGTTGCGAGCGATGGTGCGAGCGCGAGCGGGCCGCAGAGTTCCACTGCCCGAACGTCCGCCAGGCGAAGCGGCAGACGCTATACTCCAAATGATCTGAACTCTCCGCAAGGTTGTTTTGAAGCCCGCAATTCTCTTAAATGGCGAAACAAGGCGCACGCCGGAAGCAGCCGGCGCGGACAGGCAAGCTTCGCGCCCTCTCAACGTGGTGGCGATCGGCGGCGGCACGGGACTGTCGACGCTGCTGCGGGGATTGCGGAGACATGTCTCGGCGCCGGGACAGATTCCCGACCCGACGTGCGCGATCGCCGAGCTGGCCGCAGTGGTGACGGTGACGGACGATGGCGGCTCGAGCGGCCGGCTGCGCCAGGACTTTAACATGCTGCCGCCGGGCGACCTGCGCAACTGCATGGTGGCGCTGAGCGAAGAGGAAGATCTGCTGTCGCGATTGTTTGCGCACCGCTTCAAGACAGGGAATGCGTTCAAGGGGCACAGCTTCGGCAATCTGTTTGTGGCCGCACTGACGGAGATCACTGGAGATTTTGCGCAGGCGGTACAGCTCGCTTCGAAGATTCTGTCGACGCGCGGACGGATTTATCCGGCAACCACGGCCAACACCACGCTGGTAGCGAATATGGACGACGGCTCGGTGGTGCGCGGCGAGACGAAGATCACGGCGAGCAAGCGGCGAATTGTGGAGATGACGCTGGACCCGCCGAAGCCGGCGCCGATGCCGGAGACGCTTGAAGCGATCCGGCGCGCGGACCTGATTACGGTGGGACCGGGCTCGCTCTACACGTCACTGGTGACGAATCTGCTGGTGAGCGGGATTCCGACGGCGCTGAGCAAGGCGAGCGCCGTGCGGGTGTTTATCTGCAACCTGATGACGCAGGCCAACGAGAGCCTGGGATTGACGGCGGCCGAACACATTGAGAGGATCTACGACCACACGCGAACCCCGATCTTCGACTACGCGTTGGTGAACACGGGCGAGTTTTCCGCCGAGACGCTGATGCGGTATGCCGCTGAGGGCGCGGCGCCGATTGTGCCGGATATCGAGCGGGTGGAAAAGCTGGGCGTGAAGTGCATCGCGGGCGACTTTGCCAGCGAAGAGACGGTGGTGCGCCACCGCGCGGATCGCGTGGCCGACACGGTGCTGGAACTGGCCCAGGGACGGGCCGGACAGGACTGAAAGACGAGCCGGAAGTCCCGAGCAGGACAAGCCTTAAAACCCCAAGAAAACTGTTTCGCGCGCGCGAGGGATTGAGATAGAGTCGATGTGCGCGCTTCCCTTCTCTGCGCGATGAGGAGAGATTGATGAAGAGAATTCAGTTGTGGACGATATGTTGTTGTGTTGTTGCGCTGGCGGGAATGGCACATGCCCAGGGCCGGAAAGCCGGACTTTGGGAGGTGACGACGCAGATGAGCATGAGCGGCGGCCCGCAGAACATGCCGCAGATGCCGGCCCGCACAACGCAGGTGTGCGTGACGCAGGCGATGATCGACAAGTACGGAGGGCCCACCAGCGCACCGCCGCAGGGGCAGTGCCAGATGACGAATGTATCGCTCACGACGACCGGCATGACGGCGACGATGAGCTGCAGCGGACGCACGACGATGACGGGCACCGTGCAGACGACGTTCGTCGACGCCAACACGAGCAAGACGACGGTCAATTTGACGATGGCGATGGGCGCGAACACCATGAACATGACGATGCAATCGACGGCCAGCTATAAGGGGTCCGATTGCGGCAGCGTGCAGCCGATGACGATGCCTGCGAGCAAGTAGAGGCGCGCGATCCTTCGGAAACTCAGGTCCCCACTTCGCGAGCGAGGTGGGGATTGGTGTTTGTGGGGGGATCAAGATCGAGTTGCTCATTCATGATGGTATCTTTTGTGATACCATTAGGGCGTGATCGAAGTCCGGCAGTATGTTGACCGGCTGGGACGCACTCCCTTCCAAGATTGGTTCCTAGCAATTGACGAAACCGCCCGAGCTCGAATCTCTATTTACATCGATCGGCTGGGACGCGGAAATTTTTCGGCGGTGAAAGGCGTTGGAGCCGGCGTCTTTGAGTTGCGCATCGATTTGGGGCCGGGGTTTCGCGTGTATTTCGGCAAAGATGGCGAAAGAATTGTCATCCTGCCCGGAGGCGGCACGAAGAAACGCCAACAAGTCGATATTGCAAGGGCGCATGCCCTCTGGCAACAATACAAACAAGAGAAAAGGGAGGACTGATGCCGCTGACAAAGGATTTCAACGAGACTCTTCGTGAGCAGCTTCAAAAGAGCGCGGGCTTCCGCAGAGCGCTGCTCAAGGAAGCGGTCAGCTGCATGCTCGAAGGCGACCTGGAAACGGGAAAATCGGTTCTGCGGAAATATATCAATGGAACGGTGGGCTTTGTGAAGCTCGGCGAGAAACTGGGACGCTCGCCCAAGACGCTGATGCGGATGTTCAGCGCCAAGGGAAATCCTCAGGCGAAAAACTTGTTCGAGATTGTCGCTTACCTGCAGAAGGTTGAGGGAACGGTGCTGAAGGTGGTCGAGCGGGCGGCCTGAGGCAGGCAGGAATCTCAAGGCTGAGAATTGGACCCGCATTGTTCGGAGCTCGATTGGACCGTTTGCATGTATATATATGAGAGAAGATTTACGCGGCATCTTGGAAGGGATGAGCATGTCGCCAAGCCAGGTCACTCCGGTATTGCTGACGGACACAAGTACGGTTTACATCTGCTTGCTCATTGGCGGGATCGGCCTACTCGTTCTTGCCGGAGTAGTGGTGTTCGGCACTCTGCTTTATCGAGGCAGCTTCCGGTTTTCAAACAAGCGAGATGAGCTCTTTTGGGAACATCTGTTGAGCGCTGGATTCACGGACCCATGCAACCTACAATTCGGCCCCTGGTAGATGCTTATACAGAGCACTTGCAACGACGAAACGAATTCTGGACGAGTTATGGACAGACTATTGTCGCTGTTTTGATCATTATCGTATTAACAATATTGCTTCTCACTCGGACTATTTCGGCAGAGGCTGGCCTGCCGATCCTGTCTGGCGTCTCCGGGTTTGCAATTGCCAAGAGCGTGTCTGTTTCTCGCCCTGGGACGCCTCAGGATCCGGGTCAAAGAGGGTAGGCCCCCTATGCTAGACAACTGTAGAGTCTGACCTCAGGTTCGCTTTACCCTTCCACGGTGCGCTTGAGCTGGCCGCAGGCGGCGAAGATGTCGCGGCCGCGAGGCTGGCGGATAAATGCATGGATTCCCTCATCCATCAGTAGTTGGTGAAAAGCTTCAACTGTGGCGGGCTGCGGCATAGAGTAATCGATGCCGGGGCCGGGATTCCAGGCGATGAGATTGACCTTCGCGGGGAGACCGGTGCGGCGAACGAGACGCGCGAGCTCACGCGCGTCCTGGGGGCGATCGGTGACGCCGCCGAGGAGAACGTACTCGAATGTGACGCGCTCGCGCGGGCGAAGCGGAACCTGCTGCACCGCGTCGATCACTTGCGCGATGGACCACTTGCGATTGATGGGCATGACGGCGGTGCGGATCTCGTCGTTGGGCGCGTTGAGGCTGATGGCGAGCCGCGGCCGGATGTCTGCGGGCTCTTGAGCGAAGCGCTCGATGCCGGGAACGATGCCGGAGGTGGACACGGTCATGCGCTGCGGGCTGAGGCCGACTTCATGGACGAGAAGGCGGACCGCGGCCATGAAGTTGTCGTAGTTGAGGAAGGGCTCGCCCATGCCCATAAAGACCAGATTGACGCGATCGCGGCCGACGCGGGCGCGTTGACGATCGAGCACGGCGACGACCTGGCCCGCGATTTCTCCCGCGGTGAGGTTGCGCTGCAGGCCCAGCCTGGCGGTGAGGCAGAACTGGCAGTTCACCGCGCAGCCGACCTGACTGGAGACGCAGATGGTCGCCCGGCGCCAGTCTTTGGCAACATCGTTGCGATGCTCGTTGTTGCGAGGCTCGTTATTGGGGTCGCCATCAGGGCCGCGGCCGGGGTCATCTCCGGCGTCGCCGCCATCGCCTTCGGGCATCCATACAGTTTCGACCGTGAGGGGCTCGACAGTGAGGAGTTCGAAGGGGAGGGGACCGGCAGCCGGTTCGGGGGCTGGCGTTGGGGAGCTACACTGGATGAGGTAGCGCTCCGTGCCGTCGACAGACTGAAAGGCCTGGACGATGGCGGGACGGCCGATTTGCCAGCCTTTGGCGGCCAACCGGTCGCGGAGCGATTTGGGTAATGTGGTGATTGCAGAAATTTCTGCAATCGATTGATTGTAAATGGCTTCAGATAATTGCTTCCCGCGCCAGGCCGGCTCGCCAATTTCTGCCATACGTGCCGAAAGTGCGCTGGAATCGAGGCCGAACAAGGGGCGACTGCATCCCGGGGTACCGGCTGCGGCGTCTAAAGAAACGAGATCGGTGGCTCTTGCGGGCATTATTTCGGGGATGGCCTTTTTCCGGGTTTGGCAGGGCGGCACTGATTCCATCTTAGCTGCAGGCAAAGGCTTAGCAGAAGGCGAAAGAGCTCGAGTGACGAGCTCTCCAATGCGGCCGGACCCGAGCCGACCCGAATTGACACGATCACGCACGGCCGATGGAAGCGGAGCGGAGCGCCGACCGAAACCACTGACCTACAATCGAAATTGACTGAATTGACCGGATGACGATGACTGCTGAGCGAAATTTACGCCGAACTGTATTGCCGAATGGACTGATCGTGCTGACCGAGCGGATGGAACACCTGCGGTCGGTGGCGATGGGCGTGTGGATCAAGTCGGGATCGCGGTGCGAGATGCCCGAGGTGAACGGGATTTCGCACTTCGTGGAGCACATGCTCTTCAAGGGGACGAAATCGAGGACCGCGCAGCGGATTGCCCGCGAGATGGACTCGATCGGCGGCAACCTCGACGCGTTCACGAGCAAGGAAACGATCTGCTTCAACGTGAAGTCTCTGGCGGACCATGTGCCGATTGCGCTGGACGTGCTGACGGACCTGGTGCTGAACCCGGTGTTCGCGACGCCGGATATCGAGCGCGAGCGCGGCGTGATTCTTGAAGAGATCAAGATCGACGAAGACAATCCCGACGTGCTGGTGCACGAACTGTTCACGCAGAGCTTCTGGAAGGGACATCCGCTGGGCAAGCCGATCCTGGGAACGACGGACACGGTTGTGCGGCTGGGTCAGGAGCAGCTGTTCGGCTATCACTGCGATCGCTTCCACGGCGGCAACATGGTGTTTTCGGCGGCGGGCAATCTCGATCACGACGAATTCACTGCGGCGGTTGCGGCGAAGTTTTCAACGCTGGCAGGCGGCGCGGCGCTTGGAGAACAATCTGCGCCGGAGCCGAGTGCGCGAATCATCATGCGGAATAAGAAATCGCTGGAGCAGGTGCAGATCTGCATGGGTGTTCCCGCGCCCGCGATCACGGACGAGAAGCGCTACGCGACTTTGATCTTGAATACAGTGCTGGGCGGCGGCATGAGCTCGCGGCTGTTCCAGACTATTCGCGAGGAACGCGGCCTGGCTTACTCGGTGTACTCGGATTTGAGCCCGTACCGCGATACCGGGAACCTGTGCGTGTATGCGGGCACTTCGGCAGCCAAGGCGCTGCAGGTGATTGACCTGGTGCTGGCGGAGTTCCGCAGCCTGAAAGAGTCGCCGGTGGGTGAAGAGGAGCTGACGCGCGCCAAGGACCAGGTGAAGGGCAATATCCTGCTCGGCCTGGAGAGCTCAAACTCGCGCATGGCAAACCTGGCGCGGCAGGAGATGTACTTTCATAAGTTTTTCCCGCCGGAGGAGATTATTGCGCGGCTGGAGGAAGTGGATGCGGCGCAGGTGCAGGCGATGGCGCAGCGGCTGTTCGAGCCGGAGCGGATCGCGGTGACGCTGCTGGGCCGGCTGGATGGAGTGAAGCTGGACCGGAAGAAACTTGTGTGCTAGAGGCAGGCAGTAGGGAGTAGCTAATAGGGAGTAGAGAGCGTCCGCTCGCCCGTCTATAGGCTGTTCCCTACCGACTACTCCCTATTCCCTACTGACTACTCCCTGTTGCCTGCTCTTCCGTTTTTCGAGCGGAGCATTTCCCTTATGCGTCGGTAGGTTGTAGGATTTTCACGAATGGACCGGGAGATCTTCCGGCCAGATGACGGGGGCGCCAATCCCATGAACTGCAGGTATTTTTTCTCGCGCGAGAGGCGCGCGCGACGCTGGAACGCGCCGAACGGATTTACGCTGATGGAACTGCTGATCGTGATTGCGATCATCCTGATCCTGATGCTGATGGCGATCCCGACGGTTGGGCACTTGAAGAAGGCGGCCAACGAAACCTCTGCGATCAACTCCATGCAGGTGATTACCAAGGCCGAGCTCTCTTACTCGAACACCTACCCGATGAACGGGTATGCCTGCACGCTGACGGCGATGGGCGGCGATCCGAATTCGGGCGCGCCTTCGGCGACCTCGGCGCAGATTCTGCAACCGGACCTGGTGTCTGGCTACAAGTCGGGCTACATCTTCGCGGTGAACTGCAAGGAAAAGGTGACGGTGAACGGCACCGACCGGTTCAATGGATACACGGTGACAGCGGTACCGCAGACGGTGGGCAAGACGGGCGACCGCGGATTCTGCGAGAGCGATTCGGGGATGATCACGTTCGATCCCGCGGGCGGCTCGAGCTGCACGCAGCAACTCGGACAATGAAGTTGGGCACGCTGCGGAAGCCAGACAGAAATTTCCTTTGCACGATTGCCGGATATGCGCTGCTGTGCGTGAGCGCGGTTTTGTCGTTCGCGCAATCCCCTGGACAACTGACAGCACATGAACTGGCGCAGCGCGTGGACCGGCACTACAATCAGTTGCACTCGCTGAAGGCCGGGTTTACGGAGAGCTACGCGGGGCTCGGCGTGCAGCGCAGAGAGAGCGGCACGCTGCTGCTGCGCAAGCCTGCTCGGATGGTGTGGCAGTACAGCACGCCGCCGGGGAAGATATTTCTGCTCGACGGCACGTATGCGTGGTTTTACACCAAGGGCGATGCGCAGGTGCAGCGGATGGAATCGAAAGAGCTGGACGATCTGCGGTCGCCGCTGCGCTTTTTGCTTGGGCATACCGAGATTGAAAAAGAGATGGACAGCCTGACGCTGGCGCCAGCCGCGAACGGCAGCTTTACGCTGACCGGCCAGCCCAAGGGCCAGGAAAAGCGCGTGGCGCGGCTCTCGCTTACCGCGAAGCCGGATGGAACGATCACCGGGATTGAGGTGGAAGAGATCGACGGAGCACTGACGCGGTTCAGCTTTACCGATGAGGAGCCGAACGCTGCGATTCCCGAAAGCGCCTTCCACTTTTCGCCGCCGCTGGGCGTGCCGGTGGTGGATGCGATGCCGCCGATTTAAGAAACAGTTATTGCAGACGGGAAGGCCCGCGGAGGTGATGCCGCGGGCCGATTCTTTTTGGACGCTGACCTAGGCGATTGCTTTGGGCCGTATTTGCCGACGCGATTTACCTGCGCTGCGCTGGAGCGCTACTTGCCGGATTTGGCGGGCGCGCTGGACTGTGTGCCCGAGAGCACGGAGTGTGTGGCTGCAGCGGTTCCGGTGTTGCGGACGAAGAGAACGACCAGCGAGATCGACGTGCACATGAAGATGACCGCCGACCAGGTGGTCAGACGCGTCAGCATGTTGGCTGCGGCGCGCGGCCCAAAGGCGGTCTGCGAGCCCTGGCCGCCAAAGGCGCCGGCGAGATCGGCGGAGCGGCCCTGCTGCAGCAGGACGACGCCGATGAGAAAGATACACACCATGACGTGCAGGACAACGACGAAATAGAAGAAAATGTGCATTTCCAGCTTTCCAGCACGTCCGGGGTTGAGTGGCGCAGTTTGCGCGGGCCGGACGCGAGAATTCTTGGTGCGGAGGAGGGGACTTGAACCCCTATGCCTTGCGGCGCTAGCACCTCAAGCTAGTGCGTCTGCCAATTTCGCCACCTCCGCAGGTTGCACCTGTGAGTATATCAAAAGCCGGAATGCAAAGGGGATGCGGGAGGCGCGGCGCGTTCGCCGGACGTGGCGGGTCAGGATTGCTGCGACTGTGCGGCGTTACTGATGTCGAGGCCAGGTTCGGCGAGGCGCTCCATCCAACGGGCGAGCGTCTGCTGATCGGGTGAACCGGCGGCGTGCGCGGTGAAGACGTTCCTTCGCTCTTCGGGAGCGCGGTTCTGGCTGACTTTGAATTTACCCTCAATGCGCGCGATGGGAATACGGAAGCCCATGATACCGGCGAGCATGGTGCGGCGAAATCCGGCGGGCATGCCGTGCCATTGATCGAGATAAGCCGGCTCGTGGAGCGAGATGAGATCGGTGAGCAGCGCTTCTTTGCCGGCGTCGTCCTGGATGAGCGAGAGCGTGCCGTAGGCGTGAACGGCGATGTAGTTCCAAGTGGGAACGGAGAGCGGTTCCGTATAAAAGGTTGGAGAAACGTAGCTGTGCGCTCCGGGAAACACGACAAGCGTTTCATTGCCGGCGAGCGATCGCCAGTGCCGGTTCGCGGCGGCGAAGTGGCCCTCGATGAGGCCATGTTCGCCATCGTCTTTGACGACAAGCGGCAGATGCGTTGCGAAGTGCGCGGGCGGAGCGGCAGTGTGCGCTGACGGAGTGGCAGTGTGTGGGGGCGGAGTGACCATTTGCGCTGGCGCGGCGGTGGGGGCGCCGAGCGGACCGAAGAGAATGGCGAAGGAGTTTTCGCGCATGGCCTCAAGAAGGACGGCCCGATCGAAGACCTGATTGAATTTTGGCGTGTACATGAGGATGAAGGCGATGGCAACAGGAGATTGTGCGCAGCGGCGCGTCGACTCTAGAACGTCGGGATTCAGCGCGTTGGGATCCGGAACGCTTTGGGTGTAAGGATAGCATTACACGGAGTGCGGCAGTTCGCTTCCCTCACCTATGACAAAAGGCAAACCTCAAAGTCCTGCCGCGGTGCACGCATCCGCAATTGTGATCGACGCGCACGCCGACACGCCCCAGCGAATGCTGGACGAGCATTACGACCTGGGCGAGCCTCTGAAGGGCGGCGATTGGAATCTGGAGACGGCGCGCAAAGGCAACCTGGGCGCGCAGTTTTTCGCGATCTGGGTGGAACCGGAGCGGTTCAAAGGGCACGATGCGCGGCGGACGCTGGAGCTGATCGACGCGGTGAAGCGGGAGGTGGCGCGGCACAGCGGCGAGATGGAACTGGTAACGACGGCCGAGGGAATTGAGCAAGCGCACCGCGAGCACAAGATTGCCGCGCTGATGGGGATCGAGGGCGGGCACTCGATTGAGGATTCTCTGGCACTGCTGCGGCAATACTTCGCACTGGGCGCGCGCTATATGACGCTGACCTGGGCGAACTCGAATGGATGGGCGGATAGCTCGGGCGATGCGGACGACGCCAGCGTGCCGCACACGAAGGATGGGCTGAGCGCGTTTGGCTGCGAGGTGATACGCGAGATGAACCGGCTGGGCATGATGGTGGATGTATCGCACGTGTCGGACAAGACGTTTTACCGCGTGGTTGCGATCTCCCGTGCGCCAGTGATCGCGTCGCACTCGAATGCGCGGGTGATCTGCGACTCGCCGCGCAACATGACGGACGAGATGCTGCGCGCGGTTGCGCGGTCAGGAGGGCCGGAATCAAATGGCGGCGCGGGGGGCGGGGTCGTCCAGGTGAACTTCTATTCGGCGTTCTTGTCGCAGCCGTATCGCGACGCGCTGCGCGCGATGATGCCGGAAGTGAAGCAGGCCGTTGCCGAGGCGAAGGCAAAGGCGAGGGCCGAGGGACGAGAGCTGACTTACGCCGAGGAGACGAAGCTGCGGCGCAGCTATGCGGACCGGATTCCGCGGCCGCCGTTTTCGCTGCTGATAAATCACATCGACCACATTGCGAAGGTGGCGGGGGTGGATCACGTGGGGCTGGGTTCGGATTTCGATGGAATCAACGGGCAACTGCCGGAGGGGATGGATTCGCCGGCCGATCTGCCGAAGATTACCGCGGCGCTGATGGAGCGCGGCTACTCGGCTGACGACTGCCGGAAGATTCTGGGGGGAAATCTGCTGCGGGTGATGCGCGAGGTGGAGGCGGTGGCGAGGGGGTAAGGGAGCTATCAGCTCTTCGTTCTGACAAGCGAGGCTTAGAGTGAGTTAGAGAAGTGAGCCTGGAACGTGCAAACAAGATTTAGATTAGGGAGAGAACAATGACAAAATTTGCGAGGAAGATTGCGATGGCGCTGTTTGTGGGCGCTTTGATGACTGCGCCTGCTTTCGCGACCGGCGCAGCCGATGTAACTGCACCGATTCGGCAGTTTATTGATGCGTTCAATCGCGGCGATACGAAGACGGCCTTTGCGACGTATGCGCCGGGCGACATACAGATTATCGATGAGTTCGCGCCGCACCGCTGGTTCGGGCCGCACGCTCCGCAGGATTGGGCGGCAGCGTACGACAAGAATGCGCAGGCCACAGGCGTCACGGATGGACGGGTGACTTACGGCACGCCGACTCGCATTGAGATTGAGGGGAATGTGGCCTACGTGGTGATGCCTACTGCGTATCTCTACAAGGAGCACGGCGTGGCGATGGCCGAGGAGGGACAGGTAACGGCCGTGCTGCATCATGAGGCGAGCGGATGGAAGATGAACGCGTGGACGTGGACCGGGGTGAAGCCGCACAAGGCGAAGTGAGACGGAGAAACAGTGGGCTTCCCTGCCCGCGCTAATTCGCACAACAGGCTACTCTCCGTAGGGAACCCAGATGTTTTTCACCTGCGTGGCGTGCTGGAGGAACCAGCGGCCTTCGGCCTGCGTGGGGTTGAACCAGTCGTAAACGTGACCGTCGCCGGTGAAGACCTGCTTCATGTTGCCGATGGATGCGGCGCGGACAAAGGCGGCTTCTTCATTGGAGCGGAACGACCAGATGGCGTCAATGCCGTCATGCTCGGCGAGCGTTTTGGCGAGCTCGGCGGGGCGGCCCGCGACGAGGTTGACGACGCCGGCGGGCAGATCGCTGGTGTCAAAAATCTGATAGAGATCGCCGATGATGAGCGGGTAACGCTCGGACGGAACAGCGACGACAGTGTTGCCGACGGCGATGGCGGGCAGGACGAGCGAGAGCAGGCCGAGCAGAGGCGCTTCACTGGGCGCGAGGATGGCGATAGCACCGATCGCCTCGTTCATGGCGATGGTGATGTTGCGGCCCGGCGGATTGTGCACGACGCCTTCGTATTTGTCGGCCCAGGCGGCGTAGCTGAAGATGCGTTCGATGCTCAGGGCGGCTTCCCTGCTTCCCTGCTCGTCGCCGACGACCGCAGCCAGCCGCTGCGCGATCTCATCACGGCGCTGGATCATGTTTTCTGCAATGTAATAGAGGATCTGCGCGCGATTGTGCGCGGAGGTGCGCGCCCAGCCGAAGGCACTGCGTGCGGCTTCGACGGCGTTGCGAATGTCTTTGCGATTGCCTGACGGTGCTTCGCCAAGCAGTTGACCGTCGTGTCCATAGACGGGGAACGAGTAGCCGGAGTCGGGGCGGGCCTGCTTGCCGCCGATGTACTGCTTCACGGTGCGGTCAATATGGGAGCTGGAGGGGAGTGCCGATGGTGAGGCGGTTGCGGCGCTGTCGGCATCGTCTCCCACGTCCCCAAGTGCGAGGGACATGGGGCACCCACGAGCATCGGCGGGAGCGGCGGGCAGCGTGTGCAGCCACTTGGGCGTGAGGTATTCGAGCATGCCTTCGCGGCCGCCTTCACGGCCGTAACCGGATTCGCGATAGCCGCCGAAGCCGCAGGCGGCGTCGAATTGATTGGTGCAGTTGACCCAGACCACGCCGGCCTTGACCTGCGCGGCGAGATCGAGCGCGACGTTGATGTTCTCGCTCCAGATGCTGGCGGCGAGGCCGTAGACGGTGTTGTTGGCGAGCTCGGCGGCTTCGGCGGGCGTGCGGAAGGTCATGGCGACGAGGACCGGGCCGAAGATTTCTTCCTGGACGACAGTGGCGGCGGGATGGACGTCGGTGAGCATGGTGGGTGGGTAAAAGCAGCCCTTGGCAGGAAGCGGAATATCGGGCTGCCAGAGGCGCGCGCCCTCCGTGACGCCGATATCGACCATTTTGCGGATGGCTTCAAGCTGCACGGGCGAAACGATCGCGCCGATGTCGATGGATTTGTCGAGCGGCGGGCCAACGCGAAGGGTTTCCATGCGCGCGCGGATTTTGGCATAGAAGGTTTCGGCGACGCGCTCCTGCACAAGCAGGCGCGAGCCCGCGCAACAGACCTGGCCCTGGTTGAACCAGATGGCGTCGACCAGGCCTTCAACAGCGGAGTCGAGATCGGCATCGTCGAAGACGATGAAAGGCGATTTGCCGCCGAGCTCGAGCGAGAGCTTTTTTGCTGAGCCGGCAGTGGCCTTGCGGATAGTGCGGCCGACCGAGGTCGATCCGGTGAAGGCAACCTTGTCGACGTTGGGATGCTCGACAAGCGCCTGCGCAGCTTTGTCGTCACAGGTGAGCACGTTGAGCACGCCGGGCGGCAGGCCAACTTCAATGGAGAGCTCTGCAAGCGCGAGAGCGGTGAGCGGGGTTTGCATGGCCGGCTTGATGACCACAGTGTTGCCAGCGGCAAGCGCGGGCGCGACCTTCCAGGCGAACATCAGCAGCGGAAAGTTCCAGGGAATGACCTGTGCGACGACGCCGCAGGCAGTGTAGTTGGGGAATTCCTGATCGAGAAGCTGCGCCCAGCCGGCGTGGTGATAGAAGTGGCGCGCGACGAGCGGAATGTCGATGTCGCGGCTCTCGCGGATCGGCTTGCCGTTGTCCATGGTTTCGAGAACGGCGAGACGGCGCGAGTGTTTTTGGACCTGGCGGGCGAGCGCATAGAGATAGCGGGCGCGCTCATGACCGCTGAGCGCCTGCCACGCGGGAAGCGCTTTGCGCGCGGCTGCGACGGCGGAGTTGACGTTGTCGACGCTGCCGAGAGCGACTTCCGCGAGAGTGTCGCCCGTGGAGGGATCGCTGGTGAGTGCGTATTCACCCGTGGAGGGTTTGACCCAAGCGCCGTTGACGAACAGTTCGAAGCGGCGATGGTGACGCTCGAGCCAAAGGTTCGCTTCTTTGGGGTCTTCCGGCGCGGCGCCGTACTCCATGGTGTAGAACTTTTCGGCGATGGTGCTCATGCAAGTTCCCTTCTTAAATACTCCGAAAGTCGGGCGTTCCGACCGTCCGGTGATCTCGTAGTCCCCATCAACATCTTAGGCCCTTCTAAGCCTCTCGACCACAGAACTCGACTTCGACCGCGATTGACCGGATCCCATAAATATGGGACCATCAAATAACGATGAAGACCACACTTGAAATTCCCGATGGCCTCTTTCGCCGGGCCAAGTCGCTAGCAGCCCAGAGAGGGATTGCCCTGCGCGTTCTGGTAACAGAAGCGGTGGAAGAAAAATTGGCCAATTCCCAAACGGGAGAGAAACCCTGGGCCAAGCTAGCCGGCGGCCTCAAACACCTGCGGAAGGAAACGGCGCGCATTAATGAGATAGTGCGCAACGAGTTCGAAACCATTGAACCCGAGGACTGGAAATAGTTTCTCGTGATTCTGGATACAAACGCTCTCTCCGCGATCGCCGATAACGAGCCTGCTGCTGTACGTATTTTCCGCGACGCGAAGTCGATCGAACTGCCGGTCATCGTTCTCGGTGAATATCGCTTTGGGATCGCGCAGTCGCGACGAAGCGGCGAGTACGAAAGCTGGTTGAAAGAGATGATCGCGGCAACACGGGTGCTCTCGATCGATGAGGAAACTTCCCGCCACTATGCGCGGATTCGCGCGGAACTGAAAAGAGCCGGCCATCCGATTCCGTCCAACGATCTTTGGATCGCTGCTCTTATGCGCCAACACAAGCTCTCTGTCATGAGCCGCGACGGGCATTTCGATTTCCTTCCCGATCTCAATCGAATTGGCTGGTAAGGGTGTTTCTGGCGTTGCCTTCGACCCTGGACCGTGCTCCGGTTCTATCGCCCCTACGGGATTTCTCATTCTTGTTGCTGCGTTCCCAGGACTGCCCCTTCGCGTTCGCTCAGGGTTGTCCTGGGCTAACTTCTTGCGCCCCTCCGGGAGCTTGTCTACGCGATGGGGTGACGATAGGTGGCCGAGTAGCGCCCAGTCACATGATGCTCCAGCTGGCGCTCGATATCGCCTAACATTCCGCTGGCGCCGAAGCGGAAGAGGGCCGGCTCGAGCCAGGGGCGGCCGAGCTCGTCTTTCATGAGCGCGAGCCAATCGAGGGATTGCTTGGCGGTGCGGATGCCGCCGGCGGGTTTGAAGCCGACGGCGAAGCCGGTGCGCTCGGCGTAGTCGCGGATGCAGCGGACCATGACAAGCGAGACGGGCAGCGTGGCGTTGACGGACTCTTTGCCGGTTGATGTCTTGATGAAGTCGGCACCCGCCATCATGGCGACCCAGCTGGCGCGGGCAACGTTGCGCAGGGTCATGAGGTCGCCGGTGCCGAGGATGGCTTTCATATGCGCGGGGCCGCAGGCTTCTTTGAATGCGGCGATCTCGTCATAGAGCGCCTGCCAGTCGCCGTTGAAGACGTGGGCGCGGGTGATGACGATGTCGATCTCGGATGCGCCGGCTTCGACGGAGCGATGGATTTCGGCGACGCGCTCGGCGAGCGGATTGAGGCCGGCGGGAAATCCAGTGGAGACGGCGGCGACGGGAATGCCGGAACCTTCAAGTGCTTTGACGGCGGTTTCAACGAAGGCATGGTAGACGCAGACGGCGCCGACTTTGAGGTGCAGTTCTTCGATGCCCAGCGCGTCAACGAGTTGGCGCTGCAGAGGATTGCGGGCCTTGGCGCAGAGGCGGCGCACGCGGTCGGGGGTGTCATCGCTCGAAAGCGTGGTGAGGTCCATGCAGGCGATGGCCCGCAGCAGCCAGGCGGCCTGGTTGTCTTTCTTCACGGTGCGGCGCGCCACCTGGGTTGCGGCGCGGCGCTCCACGGCGCTGGTGTTGACGCGCACGCTGTCGACCCAGTCGAGGTTGAGCGGGATGCGCTTGTTGGGCTCAAGGGTGCGGCCGTGCAGCGTGACCGGAACCGGATGCGCGGCGTGGGCGCCGTTGCGGGTTGTGGTTGCGGGATGGAGGGCCATGGGGCTCCAGTGATCAGTTGTCAGTGATCAGTGCCAGAGATCAGAGAATGAGGATAAATCTATAGATAGGGCAAAGCAACTGCGCAAATGGGTGAGCGGAGCAAGGCAAACAAGCGGAAATGTGACGAATGCGAGGTTTGCGGGGGCGGGAGTGAATGACGCGGCCCGGTGTGAGCCGTCTATACTGCAAAAATAAATAAACTCCAGTTGGGAGATTGCAGCATGAGATTGGTGTGTGGAATGACTGCCGCGGCGCTTGCGGGCGCGCTGCTTTGGCTGCCGGTGACGGCGCGGGGCGACGACAAGTCGACGAAGAACGATCAGTCGGCGAAGAGCTCGAAAGACGACAAGTCAAAAGATGACAAGTCGAAAGATGACAAGGCGGACGACAAGTCTGCGAGCGACAAGGCGAAAGAGGCCCCGCCGCCGGACTCGACGACCGAGGGCGCGATTGACGCGGACGGGCAGCACATTGCGTACACGGCGATTGCCGGGACGATCACGGTGGGCGCAACGGACGCGCAAGATGAGCAGCTTGGAAACGACGGAAAGCCGCAGCCAGGGAGCCAACTGGCCATCAACGCGCCGAAGGAAGAGAAGGACGAACCGCCGGTGGCGCGGATGTTTTATGTGGCGTATTTCAAGAAGGACGCGAAGCCAGAAGAGCGGCCGGTGACGTTTTTCTATAACGGCGGGCCGGGCAGCTCGACGGTGTGGCTGCACATGGGGTCGCTGGGGCCGAAGCACGTGGTGACATCGGGCGATACGCACCTGCCTGCAGCGCCGTATTCGCTGGTCGATAATCCGCACACGCTGCTCGATGTCAGTGACCTGGTGTTTATCGACATGCCGGGAACGGGATTCGGACGTCTGATCGGCAAAGATCCCGAGAAGGCGTTCTGGGGCGTGGATGAGGATGCAGGCGCGTTTGCACGATTTATTGCGCGATTCATCTCGAAGTATGGGCGGTGGAATTCGCCGAAGTACATCTTTGGCGAGAGCTACGGAACGACGCGGTCGGCGGTGCTGGCGGACAAGCTGGAGAACGACAAGGACATCGATCCGAACGGCGTGATTCTGCTGTCGCAGATCTTCAACTTTACGACCGATATCGACATGCCGAGCGCGAACCCTGGTGTGGATCTGCCGTATGAGCTGGCGCTGCCAACGTTTGCGGCGACGGCGTGGTACCACAAGAAGCTGCCCACGCAGTCCGCGGCGCTGGAGCCGTTCCTGAGTGATGTAGAAGCCTTCGCGACAGGGCCCTATGCGCATGCGCTGGCGCAAGGGACCGACATTGGCGCAGACGAGAAGCAGCAGGTTGCCGAGAAGCTGCACCAGTACATCGGGCTGCCGGTGAGCTATCTGCTAAAGGCGAATCTGCGGGTGACGGGGCCGGAGTTTGAAAAGACGCTGCAGGATGAGGAAGACCTGACGACGGGACGGCTGGATACGCGTTTCTCCGGTCCGAATTTGAATCCGCTGAGCGAGAACGCGGAGTACGATCCGCAGTCTTCGGCGATCTCATCGGCGTATGTTTCGCTGTTCAACGATTACGTGCGCAAGACGCTGAAGTACGGCGATGGGCAGACGTATCTGCCGATGGCGCACATCACCGACATCTCGCAGTGGGATCTGAAACACAACGGCAATCCGATTGACCTGAATGTCGCGCCGGATCTGGCTGAGGCGATGAAGACGAATCCGCGACTGAAGGTGATGGTGAATGGCGGGTACTACGACCTGGCGACGCCGTTCTTCGCGGCGCAGTATGAGGACAAACACTTGCCGATTCCGCAGTCATTGGCAAAGAACATCACGTACGCGTGGTATGAGTCGGGACACATGGTCTATGTGCGCGACGAGAGCCTGACGCAGTTGCACGACCGGGTAGCGGCGTTTATTAAGAATGCGGCGACGGGGCAGTGAGCGGAGATTAGGGAACAGGGAACAGGCGGGGAACTCGTGCAGATGATGCGGCGCAGGAGCTCGACTCTGTTTAGCTGGCGGCGGAATGCGACGCAGACTGATGAATTGATCTGGCGCGGTCGAGAGCTGCCTGGATATTGGGCATGATGTTTTCGCGGCCGAGCCGGTCGAGGAAGCGGGAGCCGTTCAGAAGCTTGGAAGGCTGCTCCATGGCGCCACAGAGCAGCAATGTACGGCCGGACTGGTGCAGGCGCTTCGCGAAGCTCTCGATGGCGTGAATGCCTGTGGCATCGATGGCCGTCATGTTGCGCAGCCGCACGATGACGACCGGCGCAAATTCGTCGAGGTTGAGAGTAGCCTCGATGAGCTTCTCTGTGGTGCCGAAGAGAAACGGGCCATGAATGCGCAGCAGCGTGACGTAGGGTGGAACGATGCGGCCCTGGAGCGCGTGGGGCAGGCCGTCACGAATGTACTCGTCGGTGACGTGAGAGACGGTGGTGGTGTCTGCGATCCGGCGGATGTAAAGCAGCGCGGCCAGGCCGAGCCCCACGCCGACGGCGACGGTGAGATCGGCAAAGACGGTGAGCGCAAAGGTGATCAACCAGACCGAGATGGCCGCGAGATCGAGGCGCAGAATTCCGCCGATCTCATGCCACTCGCCCATGTTGTAGGCCACGACGAATAACACCGCAGCAAGTGTGGTGAGGGGAATGTAACTGGCGAGCGGCGCGGCGAACAGCAGAATGGCGAGCAGAGTGAGGGCGTGAATCATGCCGGAGATGGGCGAGCGCGCTCCGGCGCGAATGTTGGTTGCGGTGCGGGCGATGGCTCCGGTGGCGGGGATTCCACCGAAGAGCGGCGAAACAATATTGGCGACTCCCTGGGCGACCAGCTCGACGTTGGAGTTGTGGCGGTCGCCGGTCATGCCGTCTGCGACGACGGCGGAGAGCATGCTTTCAAGCGCAGCGAGCATGGCCACGGTGAAAGCAGCCGGGATAAGAGGCAGAATGTGTTCGGCGTGAAAGCTGGGCAACGCGAAGGGCGGCAGGCCACGCGGAATGCCTCCGAAACGCGTGCCGATGGTTTCAACGTGCAGGTGAAATGCCACGCTGATGCCGGTGCAGACGATTACGGCCACGATAGATGCAGGGATGCGGCGGTTGATGCGCGGTAGCACGAGCAGAATCGCAAGCGTGCCAAGGCCGAGCGCGAGAGAGACCGGATTAAGGCTGGCGAAGTGAGTAACGAGCAGCCGCATGCGCGGCAGGAATTCGCTGGGAACGGCGGGAGTGCGGAGCCCGAAGAAGTCCTTGACCTGCGTTGACGCAATGAGGACCGCGATGCCGTTGGTGAATCCGATGACCACCATGCGCGGGATGAACTGGACCGCGGCTCCCAGGCCGGTGAGGCCCATGATGAGAAGAAGAATGCCCGCCATGAAGGTAACAAGTGCGAGGCCGCTCATGCCGAAGTGAGCCACTATTCCGGCGACGATGACGATGAAAGCGCCGGTGGGTCCGCCGATCTGTGTGCGCGAGCCGCCGAGGGCGGAGATGAGGAAACCAGCGACGACGGCGGTGTAAAGCCCGGCCTGCGGCGTGACACCTGAAGCGATGCCGAAAGCCATGGCGAGAGGCAGCGCGACGAGGCCGACCGTGACGCCCGCAAGCAGATCGTGAACGAACATCTGCCTCGTATAGGTACGAAGGACGAGGATCGACTTGGGTAGATTCGTCTGGCTGCGAGACATGGGGACGCTGTGTCTATCTTACGCGAGCGGAGGATTTTGCGGCGAATAGGTGTGGCTTTACGTGAGAGATTGGGGCGCGAGAGATTTGGCATAGACAAGTGCGGGACGGTGGCGCGCGTAGTAGTCCTCTTCCCTGCCCTGCGGCTGGTAGCCATGCGACTCGTAGAGACGGATCGCAGTGGAGTTTTCCGTATCGACGTGCAGCTGGACAGATTGCACGCCCGCGGCGATTGCAGACGACTCGATGCGGCGCAGGAGCTCGGCGCCGATGCCCTGGCCGCGGCGATCCGGCAAGACCTCGAGCGTCTGAATGTACGCGCTGGGCGGGGCTGCGCCACGGTTGATCGCGACGATGGCGAAGCCGGCCATCAATTTGTTTCCTTCTCGACCGTTTCCTTCGTGGCTGTCTTTCTCGTTGCTGTCTTCTTCGGCGATCCAGGTGATGGTGCGGCGACTCGCGGTGAGCTTGTACATGAAGGCGCGGCTAAAGCGGAACGGCGGCTGAAAGCAGACCTCTTCAATGGCGTAGAGCTGCCGAAAGTCATCGGGCTGGAAGAGGCGATAGAGCATGATTTGTCAGATCAATATTAGATGGGATCTAAGCCGGGGGGACTAGAACGCTTGGACCGACCTCATGCTACCCAGGTCTCATCCGCCGCGGCGGAGAAGACCTGGGGCAACCAGCAACTCTGTCATGATCGCTCTGCCAGCGGGAAAATCGATCGTGCGAGTCGAACGAAATCAGACCTTGGGTTCTAGGTCGGCGATCACATCGAAGAAGCGCTGGTCGAGGCGGCGGTTGGTGACGATGGCTTCCTTGATCGGGATGTCGGTGATGTCGGTACCGTGCAGGACGGCAATGCGGCCCCATTTCTTGTCGTGCACCATGTCGATGGCGTGGAGGCCGTAGCGCTGGGCGAGGACACGATCGTATGCGGTGGGAACGCCTCCGCGCTGGGTGTGGCCGAGGTTCACGGAGCGGGTTTCAAAGCCGGTCTTCTTCTCAATGAGCGATGCGAGGGCTTCGCCGATGCCAGAAAGACGCGCGTGCCCGAAGGAGTCGACTTCGGCCGAGCCTTTCACCTGGCCGGTCTCAGGAAGATGGCAGCCTTCGGCGACGACGACCACTCCGTAGTGCTTGCCGTGATCGTAGTTGTACTTGAGCAGAGCACAGACGTGGTCGATGTCGATGGGCTTCTCGGGAACGAGGATGACATGTGCGCCGCCGGCGACTCCCGAGCCGTAGGCGATCCAGCCGGCGTCGCGGCCCATGACTTCAATCACGATGACGCGATTGTGCGAGTCGGCGGTGGTGTGAATGCGGTCGACGGCCTCGGTGGCGATGGAGAGGGCGGTGTCATAGCCGAAGGTCTGATCGGTGCCGCTGAGGTCGTTGTCGATGGTCTTGGGAACGCCGACGGATGGGACGCCGTTTTCGCTGAGAAAGAGCGTGACGGATTGGGTGTCGTCGCCGCCAAGGGCGATCAGCGCATCAATCTTGTTGAGCTTGAGGACTTCCTGCACCTTCTCAATGCCGCCGGGAATTTTCTTGACGTTGGTGCGCGAGGAGTGGAGGATGGTGCCGCCGCGGAGCTGGATGCCGTCGATGCTCTCAAGAGTGAGCGGGATGAAATTGTTGTCAAGCACGCCGCGCCAGCCGTTGAGGAAACCGATGAACTCGTCGCCGTAGTGGTTAATGCCCTTGCGAACCGCGGCATAGATGACAGCATTCAACCCGGGGCAGTCGCCTCCGCCGGTGAGTAGTGCAACGCGCATGATGAATCTCCTCGAAAGCCGGTGCGAAACATTCAGCGGAGCCGCGCAGATGGGGAAAATTGCCAGCGGAACGCCATAGATATTTTAAGGCAGTTTCCGAATTTACGTGGGCTTTTTGAGAGCATTGAAGGTGGCATTTTCTTGATGAAAATGCCACTTTGCCGCGTGCTTTCGGTCTACACCAATTCCGAAACTGCTATAGCGCGCCGCTAGAAAGAGCAGGGATTAGGGGGGTGGGAACCGGGAACAGAAAACGGCGACCAGAGAGATCGGAAATCGACGGTCGTTGTCCGCACGGCGGCAAATGAACGAGGGATAGGAATCAAGGCCAGGCAGGAGCTGGGAGGTGGTTCAATAGGTTATGCCTGATAGCGGCGGGAATGGCGCCTGGTTTTTGCTGGCGTTTATCGGATTCGTGGTGGCGGTGCTGCTGGTGTTGCTGCAGCTCACGCGACTGGGCTACCTGATCCGCACGGCGCTGCCGGACCGGCCACGGCAGCGCATGTTCCTGGCTTCGGTCTCGTTCCTGATCACATTCGTGGGTGTGCGGATTTTAGTTCATCGGATCGTGAATCACGAAGGGCATCTGCAATTTGTGACGGTGCGCGGGATGCACATTCACCACCTGGTTTGGGGAATTTTGATTCTCCTTTTGGTGGGATATGGGTGGTTGCTCGATCTCGGGTGGTCAAGTTCGCCGACGTCGATCTTCTCCGGCCGCCTGATGGCAGTGAGCTACGGAGTAGGCGCGGCGCTCACGCTGGATGAGTTTGCGTTGTGGCTGAGCCTGGAGCCGGATGTCTACTGGACGCGGCAGGGACGGCTGAGCATCGATGCGGTGATCATCTTCGGCGCGATCCTGGCGGTGGGCGCGTGGGGCGCGCCATTCTTCAAGGCGCTGCAGAAGATGTGGGGCAAGCGCGGAGCCGTGGGGCGGGGATTCGGACGGCTCAGCTCACCGATTCGCCGCGCGCGGTTGCTTCGTCCGCGTAAAATTCGTCGATCACCGCCGCGTATTTCGCAGTGAGCACGCGGCGCTTGAGCTTCATCGATGGCGTAAGCTCGCCCGACTCCTGCGTCCACTCGTCAGGCACAAGGCGAAAGCGCTTGAGCGTTTCAAAGTTGGCGAGCGTGCCGTTCACTTCCCTGACAATTTCACTATAGAGCGCGACGACGCTGGGATGAGCGACGAGCTCGGGGCGCGACAAGGAGCTTGTGCCGTTGGCGGAGCTGGCCGCGGAATTGGCACCGTCCGCGGAGTTGATGCCGTGCGCGCGAGCCCAACCCTCGAGTGCGGCGAAGTTGGGCGAGATGATGACCGAGATGAATTTGTGGCGGTCGCCCACCAGCGCGGCCTGCGCGACGAGCACGCTGTTCTTGAGCTTGTTTTCGATGGGCTGCGGCGCCACCAGCTTGCCGCCGGAGGTCTTGAGCAGCTCCTTCTTGCGATCGGTGATGTAGAGGAAGCCGTCGGAGTCGAAGCGCGCGATGTCGCCGGTGCGAAACCAGCCGTCGCTGTCGATACACCCGGCGTTCGCCTCAGGCTTTTGCCAGTAACCCGCGAAGACGGACGGGCCGCGGATGAGGAGCTCGCCGTCTTCAGCCAATTTCAGCTGAACGTTGGGCACCGGCATGCCGGTAGAACCCATGCGCTGGCGCAGGGGCGTGTTGAGCGAGATGACGGGCGAGGTTTCGGTGAGGCCGTAACCCTCCCAGAGCGGGATGCCGGCGGAGGCAAACCATTTCGCGGTGTCGATGCCGAGCGGCGCGCCGCCGCAGATGAAGAAATTAACGCGGCCACCGAAGGCCTCACGCACCTTGGAGTAGACGAGCTTGTTGGCGAGCTTCCAGAGCGCGGCAGTCGGTTTTTGACCGCGGTAGACGGAGTCCGCGTGCCGCGCGCCGTGGCCGATGGCCCAGGCAAGAATGCGCTTCTTCACGGGCGAGGCGGAGGATTTCTGCTCGACGGCCTGGCGGATTTTTTCATAGACGCGCGGAACGCCGACGATGACGGTGGGGCGAACGTCTTTCATCGCCTGCGGCAGCTTGTCGAATTGGGTGCAGTAGGCCACCTGCGCTCCGGCATTGTACATCACGTAGTCGAGCGCGCGGGCGGTGACGTGGGAGAGCGGCAGGAACGAGATGCAAGTGTCTTTGGGACTGAAGCCGAAGTCGACGGCAGTGAAATTCTGGTTGGCGGCGATGTTGCCGTGGGTGAGTGCAACGCCCTTGGGCTCGCCGGTGGTGCCTGAGGTGTAGATGAGCGTGGCCAGATCGTTGGGCTCGGCGGCACGGACGAGCGAATCGAAGACAGGATCGCGCTGGGATCCGAGTGCATCGGCGCCGGCGAGCAGCGTGCTGAAGCCGATGGCGTTCGGCGGAATGGGCGAATCCATCACGATGATGGTCTCGAGCCCGGTTTGCGCGCGGACGGCGCAGAGCTTGTCGAACTGCTGGCGCGTGGAGACGACGGCGATGCGGCACGCGGCGTCGCGCAAGAGCTCGGCGATCTGTTCGCCGGTGAGCGTGGGATAGATGGGCACGTCGGCGGCGCCGATCGCGAGCACGGAAAAGTCGGTGATGGCCCACTCCCACCGGTTCTCGCTGATGAGCGCGATGCGGTCGCCTCTTTTCGCGCCCATATTGAGGAACGCCGTGGCCAGCGCGCGGACGCGCTGGTAGATCTGGTCGGAAGAGATCGGCTGCCAGTGGTTGAACTCGTCCTGCCAGAGGATGGCACGGGAATTGTTGGCGGCGGCGACGCGCAGAAAGAGATCGTTGATGGTGGAGATCAGCGGCGTGGTGGAGACTGCGGGCTGGTTGGGGATGGCGACGGTGCTCATGCGCGGACCACGGGAAGTTTATCAAACGTCAGGGGTCAGGGGGTCAGGGTCAGGGGGATGGTGAGGTATGGGCGGGGTCCGGCGGGCGCCGGACTCCGCGGCATGCGATTTAGGGCAGCTTGTAGACGGTTTGGAGGACCTTGTCGGCCAGAGCTTTCGGAAGCGGCGCGTAGGAGAGAGCCGAGGCCTGGCTTTCACCGGAATTGAGGATCCAGCTGAGCATGTCCTTGATGACGTGCTCTTTTGCAGCATCTGTGGGGCTGGTGGGGATGAGCAGGTAGGTGAAGCTGGAGATGGGATAGGTATCGGCGCCGGGTGCGTTGGTAATGTCGACGCGGTAGTCGGCGGGCATGTTCTTGACGCTGGCACCCGCGGCGGTAACGCCCTCCAGCGAGGCCTTCACCCAGTTGCCGGAGGCGTTCTTGAGCGAGGCGAACTGCACGTTGTTCTGCAAGGCGTAAAAGAGCTCAACATATCCGATGGAGCCGGAGAGCTGACGCACGAGACTGGTGACGTTCTCATTGCCCTTGCCGCCCACGCCGGTGGGCCAGTTGATGGCGCTTCCCGCGCCCGGTCCGCCTTTCCACTCAGAGCTGACCTTGCTGAGATACGACGTGAAGATGAAGGTGGTGCCGCTGCCGTCGGAACGATGGACGACGGTGATCTTAAGGTTGGGCATGGAGACGCCGGGATTGTCCTTGGCGAGACGCGGATCACTCCAGTTGCTGATCTTGCCGAGGTAGATGTCGGCGAGCACATCGGGGCTGAGGCGCAGATTGGTGACACCGGGAACATTGAAGGCCGGAACGATTGCGCCGAGGACGGTGGGAATGTGTTCGACCTTGATCTTAGCCGCGCCAAGAGCCTGGTCGGTCATGGGCATATCCGAGGCACCGAAGTCGACGATGCCGTTGGTGACCTGCTGGATGCCGCCGCCGGAACCGATGGACTGATAGTTGATCTCGACGCCGGGGTGCGCGCTGCTGTATTCACTGAACCACTTCGAGTAGATGGGATAGGGGAAAGTCGCTCCTGCACCTGTAATTTTCTGGGCCCGTGCGGCTCCCAGGACGAACATAAACAACGCAAGGACAGACAGACTCTTCTTCACGTTCCACTCCCTTTCAAGTGACTCTTCCGCAGGTAATTGTCTACGGCGAATGTTACGGAGAGTTGAAAAGGTGGGAATGGAAAAATTGGGGCAGAAAAAGGGCCGAGGGGCTGAGCACACCATGAGCCCCAGCATCAAATCATCGCGGCACTTCCTTGCGAAGACCCCAAATTATCATCACAGACGCGATGACGATGGCGACACCGACTGACATGAACCCGACCGTGACGAAGGTCTCCTGCCAAGGCTGCCCACTGTGACCGGCTCCGGTAATTGGAGAGAGGGCTGCGGTACCAAAAATCGCAGCAAGGACGGTCATGAGCCAGTTCAAATAAGTGCCATAGAGAACGGTCCAAAAGGCAATAGCCGTGGCCGTCGTTGACAGTCTCACGTACGTCCAAATGCCGCCCAGCGCAACGAGGAAGATGCCATTCATCAAACCTTCAAGATGTGCTGCAAGCCCCATTCGCACATTTGCGAAATGCTGCTCGGCAAATCCGGTCAGCAGCCCTAGCAAGAATAGAACCATGCCATGAAACATCAGCCGCCGGTTGGTATCTCTCATTCGTATGATCTCCCTCTCATTTCCTGAGGCCGATTGACGCAACGGCAAGGAAATTAAATTGCCGCCAGGCTAACGTGCGGCTGAGTCAGCCCTCATCGTAAATGAAGGGCCGAACGTCCTGCGAGCCAAAGCGAAATTGCAAAAAAACAAGCCAGAGCTACGAAGGAATTCCGGCGGTTTGCGCGGAGGCGGCAGGTGCGGACTGCGGTGGCTGGGGGTTGAGCTGCGCCGACGGCGCGAGCGGCAGCGTGAAGTGGAACTGCGCGCCGTTACCGAGCTCGCTCTCTACCCACACGCGGCCGCCATGCGCCTGGATGATGTGCTTGACGATGGCGAGGCCGAGACCGGTGCCGCCGGATTCGCGCGAGCGGGCCTTGTCGACGCGATAGAAGCGCTCGAAGATGCGCTCGAGGTGCTCGGAGGCGATGCCGGGGCCGAAGTCTTCGATCGTGAACTGGACTTCCGAGGCGAGCAGGCGCGCGCCGGCGCGGATGCGCTTGCCGGATTTGGCGTACTTGAGCGAGTTCTCGAGGAGATTACCGAAGACCTGATGCATAGCGTCGGGATCGGCCATGATGAGCGCGTCGGGTGCGCCGGAAGACTGGAGCTTGACGCCGGAGTCGACGACGATGCCGCCGATGGAGTCGAGCGCATCCTGGAGGAGCACGCTGGCGCGCACCGGCTGCAGGGAGAGCTTGTAGTCGGGGCTTTCAACGCTGGCGAGGGCGAGCAGATCTTCGGTAAGCCGGCTCATGCGGCTCGCGTTCTTGAGGATGACGCCGAGAAATTCGTGCGTGGTTTCCTGGCTTGGATGCGGATCCTCGATGAGCGTCTCCACGTAGCCCTGAATGGAAGTGAGCGGGGTGCGCAGCTCGTGGCTGACGTTGGCGACGAATTCGCGGCGCGATTTCTGCGCGGCCTCAATGCTGGTGACGTCGTGGAGTACGACGAGCGCGCCGCCGGCGGGCAGCGGGGCGGCGTTGATCTCAAAGACACGGCCGGGCGCGAGAAGAATGGCGCGGCCGATGCAGAGCTCGCGACGCTCCATGGCGCCGCGCACGCAGGCAAGCAGCTCGGGGTCGCGGACGGCGTGGACGAGGGGGCGGCCGGGCAGAAGCTGCGTGCCGGCGATGCGCTGCATCACGGCGTTGGACCAGCGGATGTAACCGGCAGAGGTGATGGCGACGACCGCTTCCTGCATGGAGTCAAGCATGACGGCCAGCTCATGGCGGCCGCTCTCGAGCTCGGCGAAATCCTGGTCGAGGCGCTCGGCGGTCTGGTTGAGCGCGTCTTCCATCACGGTCAGTTCGTCGTTGCCGTGCGCACTGAGTCGCGCCGAGAGATCGCCGCCGGCGATGCGGCGGGCAAAGTTGACCACCTGCTGCAGACGCTCGGAGATGCGCAGCGCGACGAAGGCGGCCACGGGAATGGCGACGGCGATGGCAATCATGCCGGACCAGAGGGCTTCGCGGCCAAGCTGACGCAGCATATCGACCGGCGTGTGTTCCACAAAGCGATGGAAGACTACCTCCATCACAAGGGTGTGGAAGACCAGCAGAAGGATGAAGAGCGCGAGCAGCTTGGTGAAGACTTTGGGGGTCATAAGAACAGGGGCCAGTGTTCAGGGGTCAGGGGTCAGAGAAAAGCCGAGGTGCGAAGGAGCGGGCAGCCGCGGCTTTGAGCAATGCACTAACCTGCCCCGGGCGTGACGCCCGGTTGGCGTTACTCGCCTTTGGGCAGTTCGAAACGATAACCGGCGCCGCGCACGGTTCTGAGATAGCGCGGATTCTCCGGGTCGATCTCGATTTTCTCACGGATGCGGCGAACATAAACATCGACAGAACGTGGGGTGACGAAGCGCGCATCGCCCCAGACGGCGTCGAGCAAGTGATCGCGGCTGAAGACGCGGCCGGGATGACGGGCGAGGTAGTCGAGCAGACGGAACTCGGTAGCCGTCGTGGTGGTCACCTGGCCGCGCACCTTGAGCTGCATGGCTCCGGCATCGATGATGACTTCTTCAAAGCTGATGACAGTGGGCGATGAAGGCCGCTCGAAGCGGCGCAGCACGGCCTTGACGCGGGCGACGAGCTCGCGCGTGGAGAATGGCTTGGTGATGTAGTCGTCGGCGCCGAGCTCGAGGCCGAGAACGCGATCGTTTTCTCCGGCGCGCGCGGTGAGAAAGATGATGGGCACGGTAGAGAGACCCGCGTGATTGCGAAGGCGGCGGCAGACATCAAGACCATCGCCGCCGGGAACCATGATGTCGAGAAGAAACAGCGCGGGTGTCTTGCGCTCGGCATCGGGAATGAGATTTGCGGGAGTGTGAAACAGCCTTGCCTCAAAGCCTGCCGCTTCCAGGTGATGCTGCACCAGCCGGGCGATATCGGCGTCGTCTTCCAGAACGAAAACGGATTGGCTCAAACGGTGAGTCCTCGTCCCGCGGCCGTTCAAGTTGCTGGGGATGCAGGGACCGCGAGAAACCAAAGACAGAGTAATTCAACGAGGCAAATGGATTGCAAACGTTTGATGAATTCGGCGGGGCGCGCGAGCGTGCGCTCACACAGATAAAGGAGTTGCGGCGAGGCTCGCAGTCGTCCGTGGAGAGCTATTCGTCGTCTTGCGCGATCTTGTGCCAGGTTCCGGTACCAAGCTTTCCGGCGGCGACGATGGCGCCCGGCGGCTGGAAGTTGTAGGTGCCGGAGTCATCCCAGGAGATATTGTTCGCGTGCAAGGTGTAACGGCCCGCCTTGGCGGAGAATGTGCCGGCATTCGATCCGGTCTGATCGAGAGCCTCGCTGTGCATCTCGTAGGTTCCGCTGGAACTGACCTGCATCACCCAGCGGCCGCCGTTGGGGCCGTTGATGTCGAGCTCCCAGGCACCGACCCAGTTGGGATCGACGGAGCCGGGCTGGCTGCCAGAGGGCAGCGGTAGCGCGGCGGGATAGGCGGGATTGTCGCTGGAGCAAGCCGTGGCGCGGACCACGCAGCCGGTGCCACTCACGTTCTGGCACTCCGTCATGGCCTGAGCCGCCGCGGAGGCGCGATCGGGACCGTCGCCCGTGCCCATGCCCGTACCGCGCGAGGTTACGCTCATTGCGAGTCCCACACAGCCGTTCTTCACCGCTCGAGAATTCTGGCAGTCGGTAGCACCCGTGGCCTGGCAGTTTGTGAGCGCGGTCTGCTCGGCACTGGCTTGGGAAGTCTGACCATGCGAGAGCCCGGCGGTATTTTTGGTCGTAGAGATGTCGAGCGCCGCAAAAAGCGGATCGGGCTTTGGGCCCGATTTGGCAAGAACCGCACAAGCCTGCGTGGTTTGCGAGAGCTGGCATGCATCGCCGATTGTGAGACTGGTGTTGCTTTGCGCGTGGGCGGGGTTGGCGGCGAAAAGCGCGGCGACGAAGAACGTGGTTAAGGAGAGCGCGGGAACGCAGAGGGATTGCAGTGGGATTGGGCGGCGGTTATTGGGTGCCATCGATCACGCCTCCGTGCGCGCCAGATGAAGTTTGGATCAGTTCTTCAGGGATATCACATTGCGCGGAGGAAATGAGAAGGGATTGGGAGCGGTGAAGCGGCGTAGGCGGGTGGTGGGATCGCAGTCAGCGCACGGCTTTGACGATGGCGGCCTCGGGGAGCGCAACGGCCGGGTCAGGCAGTTCGAGATCGGGGAGATCGAACTGCGAGGCAGACCCAGGATCGGAAGCAGATTCGACCGTTTGTGAAGACCCAGCGGAATGCTGCGCGCGCGGATCGCCACGGCGGGAGCGGCGATTGCGTACCTCGTGGAGGGCGACGAGCATGAGTCCGGTGAAGGTGACGACGAGCAGCGCAACTGCAGTGAGGCCGTGGAGCTGCTCGCTGGGCGCGCCGACGTCATCGCCGACATCGCGCACCAGAAGCGTAAGACCGATGAAGACGAATGCGAGGTGGGTGCAGAAGACCTGGAGCGAAGCCTTGCCGAGGGTGAGGAACGGCTCAACGGCGACGAGGCGGAGCAGGTATTTGCGCAGCCAGTAAAGAACGATGGAGAAAGTGACGAGATTGACCACGCGCAGCGGGCCGATTTGCCACTTGTTGAGCTGAATGCCGAGCGCCGGCTCGGTGAGGTGCGGGCCGAGCCATCCCCAGCGCACGCCGATGAAGAACAGGCACGCAGCCGCGGAGAGAGCAAAAGCCCAGCGCGGAAGCTTGCCGATCACCGACTCCTGAGTGGCGGAACGCGCACCCGCCCAGAGCCCGACGGTCCAGATGGCCTGCCAGGCGAAGAGATTGAAAGCGCCGGTCTCCTGCAGCGGAATCTGCAGATGCGTAATGTGCACGATCCAGTTGTGAACAACATCGCGCAGGCCGAATTGGGCGAACAGCCAGATGAGCCCGCTGAAGAAGAGGATTCTCTTCCAGCCGAAGCGGACGGCTGCCGAGAGCAAGAGCGGCGTGAAGAAGAGAAACGTGACGTACATGGGCAAGATGTCGAGGAGCGGCGGGCAATAGAGGAGCAGGACCGACCCGACGATGGCCACGACCGGGTGCGCGAGATAGAAGTCAAGCAGGTTGCTGATGGCTGCCCTGTGGGTGTGGACGGCGAATGCGGCGGCGATGGTGAACGCAAAGGCCAGCATCAGCAGGTGGAATGCGTAGATTTTGAGCGAGCGCTTCCAGAGGCGGATGCGGACGCCGGATTCGTCGACCAGCAGTTCGCGGATGTAGAGGCGGCCGACGAGCATCGCGGAGACGAAGACGAAGCCTTCAGCGGAGGAGACATAGCCGAGGGGCGAGTTGACGAAATCGCTGAAGCGCGTGGGCAGATGGGTAAGCGTCATCCAGACGAGGAAGAGCCCACGCAGAGCGTCGAGCTCCGGACGGCGTTCGAGGTGGGGGAGACGGGGGAGCTTCATGCGCAAACTGAGAGCCGGATGCTTCGCGGCGTTAGGGGGTTAGACGCGGGCAGCGGGTGCGAGTTGCCAAACGATGCGGAGAAGCGCACTAGAAGTGCAAGGTAAGGATTTTCCCGGCAGGCGCTGATTCGGAATGGGTTGAGGCAAGAGTGACGCTTCGCGCGGAGCTGGCGTCAGCGCTTTTTGGCGGGCTTAGCGGATTTTTTCGGCGCCGGCTTCGCCGGTTTCGCGGGCTTTGGAGCCGGTCGCGCGGATTTTGTTGGAGCAGGTTTGGCGAGCTTCTTCGCCGGTGGCCTGGGCGCGACTTTGGCGGCCGGTTTTGCCGGTGGTTTCGGGGCTTCCTTCACAGCGGCCTTTGCCGCTGGAGCGGGCGCAGGCTTCCCTTTCGCTGCGGGTGACGGCTTGGGGACTTCGGGCTTGGGAGGGCCCGTCTTGGCGGGTGTAACTGGAGCCGCCTTCATGGCAACCGGCTTGGGTGCAGGCGCGGACTTTGCCGGAGTAGATTTTTCCGGTTTGGCAGCGACTGGCTTCGGGTCTTTATTCGTGGGCGCGGACTTCACGGACGCGGGCTTTGGAGGCGCGGACTTCTTTTTGCCGCGGGCGGGCTTGTCGTCTTCGTCGTCGAGGTCTTCGTCTTCTTCGGACTCTTCTTCTTCCTCTTCGCGGGCAATTTCTCCTGGGGGTAGAGCGCCGAGATCGAGCTCCTCGTCATCGCCGCCGGCCTCGTCGAGATCGTCGTCGCCGGGCAATGCATCCTCATCTTCTTCTTCATCGAGCTCGCGCTGCTTGAGCTTGGCCTCCGCACGGCGGGCGCGCGTGCGCTTGATGGTGACCTGAGGCGGGGGAGCGGGCGGCGAATGCGGCTCGAGATAGGCACGCATCTCCTCGGGCGTGGTCAGCTTGCCGTCGATCAGCTCGAGGAAGATGTTCTGCACAAGCTCAGTAAAGCCGGGCAACTCGGGGGTGATGCGCATTTCCAGCATGAGGACGTAGGGAATGCGCTGCCGCGCCTCAGGCCATACCTTGAGGAAGAGATGATAGCGATCCTGCACTTCCTTGCTTTTGGTGCTGAACCCCAGCCAGAGAACAGCCTCCGGATCGTAGCTCATAAAGAGCTTGTAGCCGGCCGAGGGCTTGACGTTCTGCTTGGCGAGCAGCACCTTGGAGAACGCGGCGGCTCTGGATTCGAGTGTGTTCCACTCGGCGACGAAGCCGGGACGCAGGAGTTCCTTCTTAAGAGCGGAAAGATCCTTGGGAGCAAGCTTGGCGGTGAGCAGCTGCATCTGCCCTGCAGACAAGTCGGGGTGAACGTCCTGCATGGTGAGTGAGACCGCGAGATCATGCAGAGCGGTGAGTTTGGGTTCGTCCGCTTTGGCTGCTGTCCAGGCCGGGAAAAGCACCTTCATCCAGCCCTCGGCATCGAGAGCCCGCAGGACCTTGAGCCCGTCCTCCTCGTGGCCGATCTGTTCCAGCTCCTGGCGGCGGCCGTGGTCGGAAAGCGCCTCGATCATGCCTTCGGACTTGGCATTGTCGTAGCGGGTCTGGGTGCGCGTGTCCATCTCCCAGCCGAGCCGAGCGCGATAGCGCGTGACGCGGATCATGAGAGCCGGATCTTCAATGAAGCCGTAGTTTGAAACCAGGCGGAGAATGCGCGCCTCAATGTCGGCAGCACCGTTGAGCGGATCCATCAACAGGCCGTAGGAACCCTCATTGAGAGAGATGGCCATGGAATTGACGGTGAAATCGCGGCGACGAAGGTCTTCCTGGATGGAGGCCCAGTGATAGACCGGCTTGCCCGGCTTGGGGTATTCCAGATTATGCGTGCTGATGAGATTGACTCGGGCGGAGCGGGGAAAACACAGGTAGAGGGTTCGCGAGGGCTCGTCTTCACCCCACACCTTGGCACCAGTCTTCTCCAGCTGTTTCTTGAGCTTGAGAGTGTTTCCATGAATTGATACTTCCAGTTCCCGGACGGCGTGGCCACTGGTGAGGTCACGGACGGCATCTCCGGTGAGAAAGAGGATGGTGCCGGCCTCGCGGGCAACGTCCCGCAGATGGCCAAGTGCACTGCGCTGGTCAGCCGAAAGCCGGTGTTCCAGAAGGTAGACGTAATCGGCCATTCTACGCGGTCTTCCCCGTCCCAAGGATGCGCCAAGTGTTTGATGACGCGGTGCTTACGGCGTGATTGAAGGAGCCTAGCAAAGAGAAACATTAACACAAGTCGAGGTGGAAGACTAGGCGCAATGCACAACGATTGCAACTTTTTCGAGGTCTAAGTCCCTAATTTTGCTGGAATGGCATGCTGGGCCGCGCCTCGATAACGTGGGCATGGGAGCCAGAAAGGGCAACAACCGTGGCCGGGCCGGACTCCTATCCGTGCGACAATCCAGAGCGATGGCCTCCGGACGCAAACCCGTGATCGTGAGGAAGTTCTCACGCGATTGGCTGGCCGGCTATGCCGGAGCGGAGTTCGGTCAGCAGACCCTGGAGCTGGAGGTCCTGGACCTGAGCGGCAAGGTGGTCCGGATGGACTGGGAACAGGTGAAGTGGGTCTGCTACGTGCGGGAGTTTGCCATCGCCGGGCAGGACCCGGGCAATCCTGAGCGGCTTTTGCGCAAGAGCTTTGCGGTACGGCCGCGCACACCGGGATTGTGGATGCGGCTGAAGCTCATGGACGGGGACGACCTGGAAGGACTGGCGGCAAACGATCGCACGCTGGTGGAGGGCGCGGGGCTGTTGCTGACGCCGCCCGACACGCGGTCGAATACGCAACGAATCTATGTGCCGCGGACCGCGATCCAAGTGCTCGAGGTGGTGAGCCTGATCGGCGCGGCCGGCAGGAAGCGTGCAGAGGCGGGCAAACGGGGTGAGGAACAGCCCGACTTATTCAGCCGGGAGATCGAAAACGGCTGGCGGAATTGAGCGCCGCGATTTCTTTCACTCGAAGACGGCTTCCGGCGCCACCAGCCTCAGTCGTCTGAACAGGCACTAGACCGATTGCGCGCAGCGGACATCGGGTGATTCAAGCAGCGAGTGGTAGTAGTCGGCGGTGAGCCCGAGAACCCGCGACTCGGGATAATTTCGCAGAATCCAAGAGCGGGCGGCGCGACCCATGCGGCGGGCTTGACCGCGATCGCGAATGATCTTGAGAACGAATTCAGCGATGGCCTCGGGATATCCCGGCGGGATCAGATAGCCGGTCACTTCGGGAACGACGGAGTCGCGCGCGCCGGTGGATTCAGTGGTGACGACGGGAACGCCTGAGGCAGCAGCTTCAAGTACGGCGTTGGGAAAACCTTCGCGCCAGGTGGGCAGCACGAGAACATCCATCGCGCGGTAGTAGGGAGCCGTGTCGGCGACGAAGCCGGTGCAGTCGATTTGCGGATGGCGCAGGATATGCGTGCGTAGATTGTCGGGAAGCACGTCTTCCGCCTGATCGAACCAACCCACGAGGAGCAAGTGCGCCGATGGCTCGACGCTGAGAATGGCTTCGAATGCGGCGACCAGTTCCGGCAAACCCTTGTCGCAGGTGAGGCGGCCGACGAAGCCGACGACGGGCGCATTGGATGGAATGCCCAGGCGGGCTCGTACCTTGGTGCGCCCGGGTATGAAGCGGTGAATGTCGACGCCGTTGCTGCTTCCCTGCCCCAACAGCCTTAATTTGCGTGCGGGCGCGACGTGGAGTGCGAGCGCCTCGGCGCGCAGGCTCTCACTGTTGCAGAGGACCACATGCGCGCAAGCTGCGGCCACGCGCTCGGCGGCGAGCAGGAGCAGGCGCTTGAGTCCAGTTGCGGTTTCGCACTTGAGGCCGCGCAGCATGTAAATGCGCTTCGGCACGCCGCACAGCATCGCGGCCAGCGTTCCGAGCAGGCCAGCCTTGGGTGTGCTGAACTCGACGAGATCGGGCTGGCGCTGGATCAGAAGTAGCCACAGGCGGACCAACGAGACCCAGTCGGCAATTGGGGAGATTTCGCGGCGCATCGGAATCGCGACGCGCTCAACGCCTTCCTGGCGCGCGGTTCGATCGAGCAATTCGCCGGGGCCGGAGACAAGCAGCACGCGAAAACCGGCATTGCGAAAGACTCGCAGCCGCGCACCGAGGATTACGCAGGTTTGCGGATGGGTGACGCCGATGAGAACGAGCGGTTGATGCGCAGCGTGAGATGAAGCGCGGACGGAACCTGGCCCGGCGTGTTTCATGGATTAGCACCTCCAAAAAGTTGAAACAAGGAAATGTTGAAACAAGAACTTGTTGAAACTTGGAAATGTTGAAACGGGGGAGAAATGAGTGTAGCGTTGGAAAACACTTCAACGCAGAGTGATGATGAGAAATACTTCATTAAGCCGCGATAATTTTCCTGCGAGGAAAATTCCATCGGAACGGACGCGCGTTCTTCTGCTCATTCCGCGACGAAATGCAGGGGGCGCGGAGCACGTGATGGAGCTTGTGGCGCGCGGGCTCACCCGCGAACGATATGAGGTTCACCTGGGCCTGGTGATGAGCCCAGACACGAGTGCGGACATGAGCGCGGAAGCGAGCGCCGATGGCATGGTGAAGGGCGTTCGTGTGCATGCGCTGGGCGCTCGGCGCGCGCGCGTGGCCGCGTTTGCTCTTCTTCGGCTCGTGTGGCGGCTGCAGCCGGATGTGATTCTTTCGGGAGCCGCGGAGATCAGCTTCCTGGTGCTGCTGCTGCGCGGATTGCTTCCCGGACGAACGCGTGTGCTGATCCGGCAGAACGGAACCGTGTCAAGCGTGCGCAAAATGGGTGTGCCGCGATACACACGACTGCTCTATCGATTGCTTTACCGGCGCGCCGACCGGATCATCTGCCAGTCGCGCGCGATGGCCGAAGACATGATGCGCGAGGTGGGCATTGGCGCGGAGAAGCTGGCGGTTTTGCCGAACCCCGTGGACGTGGACGGTATCAGGCGTGCGATGAACGATGCCTACGCGTGGGAGGGACCGGGCCCACACCTGCTGGCCGTGGGACGGCTGTCGCATGAGAAGGGATTCGATCTGCTCATCGAGGCATTCGCCACGGTGCGCACCAGGTTTGCCGATGCGAGACTCATCCTTGCCGGCTCGGGCCGCGAAGAAGCAGAGCTGCGGCGACTGTGCCACGTGTACGGAGTGGAGGATGCCGTGCAGTTCGCCGGCCGCGTGAATTGCCCCTACATTTATTTTCCCGGCGCGACACTGTTTGTACTGCCTTCACGCTGCGAAGGCATGCCCAACGCGCTGCTGGAAGCCTCATCCGCAGGACTGCCGATTGTGGCGACACCGGCGTCAGGAGGGATTGTGGACCTGCTGCGCGGAAAGCGCGGCGCGTGGGTTGCACCCGAAATCAGCGCGGCGGCGCTTGCGCAGACGATGGTCGCGGCGCTCAAAGAAATCCGGCCGGGTGAGCGATTCCCAGTGATGAGCTCAGGAGATCGCGGCGCCCTTGATCGATCCGTTGCGCGATCCGTTGCGGGTCCTTCGGCGCGCGCCGCGGCCAATTGAGGAGAAAACTCACTTGCACAAGATTTGGTGCCAATTCGGGAATGAGAAATTGCCTACTTTTCCAAAACGGATTTTCTTCCTTGACATGATTTTCCAAAAGATGTTTCCTGTGAGTAACAAATCCACAGCAAAGCAGGGGCACTCGATTTTCGGGTGAGCCCTGCGAAGTTCACGGGAACCCGACCAGGGGGGACACGGGCGGGTGGGAAAGTCTGCGGCCAAATCAGGCTGCCGACCACCACTTGCAGCCGCCGTGGCCCCGCGGATACCCCGCGAAAGTGATTTGGAAAAAGGTCCTCCCCCCTCGCGCTCATGAAGGCGGCATCCCCCATGCCGAATGCCTCGTGAAGCCGCGCTTCAACAACGAGAAGTAAATCCGCGCGACGTTTCGGCCGCAGCGACTCTCTGTGCGCGGCCGCTCCGTTGCTGGAGGGGCCCCCATGACTCGTTTCGATCTGGGCGCGATTGCGCGCCGTTTTGTTGCCTTGCCGGTTCCGATTGCTGCGCACTTCCGGCGCGAATTCAATTCCAAAACCTCCCACACGGAAGAGAATCCTCCCCCACCTGCGCCACCCGCGCCGCGATGGCACGAGGTGCAAATCCCGCGCCAATGGGCAGAAGATGAGTTTGCCTTCAACCGCGCGATCTCCGCCTACGAAAAGCTGATCGATCTGACAGCGTCAGAATCGAGCGCGCCTAACGCGGCCGCAAGGAGGCCGATATGAGGCACGTTGCGATGGTGATTCCGGGTGTCGATCGGATCGGCGGCGCAGAGCGGCAGGCGATTTTGCTAGCCAAAGGACTGCGGCGGCGAAGATGGCGCGTGACGCTGGTCGCATTGGCGGGCTCGGGCGGTGCGGCGGCCGAAGAGCTGCACAGCGCGGGCATCGAGTTCCTCAGCCTGCAAATGAGGCACGGGCTCCTGGACCCGTGCGGCTGGGTGCGCTTCAACCGATGGCTGTGGCGCGAACAGCCGGACGTAGTGCATGCGCATCTGCCGCACGCCGCCTGGCTGGCACGCTGGTCGCGGCTGGCTGCACCGGTGCCAGTGGTGATTGACACGCTGCACAGCTCGGCAACGGGACCGCTGCGCCGTCACGCCGGTTATGCGCTGAGCCGGTGGCTGCCGGACCAGGTGACCGCGGTGAGCAACGCCACGGCGGCAGCGCACAGTGCGGCACGGATGGTAAGCGATCTGCAATTGAAAGTGATTCCCAACGGCGTGGAGACGAGCGCGTGGAGAGCCGATCCTCATGTGCGGGCAGAAGCAAGGCGCGAGCTGGGAGTGAACGATGAGTTCGTCTGGCTGGCAGTGGGACGGCTGGAGGCAGTGAAGGACTATCCCGTGCTGCTTGCGGCTATGGCCATTCTTCCCAGGCGGGCCCGGCTCGTGGTCCTGGGCGATGGGCCGCTCGAGTGGCAGCTTGTGCTGCTGTCGCGAAAGCTGGGCCTGGAGCGGCGTGTCCGATTTATGGGGTTTGACTCGGCGGTGCACCGATGGATGCAGGCTGCGGATGGACTGGTGCTGGCGTCGCGCTACGAAGGACTGCCGATGGTGCTGCTCGAAGCCGGCGCGTGCGGCGTTCCTGTGGTGGCGACGAATGTGGCCGGAACGCGCGAACTGGTGGTAAATGGAGAGACGGGCTGGCTGGCGTGCGGTGACGGCGCGGATGCGCTGGCCGCAGTACTGCACCGCGTGATGCGGTTGCCAGCAGAGGAGCGGCGCGCGATGGGCGAGCGGGCACGGCGACTCGTGTACAAGCACTACGCGATGAAGGCGGTGCTGGATCAGTGGGAGGAGTTGTACGACGATCTGCTGGAGCGCAAGACAGCGCGCGGAAAACGCCTGAGCTTTACGCGCCAGAGCCCGACGCATGCATAGAATTTTTCGCCGACTTCGAGAGCGGCGGCAGGAAATTTTGCGACGACGTGATCGACCGAGGTGAACTGCCCGGCACGATCGCGGAGAAAAGCGCGCAGGCGATCGAGCTCCGCGTCGGATGCGGTGTTGGGATGGACGCAGATGGTCCAGAGGCCCTGCGCCTTGTCGATCGGCGCCCAGAGCTGTTGCGGAATCCAGGTTATGCCGCTGCGCAGAAATGGAGCGCGTGCAAAACCGTCGGACAGAAGCGGCACTCCCTGAGCGCGCAGCGCGATGAGCGTCGAGGCGTCAAAGCCGTGGCGCGGAGCGACGAAGATTCTGGGATTGAGCCCGTGACCGCGCAGGATCCGCAACCCTGCGGCGATCCACTCCCGCTGCAGCCCCGGGGCGACACCGGCAAACTCCGAGAGCGATTCCAGGCCGAGCAAGCTGCGGCCGCGGCTGGCACAGAGGTGACGGTAGCCGTGCAGGCCAATGGCTGCGCCCGAATTTTGGAGCACAGAAAGATCTCTCCAGAACTCCGGATCGGGCGGCGAAGCATCGAGGCCGGGATCGCGATTTTCGGGAACGACGGCGAGGATGGGCTTGAGATTGAAGTCCTGAATGAGAGCACGCAGCGCCTGCCAACGGTCGCGCGCGACGCGCGGGCAGAGATCGTCGATACGCAGAAGATATTGCGCGGGGCGCGGAAGAGATTGCGCGGGTGCGGGAATCAAGCAGTTCCCTTTTCCGCAACGGCGCGCCGGAGCAGGCCGCGGCTGCAAAGCCAGAGATAGAAAAGGGTGATTGCGGTCCAGATGGAAGTGGCCAGTGCGATGCCGGCGACACCGAAACGGCGCATGAGGACGAGATTGAGCACAATATCGAGCGCGAGGTTCAAGATGCCGCAATAGAGGACGAGATCGGTGCGGCGCATGGCGACGACAAAGCGATAGTAGACGCGGCTGGTGGCGTAAAACGGAATCTGAATGGCATACATGGCGAGCACTGAGGCGACGACGGTGGTGTCGCGCGGACCAAAACGGCCATGCTGGAGTGCAACGCGCACAATGAAGTGCGCGCCAACGATGAGAGCCGCTGCGATGGGGATGGAGACGAGCGCGCTGATCGCGAACCAGGTGCGGAGGGTTCGCCTGCAGGCGTCCCAATCGCGATGGGCGATGAGCTTCGAAAGATAGGGTACGATCGCGGCGGAGACCGAGCCCGCAAGCAGTGAAATGATCACGCTGACGAAGCGATTGGCGTAGACCAGAGCGGAGACGCTGCCTGCCGGCAGCATTGCGGCCATGGCCTGATCGACGAGCAGGCCGCCAGAGGCCACGACGGAGCTGAGCAACACGGGACCGTACTGACCGGCGACTTCGCGCGTGGCGGCGGTGACGCCGTACCAGCGCAGGTTAAGGTGATAGCCGTGCGACCCCATCATCCCGGCGACAAGAATGGCCTGCAGCAGCGTGCCGGCAAGCGTAGCCGCGACCATGGCCCAGATTCCGAAGCGCACGCCGTAGAAAACGGCGCCAGCAATCACGGCGATGGAGATGACGATGGGCGCGAGCGCGGGAAGCGCGAAACGGTCGAGGGTATTGAGTACAGCGGTGCAATTGGTGGCGACGCCGGTGAGCAGCACCACCGGCAAGAGTCCGTAAAAGAGATGAATAGCGAGAGTGAGCTTGGGTGGCGAAAAATTGGAAGCGATGACAGGAAAGAGGACGTGCGCGAAGAGCGCCATCGCGACCGAGGCAACGGCAAGGAGCAGGCACAGCGCGAGCATGGAGCTTGAGAGAAGCTGCTGCGCGCGCTCGCGGCCTTCCAGTTCCCTCACCCGAACCAGCGTGGGCACGAGGGCCTGATTCATCGATTCCGAGATGAGGTTGACGAGCAGGTTGGGGATGAGCGCAGCGGCGAGGAACGCATCGAGGGCGTCGGAGCGGCCGTAGACCGCGGCGACGGCGACCTCCTTGAATGTGGCGACGAGCTTGACGGCGACGCCGGCGGCGCCGACCGAGAGCGCAGCGCGCAAGATGCTGCGGTTGATCTCTAGGAGACGCGGAGCGGGATCGGCTTCGACTGCGGGCGGCATGGTGCGCGACCTCGGTCAATCCGGTTGCACGGCGAGCGGAGGGACAGGCGTGAACGAGAGGCGGGGCGCCGGACTGAATTGAGCGGCGAGTGCCCCAGGATTTTCGCCGGCGAGCCGGCCAGCAAGAACGATGAGAGCGAGTAGAAGCCAGGTGATGCGGTTTTCTTCTACTGTGGCGACGAGCGTGGTCACGGCCCAAACGAAGAGTGCGGTGACGAGCGCGATGCGCAACAGTCCGCGCGTCTGAAGCGCAGCGTGGACGGCGAGCGCGACGAGCAGCATGGCGATGAGCAGCGCGCAAAGGCCGCCGGCGACAACGAGGGAGAGCGCGGTGTTGTGCGCAGTGTCATTCTGTGCAAGCCGCGAGGCGGCCACGAAGGATCCGGCGCCGGAGCCGGCAAGCGGAGCACGCGCGAAGGCGCGCCAGCCTGCAGCCCAAATATTGATGCGCTGGTTCAGGTCGCCGCCACTGAGTTCGGCGGGAATGGTGGCGAGGCGAACGGCGATTCCAGAAGGAACGGCGAGCCAGAATCCGGCAAAAACGATTGGCAGCGCGAAAGTGGCCGCAACGATGCGCGCGGCGTGGCCACGGCAGAGAACGATCGCCGATCCCGCGAGAGCGATGAGAGCCGCGACGAAGCCCTCGCGTGAGGCGGTGAGCAGGACGGCGGCGAGCCCCACGGGAAGAAAGCCGAGCGCGAGCAAGCGCAACATCCAGTGGCGCTCCGTTTCAGCAAGCAGCGCGGCGAGGGGGAAAGCGATATCGAGAAATCGCGCGAGGTCGTTGGGATCCTGACCGAAGGCGGCGATGCGTACGAGACCCGCTGCGATGGACTCAGGCGAGCGAAAGGCGGCGAGCGTGAGAATCGCGAGCACCCAGGAGCCGGCGACCGTGGCGCGCACCAGATTGCGAAGATCGGCAGGTGTGCCGGCGAACTCCCAGATGAGCCAGACGACGATTATCTCCTGAAAATATCCGCGGAGCTTGACGAGCGTCGCAGCGGGATCGATGGTCCAGAGATAGCTCATGCAGAACCAGAGAAAAAACACGAGCACGAGACACTGAAATGCCCCGGGAGAACGCACGCGGCCGGTGTAGGCGACGGCGGGAATTGCGGCAAGGAGCGCGAGGATTCCGGCGATGCGCGCGACGTTACCGAAGGGTTCGCCGAGATCGAGCGAGTACTCCCAGGGAATGGCGAAGGCGAACAAGAGAAGCAGGGCGCGTGTGACGCGGCGCATGGCTAATACCTTTGCGAGTAGACGAGCGCGGAGTAGATGCTGACGCCGATGGTGGATTGAATGGCGGACTCCATGGTGCGATTGATGAGATTCTTCGCCATGGAATCGGGAACGAAGAGGATATCGCGGTCGTGGACGGGCTGGTCGGGGTCCTGGCCGCGCAGCATGCGGTGCAGGTTGAGCGAGATCATGGTGCGGCCGTCCTTCTGCTCGCGGATAAGCAGTGCTTTGGCGCTGGCGTTCTGCGAGGAACCCCATGCAAGCGAGAGAGCCTGCACTACGGTGAGCCCCTGCACAGGGTCGACCGGGAAACCACCGGGGCGAACTACGTCGCCGACGACATAGACCAAGCCGGCGCGGCTCACCTGAACCGTGTCGCCGGGACTGAGCTCGGGGTTGTGATCGACCGCGGCGTCGGCACCATCGGGGTCGAGCGTGACCGCGTGCGGCGTTTTGGGATCATCGGCGTGAAGGATGTTGACGAGACGGCCGGAGTTGGCTGAAAGGCCGGATGCGGCCGAGATGAGATCGAGCAGGCGGTGATGCACGGTGTAGGGATAGATGCCGGGATGATTCACCTCGCCGAGCACGCTCACGTCTCTGCCCGCGTAGGCGGTCACAATTACGGTGACGAACGGATGCAGAAGCATGCCGCGCGCGCGAAGAGCGTCGTCGATGGCGTCGGCCGCGGATTGCTCATCCTTGCCGGAGACCGGGACGTTGCCGAGCATGGGCAACGTGACGGTGCCTGCGGGTGAGACGCGAACCGCGGAATGGAACTCCGGCGTGTGATACTCGCTGATCTCGAGGAAATCGCCGGCTGCGATGGGCGCGGGCATAGGCGGTGCAGACTGCGCGATGGCGGGCGGAGTGGCGGATCCGTTCGAGGGCACGGACGGCCAGACTTCCGGCGCGTCTTTCGGATTGGGATGGCTGTGGGTTTCTTCCGTCTGCGGAAAACTGGCGACACCGGTGGGCAGGCCAGAAGTGCTGGGCGTGGGCGCTTGCGCGTTTGAGGACAGGCAGAAGACGAAAAGCGCGAGAACTGCCATCACCGGGCGTGCTGCGGGGCGCGCAAGCGCTTCGCGCAAAAATGCGGCGCCTACCGTGAGCCAGAGGCCAACAAATAAAGTGATGGCAAGATCGAGCGGCAGATTCGGCGAGACGGGCTTGACCGGCTGGCGCGCGGGATCGATAACAGAGACGTTCGAAGCGCGCACGCCGGCGGCGAGACCGGCCTCTTCCGCCTTGTCCTGCACGCGCAAGTAGAGATCGTGGCTGGCATTGGCCTCCTGGCGCATGACGGCGTATTCGACCGAGGCCTGATTCTGCCTCATGCCGTCGGCGGTGACCTGCTGAAGGCTTTTGCGGATGCCGTCTTCGCGGACTCGCGCGGTCTGCCAGTTGCTGCGGAAGCGCTCGACGAGCCGCGCGTCTTCAGCGCGCTTCTGGCGATCGAGATCCTGCAACTGGCGGGTGACTTCAACGACGCGCGGAAAGCTGGGACCGTGCTCGGCGCTGAGCTGCGCCTGCTCCAGCTCAAGATCGCTGCGGCGAGCGCGAACCTGCTGCAGCGTGGAGAGGACGAAGCTATTGTTTCCCGATTGAAGGCGCGGATCGGCGGCGATGACCATCTCGGGATCGCCATGCGAGGCGGCGCGATATTCAGCCTCAGTGAGGATGCGCTCCGAGGTTGCGACGACAAGCTGACGGCTTAGCTCATCGATTTCAACCAGCGCAGCACTGTGCTGGGTTTCGCCGGACTGGTTGTTATCGAGAATTTGCGGCGAGCTGACGATACCGTGGCGGGTTTCAAAAGTGGCGAGACGATTCTGGTCGCGATCGACGCGCGATTTGAGATCGACGAGCTGGCCGCTGAGCCAGCCGGAGGCCTGTGCAGTGGCCTGCATGTCGGAGTCGGTTTCCTGCTGGCTGTAATCGCGCAGAAGCGTGTTGACGACTGAGGCGGAGAGCGCGGCGTCGCGGCAGCGGAATCGGACTTCAACAAGCAGAGTACGCGGGACGGTTTGAACGGTGAGCCGGCGCGCGAATCGATCGAGAAGCCACGCCTGCGAATCAGGCCCGGGCGAATCGGCGCGGAAGTTCGGGAAGCGGCCCGCGAAGTCGCCGCGGAAACCAGGCTCCTGATAGAGCTTAAGAGAAGTGATCACGCGCCAGGCGATCTGGTCGCTGCGCAGAACGCCGGCCAGCGTTTCCAGCGCCATGGGAGCGGAGAGAATGGACGCGGCGGCGAGCGGCTCCGATGGCTCGAGATTGAGCGACGACGCCGAGCCGGTGCGCAACTCCACGCGCGCAGACGCTTCATATTGGTTCGGCGCGACGAGCCAGTAGAGGAAGCACGCGAACAGAAGCGCGCCCTCGATGGCGGCGATGAAAAACCGGTGACACCAGAGGGATTGGCCTAGCTCGCGCAGTGAACCGGACGCGGGGCGGCGCGATGCAGGGAGCGCCCGTGGTTCAAATGCGCTGGAGGAACCGAATTGGCCAGCAGCCGTCTCGGGCAAAGGATTCACCTCCGCCTCTCTCGATCTCCGCGCTGGCCATCTAAGGGGGCCCGGTCGAACTCGCGATCTATTGCGGAGATTCTTTTCGAACTCAGCTCAATGCTTCTGGGGTAGTGGGATTTTTATAGCACAGAAAAATAATCGCGGTTTAGAGAACATTTAGGAAAGGTGCCTCTCTGTCTAATTACTCTTGCGGTACCACTCCACCGTACGGCGCAGCCCTTCGCGAAAGTCCACTTGAGGCGCGTAGCCGAGCAGATCACGGGCGAGGGTGATGTCGGCGAGGGAGTGGCGTATGTCGCCGGAGCGAGCGTCAACATAGGCGGGCTTGCCGGAGTAACCGATGAGCGACGCGAGCTCCGCGAAGGTCTCATTGAGCGTGACGCGCTGGCCGGTAGCAATATTAATGACTTGACCGGAGACCTTTTCAGCGGGCGCCGCGGCGGCGAGAAGATTGGCGTGAACGACGTTGGCGATGAAGGTAAAGTCGCGGCTCTGCTCGCCGTCGCCATAGATGGTGGGTTGCTCGCCGGCGAGCATCTTGCGGCAGAAGAGAGCCATCACGCCGGAGTAGTGCGACGCCGGGTCTTGATAGGGGCCGAAGACGTTGAAGTAGCGGAGGGTGACGGTTTCAAGTCCGTAGACGCGCGTGAAGGAGCGCATGTAGTTTTCGCCGGCGAGTTTTGCGACCGCGTAGGGACTAATTGGGTTGGGCGACATATCTTCGTGCTTGGGGAGGGTTGGCGTGTCGCCATAGGCAGAAGAGGAACCGGCGTAGATGACGCGTCGAACACCGGCAGCGCGCGCGGCGACAAGCAAATTGAGCGTGGCATCGACGCAGTTGCGATTGGTGGCGACGGGGTCGGCAACAGAACGCGGGACAGAAGCGAGCGCAGCTTCGTGAAAGACGACCTCAACGCCGGCGCAGGCGCGGGCGCAGACGGCGGGATCGGCGAGGTCGCCTTCGATGAACTCCATCGCCTCGATTTCCGGCGAAGCAATTTCCGGAGAAATCAGGCCGGCAAGATTGGAGCGCTTGCCGGTGATGAAGCTGTCAACGCCACGAACAGACTGACCACGGACAGACGGACCACGGACAGACTCATTGCGTTCGAGGAGCGCCGCTGTGATGGAACGGCCGATGAATCCGGCTGCGCCGGTGACGAGATATTTTGGCAAATTCGCTCCGATGACTTCGCTTGCGCGGATGGCTGTGGGACCGCACACGCTAGGATACTCCGCCGCGCCGCACGATTTGCGCGCACTGAACGGATCATGCAAGATGCCGAAAGTTACAAGCGAGGTTCAGTTACGCGCGCGAGTGCGCAAGGCGGCGAACGCGAAGCCGTACAATCGTCAGCATGGAAACCGGGGCCGCGAACCGAATTGCAGAGCTCAAACTGAGGATGGAGACACGGGAAGCCCGCATCGGGATTGTGGGCATGGGCTATGTGGGTCTCCCGCTGGCGCTGCTCTTCAGCGCCGAGCGCTTCCGAGTGACGGGGTTCGACATTGCGCCGGACAAAGTGGCGAAGCTGAACCAGGGCGGATCGTACATTGTGCGTATTCCGCGGGAGGCGATTGCCGAGGCGCAGCAGGCCGGATTTCACGCATCGGCCGACTACAGCGAGATTGGCGCGATGGACGCGGTGATTATCTGCGTGCCAACGCCGCTGAACGAGCAGCGCGACCCTGATTTGAGCTACGTGACCGGGACTGTGAAATCGATTGCGCCCCACATCCGCGAAGGACAACTCATCGTACTGGAGAGCACCACGTATCCTGGCACGACGGAAGAGATCGTGGTGCCGCTGCTCGAAAGCGGCAACGCGCGCGGGCTGAAGGTTGCGCGCGACGCCGAGGAGACGGGCGTGCACGTAGTGTACTCGCCGGAGCGCGAGGACCCGGGCAACGACAGCGTAGACCGGCGCGACGTGCCGAAGGTGGTAGGCGGATGCAGCAGCACAGGCGTGGAGCTGGCGACGGCGATGTATGGAGCGATTTTTCGCCAAGTGCTGCCGGTAAGCAGCCCGTCGGTTGCCGAGATGACTAAGCTGCTCGAGAACATCTACCGCTGCGTAAACATTGCACTGGTGAATGAGCTGAAGCAGTTGTGCATGCGGATGGGCATCGATATTCACGAGGTGATCGACGCGGCGAAGACCAAGCCATTCGGATTTCAGGCGTTTTATCCGGGGCCTGGGCTGGGCGGCCATTGCATCCCGATCGATCCGTTTTATCTCTCGTGGAAGGCGCGGCAGTTTGACTTTCGCACGCATTTCATCGAGCTGGCCGGCGAAGTGAATGCGGCGATGCCGTACTTTGTGCTGGATCATGTGGTAGAAGCGCTGAACGATTGTGAGAAATCGATCAAGGGCGCCAAAGTGCTGGTGCTGGGGCTGGCCTACAAGCGCGACATCGACGATCTGCGCGAGTCGCCCGCGCTCACGATCATTGAATTGCTGCGGCAGCGGGGAGCGGAGGTGGCCTACAACGACCCGTACTTCCCTTCCGTGGGACGCGGCCGCAAGTACGACCTGAACATGACCTGCACGCCGCTTGAGAATCTGGGACAATTCGATGCGGTAGTGATCGTGACGGACCACTCCAGCTACGACTACAAGCGGATTGTGGAGGAAGCGCAGCTTGTGGTGGACACACGCTACGCGACACGCGGAATTGAATCGACGAAGATCGTGCGGTGCTGAAGGCGGGGCGCGCGCGTGCTGCGCAGAGATCGTGTATCGTTGTTTAGCTGACCATGGCCGCCGCGCTCCCCACACTGGCTGAACCAGCGCACTTTTCGCTCGCCGAGAGATTGGTCTTCGCCGCGCTGGCCGCGGCATCGGCGTACGGTTTCTGGCGGCGGTTCGGACCGATTCTCGGCAAGATTCTCCACTCGAAAAAGGACCCCGATTTTCACCTGGCGCCCATCGGCCCACGCGTGCGCGATTTTGTGTGGGAAGTGATGCTGCAGGCGAAGGTGATTCGCGAGCGGCCGCTCGCAGGCGTCGCCCACGCACTGGTGTTCTGGGCGTTCTGCGCGTTTGCTCTCGTCACACTCAACCACTGCGCGACGATCTTCGGGCTGGGATTTTTGGATCCGACTGGAAGCGTGGGGCGGATTTATTTCGATTTCGCCGCGCTTTTTGCCGTTGCCTGCGCCGCGGGAATTGCTGAATTGTTCGTGCGGCGATTTGTGGTGCGGCCGAAGTGGCTGGGTGAAGTTTCGCCGGAGTCGGGCTGGATTGCGTTCCTGATCTTCGCACTGATGGCGACGTACCTGGCGGCATTTTTTGTTGCGGGCGATGACGGTGCGACGAGGGAGTTCTGGTGGGCGCATACGATCACGCTGCTGGTGTTTCTACCTCTGATTCCACACACGAAGCATCTGCACCTGGTGCTGAGCCCGGCGTCGGTGTTTCTGTCCCGCGGTGGATTCAGCCGGATTCCACCGCTCGTTGGTGATGAGGACTTCGGGCTGGTCGCGGGAAAAGATTTGACGCAGCTGGTGAGCCTGCAGGCGTACTCCTGCGTAGAATGCGGGCGCTGCACAGAACACTGCCCGGCCGCAAACACGGGAAAACTGCTGGACCCGAAGACGGTGATCCTGGGGGTGCGCGGCTATTTGAATGATTACGGCCCGGCGAGCGAGCAACCGCTGCTCGGTAAATACAACTCGCAGGAGGCTGCGTTCGAGTGCACGACGTGCGGCGCGTGTGAGTTCCAGTGCCCGGTGGGCATCGAACACGTGCCGATCATTGTGGGCCTGCGGCGCGGCGCGGTGAATACCGGCGCATGGCAGGACGAGCGTGGAGCGAAATTATTTCTCTCGCTGGAGCGTGGAAGCAATGCTCTGGGAATGAGTGCAGCGGAGCGCGACAAGTTTGTGGAGAAGAATGCATTGCCGGTGTTTGACGGAACGCAGGAATACTGTTTGTGGCTGGGCTGCATGGGCGGATACGATCCCAAGGGACGCGAGATTGTGCTGGCGCTGGTGGAGGTGATGCAGTTTCTCGGCGCGAGCTTTGGCGTACTCCGCAAGGAGAAGTGCACAGGCGATCCGGTGCGAAGGCTGGGAAATGATCTGGTCTTTCAGCAACTCGCTGAGTCGAACCTGGAAGCGCTGGCGCAGGGCAAGGTAAAGAAAATCATAAGTATTTGTCCGCATTGCGTGCGAACGATCCAGGAGGACTGGAAGGCGTTTGGAACTTCGCCCGCAGTCGAGCATCACAGCGAGTTTCTGGCGAAGTTTGCCGACCGGCTGCCGAAGAGCGCGGGCGGAGAAAAAATTGTGTTTCACGATCCGTGCTATTTAGGGCGGTATCGCGGCGTGTATGACGAGCCTCGCAAGGTTGCGGCGCTGGCGGGCGAGCTGGTGGAGGCGCCGCGATCGCGTGAGCGAAGTTTCTGCTGCGGCGCAGGCGGCGGGTTGGCGTTTCTCGGCGAGGAGACGGGCGAGCGCGTGAGCCATGTGCGCGCCGTGGAGCTGGCGGCGACGGGGGCGGGCGTGGTGGGCGCCGCGTGCCCGTTCTGCAATACGATGTTCCGGGATGCGCTGGCCCAGGTCTCAGAATCGAGACCCGGGGCACCCGCGCCGGAGTTGCTGGACATTGCGCAGATTGCGGCGAGGGGATTGCGGGCGGGCTGACCTGCCCAGGAATGAGATGGATTTAGAAGATTATGGAAGGAAAAGATGAAGATTGCAGTTGCTATCAAACAGGTTCCGGAGCGGGATGCGTTCGTGCGCATCGCTCCGAATGCAAAAGGAATAGAAGAGCATGAGCTCCAGTGGGCGATGAATGAGCCCGATGCGTATGCGCTGGAAGAGGCGCTGCAGTTCAAGGAGAAAAACGGCGGCGAGGTGGTGGTGGTGAGCGCGGGGCCGGAGCGGGTGGGTTCGACGATTCGCGAGGCGCTGGCCAAGGGTGCGGATCGCGCGATTCATGTAGTGTGTGACGATCTTGCCGGGCGCGATGCGCTCAACGTGGCAAAGCTGCTGGCGGCGGCGATCAAGCCGGAGAATCCGGATTTGATACTGACGGGATTGCAATCAGAAGATGTGGGGCTAGGACAGACGGGAGTGATCGTCGCCGAGCTGCTGGGGCTGCCGCATGCGACGCTGATTTTGCATGTGGAGAAGACCGATGCAGGGTTGAAGGTGAAGCGCGAATTGGAAGAGGGATGGTTCCAGGAGATTGAGCTGCCGCTGCCGGCGGTGCTCACCATGCAGTCGGGCGGGAACAAGCTGCGCTACGCGACGCTGATGGGGATCAAGAAGGCGAAGACGAAAGAACTGCGCACGGTGAATGCGGCGGAGCCGGACGGAGCTCCGCCCGTTTTGGTTTTGGAACGGGTGACGCTGCCACAAAAGCAGAAGTCGACGCAGATGCTGGGCGGATCGGCGAAAGAAGCCGCGGCGGCGCTTGTCGAAAAGTTGAAGACGGAGGCGCGCGTTCTATGAGTGTTTTCCTGGTTTTGGAGGAGAGCAAAGGGAGAATCAGCAGAGCGAGCTGGGAAGCGCTCGCGGCGGCGCTGAAGCTCGCGCCTGCGCACGATGTGACGGCGGTGGTGATCGGCGCGCAGACGGAAGCGCTGGCCGCGGAAGCCGCGACGAAGGGCGTGGGCAAGGTGATGCGCGTGGAACATCCACTGCTGGAAAAATACACCGCTGATGGTTTTCTCCTGGCTTTGGAGCAGATGGTTCGCAAAAAAGAGCCGCAGTGCGTGGTGTTTCCGCATTCGTATCAGGTGCGCGATTATGCACCGGCGCTGGCATGCCGTTTTGGCCAGGTGCTGATTGGCGATGTGATTGAGATCGAAACTGGGCCGATTTTCACGCGTCAACTCATGCAGGGGCGATTAACAGGGCAATACAAGTCGACCGGAAGCGGGCCGTGTTTTGTCTCCGTGCAGGCGGGCGCGTTTCGTGCGGAGATTGATGGTTCGGCGGCTGGTGCAACGGCGCAAGTGACGACGTTCACGCCGAAGATTGACGCGGAGCAGATTCGGACGAAGCCGGGCGAGCCGTTCCGCGGCGCGGCGCAGACGGTCGACCTCGGTTCGGCGCAGAGGATTGTGAGTGTGGGGCGCGGCATCAAGGAAGCCGAGAATCTGCCGCTGGTGCGGGAGCTGGCCGAGGCGCTGGGCGCGGAGCTGGCCGCTTCACGCCCGATCTGCGATAACGGATGGCTGCCGATGGAGCGGCAGGTGGGCAGCTCGGGACATACGGTTGCGCCGAAGCTCTATCTTGCGGTCGGCATCTCGGGAGCGATTCAACATCTCGTCGGGATGAAGGGATCGCAGTGCATTGTCGCGATCAACAAAGATCCCGATGCGCCGATCTTTGAAGTGGCGGATTACGGAATTGTGGGGGATCTGTTCGAGATGGTTCCGGCGCTGACCGAGGCGGTGAAGGCGGCGAGGTAGATACGCGCGGGCCGCGGTTCGTCGGAGTTGTCGGTCGTTCTTTCCGCGGTGTATACAGCCGCAACGCCGTTGCGATATGGTTCCTTCTTTGCGTGAATCGGAGGGGGAATGATTGTTCCCGAGACGTATGGGGCTGCGCTTTGCCTGATGATCCTGACGATGCTGTGCTGGGGGTCGTGGGCGAATACGCTGAAGCTGTGCCCGAAATACCGCTTTCAACTTTTCTACTGGGACTACGCCATCGGCATGGCGGTGGGCGCGGTGTTCTGGGGATTGACGGCGGGGAGCATGGGGCACGCGGGACTTCCCTTCCTCGCCGATGTGCGGCAGATGACCGCGGGGCCGATGATCTATGCGATGATCGGCGGCGCGATCTTCAATGTGGCGAATTTGTTGCTTGTCGCCGCGATCGATGTGGCGGGATTGGCGGTGGCGTTTCCGGTTGGGATCGGGCTGGCGCTGGTGATTGGCGCGATTTCAAACTACGTGATCAAGCCGGAGGGCAATCCGCTGCTGCTGTTTGGCGGCGTGGCGCTGGTAGTGGTGGCGATTGTGCTGGATGCGGCGGCGTATCGCGCGCGGGAGAGCACGGCGAAGGCGACGACGGCGCGCGGGATTGTGATCAGCCTGGCGTGCGGTGTGCTGATGGGATGCTTTTATCCGTTTGTGGCGCGGGCGCTGAACGGCGACCCGGGACACGCAGCGCCGGGACCGTATGCGGTGACGCTGTTCTTCATGGTCGGGCTGCTGATATCGACGGTGCCGGCGAATTTGTTTGTAATGAAGAAGCCTCTCGACGGTTCGGCGCCGGTGGATGGAGCCGATTACGGACGCGCGCCATTGGGATGGCACCTGGCGGGCGTGCTGGGCGGAGCGATCTGGTGCACCGGCGGCGTGGCGAATTTTCTGGCGTCGGGCGCCCACCTGGTGGGGCCTGCGGTTTCTTATAGCATTGGGCAGGGCGCGACAATGGTGTCGGCGTGCTGGGGCGTGTTTGTGTGGCACGAATTTGCCGGTGCATCGCGCAGGGCGACGATGTTTCTGGTTCTGATGTTTGTGTGCTTCCTGGTGGGGCTTAGCGCCGTCGCGCTAGCGCCGCTGTATTGACAAAGCCGACGTCTTGGTGAGGTCGGCATGGTCTCCCATCCTTTCCGAATCCGCCAAGGCAGATTCAAAAAGGATGGGGCACCCAAAATTCTGAGGTTCAATTATGAGCGAAACGCGGAAGCCGATCGTGATTGTGGGCAGCATCACGATGGACCTGGTGACGCGGACGCCGAAGATTCCTGCGATCGGGCAGACGCTGATCGGTACGGGATTCGAGACGACGCCGGGCGGCAAGGGCGCGAACCAGGCCGTTGCGGCGGCGCGGCTGGGTTACCCGGTGGCAATGGTGGCGAAGGTGGGCGACGACGCGTACGGGCCGGCGCTGCTCGAAAACCTGAAACGTGCGGGCGTGGAGACGGCGGCGATGACACAGGTGAGTGGATCGTCAGGCCTCGCGCCGATGTTTGTCGCGGCGGACGGGCAGAATGCAATCGTGGTCGTGCCGGGCGCGAATGGAAAAATGGACCACGCAGCGGTAGATGAGCACGCGGATCTGATCTCTAGTGCGGGGATGGTGCTTTGCCAACTTGAAATTCCGATCGACACGCTGAGCTACACGCTGGAGTTTTGTGCCAGATCGAACGTACCGGTGATGCTTGATCCCGCGCCCGCGGCGAAGTTGCCGGAGACGGCGTTCGGGCAACTGGCGTGGTTTACGCCAAATGAGACCGAAGCCGCATTCTATGTGGGAGATGGCGCGAGCGCCGAGGAGAGCGCGAAGCGGCTGCTGGCGAAGGGATTGCGCGCCGTGGCGCTGAAGCGCGGCGGCGATGGAGCGTACGTGGCGGTCGCGGGCGGAAAAGCGGAGTGGGTGAAACCCTTCAAAGTAGACGCAATCGACACGGTGGCCGCGGGCGACTGCTTCAACGGCGCGTTTGCTGTGGCGCTGCTCGAAGGCAAAGACCCGTGGGCTGCGGCACGGTTTGCCAATGCGGCGGCGGCGATCTGCGTGACGCGCAAAGGCGCGCAGGCCTCAATGCCTTCGCGCGCCGAAGTGGATGAATTTCTAAGAAAGAACGCGTGAGAGCGAATCCGCGGCGCCTTTCCGTTCGTCTCAAAAGAATGAAACGAATTCGCCGGATGGCCGGCAGGGTTTGCCTGGGGATCGCGGCGTGCGCACTGGCGCTCGCGGCAACGGAGTCGGCGGCCGCGCAGGACACCGCGTATGGGCCGCGCAACCAGCAGTTCCCCGCACCGGAGTGCATGAATCTGCACTTTGCGTGGGAGAATGTGCTGCAGCCGACGTGCCCGCCGGGTACGCATGAGCGCTGGCTGGGCGATCTGCAGCACTGGCGCGACGAGCGGCGCATCCGTACGACATTCGATCCGGCGCGCTATGAGATGCCAGCGCTCGCGTGGACGCAATCAAGTTTCATCCAGCCGCAGATGATGGTGCACGATCGCTACTTCTACGACGCGGCAACGGGCAAGTACACAGTCGACCGTTACCTGGATGACGTCGAGAAGCGCTATGGCGGAATCGACGCGGTGCTGGTGTGGGCGACGTATCCCAACATGGGCGTGGACGACCGCAACCAACTGGAGATGGTGGAGTCGATGCCCGGCGGAATTGCCGGCGTGCGGCAGATGGTGGAGGATTTTCATCGGCGCGGCGTGCGCGTGCTGTTCCCGATGATGATGTGGGACCAGGGAACGCATGCGCCGGATGAGCCGTGGCCGCAGGCGATTGCGAAGTTGATGAAAGAGATTGATGCGGACGGCGTGAATGGCGACACGCAGGATGGCGTGCCGCTGGGCTTTTCACTGGCTGCCGAAGCGATCGGGCATCCGCTGGCGTTTGAGCCGGAGAGCAGCCCGAGCGACGAAGCTCTGAGCTGGAATGTGATGACGTGGGGGCAGTACACGTTTCCTTTTGTGCCGATGGTTGACCGGTTCAAGTGGCTGGAGACGCGCCACATGGTGAACATCAGCGACCGGTGGGCACAGGACAAGACGAACGACCTGCAGTTTGCATTTTTCAACGGCGTGGGGTGGGAGAGCTGGGAGAACGTGTGGGGAATCTGGAACGGGATCGACGCGCGCGATGCGGAGGCGACGCGGCGCGTAGCGACGATCGAGCGCGGCGTGGCGAAGTTTCTGGTGAGCCCGGACTGGGAGCCGCTCTACCCGATGCTGAACTACGGAATTTACGCGGGCCGGTGGCCGCTGGGCGATGAAACGGTGTGGACGATCGTGAATCGCGCGTTCTATGACATCGGTGGGCAGCAGATGCGAGTGCCGCTGGTCGCGGGAATGCGGTACTTCGATCTCTATCACGGCGTGGAACTGAAACCGCTGGCGGATGGGAACGAAAGTGTGCTGAGTTTTCCGATGGAAGCGAGCGGATACGGCGCGATCCTGGCGACCAAGGGCGAGCCGAGCGAGGCGATGAAGGCGCTGATGAAGCGCATGGCGGCGATGACGGAGAAGCCGCTGACGAGCTACTCGCACGATCCGGTGGTGCTGGAGCAACACATGGTGGGGATTGCGCCAACAAAATCTGCAGCGAATACGCCCGAAGGAATGGTGCGGATTCCGGGCGGGACGTTCGACTTCAAGGTGGAAGGAGTGGAGATCGAGGGCGGCGGGAATCCGAGTGTGGATGTGCAGTATCCATGGGAGGACTCCCCGCGGCGATTCCACGAGAAGACGATGCAGATTGCGCCGTTTACCATCGACAAGTACCCCGTGACGAATGCGGAGTTCAAGAGATTTCTGGACGCGACGCACTATGCGCCGAAAGATGCGATCAATTTTCTGCGCGACTGGAAGAACGGCTCGATTCCGCAGGGATGGGAAAATCGGCCGGTGACTTGGATCTCGCTCGAGGATGCGCGTGCGTACGCGGCGTGGGCGGGCAAGCGGCTGCCGCACGAGTGGGAGTGGCAGATGGCGGCGCAGGGCGCGGATGGGCGCGCGTATCCGTGGGGGAACATGTGGATCCCCGAGGACGCGCCGCAGCCGGATTTGGGGCGGCGGATGCGCGGACCCGATCCGGTGGACGCACATCCCGGCGGCGCCAGCCCATATGGCGTGATGGACCTGGTGGGCAATGTGTGGCAGTGGACCGACGAGTTTGAGGACGAACATACGCGCGCAGCGATTGTGCGCGGCGGCTCATACTACTATCCGCGGGGATCGATCTGGTATTCTCCGCAGGCGCAGCGCAACGACCAGCATGGCAAGCTGCTGCTGATGGCGCCGGGATACGACCGCTCGGGCGGAGTGGGGTTCCGCTGCGCGCGCGATGCACAGTGAGCGGCGGCAGGAAAATTAGCGACAATACAGGCAATGGAAGAGCGGCGGGGTTTTGAAGCCGGGCGGAGCGGATTGCGCCGTAGACGGATTGTTGAGGGCGATTTGCGGGCTGCGGTGAGCAGGCGTGCGTTCCTGCGCGGGGCGCAGCTGGCCACCGGAGCTCTGATGGCGCGCAGCGCGTTCACATGGGCACAGGCGATGCCGGGAGTTCCCTCGCTCGCGGTAACACACGGCGCCAAGACCGACTACAAGCTTGAGATTGCCGAGATCGAGTGGGAGCTTTCTACAAGAAAGAAAATTCGCACGGCGGCCTACAACGGGCAAATTCCCGGGCCGCTGCTGCGCGTGACCGAAGACAAGCCCGTAATTATCGAGATCGTGAACAAGCTGGATCGCGAAGAGATTGTGCACTGGCATGGACAGTGGATCCCTGTCCTCGTTGATGGATCGATGGAAGAGGGCTCGCCGCCCTTGCCTGCGGGGAGCGACTATGTGGTCCAGTTCACACCGAAGCCGGCCGGACTGCACTGGTACCACACGCACGCGATGGCGCACCGCGACCTAAAGCGCGGCTTGTATAACGGGCAGTTCGGCGTGCTCTATGTGGAGCCTGCGGGCGGCGATGCGGGACGATACGACCAGGAGCAATTTATCGTCTTACACGATTGGGAGCCGTACTACGCAGCGAGCGACGACGGATCAATGATGGTGAACTACGCATGCGGCTCGGTGAATGGAAAGATGCTGGGACACGGTGAGCCGATCACGGTGCGCGAGGGACAGCGGGTGCTGTTTCAGATTTTGAATGCCAGCGCGACGGACGCGCATTGGCTGGCGTTTGCCGGTCACAAATTCCAGGTGCTGGCGATGGATGGCGCACCGGTGGCGACTCAGGCGACCGTAGAAACGCTGCGGCTGGGGCCAGCGGAGCGCGTGACAGCGCTGGTGACGATGAATGCGCCGGGCGTGTGGGTGCTGGGCGAGGCGCGAAAAGACGCTCGCGATGCGGGGATGGGCGTTGTGGTGGAGTATGCCGGTCAGAGCGAAAACGTTCAGGCCGCCAAGCCGGAGGATCCGCGGGTTTCGAAGCTCGATTGGGATTACAGCAACTTCGGAGACTCGACACCTGCGGCCTACAAGCCGGACGTGACGATCCCACTGGTGTTCACTTCAAAGTTCAAAGGTCATGGCGCGCTGGATGAGTGGATGATCAACGGGAAATCGTATCCTAACACCAACGCGATCGTGCTGCGCGCCGGATTGCGGCACCGGCTGGTCTTCGATAATCGCAGCGTGGACGATCATCCCGTGCATCTGCACCGGCACAACTTTGAGCTGGTGAGCGTGAAGGGCGCGGCGATGAGCGGCGTGCACAAGGATGTGGTGGTGGTGGAGGCGGGAACGAAGGTGGAAGCCGACCTGATCGCTACGAATCCCGGCAACACGCTCTTCCACTGCCATCAACAAGACCACATGGACATGGGGTTCATGGCGGTGATGCATTACGCGTAGATTTCGCAGTGACTTTAGAAATATTCCAGGAATTCACTTGAAGAACTTTCTCGCCGTCGGCGCGTTGCTCGGATTGTCTGCAGGTGTGGTGCGCGCGCAGGGCAACTATGAGATTCAGGTGTATGGCGCGGACACAGTTGCGCCGCGCAGCACAATGGTGGAACTGCACTCGAACTTTACGGCCGAGGGGCAGAAAGACTACATTGACGGCGCCGCGCCGACCAACCATGCAGAGCACGAAACGGTGGAGATTACGCAGGGCATCAACGACTGGTCGGAGGTGGGGTTCTACATCTTCACCAGCGAACAGAACGGGCTGGGCATTGACTGGGTCGGCGATCACATTCGGCCGCGCGTGCGTGTGCCGGAAAAGTGGCGCTGGCCGGTGGGCGTGAGCCTGTCGACTGAGATCGGATACCAGCGGCCGCTGTTCTCGCCGGACACGTGGACTTGGGAGATCCGGCCAATCGTGGACAAATCCGCAGGCCGATGGTATTTCGCGGTGAACCCGGCGCTGGAGCGGACGTGGCACGGGCCGGATGTGAAGCAAGGCATCGGATTTTCGCCGGCGGCGAAGATCAGTTACGACTTTACGAAGGAGATTTCGGGAGGGCTCGAATATTACGCGGATTACGGGAGTATCACGAATATCGCGAGCCTGCACAACCAGCAGCAACAGTTCTTCCCGGCCATTGACCTGAATGTGTCGCCGGTGTGGGAGATCAACTTCGGAGTGGGCGTGGGCCCAACCGCGGCCACCGATCACTGGATCGTGAAAGGCATCATCGGCAGGCGGTTTGACTGGGGCAAGAAGAGCAAGATGCAATGAGCCTAAGCTGAATCAAGCCGAGCGGCCACGGCGGCGGCGGCAGCGAAGACGGCTGCAACATGGCGAGCGACGCTACCAGACGCGGCAGGCGTTAGCGGGCATCATAGGCTGGCCGGTTTTGCAACTGAAGGCGCTGCCGAACTCCTGCATGTTCTCGACAACGCCATCGGCGCGGAACTGGCGCGGCGAGTGCGGATCGGTCTGGACCTGGAGACGCATCTGCTGCGGGCGGGTTTCGCCGCACCAGTTCTGTGCATACGCCAGGAAGAATTGCTGGACGGGTGTGAAGCCGTCCTGTTTTGCATTCAAGTCGATGTTCTTACGCTTCGCGTCCTCGAGGAACGCGACGTAGGCGAGGCGCAGGCCGCCGTTGTCGGCAGTGTTTTCTCCTAGCGTAAGTTTGCCGTTCAGCTTCACGTCGTCAACGGCGGTGAAGCCGCCGTACTCCTGCACTTCGCAATCGGTCATCGCGTCAAATTTCTTCTTGTCTTCGGGCGTCCACCAGTCGGAGAGGTTGCCGTTGCCATCGAACTGGCTGCCCTGATCGTCGAAGCCGTGCGTCAGTTCATGGCCGACGATGCCGCCGATGTGGCCGTAGTTTTCTGGATCAGTCGCGTGCGGATCATAGAGCGGCGACTGCAGAATGCCGGCGGGAAAGTTAATGTCGTTCATCAGCGGGTTGTAGTAGGCATCGACCGTGGACGGGCTCATGTCCCATTCGCCACGGTCAACGGGCTTGCCGATCTTCGCGAGCTGACGCTTGTTCTCGAATTCCGCGGCGCGCCAGGCGTTTACTATGGCGTCCCCACGAACGATCTTCAAACCGGAATAGTCGCGCCAGTGATCGGGATAACCGATCTTGTCGGCGACCATGTGCAGCTTGGCCTTGGCCTTCTCTTTGGTTTCGGGGCTCATCCAAGTCAGGCCATCGATCTCTTTTCCCATGGCGTCTTCAATGTCGTGAACCATTTGCAGCGTAAAGGCCTTCTCAGCCGGCGAGAACTGCGAGGCGACGTACACCTGGCCGACGGCCTCACCGAGCCCGCTGTCGGTCGCATCCACGCAGCGCTTCCAGCGCGCGGCCTGCTCGGGCTGTCCGCGCAGCTTGTGCTGGAAGAAGTCGAAGTCTTCCTCGTCGAAGGTCTTGGGCAGCGCGTAACCGGGCACTGAGTCGATGAGCTGCCAGCGGAGATAGGCTTTGATGGTGTCGAGGTCAGTGGATTCCAAAAGCGACTGCAGGCCCTTGAAGAAATCCGGATAGCCGACATTCAGGTCCGCGACGCCGGAGACGCCGGTGTGCGCGAAGAACTGCGGCCAGTCGATCTCGGGGGTGAGTTCGGCGAGCTTGGCAATCGCCATCGGGTGATAAACCTTGTTGGGATCACGCTGCGACGTAATGTCGAGCGAGACCTTGGCAAGCGCCGTCTCAAGCTGCATGATCTTTTGCGCATCGGCAGCAGCTTTGTCAGCAGGCTCACCCATCAGGCCGAGCATGTTCGCGATGTGGGCAACGTACTCCTGGCGGGTTTTCTCCGCGGCGTCACCTGTGCGGAAGTAGTAATCGCGCTCCGGCAAGCCGAGGCCGCCCTGATCCAGATCCGCAATCTGCCTGCGCGCGTCTTTGAAGTCCTGCTGCTCGCCGTAGCTGAAGAAGGCGTTGACGTTGATCATCTGGAAGTGCCCGAGAAGATCGGTGAGCTGCTTCTTGTCAGTGAGCGCGGCAATGCGGTCGAGCTCCGGCTGCAGCGGCTTCAGACCTTGCGCATGAATGGCCGACTCGTCCATGCAGCTTGCATAGAAGTCGCCGATCTTCTGCTCGTTGGGCGTATGCTGCGCGGCGGGCGACGCGACCTTTTTGAGAAGATCCACCAGAACGTCCTGGGTGTGGTCGAAGACGATCGCGCCGGTGCCATAGCCGCTCTTATCGGGCGGGATGGGATAGAGCTTGCCGAAGTTTCCGCAGGCGTACTTCCAGAAGTTGGTGCAGGGGTCCACGCTGGAATCGATAAGATCCTTGTCGAGGCCGGGGATGAGCGCAACCTTTTTCGGCAGAAGCGAGGAATCGGCAGATTGCGCATGCACGCTGGAAAATGAAAGCGCAAGAACTACGAAAGCGGATAAAGAAACCGCCCCGCTGCGACAGAATTTCTTCATGCCCGGGTCCTCCTCAAGAACAATTGCGATTGTAGCGTGGTCTCCGGCGCGCGGACCTCTGCATCACCACACGTGGCAGGCGTTGGCCGGCATCATGGGCTGGCCGGTTTTGCAGTGGAAGGCCTCGCCGAACTCGGGCATGTTCTGCACCACGCCGTTCACGCGGAAGGCATCGGGCGGATGCGGATTGGTCTGGACGAGCAGCCGAATCATCTCCGGCCTGAGACTCGCGCACCAGCTCTGCCCGTAACCAAGGAAGAATTGCTGCATCGGCGTGAATCCATCCTGCAGTGCGTTGAGATCGATGCTCTTGCGCTTGGCGTCTTCAAGGAACGCTACCCAGGCCAGGCGCAGGCCGCCGTTGTCGGCAGTGTTTTCTCCCAGGGTAAGTTTGCCGTTCACCTTTACGTCGTCCACCGCGGTGAAGCCGCTGTATTCCTTCACTTCGCAGTCGGTCATTTCGTCGAATTTCTTGCGGTCGTCGGGCGTCCACCAGTTCGAAAGGTTTCCGTGACCGTCAAACCGGCTGCCCTTGTCATCGAATCCGTGCGTCAGCTCATGACCGATCACTCCGCCGATCTGGCCGTAGTTCACGGCGTCTGTCGCCTGCGGATCGTAGAACGGAGCCTGGAGAATCCCTGCGGGAAAGTTGATGTCATTCATCAATGGGCTGTAATAAGCGTTGACGGTCGGCGGACTCATCTTCCATTCGCCGTGATCCACGGGCTTGCCGATCTTTGCCAGTACACGCTTGCTTTCAAAGTCAGCCGAGCGCAGCGCGTTACCAACTGCGTCGCCGCGCACAACCACGAGCGATGAGTAGTCCCGCCAGTGGTCGGGATAGCCGATCTTGCCGGCAACCAGCCGCAGCTTGGCCTTGGCCTTCGCCTTTGTTTCATCGCTCATCCACCACTGCGTGTCGATCTCCTTCGCCATCGCGTCTTCAATGTCATGGACCATCCGCACCGTGTAGGCCTTGCTGGAAGCGGGAAAGTTCTCCGCAACATACACCTGGCCAAGCGCCTCGCCCAGGGCGTGATCGGTCGAGTTCACGCAGCGCTTCCAGCGAGGCTCCTGCTCCGGCTGCCCGCGGAGTTTATGCAGACGGAAGTCGAATTCCTCTTCGTCCAGCGCCCTGGGAAGCACATCGGCAGGCACGGAATTGATCAACTGCCAGCGCAGATACGCTTTGATCGTTTCGAGGTCGGTGGATTCAAACGCGCTTTGCAGGCCTTTGAAGAAATCAGGATTCGCGACGTTCAATTCGGAGATTGCCGGTGCACCGGTGTGGGCAAACAATTTCGGCCAGTCGATCTCCGGAGCGAGTTCGCTAAGCTTGGCAAGCGTCATTGGGTGATAAATATTGTCGGGATCGCGGCGCGCGGTCACATCCATCGATACCTTGGCGAGCGCCGTCTCGAGAGTCATGATCTTTGCGGCATCGGCCGATGCTCGATCCGCGGGCTCACCCATCAAGCGCAGCATGGTGGCCACATGCGCCACATAATCCTGGCGCGTCTTCTCGGCCTTCTCTCCGGCGCGGAAATAGTAATCCCGTTCCGGCAATCCTAAACCACCCTGATCCACAACAGCGATCTGCTTCTCCGCATTCTTAAAGTCCTGCTGCGCGCCGTAGCCGAAGAATGCGTTCACGTTGATCATCTGGTCGTGCGCCAGCAGATCGGTCAATTCCTTCTTGCTGGCGAGTGCGGCAATGCGATCGAGCTCCAGCTCGAGCGGTTTCAGGCCCTCCGCGTCAATGGCGTTCACAGCCATGCAGGTTGCATAGTAGTCGCCGATCTTTTGCTCGTTCGCGGTCTGCTGCGCGCTCTTGGCCGCGAATCGATCGAGCAGCGCGTGCAATACCGACTCGGTATATTCATCGACGATGATGTCGCTGCCATAACTTGAGCGATCGGGAGGAATGGGATAGAGCTTGCTGAAGTTGCCGCAGCTGTACTTCGCGAAATCGACGCACGGATCGTTGCTCGTATCCATCAATTCCTTATCGAGGCCGGGAAGAAGGGAGATTTTCTTTTCGCTAATCGAAGCGCCGGCCGGTGCCGGGCTCGACGACTGGGCCTGCCCCGGCGGCGTGAGCATGGCCGACACGGCCAGGCAAACACACGCAAGCAGCGGCCTGGTAGGGGATGGCATCATGGCGTGCGCTTCCTGGGAGCGCCGAATGGTCAGAACCGGGGAGACGCCCCATCATAGGCCGCACAGGAAGGAACGCGCCGTCTTTTTTCTCAGGCCACCAGCGCCAAGGCGCGGATGATCTCCTTGCGGACGGTGAGGCGCTCGATGAGATCGGCGCGCACCTCGTAGCCGCGGCCGGGCGTATCGGGAATTGCAATCTCGCCCTGAGCGCTGACGGTGACATCGGGCTCGATGATGTCTTCTGCCCAGTAGCGCGAGGAGGCGGAGACGTCGCCCGGCAGCGTGAAGCCCTCGAGCGTGGAGAGCGCAATATTGTGCGCGCGCCCGATGCCGGATTCAAGCATACCGCCGCACCAGACGGGGATACCGCGCTCCATGGCCGCATTGTGAACGGCGATGGCCTCAGAGAATCCGCCGACGCGGCCGAGTTTGATATTGATGATCTTGCAGGACTCCATCTCGATCGCAGCCAACGCGTCGCGCCGATTGCGGATGGACTCGTCGAGGCAGATGGGCGTGTTGAGGCGCTTTTGCAGAACGGAGTGGAAATAGAAGTCGTCATGCCAGAGCGGCTGCTCGATCATGAGCAGATCGAACGCGTCAAAGGAGACAATGTGTTCCTCGTCCCGGAGACGATAGGCGGAATTGGCGTCGCAACTGAGCATAATGCCCGGCCAGCGGTTGCGAACGCCCTCGAAAACCTCGATATCCCAACCAGGCTTGCACTTGAGCTTGATGCGCTGATAGCCGCAGGCGAGCTCGCGCTCAATGATGGAGAGCAACTCGGGGATCGACGATTGGATGCCGAGAGAGACGCCGCACACGATGGTCTCGCGCACGCCGCCCAGCAGTTGAGAGAGAGAAATGCCTTCACGCTGCGCTTCGAGATCCCAGATGGCGTTTTCAAGAGCGGCCTTGGCCATGGGATTGCCGCGGACGGAACGGAAGATGCGCGGACACTGACCGCCGTGGTCGGGCGACTCGGCAGCCAGCATGGGGCCGAGCTCATTGACCATTACCTGCCATGCAGTGTCAGTGGATTCGCCGGAAAAGAAGGGATGCTCGCCAGCGGTGCACTCGCCCCAGCCAGTCAGCCCTTCAGACTGGACTTCGGCGAGCAGAATCCTGCGGTTGCGGGTGACGCCGAAGCTGGTTTCAAACGGGCGCACCAGCGGCATGTGCAGCTCACGCAGATAAATTGCATCAATTCGCATTCTTTTCCTCGAGTTCGTTAAAGAGGCAATTCAGCGAGGCAGGATTGCCGAGCTCAAAGACTCCATTTCCGTCCGAATCCCGGGAGAAGCCGAGCACGGCCAACCCCTTGGAAAACGCGCGTTGAAACTTCGTCCGGTTCTCCAGTTGAACGGCGAGGGCCCGTTCTCGAGTTATTTCGCTGGCCTTCCAATGTTCAATGGGGGCCGGAACCACAATACGTTCTTCGAACGCATATTCGGCTGCGGGATGGCGGGCGAAAATTGCTTCGACGCGCGGCGAATCGAGCTCCCAACTGGCCAAAAGACGGTCCGTCGGCAGTCCACCCTGCAGACGAGATGAGGATACACCATAGAAATTCACACGGTATTCCGATGCGGTAGCACCCAGTTTGTGGATATTGAGGAAAGCGTTTTTGATCTCCAAGGGATCGAAGGTCCACTCCATACGGCGGATGCCGCGGCTGAGCGCGTCACGGCGTTGCTCCCATTTGAGTTGCGCGCCGAGACCGAGATTGCGATGCGAGGGCAGCACGGCCAGCATGTGTGAGTGGAGGTAGGGTCGCGCAGCGCCATGAACTGTCTTGATGCCTGGCAAAGACAAAGCGAAACCAACAAGGTTGCCGCTGGCAGACTTCTCCGGCAGTTCCGAATCGAAGGCACCGATCACCTGTCCGCCAATCTTTTGCGCGAGAAGGAAGGTCTTTCGCGGAATTGCCTCGGTTTCGTCGTAGCCCCAAGTGGCGAGCTGGAGCTGAACACACTTTTCGAAATCGTCGAGACCGTTGCACGCGCGAATCTCGATCATGACTGCGCCTGCGGAAGCGTTTGTTGAGCGTGATCGCGAATTTCTTCGGCGGCAAGCTTTCGTTTTGCTCCGGCCCAGAGCGATTCAAGCTCGGCGGGAGAGAGCTCTTCCAGCGAGCGGGGCGCGGCGAGTTCCATCTCGCGGAAGCGGCGGCGAAAACGAAGATTGCAGCCGCGCAGAGCCATCTCTGGATCGACCCCGAGGTGGCGGCCGAGATGCACGGCGGTGAAGAGCAGGTCGCCGAGCTCGGCCTCGATGGCGGCTTTGCGCGCGGGATCCTCGGAGGAAGCTTCAGCCTCGAGCTCAGCGGTTTCTTCGGCGAGCTTGGGGAGAATGTCGCGCCAGTTCTGCCAGTCGAAGCCGGACTTCTGCGCCTTGGCGCCCAGCTTGGCTGCCTCAGCGAGTGCGGGCAGCGCGCGCATCACAGAGTCCAGTCTTGATGGCGAGTCACCCTGCGCCGAAGGCGCTGCCGCTGCATGCAATGCCTCGGCAGCTTTAATCTCCTCCCAGTTGCGCAGCACGGCAGCGGCGGAGCCTTCGACGGCAGAATCGACGTTCGCCTGATTGCCGGCAGCGCGAGACGCGTCCTCACCGAAGACGTGCGGATGGCGGCGGATGAGCTTGCGGTTCAGATGATCGAGAACGTCGGTGATCGTGAAGTGGCCTTCGTTCGCAGCCATCTCTGCGTAGAAGAGGACCTGCAGGAGCAGGTCGCCGAGCTCTTCGGCGAGATGCGGAAAATCGCGGCGCTCGATGGCGTCGAAGACCTCGTACGCTTCTTCGAGCGTGTACTTGCGGATGGAGTCGAAGGACTGCTCGCGATCCCAGGGACAGCCGCCGGGAGCGCGCAGTTGCGCCATGATGGCGACAGACTGCTCGAAAAGCCGCGCGGCGCGAACGGGATCAGTAGCAAGCTGCGGCGCGGAACCTGGCGTGGTGAAACCTGAAGAAGGCAGCTCCATGCATCTCCATTTTACCGTGCAAAGCGATCTGCAACGGCGGCGCAGCAGGTCACAAGCAATGTAAGAATGCGCACGAACCGGACGACCGCGCAAGGACTGTATACTCGCACTGGCCATGGAGTTAGTTCTTTCGATATCGATTGCAGGTCTTGCCGGGCTGGCGTTCGGCAGTTTTCTAAATGTGTGCGCGAGCCGCTGGCCGGACGAGCGCAGCGCAGCTCGGCCGCGCTCGTATTGCGAAGGCTGCGAGCGAACGCTGAGCTGGTGGGAGAACATTCCCGTGCTGAGCTGGCTTGCGCTGCGCGGGCGCTGCCGAACCTGCGGCGCGGCGATTGGAGTGCGGCACCTGATCGTGGAGCTGGCAGTGGGTGCGCTGTGGGCGCTGACGGCGTGGCAGACCCTGAGCCTGTCGCCGGACAAGAGCTACGCAAGCCTCTCACACGTCGAGCTGCTGAACGGAATCGCGCAGCTCATTTTCTTATGGTTGCTGGTGGGGCTGGCAGCCATCGATTGGGAAAATTTGTGGCTGCCGGACCGCCTGATCGTTCCGGGAATCGTTCTGGGATTCGTGCTGAATGTGGGACGTGCGTGTATCGAGAGCTACTACCTGAACGGCGACTTTGCGGAATGGAAGCACCGCACGGGAACGGCAGGCGCCTTCTGGTTTCTTGGCGTTGTAATTCCTGCGGCGCTGGTGATGATTGTGCGCTTTCTCTACAGCGTGATTCGCGACGAAGAAGGCATGGGCATGGGCGACGTAAAGCTGATGGCGATGCTGGGCGGATGGCTGGGCGCGAAGGTTGCGCTGCTGGCGTTCGGCATCGGCGTGCTTGGTGCCGCAGCCTATGCGCTCTCGCTGTTAGCAAACCCCGCGCTGCGCGGAAACAAGGAAGCGTGGGTGAAGAAGGCGGTCCCCTTCGGTACGTTTCTGTGCCTGGGCGGCATCGTGAGCGGGCTATGCGGCCAGCCCATCGTCGAGGCGTACGCGCGGTGGGCGGGATTTTGAAGTGATAGCGCCGCGAATCGGCGCTCGAAAGTCTACTGCTGAATGGAAGGCTGCGCGGCCGGAGGAGGCTGTGCCGAAGCCTTGGCATTCGCGATCGTTGGATCCTTGAGTTCTTTGCGCGCGTCTTTGCCGAGGCGCGAGTCGGGATCGTAGTCGACAACCTTCTGATAGTTGGTGCGCGCGTCGGCTAGATTGCCAAGATGCCGCTCGCTCTCGGCGAGTCCCCAGTAAACAACAGGATTGTCGGGATCGAGGACCAGCGCGGACTGGAAGCGCGAGAGCGCGGCTCTCCAATCCTTGTTGTCGAGGTAGTACTTGCCGACATTTTCGTCTTCAGCCGCGGATTCCTGATGTTCGGGCGCGATCTGCTGACCTTTCCGGTTGCGCTTGCCGGGCTGCGTGGCGTCGTCATCGCTGGTGTCGGGGAGCAAGCTGGCCATGCCGGCTCGGCTGGAACTGGAGCTCGACTCTCCGCTCTCGGCCGCGGCGCCGGCTTCTTCAGGAGAGCGGACGGGATCGACGTCGTCGGGCGGGGTGAGCATTCGATTCCTGGCATCGTCCGCAGCACCCGGCGGCAAGCCCGGAATGTTGGCCGTAGGCATGACTGGGACGTTGTTCGTGTCCTCAGGAAAGGGATTTTGATTGGACTGCTGCTGGCTGCGATCGGGCTGCTGCGCCGCAGGCGGGCTCTGCGGTTGACTTGCCGGTTGGCTCTGCGCGCGCAGCTTCAGAGAGGCTGCTGCACCGCAGCCCAGGACGAGAACGAAAATCAGGACCCGTTTCATCCCAATGCTCAACACACGGCGACCACGCTCATAGAATCGAGGCTCATCGAATCAAGCGCACGCCTCTCCAAAAGGATCGCACATTTTGGCGTGCCGTTCACGCGCCGCGTGAACATGCGCGTCGTCGCTCACTTCAGTTAGACTCCAGTCGCCGCGAGATGGTTCGAAGCGGCTGGCGATGGAAGACGCGCAACTCTCGGACAATTCCGCTCAGCTTGCCGGCCAACTGCATCGCATCGCGGCGGATTGCTTCTTTTTCCCGGTCAAAGACGATACCGGCCTCAAGGGCGCGTTCGATTTTTCGATGAGTTGGAGCTCGGCCAACCTTGTACTGGGCGAAGGGCGGGTGCCGCCTCCTGGTGCAGACGCCGCGCCCGCGGCCGCCGACCCCAACGGCGCCGTCTCTTTCTTCGACGCCATTAAGAAGCAACTTGGGCTGAAAGTCATAAAAGTGAAGCGCTCTGAGCCGGTTCTCGTCATCGACCAGATCGACGAGGAGCCCACCGAAACTGATGCGCTGCAGTCCCCGTTTGAGCGAGGAGGTTCTTGACAGCGCTCGCGACTGGCCTTCGATTGCCGGCCACTTATGGGATAGGTAACGCGAATTTGAGCCAGATCGACTTGATCCGCCATCGGAGCTATACTCAAACCGGCAAAAAAAGCCGGAACGGAGGCGGCTCTCATGAATCGCTTCGTGCTTATCGCTCTCCTCTTGTTTCAGAGCACCGTGCTCCTCTGCCAATCCCAGGCGGCGCCGCCCGATAGCTCACAAGCTCCCGGTAAGCGGCCAACGGTTCAGTGGCCATTCGATTTCGGCGTTGGTCAACCGGCGCAGGCTGCGCCGAAACTCACGTTCAAAAATTTCGATTGCCATGGCCTGAGCACAGCCCAGAATCAGGCAAGCCCGCCGATTGATCTGGACCATCTCTTCAACGCAACATGTGCGGATTCGAATTCGCACGCCGTGCTCTTTGCGTTCAATGAGAAGTCCGTTTCACGGTCTCCGTTTGTTGTTCCGCCCCATCCGAACATCGAGCCAATTCCAACGCAATGGCCGAACGCGAAATGCAAACAGATTCCGACGCAATGGCCAAATCTAAAGCTGCAGCCGATCGATGGAATATCTCCAGGCTTGGTTCCCGCTCACGGCAGCGCAAAATAATCGCGCCGCAATCATTGCTCGCCGGATTCGAATTTTCTTATTACCCGCGTCCGAACAGACCCAATGTTACTTCGGCGCCGCGTTACAGTGTTACTTCGGCGGGCCTCAGATTGTTACTTCGGCGCCGCCTCAAAGCGGGCAGTCGAGGCGGCAAACGCACGCGTGCGAATCCCCGACGCTGCTTGACGCGTGCAGGTTGACGACAGAGATGATTGAGCGTAATCTAAACGCCTGAATTCCTCCCCCTGACATTTAGCGTTTGAGCCCTCGTATGGCTGCGATGGGGCCTGAGGGTCAGGGCACGAGTGTCTCTTTACTCGTCGTCCGATAGACAGGTCGATCTAATCTTAAATGGAGTAGGGCACATGACTACCTTTGCGATGTTTGCTGAAAGTCTCCCTAAGCTGAAACGCACGACAACGGAACGAGCCGAAAAGGCAACGCAACGGTTCCTGATGGCTCTTGCGGTCACCGTTTTGACAGCTGCATTGATCGTCGTCGGGATTTGCACCGTGGTTATTGCGCAGACGATGAACGCGATCCAATTTGTCATGAAGGTTCGACGCCACTGGAAGGATGCGCGTGAACCGGCCACGCCATGAAGCAAATCGGTGTCGGGATGCCCGGGCTCTGCGATTTCAATGTCAAGAGAAGGAGCGGCCTGCGACGAAAGGATGGGATTTCGCGACCGTCTTGGGCACCGCGAACGCCTACAGCTTTGGTGCGCGCCTGGCCCGGCTCTAGAGTCCGCTGGTCTTTCATCAAATTGTGGAACGGTGGTCGGCGGTAGATCCAGAGCCGCTCCAGGAAGTCGGCCGCGCATTTTCAGGGCTGTTATCCAGGCCGTGATCAGGGCTCCACGGTAGAGTTCGAAGCTTTTCGCGGATTAGGTCTGCGGTGAGAGGCCTGCTGAAGAAATAGCCTTGCATTTCGTCACAGTCGTGATCACGCAGGAACGCCAATTGCGCTTCGGTCTCCACTCCTTCAGCAATGACGCGCAAGTTGAGCTGTTTCGCCATGCTGATAATGGCTGCCGTAATCGTTGCATCGCCCGTATTTGTACAAATATTGTTGATAAAAGAGCGATCGATTTTTAACTTACTGATCGGAAATTTCCTCAAATAACTAAAGCTCGAGTAGCCTGTTCCGAAGTCGTCGATGGATAGCTTGATGCCAAGAGCGTTCAGGTCGCTCAGAACGGTGATCGTTGCATCACCGGTTGAGAACAGCAGGCTCTCTGTTAACTCCAGTTCCAGATAATTTGAAGGGAGGCCAGTCTCATCCAGGATCTTGGAAACGAGCTCCGCGAAACCCCATTGGCGAAACTGTACGGCAGATACATTCACAGCAACCGGGACGATCGGAAGGCCTTCTACTCCCCACTGCCGAAGTTGAGAACAGGCCGCTCGAAGAACCCATTCGCCGATCGGGCCGATGAGACCCCGGCTCTCGGCAATGGGAATGAACTTGTCGGGCGGAACAAGTCCAAACTCCGGATGTTGCCACCGCAGGAGGGCTTCCAGGCCCACCATCTTTCCGCTTGCAATATCCATCTGCGGTTGATAGACGAGATACAACTGATTGTTTTCGGTCGCCAAACGCAAAGCATTGCCCAATGCCAGGTCTTCGGCTGCTTTAGCACCCAGGTCTTCACTAAAGCAGTAAATATTGTTTCGGCCTCCATCCTTGGCTGAATACAGGGCCCAATCAGCATTCTTGATGAGAGTTTCAGCGTCCATTCCATGCTCAGGAAAAATACTTATTCCCATGCTGCACGTCAAAGAAATCGATTGATCCGCAACCGTAAATTCCATGGCCATCGCGTCCATGAAACGGCCCGCCGCAATTGTGGCTTCCGAGGGGGCACTAATGCCAGGCAAAAGCACGAGGAACTCATCTCCATTAAAACGGGCCACCGTGTCTTGCTCGCGCGCGACCTTTGTAAGTCTCTTGGCAACGGCTTGCAATACCAAATCCGCCTGCACATGGCCAAAGGAGTCGTTGACATATTTAAAGCGGTCAAGGTTCAGGTAAAGCAATGCAACTCGCTTTTTGTTGCGGCGCGCATAGGCCAGAGCTTTCGTCAATCGGTCCAGCAAAAGCCTGCGGTTTGGCAGTCCTGTCAGGTCGTCGTAATATGCCAGGTACTCGATCTTCTGCTCGGCTGCTCTGCGGTCGCTTACGTCGATGAGAGTTCCTTCGTAAAACAACGCTTTGCCGTTGGAGTCGCGGACCATGTGCGCGTTCTCCATCAACCAGATCGTGCTGCCGTCTTTTCGATAAGCCTGATACTCGAAGTTCTTTACCTCGTCGGTCTTTTCGAGCATGCTACGAAACAACTCGCGATCGGCTGGATTCACATATCCCTGGAACGTCACATTGGGGAGACGCGCGATCAGTTCGGCTGGGGAATTATACCCTAAGAGCTTGGCAACAGCGGGATTTGCGCTGAGCATCCTTCCGTCCGGGGCTGTCTGGAAGATACCCGTGACAGAGTCTTCGAATATCCGGCGATATTTCTCTTCTGCTTCGCGAAGTGACTGGACTGCTTTGTGGCGCTCAGTAACGTCGCGCGTAATCTTTGAGAAGCCTCTTAATCTTCCCGTCTTGTCACGCATGGCAGTGACGATGACGTTGGCACGGAAGATAGAGCCGTCTTTACGAACTCTCCAGCCCTCTTGCTCGTGACGCCCCTCGGCGAGGGCAATCTGTAATTCTCGCTCTGGCTTCTTGTCAACGATATCCTCGTGGGGATAGAACACCGAAAAGTGCTTCCCAAGGATCTCCTCCGCGAGATACCCCTTCAGCTTTTCTGCGCCACGATTCCAGCTGACAATATACCCGTCTGGGTCCAGCATAAAGATTGCGTAGTCAGTTATGCTTTCAATGAGCAGCGCATCTTCGGACGCAGGTCTATCGCTGCGTCGGCGCGAATTGCCGTTTCGAGTTGAGTGACTGGACTTATTGCTTTCGCTCATTGGCGGTGCCATCAAATCTCAAATTCCGCGCAAGGCGATGGTTAGCCCGGCTTCGTGCTCAGGATCAACCGGATTACAGCTTCCCAACCTCGCATCTTATAGTCTAAGCAGTTCTTAAGAACGGGCGCGAGACCATACATACGACTAAAGTGGCAGCCCTCAGTAGCCCTTTGTTGGTTGCGTAAGGGCGCTCGGCGTCACCGGGCGCATCGGCGATCGGTCAGTAATGAAGGAGGCTAAGTCGATCTCAGAATTCAGCGCATCTTCTGCGAGCCAGTCTTCTGACTCTCGCCGACGATCGGAGCCAGATAGCGCTCCAGCACCAGCTTCATCTCGATCGCGCCCGCTGCGCGCTGTTTCGCGCTCCCGCGCAGTGCCAGCGGCAGCAGCCCTTTCACAATCTGCACAGAGACTTCGGCGTGTCGCAATAGTTCGATCTGTTTCATGTGAGGACGGCGCCGCAGGATCAACTGCGCGATGCGCTGCTTCAGCCCCTCGTGGAGAGCCTGCGTCCGTTTACCCAACTCAGCAGATACCACCGTTCCAATAAACAGCGCATCGTATCCGGGCGCGTCTTGCCGGAAGGCTAGAAACGGGTCCACCGTCCGGTCGATCACTTCGTGCAGGCTCAACGCAGCGGGATCGAAGGCGAAGGCGCTCTCGTGTACAGCACGGTTCTTCGCAGCGTACTCATTCGCCAATGCTTCCGCGATCGCCTGTTTGTTCGGAAAAAACTGATACAGCGTTCCCGGCGACACCGCGGCCTTGGCCGCGATCGCGTTGGTCGTCGCGCCGTCGTATCCTACCTCTGCAAAAACCTCGCCTGCCGCGCGAAGCAATTCGGCAATGCGTTTTTGCCCTCGCGCCTGCCGGTTTGGGATTTTCTGTTTCGTCTCGTTCTTTTTCATCGCTCTTGACAATGCGAGCGTTTGCTCGTATTGATTGAATACGAGTATACGCTCGCATTTACAGACCGTCCCAATTCCGTCCCGGTCCCCGCTACCGCTTAGGAGAGTTTCCCATGGAACCTGCAGAAGAAGCCATCATGCAAGATTCGGACCCGGATTCGACGCGAGGGTTGAAGAGTGATCCGAATCTTCCTTCGAATCTCATCGTCCGCCGCGCTGTCCTCGGGTACGCCGCTGCCGCTATGGCCGGCTCGCTCACCGCGTGTTCCGGCACTTCGGCCCGGAACGCCGCTCAAGCCGCTGCTTCCTCGCGGCGCCGCTTTCAGAACAAGGTTGTGGTCATCACCGGAGCAACCTCCGGCATCGGGCGCGCGGCCGCTCTCCAGTTCGCGGCCGAAGGTGGCAAGGTAGCCTTCTGCGGCCGCCGAGAAAATCTTGGCCGCGAAGTCGAACACCAGATTCGCTCGCAAGCGGGCGAAGCCACCTACATCCGCGCGGACGTTCGCAACGAAAGCGATGTAAAAGCATTCATCGATCGGGCAGTGGAGAAGTATGGCCGCCTCGATGTGGCATTCAATAATGCGGGCATTACCCTGGAAAAGCCGTTGCATGAATACAGTTCGGCGGAGTGGGACGACGTTTTGAACACCAATTTGCGCGGCGTCTTTCTGGCAATGAAATATGAAGTTTCCTACATGCTGGCCGCCGGCGGGGGAAATATTGTCGTAACTGCATCATCCAACGCAATCGCGACGACGGACAAGCGTTCAGCCTACACCGCCAGCAAACGCGGGCTGGTCGGCCTCGTGCAGTCGGCCGCTCTTGATTACGCTCAAAAGGGCATTCGCGTCAACGCGCTGATTCCCGGCACGACGGATACCGCTCTCGTCCGCCGCGCCGCTCACATGGAGAATGTTCCTGACGCGGTGTGGGAGATCGCCGCGGCACAATGGGCCAAGTCCCATGTGCCCGGACTCGAGCGCATGGCAAAACCAGAAGAGATCGCAGCGTTTGCTCTGGCGCTGGCTTCCGATGATTTTCCATACATGACCGGCGCGCAAATGGTCCTTGATGGAGGCAAGACTGCTCACGCCGGGTAAAGCCCTCCGCCTGCTGACAGAATTTCGAGCGCCCGCAGCCTCTCGAGCATTTTTCGTCCCGTCATCGGCCGGGATTGAACCCGCTGATATCCTGTTGCAGATCGTTCGAGGGCTTCATGAATCCCGCCAAGCGCCAGGGTTGCCCACCAGTACGCCCAGCAGTACATCGACCAGTTGTTCAAGGATTTGCCCTCTTAACCGCATTTGCGATGTTATTTACTCACTAACTCAGTGTCTGGTAACTTATTAACTACTACTTACTAACTAATAAGTCATCACTTACTAAGTTGATGTTACACACTAACTCGACGACTTACTTAACGGCTAAACTTACTCTCCTGGAGAATTCCATGAAGATCATGCCCGTCATCAAATCGAGCGACCTGGAAAGATCGCTGCACTTCTACACGCAAATTCTCGACTTTGAACGCAAGTGGCCCGGCTATGAAGCTATCGAAATGGCCAACGGAGTCATCGATCTCATTCGCGACGGAGCCGAACTGCAGCTCTCGCGCCACGCCGGAGACGGCGTATTCGGCTCGGTGAATCGCGTCTTCGTCGACGACGTCGACGAACGTTATGCGACCTTTCGCGCCCGCGGGCTCAACACATCATTGCGTCCGGACTCGCCAATCCACACTGCGCCCGTCGATCAAACCTGGGGACTGCGCGAATATGCCGTCACCGATCCAGACGGCAATAAGCTCTGCTTCTGCGCACCTGTCAAATAGATCCGGTGCGCGGCTGAACCAGCGCAAGCCACTTGCGCACTGAGCGTTGTGCTGAGGAAAGAGCCGAAGTTTCCGCCTGAGGCGTGATCCTTTGACCGAAAAACCAGTCCCACACGACCCCAAAACTCAGGCAAACGCGCGCAAGACTGCCGCAACCAGGCCGTCGATGTCGGAAGGCCGCGCTTCAGCTGCAGGTTCCCAACCAAACCCGCGCAGTGTCTCGCTCGTGATCGGTCCAATCGAGATCGCCGGAACTCCGGCAAGCGGAAACGCCACTGCCGCACGCCGCGCGGCTTCTGCAAGATGTGTCACCGTCGACGAGCTGGTGAAGGTCGCCGCATCGAGCCGCTGCCCGAGATGCGAATCGACCGCCTTGCGCAACAACTCAGGCGCTGACTCCGGCAGCACGTTCCGGTACGCATCAGCCACATCGACCTGCGCTCCAGCTGCGCGCAGCGCATCCGGAATCACGTCGCGCGCCGTCGTCGCGCGCGCCAGCAGCACGCGCTTTCCGCTAATTTCTCCGCGGAGCAAAGCCACAAGGCTCTCCGCGACATACTCCTTCGGCGTCAGCGCAACCTCGAGATGCAGCTGCTCCCGAAGCGCGGCCGCCGTCCCGCTGCCAATCGCCGCGATCCGCGCGCGTGAGCTGCCGAGCGAGACGCCAAGCGCAGCCGCGCGCGCCTGGAATGCCTGCGCCGTATTCACGCTGGTAAAGATCAGCCAGTCGTAGCCATCGAGGCGGCGCAGCGCTGCATCCAGTGGTTCGTAACTCTTCGGCGGCCTTATCTCGAGCACCGGCACTTCCACCGGCTCCGCGCCCACCACGCGCAGCGCCTCGCTCAGCCTGCCCGACTGATGCGCGGCGCGCGTTACCAGCAAGCGGCGCCCTGACTGCGGCCGCGAGCTCGATCTCTCCGCATTCTCGCTGCTTTTCGAGCCGCGCCGGTGCCGCGCAATCATGCTCTTCTTCCTTCTCGTCCGGCTAGATTCCCAGCAGCGGGACCTTTTCTGCACTCGCAGCGGTTCGCAACTCGGCATCCAGGGTCGCCAGCGGAATTCCGCGGCGCTGCGCCAGTTCCAGGTACGCAGCATCGTAAATCGTCAGGCGGTGCTTCACCGCCAGCCGCAGCGTTGTGCCCCACGCATGGCGGTCCGTCTCCGCATCCACCTGAATGGGAAGCGTCGCCAGATCTGCCAGCGTCGCGTCGCGAAACGCCGCACTGGTGCGGCGCCGCCGGACGCCCATCTCCAGAATGTTCGCCATTTCGAGCCGCCACAACGCCGGAACCCACGCCCCGCGTGTGATCACATGCTCAAAAATATCGCGCACCGCGGCTGTGCTTTCTTCGCTATAGATCCAGGCGGCCGCAGTCGATCTGTCGAGTACCACGCTCACGGCCTGCCTGCGTCGCGATCCGTCTTGATCGCTTTCCATTTGAAGCGGCCCAGCTTCATCCGTCCCGCGCGGCTGCGGATCCGCCCAGCTGCTGCTTGAGCCTTCGCGCGGTTGGCGCCGCCGCCGTCCGGGACGAGCCGGGCAACCGCCTTGCCGTGCCGGGTAATCACGATCTCTTCCCCACGTTCCACCCGGTCCAACAGTGCACTCAGCTTGTTCTTCGCCTCAAATGCTCCGAATTCCGTCATGTGGAAGATTCTCCGTTGATCTAGCTTAAGCTAGCTGAATGCGAATCACAAGCTATCTGCCCCGATCTCATTTCTATTGCCCTAATTTCTATTGCGTGCGCCAGAGCTGGCAGCTGAAAAACTATTCCGGTCGGAAACGCACTTCGTAGTGCGTGGCGAAGTTTTCAATCCGGCTGAGGAATGTTTTCGCTTCCGGCTCAAAGACCGGCACGGCGTAGTCCGGACCCGCGAATCGCATGACAGCCTCGATCGAGTCGAAGAGATTGATGACGACGAACTCGCTCTCCTCCTGACCGTCGCTGCGCAGAATGTAGCCTCCCTGATAGCCAGTAAGCTCGCGCAATCCTGGCAGCACCTTATTCTTGAGGAACTGCTCGTATCCATCTGCATTTACTCGTGTTGTCCATCCGCGCCAATGCCGCGCAATCACGTTTTTCTCCTTGGCGGCTTCGTTGCCCGCCGTAGCCGGAATCTCGCTCCCATTACAATCGTAGAGTGACGGACGATTTGCAAAGGAAATCCCCTCTTGTGGGATTTGTATCACTGGGCTGCCCCAAGAACCTCGTCGACTCCGAGGTGATGATGGGCCTGCTCGACCATGCCGGCGCGCGGCTCACCGCGCACCCGGAAGAGGCCGAGATTCTCGTCGTCAACACCTGTTCCTTCATCGACTCCGCCAAGCAGGAATCCGTCGACACCATACTGGAGATGGCCCGGCATAAAACCGAAGGCCGCGCGAAGAAGTTGATCGTCGCCGGCTGCCTCGTCGAACGCTATCGCGACGAAATCCGCAAGAATATCCCGGAAGTCGATGCGGTCGTCGGCACGGGCGAGCTCGACGCAATCCTCGAAGCAGCGGGTGTGGCCCCAGTGATCGCAGCGCAGCCCTCGCCCTTCAATATTTTGAGCGGCGCGCATGCGGAGAAGCGCGCTGGCAAAGAATCCCTGGCCGGCACGCACAAGTTGTCAGAAACAGAGCCGCCGCAAAACCAAGACAGCCCGATGAGCCGTAGCGAGGGCGATCGTCGTGAGCAGCAAGGGCGCTTCACGCGCGAGGCATGGCAGGGCGCAGCGCATCTGCTGCCCACCTATCTCTATGATGAAACCACGCCGCGCGTGCTCTCGACACCGCGCGCCTCGGCCTACATCAAAATTGCCGAAGGCTGCGATCACCCCTGCACCTTCTGCGTCATTCCCAACTTGCGCGGCAAGTTCCGTTCGCGCCGGTTCGAGTCAGTCGTTGCGGAGGCCCGGCAACTGGTCGCGCGCGGCGTCCGCGAAATCACGCTGATCGGCCAGGACACAACCTGCTATGGCGAAGACTTTGGCCTGCGCGACGGCTTGGCTGCGCTTCTCGACCAGCTCGCGAAGATTGATGGCCTCGAGTGGCTGCGCTTTCTCTACGCCTATCCCAACCGCATCACCGGCAAACTGCTCGACACGATCGCGCGCCACGACAACATCTGCAAATATCTCGATCTGCCGCTGCAGCACGCATCGCCCGACGTGCTCAAACGTATGAAGCGCGGCGCGGGCGCAGACATTTTCCTCAAGACGCTCGACAAGGTGCGTTCCGCCGTGCCCGGCATCGCGCTGCGCACCAGCTTCATCGTCGGTTTTCCCGGCGAGTCCTCCTCGGACTTTGACGTTTTGGAGCAGTTCATCGGCGAGGCCAAGTTCGACTGGCTCGGCGTTTTCAGCTACTCCGATGAAGAAGGATCGGGCGCCTTCGGGCTCGATGCAAAGGTGCCGAAGCGCACCATTGAGTCACGCCGCGCCCGCCTGATGCGGCTCCAGCAGGCGATTTCGCGCGAAGCGAAGCAAGGTTGGGTCGGCCGCGAGCTCACGCTGCTGGCCGAAGGCGAAAGCGAAGAATCTCCACTGCTCTGGGAAGGCCGCACCCAGTTCCACGCGCCGGAGATCGACGGTAAGGTCTATATCAACGATTTCGGCGAGCACGAGTCGCTCGAATCGGGCCGTTTCTACCGCGCCGAGATCACCGAAGCCCACGACTACGACGTGGTGGCGCGCATCGTCTTCGGCCCTGAGCCCACTCACCTCGACTGACCGGCCCACGCTAACTCGCCTGAACTGAGTCGCGGTGAGCATCCCCAGGTTGCGCGGCCGCATCGATACATATTAGATAGGCCGGTTTTCCGCCGCCAGGCAAGACAAGTGCAGTACTGCCTCGGGTTAAAATTGTTTTCCGCGCCGCGCGACGATTCCGTAAATTGAATTTTCTTTGTACAAAGAATCTCCCTCAAAGACGGCGGCCCCACTGCGAAGAGATCGCATTACCGCACTGAAATAATTTCAAATTTCCTGTTTCCCCGATCGCGAGAATGAAAAATCGACTCGTGCTGAGTGTCGGCGCATATATTGCACGCAAGTGCAGCTCCGTCTTCACTCGGCAATTCCTTGTTAAATTTCATCGTCTGCTGCGGAACCTCCCCGCTCAGGCGCGGGTGATCCACGTGATGGCGCGGCGCCCCTATTCGGACCTGGTCAAGAAACATCCCTTCATTCTCTTCAAACACTTGGAGCTGACACATCTCGCTCTCGGCATCAGCCCGAGCCAGAGGGCGCAATGCATCTCCAGTCACTACCGCCTCCTCAAGCAGAAATTCCCGCGGAAAATCCTTCACCAGACAATTTCCGGATCCGTTCCTCTATTCACGGCGGATCGTCATGGCTCGACGATTTCCATTGAAATGCACACCTGCAATCCCTTCTATCTTGAGGGCGAACTTTCCCTCAATTTCCTGCTGGACGGGCAAGCCATCTTCAACCTTTCCTGCACCGTCGTGCCCGGCCGGATTTTTTCGTCTCGTGCCGAAGAAGTCATTCTGATTTCCCGTCTTCAAGGGGTCAAGGGACTCCAGCCTCAAGTCCAGCTTGCTGCGCAGAAGTTCCACGACGTCTCCCCTGCCGCGATGCTTCTTGCGGCCGTCGAGGGGATTGCGCTGGCTCTGGACATCGACCAGATGGTGGCTGTGGGCGCTCGAAATCATCCCTCATCCCCCAAAATGACGGTGATGGGAATTGAAGACTCGCTGCGAAGAACGTACGATGCTTTCTTCTTGAGCGTGGGAGCACTGCAGCAAGATACGGGCAATTACTCCCTGCCCGTGCCGCTACCGGAGAAGCCGCTCGAGCTGGTCAAGCGCAATAACCGGCTTCGCACCCGGAAAAGGCGCGCGTTCAAGCGGCACATCGCAGACTGCGCCTACGCGGTCGTGGCCGGAAGGTGCGAAACGGAGAGCGCTGCGCCCATCTTCGCTTCCGACTTCTTCGCAACTTCGGAAATCTCGCCTCAAACGAATGTGCACATGCGTCCTTCCTCGGCAGAGGAACCTTCCATTCCTGCTTTTCCCAACCTCTAGAGCTACGGCTGCCAGAAAGCGTGACTGGGGCCATCAGAAAATCCTGGTCGCGAAACCCTGATCGCGCTGTCAATTTTTTGTTCCCATCGGCGCACGCCGCGCGATACCATCGACGGCATGCCAGTGCAACGCCGCAACTTCCTCACGTCCGCCGCAGCCATTCTGCCCGCCGCTGCGCTCAACAATCTCATCGCGAGCCCAGCTGGTGCGCTCAGCGCGAGCGCGGCTCACGCGCAGTCGTCCGCTGCTCCGCCCGCTTCCGAAATTCACGTCGTTCCCGCGGGCCAGGACAGGCTCGGTGCACCGCACTCGCTGGGGTACAGCTCGCTCGCTTTTAAGGTGCTCACCTCTGACACCGGCGGCAATCTCTTCGTCATTGAGCACAGTCACCTCGTGCCCGGCGGGCCGCCGCTGCATCTGCACCTCAATCAGGATGAGTGGTTCTACGTGATGGAAGGCGAAGTGCCTTTCAGGTCGGCGACAAGCGCGTGCAGCTCAAACCCGGCGAATCCGTCCTCGGCCGCGCCGCGTGCCTCACGCGTTCAACTCGGTCGCGCCCGAGAGCCGCATGCTCATCGCCTTCACGCCCGCAGGCGTAATGGAAAAGTTCTTCCGTGAGGGTGAAGCCAACCCCGCGCTCGCCCTCACCGCCGGCTTCATGAACCGCTATGAGATGCAGTGGCTCGGCCCGTCGCCCTTCGCGAAGGCGTAAAAGGGGTGGCGCCGGCCGTGGTTGTTGCTTGCTAACCGCTCATCCAGATCCGCGGAAACTTCTCCGGCCGCTTTCCCGTTCCGCCTTCCAGCGCCGCCAGCCACGCGCCGGCCTCTTCTCGCAACCGGGCGAGATCAACGCCCTCGAAAGTCACCGGATAGGGCTCGAGCCGCCGCAAAGCTCTCTGCAAAAGCGAGACCGTGCCGCGCACATTCCCGTTTCGCAAATGGTGAAAGGCAGCCGAAATCTGAATCAGCGCCTGCAGAAAAGTCTTCTCCGGTTCCTGCAGCCGCAGCCAAACGCTCTCCCAATGCTCGTGAGCCTGCCAGAACTCCTCGTTCCGGTAACAGCGCACGCCCTCAGCCAGCGCGCCGGATTCCCAATCGAAGGCCACGCCCACAGCATAGGCGATTGCCTCCACAGCTTCTTCATCTGTCCTCTGGACTTCGTTTCCACAATCGTTGTAGTATCCTTCCCGCATGAAAACGCGGCTTCCGCTCGCCCCCCTCTCCGCTCTCGTCTGCTGGATCGCATTCGCGGCCCTTTGCGTTGCTGCTTGCCCTGCCTTCGCTCAGGATTGGGCAAAAGCCATGCTCGACAAATCCCCGCGTCACCAGGAGTGGGTCAAGGTGACGCACGACGGCCGCACCGTGAATACCTTCGTCGTGTATCCCGAGGTGAGCCACAAGGCGCCGGTGGTCGTGCTGATTCACGAGATCTTCGGGCTCAGCGACTGGGCACGCAGCATGGCCGACAACATTGCGGCGATGGGCTACATCGTGGTCGCGCCGGACCTGCTCTCGGGCGACGGGCCCAATGGCGGTGGTACCAGCGCGTTTCCCGATCAGCAGGCGGTGACGAAGGCAGTGAGCGGGCTGGACGCGGACCAGGTCAACGCCGACCTCAATGCCGTGGCCGATTGGGGCAAGAAGCTGCCCGCCGCGAACGGCAAGCTGGCGGAAGTGGGGTTCTGCTGGGGGGGAGGCAAGTCGTTCCTGTTCGCCACCCAGCGGCACGATCTGAGCGCATCGTTCGTCTTCTATGGTCCGCCGCCCAGCGATCTGGCAGCTATTACCGCGCCCGTCTACGGCTTCTATGCGGGTAACGATGCGCGCATCACGGCAACAGTTCCCGACACCAAAGCCGCGATGCAGGCCGCGGGCAAGAAGTACGATCCGGTGATCTATGAAGGCGCTGGTCACGGGTTCATGCGCGCGGGCGAGGATCCGGCGAACACCAATCCCGCAAATACCAAGGCGCGCAGCGAGGGGCTGGCCCGGCTGGAGATGCTGTTGAAGGGCATGTAGGGGCCTGGGCGCGATACGCTCTCGCCCGCGATGACCACGCACCGGGGAATTCGCGTTAGCATAGGAATGGGCCGGTGCGAGGCACCGGCAATGGGATGGCCGCGAAGAAGAAATCCATAAAAGTTCTGCGATGCCCCACCTGCGGCATGCTGGTGCGCCTCCAGGACGAAGATTTCCCCTTCTGCAGCGATCGCTGCCGCAAGATCGACCTCGGCAAGTGGGCGAGCGGCGCGTACAGGATCAGTTCGCCGGTCCTCGACCCCGACGTGCTCGAAGACCTGGGCGGCGCGGGCTCGCAGGGCGGCGGTGACTCGCATGATCAGTGAGCGCGGCGGTGCACGCTCCTCCGTTGCTCCCCTCCAAGACCAAAACCCGACGAAGTCGTGGTGGGCGCTCCAGATCGCCACATTCTTCGGCGCCGGTTACCTCAAGCCGGCGCCGGGCACGTGGGGCTCATTGGCTGCGGTCCTTCTGTGGGCTGCTGCTGCCTACGGACTTCATCCATCACCTCAACATCTCTCCTTCATTCTGCTCGCGGGCATCGTGTTGGCCGTCGCCCTTGGCGTTCCCGCCGCGACCATTGCCGAACGCCAGAGCGGCGGTCACGATCCCGGCTTCGTGGTGATCGACGAAGTCGCCGGGCAGTGGATCACGCTCCTTGGCAGCCCGGTGGACTGGAAGCATGCGCTGATTGCGCTTGTGCTGTTCCGGCTGTTCGATATCACTAAACCCTTCCCGGTGCGCCGGCTCGAAAAGCTGCCTGCGGGCTGGGGCATCGTCTTCGACGATGTGGCGGCGGGGCTGTATGCTTTGGTGGTAGCAGCCGTTTTACGCATCTGGATATAGAGACCGTCGGGATTTCAAAACCCGTCAGGATTTCAAGAATGGTTCGGACTTCCTCCCAACCCGCCCCCGAAACTCTGCCGCCTCGCGTCGACGGCGTGGTCCCGGCAGCGGCGCTGCCGTCTGGCGAGGTGGAGCTGACGGGGATGTTCCTGGGGCCCAGCAATTTTGTGCCGCCGGCAGTCTCGGTGGACGGCGAGCCGGCGCAGCTGCTCATGAGCCGGCCCACGCGGCTGGCCTTTCGCGTGCCGGCATCGGCCTCCTCAGGGAAGATCGAGGTGCGCAGCGACGCCGGGACGGGGAACGACGCCTTTGTGCACGTCGCGCGGCAGCTGAATGATGGACTGCACCCGGTAACGAGTCCGGCGGTCAGCCGCTCGGGGATGGTGTATGCCACCATCTCCGGCGCGCGCGGCAAGCAGACACCGGTCTCGGTGGTACGCATCAGTCCCGACGGGCGCGGCACGCCGTTTGTGACGGGAATCCTCAACGCCACCGGCCTGGCCTTCAACCACGATGGCGATTTGTTTGTCACTTCGCGCGCGGAGGGCAATGTCTACCGCGTCGACGGCGCCGGCGAGTTCACCGTCTACGCGGAGGGGATGGGCGTGGCAACGGGTGCCGCGTTCGACGCCGAGGGAAATCTCTTCGTCGGCGATCGCAGCGGGACGGTCTTCAAGATCAATCCGGAACGGCAGATCTTTGTGCACGCCACGCTTGAGCCAAGCGTCGCCGCCTATCACTTGGCAGTGGACGCGACGGGAACGCTCTATGTGACGGCACCGTCGCTCTCGTCGAACGAGGCCATCTGGGCGGTTGCGCCGAATGGTGACACGCGCGTGTTTTACCGTGGGCTGGGACGGCCGCAAGGCCTGGCGATCTCGCGCGAGGGCGATGTGTATCTCGCCGCCTGCCTGCACGGGCGGCACGGCCTGGTGCGCATCACGGCGAATGGCGAGGCCAGCCTCGTGCTCGCCGGCAGCAATCTTGTGGGCGTCGCGTTTTCGCCGCTGGGCACAACGGTACTGGCGACCAGCGACGCCGTATATGATGTGGATTTGGGAGTTGAAGGGCTGATCCTGTAATCGCGCGCTGCCGCGAGCGCAAGTTCCCAGCGCGGCCGTTTCCTTCCTTCTTATGAAATCCGAAATCATTGCTGTCGGTTCCGAGATGCTCACCCCGTACCGGCAGGACACGAATTCTCTCTACCTGACCGAGAAGCTGAACGAGATCGGTGTCGTCGTCGCGTTCAAGTCCATCGTGGGCGATCGGCGCAAAGATCTCGTCAGCGCCATCCGCACCGCGCTCGGCCGCGCTGACATCGTGCTGGTGATGGGTGGCCTGGGCCCGACCGAGGACGACCTGACGCGCGAGGCGACGGCGGATGCGCTCTCGATTGCGCTCAGGCGCGACGCGGCCCAGGTGGCGGCGCTGCACGCGCGTGCCGCGAGCTGGCGCATTACCATGCCGCAAAACAATCTCAAGCAGGCCGATCTGCTCCAGGGAGCAACGCTGCTGCCCAATCCCAACGGCAGCGCGCCCGGCCAGTGGCTTGACGTCACCTACAACGGCTATCGCAAGCTCATCGCGCTGCTGCCCGGCCCGCCGCATGAGTGCAAGCCGCTGTTCGACGCCGAATGCCTGCCGCGCCTGCGCGAGATGGTGCCGCCGCGCGCAATTGCCGTCCGCACACTCAAGGCGGCGATGATTCCCGAGTCGCAGGCCGACAAGCTGCTTGCGCCAATTTACTCGACCTACACCGACGTGGAAACAACCATCCTCGCCCACGCCGGCGACCTGCAACTCACGCTGATCTGCGTGAAGCCGACGCGCGATGCGGCGCAGCGGCGTGTCGATGAGCTCGCCGGACGCCTCGAAGAAGCGCTCGACGATTGGCTCTACTCTTCGGATGGCGATTCTCTGGAACAGATCGTTCTCTATTATTTGGGCCTGCGGCAGTCAACGCTGGCCGTCGCCGAGAGCTGCACCGGCGGACTCGTCGCGGAGCGGATTACGTCGGTCGCTGGCGCGTCCCGCTCGTTTGTCGGCGGCGCAGTCGTCTACAGCGACAAATTGAAGATCGAAATGGCCGGCGTTCCGGCGGATCTCATCGAGAAGCACGGCGCAGTTTCCGCTGAAGTGGCGCAGGCGCTGGCCGAAGGGATTCGCAAGCGCACCGGCGCGACACTCGGCCTCGGCGTAACCGGAATCGCCGGCCCCACCGGCGCAACAGAAAAGAAACCCGTTGGGCTGGTGCACATCGCACTCACTGACGGCCAGATCGTCGACGCCGTAGAGCGCACCTTTCGCGGCGACCGCACCCGCGTTCGCGAGTGGGCCTCCACGCAGGCGCTCGATCTCCTGCGCAAGCGCCTCATGTAGTCTCGGTTGTTCTGCTAACTCGCGGCGATCGGCGTGTAGCCGGACGTTGCGGCTTTCTTCAGCGCCGTGAGAGCATCCGCGGTGCTCATCAGCGGAGTGGTCTTGACCGACTTCAATGACCCGCCCGCGGCAGCAGCCAGCGACAGGGCCGCCACACCGATGTTGTCCGGCATTTCAACAATCAACACCAGATCGTATTCACCAAATGATAGCCACGATCCGGTGATCTTGCCGCCGAGTCTCTTCGCCACCTTCTTCACATGCTCACTGCGGTCTTGCGGGTTCGCAATCAGGGCAGCCAGCGCTGGTGACGCGTAGGAGCATTGCACGAGATAACTGGGCATAGGTTTTGCCTTTCAATGAAGTTTTCTTCTCGGGAGCTGAAGTGGACGGAGTATACAGGCGGCAACCCGCTCCCCACGCACAAATCTTCGGCACCATCGACACAAATCTTTCAGCACCATCAGCTGGGCTCCCAAGGCGCATTGTTAACTCCCCAACAGCCATTTCGCACTCATGCCGCGCCAACCTTCTCACATCCAACCCCTGCTACACTTTTCGTGGCGTCATTCCTGCTTTAACCTCACGCGCAACCCCAACCCGCCCGCCGGAGAACGTATGCCCGTCGTCGAGCTCACAGGAGTGAACAAGGCCTACGAGGGCAAAGTTGCCGTACGCAACCTGAATCTGTCGATCGATGCCGGGCAGATGTTCGGGCTGCTGGGGCCGAATGGCGCAGGCAAGACCAGCTCGATCCGCATGATGATGGGCATCACCATGCCCGACTCGGGCCGCATCGACCTCTTCGGAAAACCCTTCGAGCGCACCAGTCTCGAGCGCGTCGGCTACCTGCCAGAGGAACGCGGACTCTACAAGAAGATGAAGGTCCTCGACCAGCTCGTCTTCTTCGGGCAGCTCCACGGCCTCGACGCGCTCGAAGCGCGCAAGCGTGCAACGGATTGGGCAAAGCGCATGGAGATCGCCGGATCGCTCGACAAGAAGACCGAAGAGTTGAGCAAGGGAATGCAGCAGAAGATTCAGTTCATCGGCTCGGTGCTGCACGATCCCAGGCTGATCGTGATGGACGAGCCCTTCAGTGGCCTCGATCCGGTAAACGCCGCCCTGCTCGAGAAGACCCTGCTCGAGCTCAAGGATTGCGGCAGCGCCATCCTCTTTTCAACGCACCGCATGGATCAGGTGGAAAAGCTCTGCGATGAAATCTGCCTCATCAACAACGGCGAGGCGGTGCTGGCGGGCCGCGTGCGCGAAATCAAGAGCCGCTACCAGCGCAATCGAATCATCGTGGAGTTCGAAGGGAACGCCAATTTCTTGCAGAGCGCCGAGATTGCTGAAGCGAAGAATTACTCGGGGCACGCAGAGATCCGCCTGAACGAACACGGTGACGCGCAGAAGCTGCTGCACGAGGCCTCCTCCATGGCCACCATCTACCGCTTCGAGTTGGTCGAGCCGTCGCTCGAAGAGATCTTCATCCGCACCGTGGAGGGCACAGCCCATGCGTAACATGCTGCTGATTGCGCGGCGCGAGTTCCTCGAAAAGATTCGCGGACGCGCATTTCGCATCTCCACCGTGGTGGTGCCGCTGGCCATGCTTCTGCTGCTGGGCGGCAGCTTTTATGCCTCGCGCAACCTGATCGAGGGCCGGCACATCGCCGTAGTCACAGACGATCCCGCGTTGGGAGAGCAAGTTCGCACGGAGTTGCTGGACGATACGAATGCGAAGCTGGATGTAAATGTCGTGACGCCGGGCAATGAGTATGTGCGCACCGCGCTTCTGAGCCAGATCCAGAGCAGGAGCCTTGACGGTTTTCTCTGGATCGATGCGCAGGATGGCGGAGCGGTGACAGCAACATATACGTCCGCCTCTTCAGGCGCCGGCGGAACAGCTGCAAGATTGAGCGACGCGTTGAACCGGGCGTTGCTGCGGCGGCGGCTTGCAGCGGCCGGGATCCCGCAATCGAAAGTGGATGCGCTGCTGACCAAAGTTACGGTCACATCGCTGCCCGAGAACCGGGGCGGCAGGACCGGCGGGGTCAATGGCCGTGCGGCATTTCAAAAGGCCATGCTGGAGACCTTGCTGCTGACGCTGCCGATTCTGCTCTATGGCATGGATATGGCGCGATCGATCATCGAAGAAAAGAGCTCGCGGATCTTCGAAGTATTGCTGGCGACAGCGCAGCCGCGCGATCTGCTGGCAGGCAAGCTGCTGGGCGTTGGCGCCGTGGGCATGACGCAGATTGCCATCTGGGTCGCCGCAGCGGCCCTGTTTAGCGGATCGTCGCTCGCGGCCTCCATGATGAATGGCGGTCTCTCGATTCACTTTACCCTCGCTGAGGGAATCCTCTTCCCTGTCTACTTTGTTCTGGGATTTCTGCTGTACAGTTCACTTTTTTCAGGCCTCGCTGCAACCTGCGAAACCGCGCAGGAACTGCAAATGTACACGCCGCTGGCGGTTCTGCCCACCTGGTTCAGCTTCGGAATTCTGCCGTTGGTGATCAACGATCCTGGCTCAACTTGGTCGGTGATCGTGTCGCTGTTTCCGGCAACGGCGCCGTTTGTGATGCTGGCGCGGGTGGGCATCCAGATGCCGCCGCTGTGGCAGATTGGCGTATCGCTGGGACTGCTGATGCTCAGCATCTGGGCGGTGCTCTGGATCTCGTCGCGGCTCTATCGCGTAGGCATTCTGATGTACGGCAAGCGCGCCACGCTGCCCGAGCTGCTGCGCTGGCTGCGCTACAGCTAAAATTTTGGGAGTGGCCACGGACTCCAGCCAACAATTCACGCTCAGGCAGCGCCTGGCGCTGGCGATAACACCCCGACTCGTCTGGCTCCTTCTCTCGCTCGTCGGCCGCACATGGCGATTCGACACCATCGCCGAAGAAGGCGCGACGCCGCTGCCCTTCGGCGAGGGCGCGGGTGCGGAGATCTTCTGCTTCTGGCACCAGTGCGTGCTCGCCTGCACCTGGTACTTCCGCCGGACAGGCGCCTGCATCATCGTAAGCCGGAGCTTTGACGGCGAGTTGGTCGCACGCACTCTCGAGCTCTTCGGATTCAAGACCGCGCGCGGATCGAGCAGCCGCGGCGCGCGCGAAGGATTGGTCGGGCTGAAGGTTGCGATCGACAGCGGCGGCCCCGCCGTCTTCACCGCGGATGGTCCGCGCGGGCCCATCTACCAGACGAAGATCGGCCCCATCCGCCTCGCGCAGAGGACCGGCGCGCGCATCGGCGCATTTCATCTGCAGCCGCGCCGCTATTGGTCCGTGCGCTCCTGGGATCACTTCATGGTGCCGAAACCCTTCACGCGCATCGCGGTGGGCTGGGCGCGCTGGACGCACGTCGATGCCAACCTCAGCGACAACGCAATGGAGCAGAAGCGCGAAGAGCTCAATGCTGCCCTCGAGCGGGCACGTGCATTGGCGCAACAACACGCCGGGGCTGCGCGATGAGCGGACCCTCGGCCCATCTCGATCTCACCAGTCTTCGCGTCGCCGACTTTGACTACGATCTGCCCGCCGAGCTGATCGCGCAGCAACCGCTCGCTGAGCGAGGCACCAGCCGCATGCTGGTGATGGATCGTGCCACCGGCGCATTCCGCGACGATTTTTTCTCGCGTCTCGGAGAAAATCTTCGCCGCGGCGATCTTCTTGTCTTAAACGACAGCCGTGTCATTCCCGCGCGTCTCTTTGCGCGCCGCACTCTCGTCCGCGAACGCGAACGGCCCACCGGACAAATAGAAGTCATGCTGACCGCACCGGCCGGTGAAAATCTCTGGCGAGCACTGGTGCGCCCCGGCCGCAAAGTCGCCATCGGCGAGCGCCTCATCTTCCCTTCTCCTGACGGCGGCACGGCACTCGAAGCCGAAGTCATCGAGCGTGGAGAATTCGGCGAGCGCCTGCTCCGGTTCGCGCCGGTTCCCGATTTTTTTGCCGTGCTCGATCGCATCGGGCACATCCCGCTGCCGCCCTATATTCACCGCGATGACGCGAACGTCGACCGCGAGCGCTACCAGACCGTCTTCGCACGCGAGCGCGGTTCCGTGGCTGCTCCAACTGCGGGTTTGCACTTTACGCCGCCAATTCTCGATGCCTTGCGCGAGCGCGGCGTTGAGATTGCATACGTCACGCTCCACGTGGGCCTGGGAACCTTTGCGCCGCTACGTGTCGATCGCGTCGACGACGTCCGCTTGCACCGCGAGCACTACTCTATCGGCGAGCAAACCGCCGAAGCGGTGAACCGCGCACGCGCCGAAGGCCGCCGCGTGGTTGCAGTGGGCACGACTGTGGTCCGGACGCTCGAATCGGCTGCGCGCGGCACCGGCAAGCTCAAGGCGCACTCCGGCGAAACAGAGATCTTCATTGCGCCCGGATTCCAATTTCGCATCGTCGACGCGCTGCTGACGAACTTTCATCTGCCGCAATCGAGCCTGCTCATGCTGGTGAGCGCCTTTGCAGGACCCGAGCGCACCGGCATCGACCACATCCTCGCCGCGTATCGCCACGCCATCGACGCCCAATACCGCTTCTTCAGCTACGGCGATTGCATGTTCATCGCGTAGCCGCCCTCGCTTTCCCGCGCCCGCTCCTGCTCTGCGTTCCCTGCTATCCTCACAAGCGTGACGGAGTCAAGCAAGCCGCCGGTTTACCTGCTCGACGCGATGAGCTTCATCTTTCGCGCCTATCACGCCATGCAGCGCAGCCGGCCCATGTCCACGCGCTCCGGCCAGCCCACAGCCGCCATTTATGTCTTTGTCAACATGATCAAAAAGCTGCGCCAGGACTTCTCGCCGCAGTATTTCGCCGCCGTCTTCGATCCCAGCGGCGAGGTCTTTCGCGATGAGCGCGCGCGCTCCATCGTCACGCTGCGCCGCTGGAATAGCAAGCTCAAAGACTTTGAGGACGTGACCTACGACGGCTACAAAGCCAAGCGCGAATCCATGCCCGAAGATCTGCGCCGCCAGATTCCCTACATCCGCCGGTCGCTTGAAGCGCTGCGCATTCCGATTCTGCAGGCGGAAGGCTTCGAAGCCGACGACGTAATTGGAACGCTCGCGCGCGAAGCAGCGGAGCAGCGGCATGAAGTCTTCATCGTCTCCGGCGACAAGGACATGATGCAGCTTGTCAACGAGCACGTGAAGGTCCTGAACCCGCAAAAGGACAATCTGATCCTCGACGCCGCCAAGGTCACCGAGACGCTCGGCGTGCCGCCTGACAAAGTCATCGATGTGATGGCCCTCCGCGGCGACTCCATCGACAACATTCCCGGCGCGCCCGGCATCGGAGACAAGGGCAGCGTCGAGCTCATCAAGGAATTCGGTTCGGTCGAAGCAGTTCTCGACCGCGCGGCCGAAGTCAAGCGCAAGACGTACCGCGAATCGCTCGAGCAGAACCGCGAGACAGTCCTCCTGTCGAAAGAGCTCGTCACCATCGATTGCCACGTGCCGCTGCCGCTCGACCTGCACGCCATGGAGACGCAGGAGCCCGATATCGAGGCGTGCCGCGCGCTCTTCACTGAGCTCGAGTTCACTTCGATGCTGCGCGAGCTGGCCCCGGCCGGTGGCGGCGTAAAGGCCGAGTTGCTCGACCAGCCCACGGCAGAGCAGACCGCGGAGTTCTACACCGCAGCCCGCAAGCACGGCTTTGCCTTCGCGCTCGATGCGGCCGAGCCAACCGAAGAGGAGACTGACGATGATCCGTCTCCCATGCTGTCGCTCCTCGATGTGGTGGAAGAAGCCGAGCGCAAGACCAAGTCGAGCGTCGGCGTCTGCGCGGACGCCGCGCGTGCGCTCTGCCTCGCGCTAACGCCCGAGCTGAAGGCGCTCCTCGAAGATGCCGCGGTGCCCAAGCGCGCGCACGATTGGAAGCTCGCTCTTCACGTGCTCAGCGGCCTCGGCGTCACGCTGCGCGGGCGCGTGGACGATACCATGCTGCTCTCCTACGCGCTCAATCCCACGCATGCCACGCAGTCGCTCGCAGACGTTGCCGCGCGCAACGGGCAGATGGCGACCAACTCGTTGCCCGCAGCCGCCGCGGCCATCTTTGTGCTCGAACCCCTCCTGCGCGAGGAAGTCAAGAAGTGCGGCCTCGACCGCATCTACGAAGAAATCGACCTGCCGCTCGCGCCCGTGCTCTACCGCATGGAGCAGGCTGGCGTGCGAATCGATCTGTCGGCGCTGGATAATTTCTCCGGGCGATTGAAGGCAGAGATCGATCGCGCAGGGGAGCGCATCTTCGAGCTGGCCGGGCAGCGCTTCAATATCAACTCGCCCAAGCAGCTCGGCGTGGTGCTGTTTACCCATCTCGGCCTGCCCGCGCCGCCAAGCCGCGGCAAGGCCAAAGCGATCTCGACGGCGCAGGATGTGCTCGAGCTTCTGGCGGAGAAGCACGACGTGCCGCGGCTGGTTCTCGAGTACCGGCACCTCACCAAGCTCAAGTCGAATTACGTCGACGCGCTGCCCTCGCTCGCCGACACCGAATCGCGCGTGCACACCACCTTTCAGGCTGCGGCCACGGCCACCGGAAGATTGTCCTCGGTCAACCCGAACTTGCAGAATATCCCCATCCGCACCGAGCTCGGCCGCGAAATTCGCGCTGCGTTCGTCGCCGCGCCGGGCACGCAACTGCTCTCGGCGGACTACTCACAGATCGAACTGCGCCTGCTCGCCCACTTCAGCGGCGATCCGCTGCTGCTGCGCGCCTACGCTGAAGAAATTGACATTCACACCATGACCGCGAGCGAAGTCTTCGGCGTCCCCGTAGAGGGGATGGGCAAGGAGACACGCGCGCGCGCCAAGGCGGTCAACTTCGGCATCGTCTACGGCATCTCCGCCTTCGGGCTCGCTGCGCAGCTCGGCATTCCCCAGGCGGAGGCCAGGGTTTACATCGAGAAATATTTCGCGCGCTACCAGGGCGTGAAGACGTTCATTGAAACGACGCTCGCCAAAACGCGCTCCGAGGGGAGCGTGCGCACCATGTTCGGCCGCTTGCGTCCGATCCCCGATATCGAGAGCCGCAACTCGAACCAGCGCGGCTTCGCCGAGCGCACTGCAGTCAACACGCCACTCCAAGGCACGGGCGCCGACCTGATCAAGCTGGCAATGATTGCCATCGACCGCAAGCTCGCCGAGCGAAAGCTCAAAACGCGTATGGTGCTGCAAGTGCACGACGAGCTGCTCTTCGAGGTCCCGCTTGCTGAGACGGAAGAGGTGCGCGAGCTGGTGAAGACTGAGATGGAAGGCGTGGCCACGCTGAAGGCGCCACTGGTGGCCGATCTGGCCTTCGGGCCGAATTGGCGCGACCTGAAGTAGCGAGCACCAGCCGGTCCGCGTCATCCCACGGAAGGAGAACGAACAATGCTCGAGATCGGCAGGGCGATCGCGCTGACCTTGAGCATCCTTTCGCTCTATCCGGTCATGTTGAGCGCGTTCTTCGTTCCCGGCAGCCGATGGGAGGAGCGGCTGGAAATGTCGCTCCTGAAGATCGCGGTTGCCGCATGCATCTGTTTCGCGAGCGGTCTGTTGTTCGCCTACCGGCCCGGCACCAGCCTCCATTTTGTCACCGGCGTAATGGCCACTCTGCCGATGCGGTTGTTTGTCTGGGCAATGGGCTCCGGCGCCGTGCTGTTCGCCGTGTCGTGGTACCTCGAGGAGTATTACGTGCCGCTACTGTGGCGAAATCAGCCATACTGACTCGCTCGGCGACCTATAGCAGTTTCGGAATTGGGGTAGACCGAAAGCACGTTGCAAAGTGGCATTTCATCAAGAAAATGTCACCTTCAATGCCCTCAAAAAAGTCTCCGTTAATTCCGAAACTGCCTTAAAACGCTCGAAGCCGCATCCGACACCAAGGGTTCGACTCAAATTGATTACTTTTGGCCGCAAAATTTTCCACAATTTCCTTGTATAGTTATTCAAATCAGTTGTATATTTATACAAGCGCGGTTACCGCATTGCGGGCCGCGCCTTTGCTTTGGCCAAAAATCGGGCTTGGGAACCAAAGCTGGGAATCGGACCTGTCAGATGAAAGTCGAACGCCTCAACGCGATCAAGGATGTGCTGACGCACTCGCTGGTGTCGAGCCAGGACGAGCTCCGCCGCAAGCTGCGGCGCCGCGGCATCCACGTCACCCAGGCCACGCTCTCGCGCGACATGCACGAGCTCAAGCTGTTCAAAGGCCCGGGCGGCTACTCCTTGCCCAATGGTAACGGCAACGGAAATGGAAACGGCGCAATCGCGGAAGAAGACGAGCAGCCCTCCCTGGCAGAGATGCTGGAAAGCTTCGGTCTGCGTGTGAAGCAGGCCATGAATCAGATCGTAATGTGCACGGCCATGGGCGGCGCGCAGCCGGTTGCTGCCGCCATTGACCGCGCCGGCTGGGGCGAAGTGCTGGGCACGATCGCCGGCGATGACACTGTGCTCATCATCTGCGAGGACGTACGGCGCGCCGGCGAAGTGACTTCGCGGCTGAAAGCGATGTTCGAAGCATGACGACAGCGGTGCAAACCGGAGTGGTAGGCGTCACCGGCTATGCGGGCGCGGAGCTCGCGCAGTTGCTGCTGCGCCATCCGCGGCTGCACGGGCAGGCGCCGGTTTTTGCGGGCCGCATTGACGCCCAGGACGCGGCGCGCGGCGGCACGCCTCTGGTGGAGATTCATCCGCAGCTGGGCGGCTTCAACGGAAACGGCAGCCTCAGGCAGGAGCCGTTCTCCTGGGAGCTGCTGGCTGACCGCGGCGTCGAGGTGCTGTTCCTCGCAACCCCGCACGAGCAGTCGCGTGAGTGGGTTCCCGCGGCGCTCGATCGCGGAATGAAGGTCATCGACCTGAGCGGCGCGTGGCGGCTGGCGGATGCGGGGAACCGCGCCGTGTACGCGTTCGCTGACGACGGCACGGAGCTTGCCGCTGCTACTCAGGCCAAGGCAGTCTACGGATTGTCCGAGCTGCATCGCAGTGAAATTGCCGGCGCGCAGCTGGTCGCGAATCCCGGCTGCTATGCGACCTCGATCATTCTCGCCGTCAAGCCCTTGGTTGCTGCCGGCATCGTGGATCTCGAAAGCGGAATTATCGCCGATGCAAAGAGCGGCGTGAGCGGCGCGGGCAAAGCCCCCACTGCGAAGACGCACTTTATGTACGCGGCAGACAATCTTTCGGCGTATAGCGTCTTTGCCCATCGCCACACCGGCGAGTTGCTCGAGCAGATCGGCATCGGTGCCGGCGACATCGTCTTCACGCCGCACCTGCTGCCCATTCCGCGGGGCATTCTTTCCACGATCTACGTGCGGTTTAAAGAGAAGCAAACGCGCGAGAGCGTAATGAAGGTGTATCGCGACTTCTACGCGGCAAGCCCCATGGTCCGCCTTTTCGAAAAAGACCTGCCGCAGATTCAGTATTCGGTGCGGACGAATTATGCCGATATCGGATTCCAGTTGGACGCGAGCGGGCGCCGCGCAGTCGTCGTGAGCTGCCTGGACAATTTGTTGAAGGGCGCTGCCGGTCAGGCCGTGCAGAACATGAATGTGATGCTCGGCTGGCCCGAGTCAGAGGGTCTCGCATGAAACACATCGCGGAGGGCCTTGAATGAGGTACGTGGTGAAACTAGGCGGAGCGGGACTCGAAAATCCTGCTCTGCTCGAAGGATGTACCCGGGCGATCGTCGACCTGGTGCGCGACGGCAATCAAGTTGCCGTGGTACACGGGGGCGGCGCGCAACTGACGCGCACGCTGAAGGCGCTGGGCAAGCAGAGCGAGTTTATTGACGGTCTGCGCGTCACCGACGCGGAGACGCGCGACGTCGCGCTGATGGTCTTCGCCGGGCGCGTCAACAAGGGACTGGTCGCCGCACTCGGCGCGCTGGGCCAGCCGGCCATCGGCCTCTCCGGTGGCGACGGACTGCTCTTCCGCGCGCGCAAGAAGCGCACAGTGCCGGACCTTGGATTCGTCGGCGAAATTGCGGCCAGCGATCCGCGTTGGATTGAAGCGATCTGGCAGATGAGCGGCGTGCCGGTGCTGTGCTCCATGGCGCTCGGCTTTGACGGCGAGTACTACAACATTAACGCCGACGAAATGGCCGCTGCCTGCGCCATCGCCTGCCACGCCGATGCGCTGGTTTTTCTCACCGACGTGCCGGGCGTCAAAGGCGCAGACGGCGCAGTGCTGCGCTGGCTCTCGATCGACCAGATCGCGGAGCTGGCGAAGAGCGCAGTGATCTCCGGAGGCATGCTGCCCAAGCTGGGCGCGTGCCGTGAGGCGCTGCTCAATGGCGTAAAGCGGGTGCGGATTCTGCCGGCGGAAGCGGCCGGTTCCCTGCCCGACCTGTGCAGCTCGCGCGTGGCGCACGGAACAGAAGTGATGGTGGCCTGAGGAGGGCCCGCAATGCAGAAACTCGACGAAATTCGCGCCGCTGAATCACGGCTGCTGCTCTCTACTTACGAGCGCAACCCGATTCTCTTTGTGGACGGTGATGGGGTCTACATCCAGGACGAGAACGGTACAAAGTACCTCGACCTGCTCAGCGGCATCGGCGTCAACGCCCTTGGATACAATCATCCGGCAATCGTGGAGACCATTGCGCGCCAGAGTCGCTCGCTTATCCACATCTCCAACCTCTTCTACCACGATGGTCAGGCCGAGCTGGCGCTGCGGCTCACCGAGCGCACGGGTCTCGACCGCGTCTTCTTTGCGAATTCCGGAACCGAAGCCTGTGAGGGCGCGCTCAAGCTGGCGCGGGCCTACGCGGGATTAAAGCGCAGCGAAGGCCTGAATATCGGAACCAAATTTCTCGCGCTCGAGCAGAGCTTCCACGGCCGCACCTTCGGCTCCATGGCGGTGACTTACAAGGCAAAGTACCGCGAGCCATTCGCACCGGTCATGCCGGGCGTGGAGTTTGTGCGCTTCAATGACGTTGCCGACCTGCGCGCAAAATTCTCCAGCGAAGTCTGCGCCATCCTCGTCGAAGCGATCCAGGGCGAGGGCGGCGTTCGGCCGCTTACACCGGAGTTTTTCGCCGAGGCCCGCAAACTAGCCGACTCCACCGGCGCGCTCCTCATCGTCGACGAGATTCAGGCAGGCATGGGCCGCACCGGCAAGTGGTGCGCCTATCAGCAATACGGCATCATGCCGGATATCACCATGCTGGCCAAGCCGTTGGCGGGTGGAATTCCACTTGGAGCAGTCCTCTGCACTGAAGAAGTTGCGCGCGTCATCCACGCCGGTATGCATGGCACCACATTCGGCGGCGGGCCATTGGCCTGCGCGGTCGGCATCGCGGTGATTGACACCATCGAGAAAGACGGGCTGATGGCGCACGCAACCGAGGTCGGCGATTACTTCCAGCAGCGGCTGCGCGAGCTCGCCGCACAGCATGAAGCGATTGTCGACGTGCGCGGCAAAGGGCTCATGCTCGCCGCCGAACTCGACTCCGCCGAGCTGTGCAAGCTTACGGTCGCGGAAATGCTGAAGCGCAAAATCGTCATCAACTGCACCAGCGACACGGTGCTGCGTTTCTTGCCGCCTTACATTCTTGAACGCGCGCACGTCGATGAAGCAATCGCCGCGCTCGACGAAATCTTTACCGAGCATGGGACGGCGCACGCAACGGCGCAGCCCGCTGGAGGACATCAACATGGCCAGTAGAACAACCATCGCGCGCAAGGAGCAATCGGTTCCCGTGCTCCAGGATCCCGATGTGCTCGCCGCAGCGGCGCGCATGGCGGGCGAAGACCTGTGCTCGATCTCCGACCTGTCGAGCGCCGAAGTGCGCGCGATTCTCAAGCTCGGCCACGACGTGAAGCGCAATCCGCGCGAATATCGCCACGCGCTCGACGCCAAGCAAATGGTGCTCATGTTTGAGAAGGCCAGCCTGCGCACGCGGCTGGCGTTTGAGACCGGCATCAACACCATGGGCGGCAACGCGATCTTTGTCGATCAGACCAACTCGCCGCTCGGCGAGCGCGAAACCATCGCCGACGTCGCGCGCAACCTCGAGCGCTGGGTCGACGTCATCGTGGTGCGCACTTACGCGCACGACACGATCACTGAGCTCGCGGCCAACTCCCGCGTGCCAGTGGTCAACGCGCTGTCGGACTTCGAGCACCCCTGCCAGGCCCTGGCCGATTTCATGACGCTCGAGGAACACTTCGGCACCGCGATGGGCTTGAACTTTACTTACGTTGGCGACGGCAATAACGTGTGCCACTCGCTGATGCTCACCGGCGCGCAACTCGGCGCCAACGTCACCGTGGCCACGCCGCGCGGCTACTCGCCCGACATTGAGATCGTGACCATTGCGCGTGAAATGGCAGAGAAGAACGGCTGCGAGATCAAGCTGACGCAGGATCCGCAAGCCGCCGTCGACGGTGCTGATGCCGTCTACACCGATGTCTGCGTGAGCATGGGCTACGAGCATGAGTCCACCAAGCGCGCGCCCATCTTCCGCCCGTTCCAGGTGAATGAGGCGCTGATGCAGAAGGCCGCATCGCACGCGGTCTTCATGCACTGCCTGCCCGCTCGCCGCAATGAGGAAGTGACCGACGCGGTCATCGACAGCCCGCAGTCGATCGTCTTCGATCAGGCGGAAAATCGGCTGCACGCGCAGAAGGCGCTGCTGCTTTTTCTGCTCGGCGGGCTCGCGAACACGGCGAGCATGCAGCAGACAGTGAACAGTGGGAACTGAAAAGTCGCGGGCAGCGCTGAGCTGCGCGTGACAGACAAATGAGAGAGGCAAACAGGTGAAGATGTGGTCCGGCCGCTTTCGCGAGCCGTTGGATGCGGAGTTCGAAGCGTGGCAGCGCTCGATCGTATTTGACTGGCAGCTCCTCGATGAAGAGGTTGCAGCCAGCAAGGCGCACGCGTCCGCTCTGTCCGCAGCAGGAATTGTGACCGAGAGTGAGACCGCGGAGCTGCGCGCGGCGCTCGATGCAATCGCGGCGGACTACGCCTCCGACGCGGGTAAAGAATTGGTGCGCGACGACGCCGCAGCCGAAGACATTCATCATTTCGTCGAGCTGCGTTTGACGGAGAAGGTCGGATCGCTCGGCCTCAAGCTGCACACCGGGCGCAGCCGCAATGAACAGATTGCGACTGACCTGCGCCTCTACGTACGGAAACAGATCGACCTCACAATCGACGGCCTCGCGGCGTGGGCGTCCGCGCTCATTGCGCAGGCACGCACCGCCGGCGATGCGGTAATGCCGAGCTACACGCACCTGCAGCGCGCGGAACCGGTCCTCATCGCGCACTGGCTCCTCGCTTATGTCGAAATGATTCTGCGCGACGCCGATCGCTTGAAGGATTGCTCCGCGCGCCTCAACTTTTGCCCGCTCGGATCAGGCGCAGTCGCCGGCGCTACGCTCGTGCTCGACCGGACCATCGCCGCAAAGGAGCTCAGCTTCACCGCGCCCACACCCAACTCCATGGACGCAACCAGCGATCGCGATTTCATTCTCGAGTATCTGCAGGCGCTCACCTTCGTCGGTCTGCACCTCAGCCGCTTCGCCGAAGAGATCACGCTCTTCGCCACGGCGGAGTATGGATTTGTTCAGCTTCCTGAGGCGTTTTCTACGGGATCGAGCGCGATGCCGCAGAAGAAAAATCCCGATCTTACCGAGCTGATTCGCGCCAAGGTGGGCCGCATTCACGGCGCAGCGCAGGCCGTGGCCATGCAGCTTAAGGGTTTGCCGCTGGCCTACAATAAAGACATGCAGGAGACGCAGGAGCCGGCCTTCTCAGTGCGCTTCGTTCCGCAGATGCTGGGGCTGGTGGCGCGATTCACGGCAGAGCTCACCTTCCATCGCGAGCGGATGAGCGAGGCGGCGCAGTCCGGCTATTTGAATGCGATGGCCGCAGCGACCTACCTCGTCCACAAAGGTGTTCCCTTCCGCAAAGCGCACGAAAAAGTCGGCCACGCTGTCCGGTTTGCGCTGGAAAAAGGCGTGGAGCTCAATGAGCTCACCCTTGCCGAGCTGCACACGTTTGGCGAGGAGTTCGGCGAAGATTTCTACTCCGCAATCACGCTCGACGCAACGCTCGATTGCCACGACGTAATCGGAGGAACCGCGCGGGCACGCGTGCGCGAGGCACTGGCTGCGGCGGCGCAGCGGGTTGCGGCACTTGCAAGAACCGAAACGCAGGAGGCCATCCATGCTGGTGCGTAAAGCGCTGCTGCACGATGCCTCCAACATTTACGATCTCGTGAACTCGCTCTCCGGCGACGGCACGCTGCTCAAGCGGCCCTTCGCCGAGATCTGCGAAAACATCCGCGACTTTACCGTGGCCGAATCCGACGCCGGCGTCTTCCTCGGCTGCGGCGCGCTGCACCTCTACGGGCCGCACCTCTGCGAGGTACGCTCCATCGTCGTGCGGCCGGAAGCGAAGAGCCAAGGCGCAGGCGGCGGCATTTTGAATGCGCTCATTGAAGAAGCGGAGACGCACGGCATCCAATCGATCTGCCTCTTCACGCGCATTCCCGATTTCTTCTTCAAGCACGGATTCCGCACCGTCGAAGACAAAGCCGAGCTGCCGGACAAGGTCTTCAAAGATTGCCAGAGCTGCCCGCGCCTGCACCGCTGCGACGAGGTGGCAATGGTGCGCGGCCGCATTCCGCGCATGTCCATCCTCGGCCCGCGCGAAGAAGCGCAGGAGCTGGTGCGGCTTTCCGGCTGAATTTTCTCACGGGACCGCGAATCGAGCTCGGTCCGCGCATCCTATTAGACTCGCGCATCCTAATCAACATGATCGGCGAAGCCAGCTCGAGCGGACGGAGGCTCTGGAAAGCGGCCCGCGCGTGGCCGTGCAGCTTCGCTGTGCTTGCGTTCACAGCAGCCGCAATCCCGGCCCAGGCCCCCGACGCTGCGGCAATCATTCGCAAGATTGACGCGGCCGTCGCCTCGCGCTTCGACAACGTTCTGGGATCTACAGACACCGAGCATTATGCCGTCTACCGCGGCAACGATGAGACTCACCCTGCGGCCGAGATGACCGTTCGCGACACCTACACCAAAGGCGCAGGCAAGAGCTACGCCATCCTTTCGCAAAGCGGCTCGTCGATGATTCTGCGCTTTGGGCTCAAGCCGCTGCTCGACAACGAAAAGACCATCAACCTGCCTGCCAACGTGGAGAAGTCATGGTTCATCTCGGCGAACTACAACATGCAATTGAAGCCGGGCGGCGCTGTTTCGCTCAACGGCCGCAGTTGCTATGTCTTCACCATCGCCGCAAAACGCACAGCGCCCAACACGATGAACGGAACCCTCTGGGCCGACGCGCGCGACGGATCGCTCGTGCAGATTGACGGCATCGCCACAGCCAGCGCCTCGGCGCTCTCCGGGCCCGCACACATGATGCGGCAGTATGCGAATATTAGCGGCTTCTCGATGGCGATGCACGCGCGCGCCGAATCGCACGGCGCGTTCATCGGGCGCACCGTCGTCACGATCGATTACAGCAACTACCAATTGCAGACCAGGAAGTGATGCGCGAAGCTCGCGCCACGAGCGGCAGTCCGCAACGCCGCTCATTCACTGGAGAACCGCTTTAAAGCGGCCTGCCCGCAGCGCTGTAAATCTCGGCGATAGATCGCATATCGCGCAGGCCTTCTTCGCCGGGCGTCTTCGGTTCCACACCGTTTTGCACGCAGTGCGAAAAGTGCTCAGCCTCGGCCTGAAACTGCGACGGATCGCGCGCAGCATTCGGCTCATCGAGAAACGTCTGTCCTTCCTTCGCGCGAAGATGCAGCCCTTCATAATCGAACGCCGGGCTCGCCTCGATCCATCCTTTGGAGCCATGCACCTTGAAGTATCCGCTCATCTGTGCGCCGTACGTCGTGTTGCACGAGGCAACAATGCCCGACGGAAAGCGCATCGTCCATCCGAGATTTTCTTCGACGGTCGTGAATCGGCCATCATGATCGATGACCGACGCAAAGGCGGCGAACTTCTCCGGTTCCTCGCCGGTCAGGTAGCGCGTCGCGTTCAGTGAGTAGATACCGACATCGAAGAGCGGTCCGCCGCCGGCCATCTTCTTGTCGGTGCGCCACTCGCCGGGCTGGATATTGAATCCGTACGAACTTTCGATCGCCTGCACCTCGCCGATGGCTCCCGAGCGAATAAGCTCGATGGCGCGCAGATTGGTCGGCTCGTAGTGGCAGCGGTAAGCGATCATGAGCTTCACGCCCGCCGCTTTGCACGCGGCAATCATCGCTTCGCATTCCGCGACGCTGATCGCCATGGGCTTTTCGCAGAGCACGTGTTTGCCGGCTTTCGCCGCGCGAATCGTGTATTCGGCATGCATGGAGTTGGGCAACGCCACATACACCGCGTCAACTGACTTGTTTGAAGCGATGGAGTCGAAGTTATGGTAGTTGTAGATCGAGCTCTCGGGAACGCCGTAATCCGCGGCGATGCGCAGCGCCTTGTCGCGGTGGCCGCTGACCAGCGCAGTGATCTTCGAGTTCGTCGTGACTCGCGTCCCCGGCATAAAGTGCGCAGCGATGCGGCCCAGGCCAATCACCGCGTACCCGGTCGTGCGCGCGCTCGGTTGTGCCGCGAGCGGCGGCACAAAACGTGCAGCGGCGCTCAGCGCGCCCAGCTTCGTAAATTCCCTGCGTGTTATCGGCATCGCGTTCAGTATAGGAGGCCAGAGCGTTTCCTGCGTCGTCGATTCTTCGCAATCACCAGTTCATCTGCTGCATCCGCTCCAAAATGATCGCGCTGTAGCGTGCCATGCGCTCGGGTCGCCGCTTCAGGGGAGCCGGCAAAACCGCAGCCAGCTCCGCGGCCCGCTGCCGGTCGATATTCCGCGCCGAAGTCTTGTCATACGCGCGGCACGCCGACTCCGCGCCGTAAATTCCCGGTCCCCATTCCACCACGTTCAGGTAGAGCTCCAGAATGCGCCGCTTGCCCAGCACAAACTCCGCAACCGGCACCAGCGTGAACTCCGCGCCCTTGCGCAGCAGCGAGCGGCCCGTCCCGAAAAAGATATTCTTCACCAGCTGCTGCGTAATCGTGGACCCGCCGCGAATTCGCCGCCCGCCCTGCATATCGTCTTCGGCGGCAATCTCCATCGCCTGCCAGTCAAAGCCATGATGCTGATAAAAGCGCGCATCCTCGGCGGCGACCACGGCGTGCTGCAAATTCGGCGAGATCTGGCTGAGCGGCACAAAATCGTAGCGCTCGCGATACGGCTTGCGATGGATCCACGCTTGCACGCGCCGCTCCATGTGCACCGCGGTAGTCGGCGGATCGATCCATTTCATCGCAACCAGCATCAGCGCCGCCAGCAGCCAAAGAGACGCAATGCCGATCGCGACCCATTGAACAACCGCTCGGAATGAAAGCTTTCGCCGCGCGATTTTCGTTTGTTGAAGTGGCTTTAATTCCACATGATCCTGTGCCTCTCCGGCTCTTCTATCGCCGTTCAGAATAATTGTCTGCCGGTCTATCCGTGCATTAGTCCTCCGGCCAAACGAAGGACGATCGGCTGCGCGGCCTCGGATCGCGCGGATTGCGAGCGAAGCTAGGCAATCCGTCATTGAATCCGTCGAAGGGCGGTGCCTGCTCATAGCGCGCAAAGCGCATCGGCCAATCCGGCCTTCCATACCGGCTTGAACGGAGTAACTGGGCGAGCGACACCATGGCCCTGATGATGTGAGTTCCACTCACCTGCAGTCCCGCATCAGGCTCTATGCCCTCAATCCGCCCGCGCCGCGAGTTGATGTCGCCGATGATCCCGCCCATGAACTCCTCGGGCACCGTGACTTCGACCGCCATCACCGGCTCAAGCAACACCGGCGAAGCCCGGCGTGCCGCTTCCTTGAACGCGATCGAGCCGGCAAACTTGAACGCCATCTCGTTCGAGTCCACCTCGTGGTAGCTGCCGTCAAACAGCGTCACCTTAACATCAATGATCGGGAAGCCGGCAAGAATGCCCAGTTCGAGCGCGCCCTGCACTCCCTGATCGATCGCGTTGACGTATTCCTTCGGAACGACACCGGCCTTGTTTCCCGCTGCACCGCCCTCGATCTCATTCGCGAACTCATAGCCCTTCCCCGGCCCATTCGGCTCAACGCGCAGCCAGCAGTGCCCGTAGTTGCCCCTGCCGCCAGTCTGCCGGATGTACTTGCCCTCGGCCTCAGCCCGCTTGCAGATCGTCTCGCGGTATGCGACGCGTATTTCACTTGCTCCAATGCTCACATTCAGAGCTAGCAATTTGCGGACAGCGTCTAACTGCAATTCATCCTCTCCGCCAAGGATGATGACCTCTCCGCGTTTCTTCGCAGTAAATCGAAGCGCCGGATTCGCCTTCGCCATCCGGTCCAGCTCAGCCTGAATGCGATCGAGATCCCTCGGATCGCTCGGCACCAACGCAACTTCGACGATCGGAACGAGCTCGCCGCTGGCCATATCCGCTCCTCACGAACTTCGACTCTTGCATGACCGGAAAATTGCAGATCTCTTCTTCGCTTCGAGATAACTCACTCGCCCGTCCCCGCGCTACTTCGCCAGCAGCCCTTCCACCAGCGCCTGCCACTCCGCTTCAAGCGCCGGCCGGCGGAACTGGCGGCCCGCACGCGAGTACCAGTAGTCGGCGTTCCACTCCACGCCCTCTTTGCGATGCAGATAGGCGTGCACCGCCATCGCGTCTGGCGTCTCCAGGTCGTCCACCATGCTGTGCGCGCGGGCCCAGTCGCCCTTCGCATCCCACCACAGTGCTGCCAGCGGAGCAGGCAGCGCGGCAGCAGGCTCGGCATCGGCCAGGCTGGCGCGAAACTACGCAGCGTTCATCATTCGCTTGTATCATTCGGGCCAACCGCGCGCAAATTGCGCGCCCCCATCGCCGGGCGCACTGGCCCCGCGCAGCCGGCCCTCAAACCCGCGCCGGGCCGCAAGACGAGTGATCTAAATCACTGGCCGCAGCCCAAACCGCCGGTATAACCAATTCATCGATTCAGTCACAGAGTGCAGCAGGGCTCGCCAGGGGGCTTGAGGGGGTATGGAACCCCGCAAGTGAGGGCTGGGAACCATTAGCCCGATGCTCAAGTCGATTCAGGCCGATTTCCTCCAGTTTTCCCTCCGCCAGCAGAAAAATTCACCAGTCATTTCGTGCGATTGCAGCGCAAACCGGTTTCGCCGTATACTCAAATACGACCAATCTGGTCGTATTTTGGCGCTGGCCCCCTTTTGGCAGCCCGGTGGAGTGAGGGCGTGAGCTTGCTCAGCGAGTTGGCGGTTGGCGAATGCGGCGTAGTCGTTGCGCTGGAGCTGCCGGAAACCGTTCAGAATCACCTGATGCACATGGGATTTGTGCCCGATGCAACGGTCACTGCCCTGCGCCGCGCCCCCGCCGGAGACCCCACCGTTTACTCCGTTGATGGGCTTGAGATTGCCCTTCGCCACGAGACGGCGGATGCGATCCGCATACGCACCAGCCCGGCGAAAGCTCCCGCGAAAACCCCGGTTGAAACCCCGGTCGCACATCGATCGAAGACGCCCCGCAACGAACTGGCCGAGGCAGCAACATGAATCCCTGCTGCGACACGCCGGTATTCGTTCCGCCCGCTACAGCTCCCGCCCCGGGCCGGGTGCGAACGGTGGTCCTCATCGGGCCGCCGAACTCCGGCAAATCCACGCTCTTCAACCGGCTCACCGGGCTGCGCCAAAAGGTCGCCAACTACCCCGGCGTCACGGTGGAGCAGCGCATGGGGATCATGGCCGGAATCGATCGCGACGACCTCACGCTGATCGATCTGCCGGGAATTTACTCGCTCTCCCCTTATTCCGAAGACGCGCGCGTCGCCGTCGACGTGCTGCGCGGCCGCATGCCCGGCACCCCCAAGCCTGACGCCATTCTTCTCGTACTTGACTCGCTTCACTTCACCCGTCAGCTCATGCTGGCCGCGCCGGTGCTCGCACTGGGCCTGCCCACACTCGTTCTGCTCAATATGAGCGACCTGATGAAATCGCGCGGCGGCAAGATCGACACGTTGCAACTCGCCCGCGAGCTCAACGCACCCGTCGCGCAGATCAGCGCCACGCATGGCACCGGCATGGAATCGGTGCCGCTCTTCCTCAATCAACCGGGCAACGGCACTGTTACGCAGCCGCTTACGCTGCCGGTGCTGGGCAACGCGGCCAGCGCGCATACCTGGGCCGCGCAGGTCAGCCGCCGCACCGGCTACAGCGCGCCGCTCTCCGTTGCAGGCACGCGCAGGATCGACAACGTTCTGCTGCATCGCATCTGGGGGCCGTTGCTCTTTCTCGTCGTCGTGATCGCTGTCTTTGAGGTGGTGTTTGCGCTGGGTCAGCCCATGTCTGACGGTTTTGGCGATCTGCTGGCGCGCGCCGGCGAGTTCGTGCGCCCGTTGCTGCCCGCAGGTTGGTTGCAGTCGCTCGTCCTCGATGGCGTATGGAAGGGCGTTTCCTCCGTGCTCGTCTTTCTGCCGCAGATCCTGCTGCTCTTCCTCTTCATCGGTGTGCTCGAGGACTCCGGCTACCTCGCCCGCGCCGCGCTCATCGCCGACCGCGTCATGCGCACCATTGGATTGAACGGCAAAGCCTTCATCCCGCTGCTCTCGGCCTACGCCTGCGCCGTCCCCGCCATCATGGCCACGCGCACTATCGAAAACCAGCGCGATCGCCTCGCCACAATTCTCGTCACTCCGTTCATGACCTGCTCGGCGCGTCTGCCGGTCTATCTGCTGCTCATCGCAGCCTTCATCCCCAACACCTATTTCCTCCACGGAGTTCTCGGCCTGCGCACGCTCGTCATGCTCGGCCTCTACGTCGCGGGATTCGTCGCCGCATTCACCACCGCACGCCTGCTCAAGAGCTCCATCCTCAAATCGAGCGACACGCCGTTCATCCTGGAGCTGCCGCAGTACCGCATGCCAACCTTGCACTCGCTCGGCCTGCGCCTCATCGATCGCGGGCGCATCTTCCTCATGAACGCTGGCACTGTCATCGTCAGCGTCACCATGGCGCTGTGGGTGCTCGCGCATCTGCCGCTCATCCACACCGCCACCGGCGCGCTTTCCGCGCCGGATCTCGCCAACAGCCTCATCGGCCGCCTCGGCCATTTCTTTGAGCCGGTCATCGCCCCGCTCGGCTTCAACTGGAAGATCGGCATCGGCCTCGTCTCGAGCGTGCTCGCGCGCGAGGTCATGGTCAGCACCATGGGCACGCTCTACGGCGCAGACCCCACAACGCAGTCGCTCAGCCTGCAGACCGCGCTGCACCATGACATGACTCTCGGCGGCGCGCTCGCGCTGATGATCTTCTTCGCCTTCGCCATGCAGTGCACTTCGACCATCGCCGTCGTTCGCCGCGAAACCAACAGCTGGAAGTGGCCCGCCGTGCAGTTCCTCTACATGCTGGTGCTCGCCTACGGCGCAGCCTTCGCCGTCAACCACATCACCCTGGCGCTCATGCATTGAGTGCTGGACAAGGCGCCACCACCCGGTTCTTATCTCTGTTTGCTACGTAGTCTTGTTGTGACTACAATCGCTTCGTAACCCGAATATGGCGACAGTGGATACCTATGTACGTGCCCGCATCGACACCGCAACCAAGGAGCGCGCGGCGGACGCTCTGGAAGCGATGGGGCTTTCGATCTCGGACGCTATCCGACTTCTGATGCTGCGCGTGGCCGACGAACAGCGCTTGCCCTTCGAGGTACGCGTTCCCAACACCAGCACGCGCAAGGCGATTGCGCAGCTTGAGGCACGCAAGGGAAAGCGCTTTCGCACTGTGAAGGCCCTGATGCGCGACCTCCATGCGTGAATCCTAACCCACATACACGCTGCAACTTAGCCCCTCCGCACATCCTTTCCAGCTAAGTTCTCATCCCACTCTCGGGACCTTCAGCGGCTGCGCTAATAGCCGCCCCGCAACTCTGCTTTGTTTGCAGGCTTGACTTCATTCTTCCGCCTTGGCCAAACCCAGCGCTCTCCCCAGAGGCGCAATCCCAAGGAGGGAACAAAGATGAAAAACTTCAGGCTTTTGATCGCCGCGGCCATCGCCGCTCTCTGCTTCGCGATCGCGGCTCCCAAAGTTCACGCCCAGATCAGCGTCGGCGTCAGTGTCGGCGCAGCGCCCGCATGCCCATACGGCTACTATGACTACGCGCCGTACGCCTGCGCACCCTACGGCTACTACGGCCCTGAGTGGTTCACAAATGGTGTCTTTATTGGCGCCGGTCCGTGGTTCCACGGCCCTGAAACCTTCCGCGGAAACGTCGACACGCACTTCGACGCGCATCATGGCTACAGCGGTCCGGCTCCGCACGCAGGCGATCATCCGGATCCGGCCAACCACGTTGACAAGATGCCAAACTTCCACGGTAGCGAAATGCACGACGGCCACGGCCACGTCGTCCACTAATGGCTCGAGTACGAATTGCTCAAGTACTAATCGCTCGACTAGTTGATCCGCTAACTCGTAAGCAAACTCGTAACTCGCTAACTGCGCACGAAGTCATCTACCAACTAGCCAAGTAGTCCAACTTCCCTAACCCAAGTGCCCCGCCGCAAGCCCTGCGACGGGGCACTCGTTATTTCTGACCACACTCTACGCGTCCCGCTGCACTTCACTGCTTTGGCCGCGGCGGCAACCCCACTTTGCGCAGAAACGCATCGAATCGCGGATCGGAATGCAACGGCGCAAGGGACGCATCCACTCCCAGGAAAATCATCAGGTCCATGTTGTCTTTCTCTTCGTATGCCTTTTCCATGCTGGCGAAGGCCTCGTCGAACCGGCCAAGCCTGGTGTAATCGAAGATTTCGAAAAAGGGATCGTGCGGCACATTTTTCTGCCGCATCCATTTGTCGAAGGCTCCCCGCTTGCCAGGCGCGCCGTGAACCTCATCGAACGCATCCAGGCAAAGTTTCGCGCCACACCAGCCGAAGCCGACGGTCCTCATGAGTTCATGCGCCGCGTCAAAATTTCCCAGATCGCCATTGACTTCGACTGCAACATAATGCGCCCAGCGATAAGTAGGATCCAGCTTGAGCGCAGCGTTACAGTGGGCCAGTGCCTCCTGCATGTGATTCGTAATTCTCAAGAGGTTACAATCGTTGGTTTCAACCAGTGGAGATCCTGGATCGATGTCCCGGGTGCGCGCCATCTCGCGTAGCCCTTGGTCAATCGATCCGGTGATGACCAGAACGTCGGCATAGCCATTGCGCGCGTCGGAGGAATTTGGATCGAGTTCGAGCGCATGCTGAAAATCCTTGAGTGCGCCCGGCATGTCCCAGTGGTCGTCCATCCCGATCCAACCCCGTTCGTCATAGGCCTCGGCCAGGTTTGGATCGAGCTGCAGCGCTTTGGCAACCGCTGCGTCGGCGTCTGCGATGACACCGGGCGGAATAGTCCCGTATCCGGCCAGGAAGTCATCGGCCCGCGCAATGCCGGCGTAGGCTCGTGCCAGATTCGGGTCAAGCGCGACCGCCTGCTTAAAGAACGCAAGGGCCCGTACCTCTGACTCCGGCGTGTTTTCTTCGGCCACAATCCCTTTCAGCAGCGCCTCGTAGGCGGGCGTGTTCACCTGCGGCGTGTCGGCTCGCTCCGCCCTGCTGTTGAGCGTCCGTTTGAGCTGTTCGGCGACGGAATCCGCCACACGGCTTTGCAGGCTGAACGTGTCGCGAAAGTCGCCTTCAAAACTTTGCGACCAAAGCTGGTGGTCGGCTTGCGCGTCAATGAGCTGCGTATCGATCCGTATCCGGTCCCCGAAACGGATCACCGCGCCCGTTACGACAACCTCGACATTGAGTTCGCGCGCGACCTCCGGCATGGATTTATGCGCATCCTTGAACTGCATCGAAGTGAGAGGCGAGATCACACGCAGCGAACCAATCTGTCCCAGCTCAGTAATGATCTCCTCCGTGATTCCGTCGGAGACGTATTCCTGCGACGCGTCGCCGGACAAATTCTTCAGCGGCAGAACCATCAGAGACCGCACCTGGAGCTCGCTGTGAGCTCCAGTCCGCATGCGCCAAGCCACGGCAGCGCCCAGCAAAATCACCAACAGCGAAGCGAGAAGAACAATCGGCCAAAGAAGTCCGCGGCGCGCCGATCGCGGCGGCGTGCCCGCGCGGACCCCGCCCGCTGAACCCGCCGAGGCCCTCGAATCCGCTTCTGCTGCCAGCGAACTTTGTCCGTCACCGGGTCTGGCAGAGCCCCTCGTCGAACCCTCCGCGCCCGGAGCCTCCACCACTTCCACCTCCGCGATAAACCGATAGCCTAGCGTCGGCACAGTCTCGATGAGTCGGGGCTCCTTGGCATCGTCCTCCAGCACTTTACGCAGCTGCCCGATCGCGCGATTCAGCACGGCATCGGTTACAAATGCACCGTTCCACACCGCAGTCAGCAGCTCCTGCCGCGTCACCAGCCGGCCGCGGTTCTCCACCAGATACACCAGTACATTCAGCGCCTTGGGCTCGACAGCAACGATCCTGCCGCCCTTGAGCAGCCTGAAACCCTGAAGGTCGATCTGGATGTCATTGAAGCTGTAACGGCCTGCCATCGATGAGCCTCAACATTTCATGCGGGAAAGCTTCGCAAAACGTCACAACGGCGTAAGTACTGCCACACCATCGTGATCCTAAGGTGCCTCCAGCCCAACGGAGGAACCGATGAAGACGCCTACCTTCGCAAGTCAGGCCCTGAGGATTAGCTTCGCGTGCCTCGCGTGCTCCGCGTATTTAGCCCTTGCCGCAGCCGGCCAGCGCATCCTGGCCCAAAACGTTCCGGAGAAGCCGGCGATTCACTTCCGGCTCGTTCACAACACGCTGATTGTAATCTCGCTCTTCGCTGACCGGAACGGACCCATCGACTTTGTTCTGGACACGGGAGCAGACACCACCATCGTCGATCCGTCGATTCTTCCCCGCCTGTCGTTCGTACCACTGGACCGGATTCCGCAGACCACTCTCTCCGGCGTCCAGATGACGCCGCGCGGCCTCATCAAAAATCTTTCGCTAGGCCCAATGCAGATTGATGATGTCCCTGTGCTGGTTCAGGATCTCACGGAGTTGCACAAAATGGACCCGCATATCGAGGGAATCGCCGGCCAGAACTTCCTCGCCCATTTCAACTATCTGATCGATTATCGCGAGCATCTTCTCCGCGTCGAGCGCGACCGCGAAATTCAGGACGCGTTGAATGGAGAACACGTGGCGATTCAAGCCGCGGAGAATCGAATCTTCGTTGTCGCCGATGCCCATGCATTCGGCCGCGCAAAGCTGAGCCTGATGCTTGACTCGGGAGCCGACTCCATCATATTGCTGCGCGCGGCGTCCCAGGCGCTCCGCATTCCCGAGCAGCAAACCGTCCCGGAGTCAAGAACCGTATCGGAGTCGACCAGTAGCGGCCGTGTGAGATTGAAGTCGGGAATGATCTACGATCTGACCATCGGTTCCAGGCGGTTGCGCAATCTCCTCGCCATCCTGCCCGCAGCCGACCCTGGCGAACACATCGGCGACGGAATGCTTCCGACCGCATTATTCCAAACTATCTATATCAACAACCAGGAGAGATTCGCTGTATTCGATCCAGGAATCGGAAATTGAACGCACGCACAACCGAACCGCTAATGATGTGTCCCCAGAAATCCTGGCTAACTCAAGTTGCCCCGCCCGCATCTCACCAGTGGGGCAATCTTCTCTGGCGCCGGCCAAATCCTCCACGGCGATATTGTTGACATCCGCTGACGGGCACGTCAGGCATAATTGGCAGCATTTCGAAAGCGACGTTTTGGCTGGCATGAATCGAGACGCCGTCCGGACCGCCCTGCGAGGCTTTGTGTGGATTCCGAGAAGCGGGTTTTAATTATTGATGACGAGCATGCGATAGCCGACACGCTCGTTGCAGTTTTCCTGAGCGAGGGCTACGCGGCGCGGGCTGCCTACTCCGCCGAAGAGGCGCTTCCGTTGATCGCCGAGTGGAATCCTCAGCTGGCAATCATCGATGTCTATATGCCGGGTATGAACGGCATCGATCTCGCTCTGATCCTCAAGGCGCAGCATCCGGGTTGTGGGTTTCTCTTATTTTCCGGGGCCCTCCAGACAAGTGAGTTAATCGAAGCCGCCCGGCAAGCGGGCCACACCTTTGAGGTGCTCGCAAAACCCGTACCCCCTCCTGAACTCCTCGGCCGAGTTGGGCAATTCTTCCCGCCGGAGCTGGGATTATCCGCCGCGATCCCCGAGACGGTCTAACCGAATCGGCAAAGGTTGACGAAAGTGCTTCTAGCCGCGTCGAGTTCCCCGGCGGCCCGGTCAGGCTTGCAGCGCACCATTCGAGTGATCGCGGCACTCTTGCGATTTCCCTTTTCCTCCCCGTCCGCCCTGAATTAGAGTGATGAATCGTCGGCGAGTTTTCTGCGCGGGCCAGCTGCGGAAACCGAGCAGCGCGAACCCATAGGCGGCCCCATGAAGAAGAGTCAACTTGGCGCAGTTTTGGGCTGCTGCCTGCTTGCGCTGGCAAATCTTGCCGCTGCGCAGAGCCGCAAACCCGGCCTTTGGACGATGACGATCACCCTCAGCAACGCAGCAGCGCCCGCGGGAGCCAGCGGGCACCCCACCACGTATTCCGCCGACGTCTGCATTACTCAGGCGCTGATCGACAAATACGGCGCGCCTCTGCCCCACATCAACGGCAGTTGCCACATCACCCGGCTCGACAAGAAAGCCAACAGCGTGTCGGCGGACATGGTCTGTTCCGGCGCCACCGTCGGCAAGGCCACCATGCAGTCTTCATGGACGGCGGACCGCGCCACCGGCAGCGTGCACTTTGTCGGCACCGCCCCCAAGCCCGCAGATTGGACCAGCAATTCTACGTCGGTATTCAAGAGCGCGGATTGCGGTTCCGTTCAGCCGTACCCCATGCCGCCGCAGTAGCGCCGCGCATTCCCTGGCCCTCTCATCGCAACGGCCGCCGGTGCGCGTTCCCCTCAAATCAAGCGAACGTTATGCTTGATCTCCTCGATCACGTTGTCCACTTGGCCGGAGAGCAGCTGCTTCGCAAAACTCAGCGTGAAGCCTTTCACCGTGTGCAGCGGAACGTGCGCAGGCAATGACAGCGCAAACCGGTCCACAACGGCGTCCACCACCACCGGGCCATCTTTGTAAGCCAGCGCTTCACTTAAAGCATCTTTCACATCGCCCGGCTCCTCCAGGCGAATCCCTTTTGCGCCCATCGCCTCCGCCACGCGGGCAAAGTTCGGGTTCTTAAAGTCCACGCCGAATGGCACCATGCCCGCCTCCTGCTGTTCAATGTTCACAAAGTCGAGAGACTCATTATTGAAGATGATCTGCACCACCGGAGCCTTGCGCTGCACCTGCGTCAGCAGGTCGCCCAGCGCCAGCATCGTAAATCCTCCGTCGCCGCAAAGCGCGATCGTCTGCCGCCCCGGATACGCCAGCTGCGCGCCAAATGCATTCGGCGCAGCATTCGCCATTGAGGCCCACGTGAACGACCCGAACATCCGCCGGTTGGCTGAACCCTTGATGTGCCGCGCCAGCCACATGCACGGCGTACCCGTGTCGGCAAAAAACATCGCGTCGTCCGCAGCCAGTTGGCACAACGTAGCCGCTAGAAACTCCGGCCGAATCGGCTTCAGCTCGAGCCCCTTCTCCACATAATGATTCATCCGCTCTTCAAAGCTGCGCGTCTGCTTCACGTACTTCTCCAGAAAGCTCGCATCGCTCCTCTCGCGCACCTTCGGCAGCACCGCAGCCAGCGTCGGCTGAATATCTCCCACCAGTCCCAGATCCACGTGCGTGCGCCGCCCAATGTGGCTCGCTTCGCGATCGATCTGCACCTTCTTCACTCTGTCTCCCGGCAAAAACTCCGAGAAAGGAAAATCCGTTCCCAGCATCAGCAGCAGCTCCGCATCGTGGATCGCGCTGTAAGCCCCGCCGTAGCCAAGCAGACCCGTCATCCCCACCGCTTTTGGATTGTCGTACTCCAGCCACTGCTTGCCGCGAAACGAATATCCCACCGGCGCCTGCAACTTGCTCGCCAGCTCCAGCACCTCAGCGCGCGCGTCCCTGCAGCCGTCACCGCCAAAGATCGCCACGCTCTTGGCGTTCTCAATCATCTCCGCCAGCCGCTCCACATCCGCATCCGCCGGCCGAAGCACGGGAGTCACAGGCACCGCAACCGTCGAACTGCTCGCAGGCGCATCCAATACCGCAACGTCGGCGGGCAATGAGATCACCGTCGAACCCTTCTTGATCATCGCCGTCATAATCGCCGTCGCAACCACCGGCCGCGCCTGCTCGGCATCCACAATGCGCCCCACATACAGCGCTGCTGCATCGAAAAATTTATAGGGATTCAGCTCTTCAAGCGCTGCCGTATCGATCAGCGATCGTTCCACGTCGCCCGCAATCGCAATCACCGGCGCGCCTTCCTTCGTCGCATCCATCAGCCCGTTGAACAGATGCGTCACTCCCGGACCCGCCGTGCCGCAAACCGCCACCGGCCGCCCCGTGAAATACGCGTCCGCTACCGCCGCGAACACGCCATACTCCTCATGCCGCACATGCACAAACTCGATCTTTCCGTTGCGGCGCAGCGCATCGATCACGGGATTCAGCGCATCGCCCACAATCCCGTAACAGCGCTGCACGCCCGCCTTCTCCAGCATCTGCCACAACAGGTCCGCAACATTCGCCACGCCCCACCTCCAATGCCGACCCCAACGTCAGCCCAATGTCGACCCCTACGCCGACCTTAATATCGACTATCGCCAGCAACAGATTCTATTCGACGCACTGATACGCCTGTTCTATTATTTTTTGCGATTCACGCAACCGCAGCTCCCCCCAGGATTTCGGGGTCGGCTGTCTAAATCACGATTGAAAAGGGCACGACTTCAGTGGAGGGTACCGACTTCAGCCCACATGCGAGGCTCGGGCTTTTTTAAAAGGATGCGGGCTTCAGCCCGTACATCACCATCGCCACAACAACCGGCGCCTTAGCTCCTGCGGGCTTTTTCTCTGACGCCGCAAGCCACGGATGCATGCGCTTGTCTTCGCTTCGTCATGGCTGCCCGCTTGCAAGAGGGACTTCAATCGAGGATGGAGATAGTCATAGCTGAGTCACCAGGTAATCGCGGACAACAATACAGGCGGTCCGGCTTGGCCGCCGATGATATTCGACTTCAGCACCACCTCGATATTCTTGTTTTCCCAGCCGCTCGGCATCATGCGGGCCAGCTGTTCCAAAGCCTGGGGCGACTGCACAAATTCCCCTGCAGCCTCAGTCCCGTAAGGTCCTATACCGGCGATGACCATAACAGTCCCCTCGATTGTTGGATCATGAAAGCGCGCAACGATCGCGTAGTCCGCGACAACTGAGGAATGGGGCCTGGTATTATCGAGTACCCAGTCGGTTTGCCGAGGATTCGCCGTATCTTCAATCCGGCCCACTCCGTCCGACCCAAAAAGGAAATGAAGTCTGAGCGGCTGAATCAGACGCATGGTCCAATCGTTGTTGCTGGCGCCCACCAGGATCACGGAACGGGAACGGATATCTGTCAAGCTGGTAGCCGGCGCTTCCTTCACCTCATAGCCCCGCCCCTTTTGCTGGAGAACACTTGCGAGATGAGCCAACGCGAATGCGGTCGACACTGAGACGTGGTGATACGGTCGTGTCACGCTATCGTTGAAGCTGGTTTGGGCGGATTCCGGCGGCATCTTATCGGGGTGAGTCGTTCCGAGCACGATGATGACCGGCCTCGTGGTTTGAAGAGCCGGATCCCATAACTCGTCGAGCGCCCGCGCATTTTGCTTAGGCGCAGGGCTCAAGTGATGTCTGCCGAGGAACGTGCCCCCGGCGAACACGGCCAGCAGCGCGAGGAGCGTTGGCAAAGTACGGCGCCACCGGGAGCGCACATCGGTTTTCGGCACGGCCTTCTCCGCGGGTTCTTGCCGTACCTCAACCACGGACTGGCCCGGTGCATGTTGCAGAAATTCGGGTAGGTAAGATCCAAGCGGTAGCTCGATCTGAATACCCGCACGGTGGCCATTCTCGTGGTAAAACTGCGCGATCCGTTTGCGCACTTCGCTGGCGCTAAAGCGAACCACCGGATCGGCGCTGGTGTCATAGCCGGGTTCCCGGCCAAAAACCTGAACACCGAGGGTGCGTTCTTTCAAGCCGCTGCAGCGGCCTTCAAGTGCGGCGCTGACCACGTATCTGAGTAGAGCCGGGTAGCGCCTGCTCCCTCTGAAGTGATAGCTGGCCAGGATTGCGTCAAGCTCTCTGAGGACCAATTCGCGGTCTGCCGCCGAAGTAGGTATCCACTGCTCCGTAGATTGCACACTTACCGGCATAAATAATTCCTGCTCACAGCGCCGTATCATACACCGCCGCAGTGAGAACTGTCAGCGAGAATTCTAGACAGGAATGGCATCCAGAATAGATATATTAAGTTATTCTATATCATGTACTTACATCCATTAGCCCCATCGAAATCCAATGTAATATACCGTATCAGTCTTGTGCGAACTGATGCCAAGGACAATAATCCGCACGATTCGGTAATCCCCGGCCTCGGGCGTTCTGCCGTTTATCTATGGAAGCTCCGTTCAGGGTACGCAGGCATGCTGGCCGGCAGCCTTTAAGTTCTTGAATTTGCCTTTGCCGCAGGACTATGGCGGTTCTCTAATTCGTTTAATGCGAAGCCGCAACCGCTGAGTGGCTTTTCTCTCAAGAAAAGCCACTTGGCACAGATTCAACAACTTTACCGTGATTGGAGAACCGCCTTAAACCGGCTCGCTCCGATCAGTGGAAAAGAAGGACGGAACACCCGCACGGAACATAGCGATCTCCTCGAAGGAAGATCATCGACAGCCGGCGCATTGTCACGAGACGCCAAGCGGAACTCAGGGCTTGCACGACATAACTAGATCGTGAAGCCCAAAACAGGCGCGAAGCCCAAAACAAGATTGAAATCATGGAGGCTACAAAATGACGTTACACAGGATGATCAGACCTGTTATCGGGTCCGTGTTCGCCCTTCTCGTGTTTGGGTTTTCCCAGGCAGCATTGGGGCAAGCAGTGAACGGCACGCTACTCGGAACGGTAACTGACTCGAAGGGAAGCGTAGTGACCAATGCCCAGGTCACGATTGTTCTCACCGGTCAGAGTGCTCAATATGTGACGGTCACCAACGGCAGCGGTGACTTTACCGAACCCGATCTTCCTTCGGGAACGTATGCCATCACGGTCGTCGCTCAAGGTTTCAAGAAAGAAACCCGCGAGAACATTGTCCTCGATACAAACACGACGACCCGCGTTGATATAAACCTGGCCCCGGGCAGCACGACGGAAACGATCGAAGTCACGACGGCTCCTCCCGAGCTGCAGACTGACCGTGCCGACATCTCAAGCACGATCGAGCAGAGCACGATCGGCAGTCTCCCCCTCAGCAGCGGCAATAGCTTTCAGTCCTTGCTGAATACAGTGCCGGGTATGGCGCCCATCGTCTTCAACAACTCGCAGTTCTATAACGCCAACAACGATCTGTCCACCAACTCGAATGGCCAGTCCTCTTACGTCAACCTGTACCAGATCGAGGGCATCGACGACGATCAGCGTACCGGCATCCACATCATCCTGGTTCCACCGGCAGCCGCGATCCAAAATGTAGACATTACCACCAACAACTTCGAGGCGGAGTTCGGCCGGGCAGTGGGAACCGTTGTCAACGTCACGCTCAAGTCAGGGTCGAACTCATTTCATGGCTCGGTCTTCCAGAACATGGAGAACAACGGCGTCAATGCCCGAAATTACTTCGCGGCCGGACCCAACGGTCGTCTCGTCTACAACTACACGGGCGGCTCGCTCGGCGGCCCAATTCTGAAAAGCAAGCTTTTCTTCTTTGGTGATTTTCTCCGCACCTCCGATCACGAATCCACGACGACAATCACGACCATTCCCTTCTATAACGTAACCAACGGCAACATCAACCTGAGCGAGTACTCCGGCCAGGTCTACGATCCGAATACTGGAGATACGGCAGACTGCGTAGGCAGCACCGCCAACAATGCCTGCGGGACCGGCCGCACACCGTTCACCGGCAACCTCATTCCAACTACGAATCCTGGGCTCAGCAAAGTCGGTCTCACTGTCCTGCAGGACTTGGACGCCCTCGCCAGAAATTCCAAGACGAATCTCTCGTCGGCAGCGTACATCGCTGGCGCAACCACCAACAATTTTTCATCGAACCTCCCATTTAGCAAAGACGCCATCAGCTACGACATCAAGTCGGATTACACGATGTCAGCCAGGGACCATTTAAGCGGCCGATTCAGTCATCAAAATACGACCACCTATCAGGCGCCCCTCTTCGGCTCCTTCCTCGGGGGCCCGGGAGGTTCAGGAGGCTTTGAAGCGACCGGAATCGCAGCGGCCTACAGCACCGGCTTCAACTACGATCATGTCTTTTCGCCAACCCTGTTTACCGAGGCGCGCGTCGGCCTGGCCCATCTGCGTAACTCGGCACAGCAAACTGATTATGGAAAGAACGATGCGACGACGCTTGGGATCCCCGGCAATGGCCCCAACGGAACCGATATGACTCCGACAAGCAGCGGCCAGGTTGCTTTTCAAGTGAGCAATTTCGCAGGCAACGGAGAGAATGGTACAAGCAATTCTATGATCGGTTATTCGCAGTCTTTGCCCTGGCTCCGTGCCGAATCCAATATCGACTTTGCCAATAATTGGACCAAGATTCTTGGAAATCACACGTTGAAGGCGGGCGCCGACATCCGCCGCGTGCGCGACGATCTTTTGCAGGGAAATAACAACGCTGCTGCAGGAACGTTCTACTTCAGTGAAAATCAGACCTCGGCCCCCGGTGCTTCCGTAGCGGGCGGACTTGCCAACGATATCGCCAGCATTCTTTTCGACGTTCCCTATAAGGTTGGCCAGGACACGAACAGCACGTTCCCCTGCTACCGGCAAAGCTGGCTCTTCTTCTTTGCTTCTGATAAGTGGCAGGTTGGTCAAAAGCTGACCCTGGATCTTGGCCTGCGCTATGAGCTGTATCCGCCGGCTACGCCGCGCAAGGCTGGCGGCTTCGTCAACTACAATCCGGCCAACGATGGGCTGGTAGTTGCGGGCATCGATGGCAACCCATCGAATCTCGGGATGCAAACTGACTACACAAACCTCGCTCCTCGGCTGGGATTGTCCTATCGTGCCACGGAGAAAACTGTCATTCGCGCCGGTTTTGGCATCAGTTACGTTCCATTTGTGGACAACACTTACGCCTATAACTATCCCATCAAGACCAGCACCGGATACACGAACACGCCAACCTATGGACCTGCCCTTAACCCCGTGGGAGGCGTGATCGATTTTGTGACCGGCATCCCTGCAACCCCGACGGTGGCTTTTCCATCGAACGGCATTCTTGTGGAAAGCGCGGCCAATGGCACCATCGGACTGTCAAATCTCCTGATTCCCCTCAACTTCAAGAATGCCTCTGTGGACTCCTGGAACGTTGCGATGGAGCAGGCTCTGCCCAAGAACATGTCTCTGCAGATTGCCTATGTTGCCAATCACGGCACGCGAATCGATGTCGCGCAGAACATCAACCAACCCAGGATCTATGGTCAAAGCGGCACCTACGATCCGTTCAATGTTGCCTTTGGAAAAACTGCCTCGGTCACTCAATACTTCATGGGCTTCTCCAGCAATTATGAATCGCTGCAAGCCCAGCTCACTCGCCGCTTCATCCACGGCCTGGCATTCAACTCCGTATTCACCTGGGGCAAGGCGCAAGGCTACCAAACCGGCGCGCAGGATGGAAATGTGCTCTTTTGGAGCGGCAACTTGCGCCGCAATTACAACCTGCTCGACTTCGACCGCACCAAGAACTTCGAGCAGACAGTTACCTATGAGCTGCCTGCGGGGCGTGGTCACCACTTATTCAGTTCCGGAATCGCTGCCTACACTCTGGGCGGTTGGAAGACTTCGGCAACCATCGGAATGCTCTCCGGCCTTCCTTTTACGATTTCAACAACCAGCGCGACGCCGGGAACCACCCAGACCGCCAATCAGACTGGGTCTTACCAGGTCACACATAGCGTCGCGGGCGGAAAGAATCCGGCGGTCGCGTGGTTCAATCCGGCCTCCTTTGCGGCACCTGCATCATGTGTCGCCTATTCGTCCAGCAACCCCAATCCATGCGCAGTCGGCAACACGCAGCGCAACCAGTTCCGCGGCCCCGGATACTTCGCAGACAACGTGTCGCTCTTCAAGAGCTTTCCTATCTACCGGGAGTCTTCGCTCGAAGCCCGCTTCGATGCCTTCGACATGAGCAATACCCCCGCATTCGGTCTACCCAACGGGACTCTTGGTTCCAACCTGGGCAAGATCACCAGCACCCTGGGCAGCGGCGTTGGCAACGTCAACGGCGTCGCCAGTTCTCGTGTGCTCGAGGCCTCTGTGAAGATAAGCTTCTAGATCGAGCACGTCACACCGGCCGCAATGCGTGGCCGTTCCCCTCCCCCGGGATCGGCCTCGACGAGCGGCCGCGCCCCTATCTCCCTACTCCCTGTTCCTCGTTCCCTGCTCCCTGTTCCCTAATCCCTATTCCCAGTCCCTTGTTCCCTGATCCTTGTTCCCCGTTCCCGCCGGAGGGAGCAGTGGCCTTCAGGCCACTGAATCATCGCCCCAAAAAGAATCCGGGCTTCAGCCCCGGCTCCGCTACCTGTTCTCTACTCCCTGTTCCCTGCTCCATCGTCGCCCGTCCATCGAGGCCGTTGCGTAGATTGTTCTGTATCAGCACGACTTCCCGGGGTCCCCGACGAGCGATTGTTGCTCGCTGGGGTGACTTGAGCCGTGCCGAGAAAGCAGCAAAAATGATTGCGGAGGCCAGCGCTGGAGCACTAGAGACCTACTGCGGCATAATTTCAATCCGTCTGCTTGCAAACTGATCGCTGGTCAAGAGCTGGATAAATTTTTGCCGACCCTCCACCGTCCTTTCTTTAGGCACGAGAAAGCCTCCCTTCAAATCTGATTCGAAATACCATCCGGACTCTTTCCATGTCAGATGGATGACATAGGTCTGAATAGAACACCGCGAACAATCGACAGAGACGCTTCCCGTCAATTCATCACCGTCCCTAATCGAACCGTCACAGCCTTCTGCGTTCCTTGGCATCGTGGCTAGCTCCATCGCCATATTCGCGCTCTTCGATTGTGGCTTTATATAGTCGATTTTCTGTGTCTGGAAGCCAAAGAAGCACAAATCTGAAGTCCGAAAAGCCACCACTTCCCAAAGCACGCCCTCTATAACCTCAGCCGATGGGTTGTAGACAGATATCGCGGGAGACACGGGGCCAACAAACGCGGCTGCGAGCATAACAGGGGGTGTAGGCTGTACGGGCCTTAGAGACTCCTGCGAAGGTGGAGAGACCTTAAGTTGCTTCGGCCGCGACCTGGGTGGGTTCGGGGCAGTGGGGAACTCCTCCGGCTCCTTAGTTGATCGCGGAGACGACAGTGAGCTGCTCGGCGGCGTCGTTTTCGGAATTGAACTCTCTTCCTCTTTCGCGTGTTGAACTAGCGCCCAATTTCCTAGGCCCCAAAAACCGAATGCCAGCACCGTGCCTACTAGCAGCGATGCGGAGAGCCGAGCGACAACCGTCAATTCTTGCAGTTTCCTGGATCGGACAGCCCACAGAAAGCAAACAAACCAGCCGATCCCCGCAGAAACGAGGACCAATGGACGCACTCCGGCAACTCCCAAAATCAAAGCGATAAAGGCGAGCACGATCGCTAACACCGGATTTGAAAGGAAACGGTCAACTACCGCAGTAATCCAACGATCAATCGTTGGTATTGCCTTGGGATAGCGCCTGGACAATCTGCCGTGGAGCTCCTTATCGAATCCCAAGAACCTACCCCAAAGAAGACGGAAAAACTGCACGCTACTAACCGCCTCACTGGAAATCCCGTTGCCATTCATCGCCGCAGCCTCCTCAGCTTGGGCGTTAGATTACTCCACCTATCCCTGCCGAAAGCAAAATACATATCGCATAGTTCTCTTGTTTTGTGTGACTTAAAGGCGAATACTTAGTCTGGAATATCATGCGTAAACTAGGAATTGCGATCCATCAACCGATGCCTTAGTCTCTGTCGATAGAGGGGGCTGAATGCAATGCACACCTTGAAAAAGGAAGATATCGAATATGCCATTGGCCGGCTCGAAATCTACATGGCATCCCGCGGCCTTAGCCAAAGCGAACTTGAAGCGTTATCAACCGTCGAGCAATCGACGATCTCGAAGATTCTCCACAGAAAGCAAGAGCCGAGCGTTGACAACCTGCAGAAGCTCTTTGAAGGTCTGGGACTGCAGTTTGCAGACGTGCTCAAAGCTGCGGCGGATCGCCTCCCGAAGATCCTCCAAGGCTATCTGGCCACACCGCTAACTGGCCTCACCGACCGAGAAGACGCCTCGGTCAGAGCCGTCGTTGAAGCCGTGCGCCGGTGGAGCGGCGCGGAGCGGTTTTCAGACCCGCCTATCAACATTTACTGGCCAGGAGAACATACCCATCCAAAAAGTAACCCGACCTACAAGCCTTCCACGGTGTATTTGGTCGATCGTTCCCGGGCCTCCACGTTCCACTTCTTGGTTACCCTGTGCGGAGCGGCGAGCTACGGCGTGGGACAGGAGAACGAGATCGCGACGCAGGCAGGCGTGCCCGCTATTCGCCTTGTGAATTCTGGAGTGTCACGGATGATGCTGGGCTCATTTGTGAAAAGCTTTGATATCCAATACAGAGGGACCCTACAGGAGGGCATATTCTTCGATGAAGAGGAATTCGCCAAGGCACTTCGGGCGATAGTGAAGCTTCACTACCGCTACAGCGCGCTTTATTCCGGCATGAACGGCGATGATTTTGGGCCGCGGCTAAAAAAGCTCATCGATGCGCGCGCTCTTGATAACAACGCCTTCGCTGAGGAACTGGGCGTCAGCCTTGATTACGTGCACGCCATGATCGTGGAGCCTATCTCCATATCGAACCCAAGCGCGCGGCTCCTGAAGCGCATGAGCGTTCTGCTAGGGGAGAGCGTCGCCTTCCTTCTCGGCGAGGAGGAGCAAGACGATGCAATCTACCGGGAAAGCAAAGAAAGCTTCATCGCTTGGGTGCGCGAGTCTGATGAGAGCGTGGACGCCCGCAGCGCGGAGGGAGTCTTCGACAATTGGAAGGCAGAGTATTTCGCGGGCAAGGTGGAGAGCAGTCCAATTTCCTTCAGGGCTAAAATTGTTGCCAAGGGAAAGGCCGATTGGGATCAGATGTTTCGGCATGTCAAGGCCAACAAACCCGCCTCAAAACAGCGGCCCCTGTTCGGCCAGTAGGGGAAAAGTATGTCCCTCTTAATCGAGCGGTTCGCGGCGGCGAGGAATAGCCAGACACCCGTCTCCGCCGAGAACGAAATCGTCAAATGTGTAAGGGCGCTACGGCGACGCAGCGGCGTCCGCGCGGTGGCGTCTAGTAGCCTTGAACCTTTTCTGGCCTCGCGAAACATAACGGAGGTCGCAATTGACGACGATCTGAACGCCGACGGGGCACTGGTACCCTTGGGCGAGGACTTCGGGGCTGGATTTCGCATGGTCCTGCGACGTGACCTGCCCGAAGGCCGCATCAATTTCACGGTGGCACATGAGATATGCCACACGTTCTTCTATGAGCGCGTACCGGAGATTAAGTTCGCGTCTCATGCGGCCGACCAGGAGGAAGAGCATCTGTGCAACTACGGTGCCGAGGAAATCTTGATGCCGGCTGGGGATATAAAGCGTTGTGCAAAAAACGAACCTGTGTCGTTAAACGCCCTGCAGATGATGGCGGCTCGCTATCGAGTAAGCAATGCGGCCGCGCTCGTCCGGCTGCGCAGGCTGGGTCTTTGGCGTGCAGAACTCTTTCTCTGGCACGAAATGACCAACGGCAAATTTGCGGTGAAGCGAGCGTGGGGCGGAAGGCTGGCCGATTGGGAATGGATGGAGCCCGAGATTCCCCGCAGGGTGCTTTCCGCCTCCGCCGGATCGGTCATTTCGGGAGATACTTTCTGGTTCGTTGGTTCGCCTGAGCGCCGAAGGGCCAAGGCGTTGTCCTTCCAAGCCAAGAGGCACGGGAAGGACGTGCTAGTCCTCGTGATCAATAAGTTCAAGAAACCGTCTACGCTTGTCATGCGCCAGCAATGCGAACTTTTCACACGGCCTGCGACGCGCGCACTGACGGAAAGTTTGTAGTCGGTGCGCCGTTCGCGGAGCCGCTCGCCGAAATCGGATAAGTCCCTACAAATCCACCCCATTTGGACGCAGTCCCGCTTGGCGGAGCAGAACAGCCAGCCGTCGAAGCCCGCGAAAATCCCCTGCCGAAATCGGCCGGCACCTCCACTCCGCCAGGTCCCCATTTCCCTATTCCCTATTCCCTAGCCCCGAGTCTCTGTCTCCCAGCCCCTGCTCCCCGTTCCCCGCCTCCACAGCGCGCAAAAACGCGCAAAATGCTGCTATTTCGCGCAAAAATGCGCGAAAAAGCAGCATAAAACGCGTGTTGAACACGCTAATTGAGGCATTTATGCGAAATTCTGTACCAACTCGCTCTGCGTTTTGCGAAACCAGGCGCGTTGCGTCACGCTAAACGCGCAATTTCCCGCGCACTGCCACGAAGAATCGT